>ORMF010962361.1_pt1 | contig 17851 bp, 18 predicted proteins | sample 1779871 | NCBI WGS metagenome assembly ORMF01 (sample SAMEA104232316, study PRJEB22302) | groundwater metagenome | biome: forest; feature: aquifer; material: groundwater | place: USA | collected 2011-08-07 | depth 5.4 m
CTTTGGATGTCGAGTCATCACCAGTCCCCGCTCGCCCCGCCGCCGCCGAAGCCGCCACCGCCGCCCCCGAAGTCTCCGCCGCCGCCGCCACTTCCGCCGCTGCCCCAGCCGCCGCCGGTGAAGATGGTCGGGCCGCCCCAGCCGCGCCGGCCGCCGGTCCAACCCTGGCGCCTGATGTGCGAGCCGTAGAGCGCCGGAATCAGGATGGAGAAGATGCCGCCCACCACGATCAAGAGAAGAATGAGCTGGACAGGGTTCCAGCCCTTCTCCCGCGCGGCCTGGCCCTGCGGCGCCGCCTTGTACGTGCCGGCGATGACCTGCTCGATGGCGTCGAGCCCGGCCGCGATGCCGTCGGCGACCTTGCCCTCTCGAAAGCGCGGCGCGACGACCTGGCGCAGGATCTGGCTCGCGAGCGCGTCGGTCAGCTTGGCCTCGAGGCCGTAGCCCACCTCGAGCCGCGTCTTCCTGTCATCGAGGAAGACCAGGAAGATGACGCCGTTGTCGAGGCCCTTCTGTCCCACGCGCCAGGCCTGCGCCAGCCGGATCGAGTAGTCCTCCAGGCTCTCGCCCTGGAGCGAGCGGAAGATGGCGACCACGATCTGGTTGCTGCTTTCCCGCTCGCGCGCGCGGAGCGTGCCTTCGAGCCGCGCGCGCTCGTCGGCCGACAGGACACCCGCGTAGTCGTTGATCCGGCGGTCGGGTGGCGGCGGGATCGGGAGGGCCGCCGAGGCCGCGCCGGCAAGCGCGGCGAGCAGCAGCACCACGAGAAGCGTTCGGCCCAGGCGCATACCGCAGGCCTCTGGACGCCGCGCGGCCCGCCTAGAACTTCACTTTCGGGACCGTCTCACTGCCGGGGACCGCCTCGAAGAACGCCTTCTCGTTAAAGCCCATCAGGCGCGCGACGAACGCTCCCGGCATCAGCTTGATCTTCGTGTTGTAGTCGCGGACCGCCTCGTTGAAGCGCATGCGCTCCACAGTGATGCGGTTCTCCGTCCCCTCGAGCTGGCTCTGGAGCGCCAGGAAGTTCTGGTTGCTCTTGAGCTCGGGGTAGCGCTCGACCGTGACCAGCAGGCGCGAGAGCGCTCCGCCCAGCTCGTTCTGGGCGTCTTGGAACCTCTTGAAGTTGGCCGGGTCGTTGAGGAGCTCCGGCGTCGCCTTGATGCTGCCGGCGCTGGCCCGCGCCTGTGTCACCGCCTCGAGCACGCTCTTCTCCTGGGCCGCGAAGCCCTTGACCGTCTCGACCAAGTTGGGGATCAAGTCGGCACGGCGCTGGTAGACATTCTGCACCTGCGCCCACTTCTCACTGACGCTCTGCTCGGCGGTGACGAACCCGTTGTAGACGCCGAAGAGCGAAGCGAACCCGATCACCAGGATCAGGACGATGACGCCGAGGACGATCAGCACGGTTTTCATGGTCTGAGTATACCTCCCCCGCTGCCGCTACAGATCGTTGCCGGAGTAGCGCTGGAGTAGCGCTGGTTGACCCGTTCCAAACCCCGTGCTAGAACCGGGCTACCCCAACGAGGAGGCCCCGCCCATGGATCTGAACTACACGCCCGAGGACATCGCCTTCCGCAAGCGGGCGCGGACCTGGCTCGAGCAGAACCTGCCGAAGAAGGAGATCCGCACCCTCGAGGACCGGCTCGCCTGGCATCGCAAGCTCTTCGACGCCGGCTACCTCGGCATGGGCTGGCCCAAGGAGTACGGCGGCGGCGGCGCCCGGCCGATGGAGCAGGCCGTCGTGGCCGACGAGATGGCGCGGGCCAACGCGCCGGCGCCGACCAACAGCCTGGGCCTCGGCATCGTCGGGCCGACCATCGTCGTCCACGGCACCGAAGCCCAGAAGCGCCGCTACCTCAAGAAGATCCTCTCGGCCGAGGAGCTGTGGTGCCAGCTCTACTCCGAGCCCAACGCCGGTTCCGATCTGGCCGCACTCCGGACATCCGCCGTGGACCAGGGCGACCACTTTCTGGTCAACGGCCAGAAGATCTGGACGAGCGCCGGCGCCATCGCCGACTGGGGCCTCCTCCTCGCGCGCACCGACACCAAGGCCGCCAAGCACAAGGGCATCTCCTGCTTCCTCATGAACATGCGCCAGCCGGGCGTCGACGTCCGCCCGCTCAAGCAGATCACGGGCTCGTCCGAGTTCTGCGAGGTCTTCATGACCAACGCCCGCGTCGAGAAGAGCGACCAGATCGGCAAGCTCGGCGAGGGGTGGGCGATCGCGCAGACCACGCTCGGGGACGAGCGGGGGGGGCGGGCGCTGGCCCGCATCACGAACTACGCGTCGCAGCACTCGCGGCTGGTCGAGGCGGCGAAGCGCATGCGCCGCCACGACAAACCGCTGATCGAGGATCCGCTCGTCCGCCAGAAGCTCGGGCGGATCTGGGCCGAGATCGAGGTCGAGCGCTACCAGGCGCTTCGGACGCTCACGCTGCTCGAGCGCGGCGAGCATCCGGGCGCGGGCGGATCGCTGACGAAGCTGTCGTACTCCGAGCTCGAGAAGCGCTTCATGGAGCTGGCGCTCGAGATCCTCGGCCCCTACGGACAGCTGACCGAGGGCGCGCCCAAGGAGTTCCAGCTCGAGATCGACACGGCCGTCGGCGAGCGGGGCTCGTGGGCCTACGCCTATCTCTGGTCGCGCGCCGGCACCATCTACGCCGGCTCCTCGGAGATCCAGAAGAACGTCATCGGCGAGCGCATCCTCGGCCTGCCGAAAGAGACCCGCGCCGACCGGGTGGGAGGCAAAGCGTGAACTTCTCGTTCAGCGACGACCAGGTCTTATTGAAAAACTCCGTCCGTGCGGCGCTCGATGAGCAGTGCAAGCCCGAGCACGTGCGGGCGATGTTCGACGACCCCAAGGGCTACAGCGCGGAGCTCTGGGGCGAAATGGCCAAGCTGGGCTGGCTCGGCCTGCCCTTCCCCGAGGAGCAGGGCGGCGCGGGCCTGGGCCTGGTCGAGCTCGCTCTCCTGCTCGAGGAGATGGGCCGCGCGGCCTACCCCGGCCCCTTCTTCGCCACGGTCGTGCTCGGCGGCCTTGGCCTCATGCTCGGCGGCAGCGCCGCGCAGAAGGACAAGTGGCTGTCCGCCATCGCCTCGGGGAAGGCCTGCGCGACGGCGGCACTCCTCGAGGAGCATCTCGACTGGGACCCGGCCGCAACAGCCGCGACGGCCGCCAAGACCGGAAGCGGGTGGACGCTGTCGGGTCTCAAGCGCTTCGTGCCCTGGGCGCACACGGCCGACGTCGTCCTCGTGCCCGCGCGCTCACCCGAGGGGCTGTCGCTCTTCCTCGTGGATCCCAAGTCCGCGGGCGTCACGCTCACGCCCATGGTCGGCATCGATCTCGGCAGCCGCTGGTCGGAGATGCGGCTCGACAAGGTCGCGGTCGGCGCCGACGCCATCCTGGGCCGGCCCGGGGAAGCGGGGCCCGTCGTCGAGGCGCTCCTGCGCCGCGCCGCCGTGATGTCGTCGGCCGAGATGCTGGGCGCCGCGCGGCGGTGCCTCGACATGAGCGTGGAGTACGCCAAGGTGCGCGAGCAGTTCGGCCAGCCCATCGGCTCCTACCAGGCCATCCGCCACCGCTGCGCCGAGATGCTGCTCGAGGCCGAGAACGCGCACGCCGCCGTCTACTACGCCGCGTGGGCGCTGACCGCGGGGGCCGAAGACGCCGCGGTTGCCTCGTCCGTCTGCAAGTCCTACGTCAACGAGGCCGCCCGGAAGGTCTGCGGCGATTCCATCCAGGTGCACGGCGGCATCGGCTTCACCTGGGAGTACGACCTGCACCTCTACATGAAGCGGGCCAAGGCGCTGGAGCCGCTGTACGGCGACACGGAGTACCACCGGGAGCTGATCACGCGGCACGTGACGTCTTCGCGGTAATGCCGGAGGCCCGCGGCCCGCTCGACGGCGTCACGATCGTCGACCTGACGTCGTACATCGCCGGCTCCTACAGCGCCATGATGCTGGGCGACATGGGCGCCCGCGTCATCAAGGTGGAGGGGCTCGAAGGCGACTCCTTCCGCGAGCTGCCGGGCTTCTACGGCTGGAACCGCGGCAAGCGCTCCTTGGCCGTGAACCTCAAGGACCCCGACGGCAGCGCCGTCATCCACCGCCTGGCCGAGACAGCCGATGTCGTGATGGAGAACATGAGGCCGGGCGTGGTGGAGAGGCTCGGTGTGGACTACGAATCGCTCCGCCGCGTCAACAGCCGCTTGATCTACTGCTCGGTCAGCGCCTTCGGGCCCGAAGGCCCCGAGCGCGACCGGCCGGGCTACGATCCCGTGTTCCAGGCGATGGGCGGCGTGATGACACTCCAGGGATTCGGCGCCGCGCCGCAGTACGTGCGTATCGCCGTCACCGACTACTACACGGCGGCGATCGCCTGTCAGGCCGTGTTGGCGGCCCTCTTCGTCCGCGAGCGGACGGGCCAGGGGCAGCGGGTGTGGACCTCGCTGCTGCACGGAGTGCTGGCGCTCCAGTCGGGCAACTTCGTGGACTGGCCGGGCCGCGAAATCGTCTACCGAGACACACCGACGTACCGGCTCTACCGAGCGGGTGACGGCCAGTGGTTCTTCCTCGCCTGCGGCAACCAGTCCTTCTGGGTCAAGCTCTGCACGGTGCTGGGCAAGCCCGAATGGGCGAGCGATCCACGCTTCGCCTCCTGGTTCGGGCGGCGGGACAACTCCGACACCCTCACGCCGCTCATGGAGGAGGCCTTCGCCTCGCGGCCGCGGGACGAGTGGGTGCGGATCCTCACGGAGGGCGACATCCCCTGCGCGCCGACCCAGGAGCTGCGGACCTTCATGACCCACCCCGCCGTCCTCCACCACAACATGCTGGTCGAGTACGACCACCCGGAGGTCGGGAAGCTCAAGATGATGGGCCTGCCGCTCCGCTTCTCCGAAACGCCCGGCGTCGACCCGGGCCCGCCGCCCACGCTCGGCCAGCACACCGCCGAGATCCTGCGCGGCGCGGGCTACGCGGAAGCGGACATCGCCGACCTCCACCGCCGCGGCGTCATCACCGGAAAGGACCTTTAACCATGCCTGAGAAGCCCGTCCGCTACGAAGCGAAAGACGGCGTGGCGACGATCACCCTCGACCGCCCCGACGTGCTCAACGCGATGAACGACCTGATGCGCACGGAGCTACTCGAGATCTTCACGCGTCTCAGGACCGACGACGGCGTGAAGGTGGTCGTGGTCACGGGCGCGGGCGAGCGCGCCTTCTGCGCGGGCGCCGACATCCGCGAGTTCCTCGAGCTGCCGACGCCGACCCACTTCCGGGAAGCCCGCAAGCGCATCGACTTCAGAGCCGAGATGGAGCGCTGCTCCCAGCCGATCATCGCCGCCATCCGCGGCTTCGCGCTGGGCGGCGGCCTCGAGTTCGCCCTGGCCTGCGACATCCGCATCGCGGCCGAAGACGCTCAGCTGGGGCTGACCGAGATCAACCTCGCGATTATTCCCGGCGGCGGCGGCACTCAGAGGCTCCCGCGCCTCGTGGGGCGCGGCAAGGCGCTCGAGATGATCCTGACGGGGATGCGCGTGCCCGCCGCCGAGGCGCTCCGCATCGGCCTCGTCGAGCGCGTCGTGCCGGTTGCCGAGCTCATGCCGGCCGCGCAAACCCTCGCCCGCCAGATCGCCGACAAGGCACCCATCGCGCTCCGCTACGCCAAGGAGGCGGTGGTGGGCGGACTCGGTCTCCCGCTCGCCGACGGCATCAGGCTCGAGAACGACCTGGCGACGCTGCTCCGCACCACCGAAGACCGTGTCGAAGGCGCCAAGGCCTTCGTCGAGAAGCGCAAGCCCAAGTGGACCGGCACGTAACGGGGACGGGATTACTGCCGGGACGGGGCGGCAGCGCGCAGATCGGCCGACGGCGGGGCGGGCCCCGGAGAGTCCCCGCTGTAGAGAAGTCCCAGGTGCGCGAGGATCTTGCCCACCACGCTCGGGTCCTCCACTGGCGTCAATCGCTTTTCATCCCAATGCGGCGGCGGGGGGATCCCTATGGACCGATCTGCGCGATCGACGCGCCGATGCCGTCGCGCGCCGTCGTGCCGTCCGCCGCGAGGTTGTCACGCCGGGGCGTGTCGAAGTTGCTGACGTAGGCCGTGTCGCCGATGAACGCGATCGCGGACGGGAATTCGAGCGGCCCGCGGCTGTCGTTCTTCGCGATCTCCTCGACCGTGCCGTCCGCCGCTACCGTGACGATCGCGTTCAGCTCGTTGGCGGTCACCCAGAGCTTGCCGGCGCGGTCGAACTCGATGCCGTCGGCGCCGTGCAGCCGCCCGTCCTGCACGAGCAGCGTGGGCTTGCCGGCCTTGCCGTCCGCGCCGATCTCGACGCGCCAGATCGCGCCCCGCGCTGTGTCGGCCACGTGGAGGGCGCCCTTCGCGTCGAAGGCAAGGCCGTTCGCGACGATCGACTGCTGCGTCTTGCCGTCCGGCAGCATGCGGGTGTGCGGCTCGATCTTCACGACCACCTCCGCGGCGCCGCCCTGCGGCGACACGCGGTAGAGGCTCCCGCTTCGCCCACCCGAGACGTACAGATGGTCGCGGCGGTCGAAGACGATGCCGTTGGCGCCCTCGACGCCCGTCGCGTGAGTGTCCGCACGGCCCGGCCTGTCGGGTGAGAGGTCGCCCACCTTGATTCGCGCGATCTCCTTGAAGGGCCCGACCGCAATCATGAGGTCGCCCCGCGAATTGAAGGCGAGACCCGACGGCGCCGGATCGACCTTCTTGCCGTCGATCTGCCGGCTCTCGATCCGGCCGACGACGACGGGCTGCGGCGATCTCGGATCGACCCGCAGCACGTTGCCGGTCACGCGGTCCGCCAGGTAGAGCCGGCGATCAGGTCCCGCGGCGATGCTCTCGACGATCACGGTGCGCTCCACGCTCGCCGGGTCGAGGTCGACGAGGATCGAGACGCGCGACGCGCGGTAGTCGAGACCGGCCGCGGCGAACGTCGGCTTGAACGCCGCGCGGGCGAGGAAGGCGATGAACGCGCGCGCGTGCTCGGGCTGCGCGGCCTTCGCGGCCACGCCGGCCGAGTACACCGTGACCTTCTGCAGCTCCCTCGGCAACGGGCCGACCATGGTCACGCCCTTGACCGGCACGATCTCGCTGATCTGGTGGGCGACCAGCTCCACCTCGCCCCTCGCGACGAGCTCCGCCGGGAAACCTCCGGACACGAGCTTCGTCTTCGGCTTCACCGCGTCGGCGATGCCGAGCCGCTGGAGCACGCTCGCGAAGTGGATGCCACTCGTCGCGCCCTGCGCGGGATCGACGTAGGTGATCGACTTCGCCGCGAGGAGGGTCTGCCTGAGCCCCTCCGGCGTCGAGATGTCCGGCCGCGGCGCGCCGTCGCGCACGCCGATGCCCATGCCCGTGCGCGCCAGGTCCGTGCGCGAGCCCGGCACCACGCCGCCCTGGCCGGCCGCCTGGTCGATCGCGACGTCGGTCATGATCACGACATCGGTCGCCTCGCCGGACGCGAGCTTCTGCCGCATCTGGCCGACCGTGCCGAACGTGAGCGTGACGGTGTGGCCGGTCTCCTTCTTAAAGGCCTCGGCGAGGTCCGTCACGATCGTGCGGACGGCGCCCGCGCTCAGCACCCTGATCTCGGCGGCCTCGGCGGCGCCGGTTGCCAGGGGACCGGTGACCATCACGAGGACTGCGATCCATCGACCAGTCGTCCTGCGCATCGTTCGCCTCCTGGGCGTCATTGGCGCCTGCGTGTCGCCGGCATTGCTCGCGAGGTCAACGGCGGTCTGACGATCGCGCCGGCCATCGTGGCCGGCGCCCAGAGCCCCATCCCGCTCGATCGTAGATGACATGCGGCCTCTCCTCAAGCCCCTCCTCGGCCACCGATTGCTCTTCGCTCCATGGGGCGGTAGCATCCATGACCGCATGCCCTTCGCGTACTTCCAGCGGCTGACGCGGCGCCAGCAGGGCATCTACCTGCGGAGCGAGAAGATCACGCAGGTCGTGCTGCCGGGAGCGGCGGCGCTGCGGCCCCTCGTGGCCGAGCTGAGAGCGGCGCTCGAGAGCGGGGATCGCGGGCTGACCGAATCCGCGTGCCAGCTGCTCGCGGGCGGGATGGCGCGGGCGCTCGGGCTGCCGCCGGTGCGCGTGACGGTGCTGGCGGCGCGGCCGCACGCGCGCTGGGGTGAGCTGCACGGCCTCTACGAGACGGCGCGCCGGCCGGGACAGCCGCCGACCATCACGCTCTGGATGCGGACGGCGCGGCAGAAGCGCGTCGTTGCGTTCCGGACATTCTTGCGGACGCTGCTCCACGAGATGGGGCATCATCTGGACTACACGCTGCTGAGGCTGGGGGACTCGCTGCACACGCAGGGCTTCTACCAGCGGGAATCGCACCTCTTCCATCAACTCGTCACCGACGGAGGTCCCGGCATGACCACTCTGGAAGAACAGCTGGCGCGCATGGAGCGCACTGTCAACGACTACGCGGCCGCTATCAAGGGCGTGCCCGACGCCACGCTGTCGAAGCGGCCGGACGAGAAAAACTGGTCGGCGAAGGAAGTCGTCTGCCACGTGCGCGACACGGAAGAGTCCTTCATGATCCGCTTCCAGAGCGTCATGGCCATGGACGAACCCAAGTTCCTGCCCGTCGAGCCCGACCGCTGGGCGATCGAGCGCCAGTACGCGCGAAACGACGTGCAGGAGGCGTTGGCGGCCTTCAAGACGCGGCGGGACGAGACGCTCAAGTTCCTCCGCGGGCTCAAGCCCGAGCAGTGGGAGCGCGGCGGCATCCACGCCACGCGCGGGAAGATGACCGTGAAGGACTTCGTCGAGCTCATGGCCTGGCACGACGACAACCACCTCGACCAGCTCAAGCGCGCGCTTGACGGCAAGGCCTAAGGACCCGTTCGGCTCACACGAAAGGAGACCCGCTATGATTCCGAAGCTCCGCACCCGCAAGGCAGTCGTCGCAGGCCTCGCCACCCTGGCCCTGCTCCTCACGGCAGGCCTCTACGCCGTCGCCCAGCAAGCGATGGACGAGAGCAAGCGTGATCGGACGGCGGCCGCTCCGGGCGGCAAGTACCACCTCCTCCCCGCAACGCTCGAGACGACGCAGTGGGGCTGGCTCGACCCGAAGGAGCCTCCCAAGCTCGTCGTGAACTCGGGAGACACCGTCGCCGTCGAGACGATGATGCACGCCCACAACAAGATTCAGCCCGGGACGACCATGGAGGAGATCGTGGCGGCCCGGAAGGCGAACCCGGGTGGCGGGCCGCACTCGGTGACCGGGCCCATCTACGTCAACGGCGCCGAGCCGGGCGACGTGATGGAGATCCGCATCCTCAAGATCACTCCGAAGGCCTTCGGCATAAACTTCAACCTGCCGGGCAAGGAGTTCCCGACGATCGGGGCGCTGGCGCCCGAGATGCCGGACGGCTTCGTGAAGTACTTCTACCTCGACTGGGACAAGCGCCAGGCCGAGTTCAAGCCGGGCATCATGATCGACCTCCAGCCCTTCCCCGGCACGCTCGCCGTCGGCATCGACCCCAAGGATCCGTCGCCTCGCAAGGGCGGCGCGACCGACCCGATGGCGCCGGTGTCCACGATCAGGCCGTGGAAAAACGGCTCCAACATGGACATCAACGAGCTCCAGGAAGGCACGACGATTTTCATCCCCATCTTCCTCAAGGGCGGGCTCGTCTGGACGGGCGACTCCCACTGCCGCCAGGGCAACGGCGAGGTCAACCTGACCGCGCTCGAGTGCTCCTACCGGGAGATCGTGATGCAGCTGATCGTGCGCAAAGACATCAAGCTCGAGTGGCCGCGCATCGAGAGCAAGACGCACTGGATCACCACGGGCTTCGACGAGGACCTCAACAAGGCCATGGTCAACGCGACGCGCGAGGCCGTGGACATGTTGGCCGCCCAGAAAATGGTCTCGCTCAGCCGCTATGAGGCCTACTCGCTCGTGTCCATGGTCGGCGACTGCCGGGTGAGCCAGGTGGTAGACGTCCGCAAGGGCGTGCACTGCATGATCCCGAAGTCGGTCTTCACCGCCAAAAAGTAGGCCCTGTGCTGCGCGCGCTCCTCGGCGCCGCGCTCGTGCTCTCGGCCGCCGCTCCCGCGTGGGGCGGCGGCCCGCTTGCCGTTGTTGCCACGTCCACCGACCTCAAGGCGCTGGTCGAGGAGGTCGGCGGCGACCGCGTGCGCGTGGAAGGGCTCGCCCCGCCGCTCGCTGACCCGCACGCGGTCGAGATCAAACCGGGGCAGATTGCTGCGCTCCGCGGCGCGGCGCTCCTGGTCCGCGTCGGCCTCGACCACGAGCCGTGGCTGGCGGGGCTGCTCCGGACCGTCGGCGACCCGCGCTTCGCTCCGGGCGGCGCGAACGTCCTCGACTGCTCGAAGGGGATCGACCTCTTGCAGGCCGACACGGCGCGGGTCAAGCCCGAGCGGGGCGACCATGTCCACGGCTTCGGCAACCCGCACTACTGGCTCGATCCCGAGAACGCGCGGCCGATCACCACGAGCATCCTGGAAGCGCTCGCGCGCCTCGCCCCAAGCGATCGCGCGCACTTCGAGTCGCGCCGCGTGGCCTTCCTCAAGCGTCTCGACGCGGGGCTCAAGCGCTGGACGAACGCAATGGGCCCGTATCGCGGCACCAAGGTCGTCGTGGTCCACGAGAGCTGGCCGTACTTCGCCAGGCGCTTTGGCCTCCAGATCGTGGCGGCCGTCGAGCCCGCGCCTGGAGTCCCGCCCTCGCCCGCCTACCTGGCCGCGCTCACCAGGCAAATGAAAGACGCGAACGTGCGCGTGCTGATCGCCGAGCCCTACTCGAGCGCCGCGCTCGTCGCCCGCGTCGCGTCGCTGAGCGGCGCCCGCGCCGTGACGCTCGTGGCCTCGGTCGGCGGCGCTCCCGAAGCCCGCGACTACCTCGCCCTCTTCGATCTCGACGTGGCGCGCCTCGTCGAGGCGCTCCGCTGAACCGCTGATGCTCGAACTCCTCTGGCTGCCCTTCCTCGCGTGCCTCGTGCTGACGGGCATCCACGTGTACCTCGGGCTCCACGTCCTGGCCCGCGGCGTCATCTTCGTGGACTTGGCACTGGCGCAGGTCGCCGCGCTCGGCATCACGATCGCCTTCCTCGCGGGGCATCCGATCCAGAGCGAGGCCGCTTACTGGTACGCACTCGCGTTCACCGTGGCCGGCGCGGGGCTCTTCTCGCTGACGCGCGTCCACCGAGCGGCTATCCCCCAGGAGGCCATCATCGGGATCGTCTACGCGGTCTCGGCGGCGCTCGCGGTCCTGGTCGTGGACCGCGCGCCGCAGGGCGCGGAGCACATCAAGCAGCTCCTCGTCGGGAGCATCCTGACCGTCACGCCCGGCGAGGTCGGACGGCTCGCGCTCCTGTACGCCCTGCTCGGCGCGCTCCACGCGGCGATCCGCCGGCCTCTCCTCGAGATCTCGTTCGACCCTGACGGCGCCGCCGCGCGGGGGCGAGGCGTGCGCTGGTGGGACTTCGTCTTCTATCTCCCCTTCGGTGTCGTGGTGACGAGCTCGGTGCGCGTGGCGGGCGTCCTGCTCGTCTTCTCCTACTTGATCGTTCCCGCCGCGGTGGGCGCGCTGCTGTCAGGCTCGGTCACGGGCCGCCTTGCCATCGGGTGGGCCGTCGGCGCGATCGTGAGCACGCTTGGGCTCTGGGCGTCCTTCGCGTGGGACCTGCCGACGGGCGCCGCCGTGGTCGCGACCTTCGGCGCTCTCATGGCCGCCGTCGCGTGCGCGCTCGGCATCATGGCGCTCGCGCGGGGCGTGAGAGCGCGCGGCTGGGAAGCCCTGCGCGGCGTCGCCATCGTCGCGAGCGCGGCCGTCGGGCTCGCTGGGATCCTGCTCGCGGCCTTTCCCCGCATGGACCACCACTGGCTCGATTGGATCGAGGAGGCGGCACCCGCCGTGGAACTCGTCTTTCTCACGCCGGGGGAGCGCCAAGCCTGGCGCGACAGCCGCGAGGCGCTCGAGCGCGGGATGGCCGAGCTCCGGCGGCTCAAGACTCTCGATGTCGACGTCCAGTGGGGGCGGGCGAAGCTCACCCCGGAGCAGCAGGAACAGCTGCGCCAGTTCCTCGCCTCCCGCGGTGAGATCACCGCCGGCGACCGCTTCGTGCTGAAGACGCTGCGGAGTCGGGCCCGCGAGCGCCAGCGCGTTTGGCTCGGGCTGCCGCTCCTGATCCTCGGGGCGGTCGCGGCGGGCCTGCTCGCATCACGCGCGAGCCGGCGGGCGCTGGCGCGGTAGGCTGCGCGCGTAACCCTGACCTGCTTGACTGCTTAGCTGCCAGGGACTAAGCTCGCACTACGTTTCTATGGCCCAGAATACAGAGATGCGGGAATCGCTTGCGGCGACCTTCGAGCGACATGCCGAGGAAGAAGGCAAAATTCTGGCCCAGTACCGCACCCTGATGGAGAAACTGGGGGGCGGCCCCGCTCGCTTTCTCATCAAACTCATCTTGACCGAGGAGGAGTTGCACCACGAGCTGCTGCGCGCCACAGCCAAGTGGTTGCGCGAACATTCGGGAGCGGAAGGGAACGCGATTCCTCCGGGCGCGAGTGCGGATGAGCTCCTGCGGCTCACGGAGCAGCTGCAACACCACGAGAAGGAAACCATTGAGGCGTGCCGGAGTCTCCGATCCGACCTTTCGGGCACAGGGGGAGAACTTCTCTCAAGCGTGCTCGACATAATGGCAATGGATAGCGAGAAGCATCATCGGCTACTCACGACGGTGCAGAAGATGATAAAGGGCTAACGGACGAGGGATAGGGCATCGTCCTCGCCCTCCTGATTTTCTGCGCGCCGGCCGCGGCCTCCGAGATTGAGATGTCGCGGCCCGAAGGCCATCCGCGGGGCCGCCTCCCCCTGGCGGTCTATGTCGCCCCCATGGCCGATTCGACGCAGGAGGCCACGGTGAAGCGCGCGGTGGAGGATTGGAACTCGGTCTTCCGCAGCGCGCTGGGGATCGCGGCCTTCCGCTGGGCCACGCGCGCGGACGAAGCCGCCGTCAGCATCGCGCTCGCGCCCAGGACGTCCCCCAAGATGATGGGGGAGACCGAGATCGGCGCCGACCAGAACGGCGTGATCGAGCTCCCGGTCCGCATCACCCTTCTCGAGCCCACGGCGCGCGGTCAGACGCCGCGCGAGACGCTCCTCTACGAGGTGGCGGCCCACGAGCTGGGCCACGCCCTCGGGCTGCCGCACACCAACCAGCCACGGTCCGTCATGTGCTGCGTCCGGGGCAGCCTCGACTTCAAGGATCCCGCCGTGCGGGCGGCCTATATTGAAGGACGGCGCCACCCCGACCTGCGTTCGGTCGAGATCCAGCTCAAGGCGCACTACAAGGCGTTCTGGAAAGAGCCCTGAGCGAGGAGAGGAGCGGCTTCCACCGCAGCACAGCGGGTCAGAAAGCCGCGCCGGCCTCGAGCGTAGGCAGGTAGTGGGGTGCGTCCGGAAAACCGATCGGACGGATGGCCGGCAGCGTGACGCCGGCCTCGCGATAGGACGCCATGAAGGCCCGGAGCGCCTCGGCGTCACCGACCGCGCCCAGACCCCGCGCGATGCGGTCGTCCACTGCCGCTGGACCCGGCGCGGCATCCCAGGCGGCGACCTCGGTGCCGAAGCCGGACTTCTCCAGCATGGCGCGGTAAAACGGCAGGGCCAGGTAGCGCGCGAGCTCGCCCTTGAAGGCCGCCGTAGCCGCGACGCGGTCCGCGGTCACCGCCGCCGGTACCGAGGCCACGATCTCGAAGCCGTCGAGCGCTTTGCCGGCCCGCTGGCGCCCGCGGCGGATGGCGGGCACCGCGTAGTCACGAATGTAGGCAGGGGCGCACAGCCAGAGGACCGCGCCGTCGGCGATCTCGCCGGCGAGCTCGAGCATCGCGGTCCCCAGCCCCGCCAGGTAGATCGGCGGCGGCGCCGGCAGCCGCGGCACCCCGCTCTGCCACGCCACGCGATAGCGCGGCCCCGCGTGCTCGACGCGGCCCGTGAGCGCCTGGCGCAGAACCGCGACATATTCGCGGACAACCTCGAGCGGCCGGCCCATGTCGAGGCCGAGGGCACCTTCCATCATCGAGCGGTGACTCACGCCGATACCGAGACGGAGCCTGCCGCCCGAGACCTCCTGAAGCGTCAACACCTCCTGTGCCAGCAGCACCGGATGGCGCGGGTAGATCGGGAGGACGCCCGTGCCCAGGCCGACGCGCGGCGCGGCGTGCGCGTATGCCGCCAAAACCTGAAGCCCGTCGCGCCCGAGGCCGTGGGTGACCCAGACGCTCTCGTAACCCGCTCCGTCGGCCCGACGGGCGAGGTCCACAGCCGCGGCGAGATCGGCGCCCGGGGAGAGGAAGATCGCGGTGCGCGGCATGGCGCTCAGCGCCCCGGCGCCACGCCGACGGCGGCCAGCTGGGCGCGGAGGTCGTCGCCCTTGTCTTTGCTGAAGAGCACGGCCTGCATCCCCACCTGCCGCGCGGCTTCGACGTTGGTGTCGAGGTCGTCGACGAAGACGCACTCGCGCGGCTCGAGGCCGAGCCTCTCTGCCGCCAATTCGTAGATCGCGGGCTCAGGCTTGGCCATGCCCACCTCGGCCGAGCAAACGATGTCGTCGAAGAGGTGGTGGATGGCGATGTCCCCCTCGAGGCGCTCCCGGAGCGAGATGTCGGCGTTGCTCAGGATGGCGAGCTTGTAGGAGGGGCGAAGCTCGCGGACGAGGTGGACGTTGGGTTCGATGGCACGCTGGGAGGCCCGCCACTCCTCGTGCAGCGGCGGCAGCGGCCTGCCCGCGCGCGCCTCGAGCATCCCATGCGCGGCCTCGAGCCATGCCTGCCGGTCGCCGCGGCCGCGCTCGACGGCCTCCCACATCTCCGTGCGGTAGAGCGTCTCGAAAACGGACGAGCGGGGCAGTCCGTGCGCGTCGTCGAGCCGGCGAGCCGCGTCCCAGTGCATATCCCAGAGGACACCGCCGAAGTCGAAGATGACGGCGCGCAGACTAGTACCTGCCCTTGGGGGCGGGGGACTTCGTGGGATCCGGGGGCCTCACGGGCGATCCGATGTCGCCGCCCAGGGCAATCCAGCCGCGCTGCTTCAGGCACTCTTCGTCGAGCTTCTTCTTCTTGTCGGTGCACGCCAGGCGGTCGCGCTCGAAATCCGCGGTAGTGTAGTCCACGTTGGGCTTGTACCACTGCTTGTCGGAATCCGACGATGACGAGCAGGCCGCAAGCGTGAGCGCCGCGACGGGGAGGAGGAGAATCAGGCGCCTCATGCCCGGCATGATACCATGCCGCCGGAATGCTCGACACGACCATAGCCGGCAGTCTGCCCAAGCCCGCGTGGCTCGCCGCGCCGAAGGCGCTCTGGGCGCCGTGGCGCCTCGAGGGCGCGGCGCTCGACGAGGGCAAGCGCGACGCCGTCCGCCTGGCCCTCCGCGACCAGGAGGAGGCCGGCATCGACATCGTCACCGACGGTGAGCAGACGCGGCGCCACTTCGTCTGGGGCTTCGTCGAGCAGCTGGACGGCGTGGACTTCTCGAAGATGGTCACGATCGGCATCCGCGCCGACCGCTATAAGGCGGATGTCCCGACGGTGACGGCGCCGCTCCGCCGGCGCGGTCCAATCCACGCCGACGAGGTCCGCTTCCTCCGCGGCGAGACGCGGCGCCCGGTCAAGTTCACCATCCCCGGGCCCATGACCATCGCCGACACCATCCACGACGCCCACTACGGCAGCCGCGCCAAGCTCGGCATGGCGCTGGCCGCCCTGATCAACGAGGAAGCGCGAGAGCTCGCCGCGCTCGGCGTGGACGTGATCCAGCTCGACGAGCCAGCCTTCAACGTCTACATGGACGAGGTGCGCGACTGGGGCATCGCCGCCCTCGACCGCGCCGTCGAGGGCCTCGCGTGCAAGACGGCGGTGCACATCTGCTACGGCTACGGCATCAAGGCCAACACCGACTGGAAGAAGACGCTCGGCGGCGAGTGGCGACAGTACGAGCAGACTTTCCCTCTCCTGGCCGAGAGCCGCATCGGTGGGGTCTCGCTCGAGTGCGCGAACTCGCGCGTGCCGATGTCGCTGATCGGCCTGCTCGGCGGCAAGGACGTGCTGGTGGGCGCGATCGACGTGGCAAGCGACAGGGCGGAGACGGCGGCGGAGGTCGCCGCCGTGATCCGCGAGGCCATGAAGCACGTGAAGGCCTCGCAGATCTTCCCCTGCACCAACTGCGGCATGGTGCCGCTCGACCGCGAGCTCGCTCGCGCCAAGCTCCGCGCGCTCGGCGCCGGCGCGGCCCTCGTCCGCCGCGAGCTCGCCTAGCCCCGCCGCGCATGGACTTCCTCTACGGCATCCTCACCGGCGCGTACTCGCTGGATGCGCTCATCCTATGGGGCGGCTACATCCTGCTGGTCGCCATCGTCTTCACCGAGACGGGGCTCCTGGTCGGATTGTTCCTCCCGGGGGATTCCCTGCTGATCACGGCTGGACTGCTGGCGAGCGCGGGGATCCTGAACATCTGGTGGCTCAACGGGCTGCTAATCGCGGCGGCCATCGTCGGCGACAGCACGGGCTACGCCATCGGCGCGCGCCTGGGCCCGCGCATCTTCACGCGCGAGAAGTCGCTGCTCTTCAACCCGAAGCACGTGGAGCGGACCCAGCGCTTCTACGAGAAGTACGGCCCCAAGACCATCGTCATCGCCCGCTTCGTGCCGATCATCCGCACCTTCGCGCCCGTGCTGGCCGGCGTGGGCGCGATGCAATACCGGCGCTTCGTGATCTACAACGTGGCGGGAGGGATCGGCTGGGTCGCGTCGATGACCTGGGCGGGCTATCTCCTCGGCCGGACCGTGCCGAACATCTCCAAGCACATGCACGTGCTCGTGATCGTCATCATCGTGCTGTCCTGCGTCCCCATCGCAGTCGAGATCTACCGGGAGCGCCGAAAGACCCTCAGGCGTCTCTAGTTCTCGGTTAGTAGCCGACGGCGGCGCCGTCGCTGCGGGGATCGGAGCCGCCAAGCCTCGCGGTGGTCACCGGATCGATGGTGATGCCGTGAGCGTGGCCCGCCAGCTCCTCCCACGACGGCCACCGGTTGATCCGGTGGCCACGGCGCTCGAGCTCGACCATCGTTGCTGCCGGGAAGCGGCCCTCCATGTTCAAGAGATCTCGCGGGTCGCCGAGGACGAAGCGTCCGGCCAGCCAGCGCGGAGATTGCACCGCCTGCTGGATGTCGAGGCCGAAGTCGATCATGGCGGTGTAGGCCTGCAGGTGGATCTGGGGCTGGCCGTCGGCGCCCATGCAGCCGAAGACCTGCCAGAGCGCATCGCCCTTGAAAGCGAGCGAGGCGATCAGCGTGTGGAGCGGGATCTTGCCCGGATCGAGCCGGTTCGGATGCGCGGGGTCGAGCGAGAAGTACGCGCTTCGGTTCTGGAGCACCACACCCGTGCGCCCCGCCACCATCCCTGAGCCGTAGACGCCGTAGACGCTCTGGATGAACGAGGCGGCGCTGCCCTGGGTGTCCACGGCGCAGACGTAGACGGTGTCGCCGGCGAGGCTGCCGGAGGACGGCACGCGGTCCCACGGGAGCGCCCGTGCCGGATCCATGAGCGTGCGGCGCTCATCGGCGTACGCCTTCGACACGAGCCGCGCCACGGGCACCTTGACGAACTCCGGGTCGGCGATCAGCCGGTCGCGGTCGTGGAAGGCGATCTGCTTGGCCTGGACGAGAAGATGCACGAGGTCGGGGCCCAGGGGGTCGAGCCGCGAGAGATCGTAGGGCTCGAGGAGGTTCAGCATCTGGAGCACCGAGAGCCCCTGGGTCGGCGGGGGCGTCTCGTACACGGTGAC
>ORMF011949778.1_pt1 | contig 17849 bp, 14 predicted proteins | sample 1779871 | NCBI WGS metagenome assembly ORMF01 (sample SAMEA104232316, study PRJEB22302) | groundwater metagenome | biome: forest; feature: aquifer; material: groundwater | place: USA | collected 2011-08-07 | depth 5.4 m
GCGGCGTTGACCCATCCAACGCCTCGGCTTGGAAAACCGAGACTGACCGGCGGATCGCGGAGATTGAAGCCGGAAAAGTGAAGGGAGTTCTCCTCGAAGATTCGCTGGCCCGCGCCCGCAAAATCGCCGGCCTGTGAACTTCCTGCTTCATCCCGAAGCGGATGCGGAGTTTGCCGGTGCGGTGCGTTATTACTCTGAAGTTTCTCCTGAACTCGGCGTGCGTTTCTATCGCGAGATGGAGCGGTTGTTCCGCGAAGTTTGTGCCGACCCTGAACGCTTCCGCAAATTTGACCCGCCGGCACGAAGACATTTCAGCGGGGATTTCCCCTACGCCGTCATTTTCCTGGAAATGCCCGGTCATCTTTGGATTGTCGCGGTCATGCACATGAAACGGCGACCCGGCTATTGGCGAGAACGGCTTGGTTGAAAGGTGCGCTATTCTGGAACAGCTTCCATGCTTTTCATTGCCGCTGCCGCCCGCTTTAATTCAGGCGTGGCGATTTTGCACATCAAACCCGTTCAAGCTCTCGACGCACCGGAGCTGGCGTTGTATCTGACCCTCCGGCGCATCGAGGAACACGAGCGGGCCGGGGTGCTGGTGGCCGCCAATGCCAAAGTGATCAAGCGCCTCTTGGCGAGCCGGTTCACTGTGATGTCCGCGTTGCTCACACCCGCGTGGTTGGAAAAGCTCGAACCGCAACTGCACGCGCGACCGGAAGCCGAACTCCCAGTTTACGTCGCCGAACAGAAGGTGCTGGAAACCATCACCGGCTACACGCTGCATCAAGGCGCGCTGGCCGTGGCCAAAATCCCGCCGCAAGCGGACTTTGAAACGTTGTTGAAAAACGTGTCGCGCCCGCTGCTGCTCGCGGCGGTGGAGGGCATTGCCAGTGCGGAAAATCTCGGCGCGGTGGTCCGGAACTGCGCGGCATTTGGCGCGCAGATCCTGATCGTGGGCGAGACGTGCGGCAGTCCGTTCCAGCGCCGCGCCGTTTCCGGTTCCATGGGCACCATCTTCGGGCAGCCGGTGGCGCGGGTGGACAACCTGGTGGAAAAACTGACCGCCTTGCGCGCGCGCGGCGTGCGATGTCTGGCGGCGCATCCCCGGCCCGGCGCAAAAAAACTGGCGGCCGTGGATTTGCGAGGCGACTGCTGCCTGGTGTTTGGCGCGGAAGGTCCGGGCCTCACGTCGCCCGTGCTGGCAGCGTGCGATGACATGGTGGAAATTCCGATGCCTTCCCACATGAATTCGCTGAACGTGGCCGTCGCCACCGGGGTGTTTCTCTACGAAGCGACCCGGCAGCGCGGCTGACGCCCGCCTGCCTTGGACGTAGAAGTGTGCCTTCGGCGACCAAAGTAGGCGGTGCGCCTGACGCGTCAATAGTTTCCATGGATTAGAGTTGTTTGCCCGATTTAGCCGGAGGATTGGGGATTGGCAGCATTTGCTTAAAAAAGAAATAAGTTGCCATGACGGCGCAGCGCGGCTTAAGACTCTGCCCCATCACATGGGCAAAAAGCTCATCATTGCGGAAAAGCCGTCCGTCGCCAGCGACATCAGCAAGGTGCTCGGCAAGTTTCAGAAGCACGACGATTACTTCGAGAATGACGAATACGTCATCTCGTCGGCCGTCGGCCATCTGCTCACCATCGTGCCGCCCGAGGGCGTCGAGGCCGCGCGCGGCAAGTGGACGTTCAAGTGTCTGCCCGTCATCCCGCCGCACTTTGATCTGCTGCCGATTGAGAAGAACGAGCCGCGCCTGAAAGTCCTGGCCCGACTCATCAAGCGCAAGGACGTGGACGGCCTCATCAACGCCTGTGACGCCGGGCGCGAGGGCGAACTCATCTTCCGCAATATCGTCCGCTACACAAAAGCCAGGCAGCCGATCAAGCGGCTCTGGCTGCAATCCATGACGTCCGGCGCGATTTGCGAGGGCTTTGCGGCGTTGCGCGACGATGCCTCCATGCAGCCGTTGTCCGACGCGGCCACGAGTCGTTCGGAAGCCGACTGGCTGGTGGGCATCAACGGCACCCGGGCGATGACGGCCTTCAATTCCAAGTCGGGCGGCTTTCATCTCACGACGGTGGGCCGGGTGCAGACCCCGACCCTCGCCATTTTGGTGGAGCGCGAAGAACGCATTAAAAAATTCGTGGCACGCGGCTACTGGGAGATCCACGGCATGTTTGCGGCCGCGGCGGGGGAATATTCCGGGCGCTGGTTTGACGAGAAGTTTTCCCGGCAGGAAGGCGACGATCAGCTTCGACCGGAGCGCGTTTGGGACCTCAAGTTTGCGGAAACCCTCCGCGACAAGTGTCTGGGCAAGCCTGGAATCGTCACCGAGGAAAGCAAACCCACCACGTCGCTGTCGCCGCTGCTCTACGATTTGACGAGTTTGCAGCGGGAAGGCAATTCGCGCTTCGGTTTCAGCGCGAAGAACACCCTCGGCCTGGCCCAGGCGCTTTACGAGAAGCACAAGGTGTTGACGTATCCGAGAACGGATTCGCGCGCGTTGCCGGAAGATTATCTGGAGACGGTGAAGCAGACGCTGGGCATGCTGGGCGGCACGCACTACAGCAGTTTCGCCGGGCACATTCTGCAGAACGGCTGGGGGCGCCCGAACAAGCGCATCTTCAACAACGCGAAAGTTTCCGATCACTTTGCGATCATCCCCACCCTCGTCGCACCGAAAGGTTTGAGCGAGCCGGAGCAGAAGCTGTATGATCTCGTTACGAAGCGTTTCCTGGCGATTTTTTATCCGGCGGCGGAATTCCAGGTGACGACGCGGATCACCCGGGTCGAAGGCGAACCGTTCAAGAGCGAAGGCAAGGTGATGGTCAACGCCGGCTGGCTCGCGGTTTATGGGAAGGAAGCGGAGACGGACGACACGCCGAGTCTGGTGCCGGTGAAGCCGAACGAAATCGTCAAGACGGCGAAGATTGAAGTCGAAGCGAACGTGACCAAACCGCCGCCGCGCTATTCGGAAGCGACCCTGCTCTCGGCGATGGAGGGCGCGGGCAAATTGGTCGAGGACGAGGAATTGCGCGAGGCAATGAGCGAGAAAGGGCTGGGCACACCGGCGACCCGCGCGCAAATCATCGAAGGTTTGATCTGGGAAAAATACGTCCACCGTAATGGTCGTGAGTTGCAGCCGACGGCGAAAGCGTTTTCGATCATCACGCTCCTGCGCGGGCTGGACATACCGGAACTGTGCTCGCCGGAGCTCACGGGCAACTGGGAATTCAAGCTGCGCCAGATGTCCCGGGGCCAATTGCGGCGCGACGATTTCATGAAGGAGATTGCCGACGCGACCCGGGCGATTGTCGCCAAGGCCAAGCGGCACGAGAGCGATACCGTGCCTGGTGACTTCGGCACGTTGAACGTTCCGTGTCCCAAGTGTGGCGGCGAGATTCACGAGAACTATAAAAAATTTCAGTGCCAGAAGTGCGACTACGCGCTCTGGAAAATCGTGGCAAGCCGGCAATTTGAAATTTTTGAGATCGAGGAACTCCTCACCAAGGGCGCGGTCGGGCCGCTGCAAGGGTTCCGCAGCAAGCAGGGATTTCCGTTCGCCGCCGTCATCAAAATGGGGGCGGAGTTCAAGCCGGAGTTCGATTTTGGCAACGATCAGAACGCGGACGGCGCCACGGTGGAGGTGGATTTCACGGGCAAAGAGCCGCTCGGCAAATGTCCAAAGTGCGCCGGACGCGTGTTTGAGAACGGAATGAATTACGTTTGCGAGAAAGCGACCGGCGCGGCCAAGACGTGTGATTTCCGCACCGGCGCGGTCATCCTGCAGCAGCCGATTGACAAGGCGCAGATGCTCAAGCTGCTCGCGACCGGCAAAACCGATCTGCTGACGAAGTTCATCTCCAAGAAGAACAATCGCCCGTTCAAGGCGTACCTGGCCGTCGGCAAGGAGGGCAAGATTGGTTTTGAATTTGCGCCCCGCGAAGCCAAGGGGGGCAAGGCGGGGACGGCACCGCGCGAGCCGCAGCCGAAGATTGATTTCACGGAGCAGACTCCGCTGGGCAAATGTCCGAAGTGCAGCGGGAAAGTTTTTGAAGGGCCACAAAGCTTTCTCTGCGAGAAGTCGCAGTTGGACGCCAAGCCTTGCAAGTTCAACGTCGGGAAAATGATCCTGGAGCAGCCCATCGAACGCGAGCAGGTGCAAAAGCTTTTGGTCGGCGAAAAAACCGATCTGTTGAACAAATTTATCTCCTCCAAGACTGGCAAGCCGTTCGCCGCCTATCTGGTGATGGACTCGAAGGGCAAAGTCACCTTTGATTTCCCGCCGCGCGACGGGGAATAGCCGCCGGAAGATTTTGAGCCGCCACTCGGCGCCGATGAACGCTGATGTAAATCATTTGGCGGAGCGGAGCGAGGAATAGTAATTTCTCTATTTGTGAACCCCACGACGACACCGGAAAAGCCTGTGGTCTCCGACCCGTGGATGGCGAAGTTCTTCGTCCATCTGGCAACGGATCGCGGAGCGTCGGTTTACACGCAGCGAAATTATCGGCAGGCCTTGACGGAGTTTCAGCACTGGCATGGGGAGGAGCGCCAGCCGCCGCCGCAGTGGGAAAAGTTGGAACGGGATGACTTTCGGAGCTATCTCCGCTTCCTGGGACGGCGGAAGCTGGGACGCGCGGCGATCGCGCTGCGCTTCTCGGCGTTGCGGAGCTTTTACAAGTATTTGATCCGCCACGGCGCGGCGGCGACCTCGCCGATGAAGAATCTTTCGCTGCCGAAACCCGGTAAACGACTGCCGAAATTTTTGACGGTCCAGCAGATGAAGGATTTGCTGGACGCACCGTTGAAGTTGCTGGACGGGCCGAAGCGGAAATCCGCCGGCCGGCCAATTTCCGTCGCGGCATGTCACCGGGACGTGGCGATTCTGGAGACGATTTATTCCTGCGGTTTGCGGGTGAGCGAATTGTGCGGGTTGCTCGTGGCGGACCTGGATGCGGCGGAGCAACTCGTTTCCGTGCGCGGAAAGGGTAAAAAAGAGAGGCGCGTGCCCATTAGCAGAACTGCGTTGGCAGCGATTGAGCGTTATTGGAGGGTGCTGGCGAAGCGACCGGAGGGGCAAGCGCCGGTTTTTTTGTCGCAGACGAAGAAGGTGTCGCCGCTGAGTCACGTCATGTTGCAGCGGCGATTAAAGACTTATCTGGCGCTGGCGGGACTCGATCCAGCGCTCACGCCGCACAAGTTGCGGCATAGTTATGCGACGCACCTGCTGGACGCGGGCGCCGACTTGCGGAGCGTGCAGGAATTGTTGGGCCACGCACATCTGGTCACGACCCAGGCCTATACGCATGTCACGACGGATCGGCTGAAGAAGGCGTATGAGCAGGCACATCCACGGGCGTGAGTTGGCGTCGGGTTTGCAATGCATCCGCGACTGGGGTTCGCCACGCGCCACGTTTTTGGAAACAACTCCGCCTTCGCAATCCGCGCGGGCCACCCGGCCGCGCATTTGATCCAACCAGAGCGAAATTCACGTTTGCGCTGCCCCTCCATTTCTCATAGCTTTCCACAGTTTGAGCATGAAAGTTTTTATTGACGGCAAATACTTCGACGAGTGGAACGCAAAGGTGTCAGTCTTTGATCACGGGTTGCTGTACGGCGACGGCGTGTTTGAGGGCATCCGCGCCTACAACGGCCGCGTGTTCAAGCTCAAGGAACACATTGACCGACTCTTCTGCTCGGCCAAGGCAATTCTGTTGACCCTCCCGTTGTCGCACGCCGAGTTGATGCGCGCCACGGTCGAAACGTGTCGCCGAAACAAACTCCGCGATGGCTACATCCGCCTCGTCGTGACGCGGGGAGTGGGCACGCTTGGCTTGAATCCCAACCGCTGCAAAAGCCCCTCGGTCATCATCATTGCGGGCAAGATTCAGCTGTATCCCAAAGAAATGTATCAGCGCGGCATGGAGATCGTCACGGTGCCGACGACGCGGAATTTGCCCAGCGCGCTGAACCCGGCGATCAAGTCGCTGAACTATCTCAACAACATCCTCGCCAAGATTGAGGCGAACAATGCCGGTTGCGAAGAAGCGATCATGCTCAACGCCGAGGGTTTCGTGGCGGAATGTACCGGCGACAACCTATTCATAGTAAAGGCGGACAAGCTGTTCACGCCGCCGCTGTCGGCGGGCGCGCTGTACGGCATCACGCGTGGGACGGTGATGGACATCGCGCGGGAGGAGGGCCATGAAGTTTCCGAGCCGAATCTGACCCGTTACGATTTGTTCAATGCGGACGAATGTTTTCTGACGGGCACCGGCGCGGAAATTATTCCGGTGACGAAGATTGACGGACGCGTGATCGGCGACGGAAAGCCCGGGCCGGTGACGCGGAAATTGGAGAACCAGTATCACGCCTTGACGAAAGTGTCGGGCGAGCCGATATAGATTTAGATTTATGCTGGGTTGTGTTTGCAAAGAAAAGACCGCCACGGTGCATTTGACCCAGATTGCCGGGGAAAAGATGCAGAAGGTGGATTTGTGTGAAGAGTGTGCGAAGACCAAGGGCGTGAACGACCAGACGGGTTTCTCGCTCGCGGATTTGTTGCTCGGCCTTGGCGCGTCGCAGGAACTGGAGCAGGCCGCTGGGGGCGTGGACGTCAAGTGTCCGCAATGCGGATTCTCGCAAGCGGATTTCAAGAAATCCGGCCGGCTCGGCTGCGCGATGTGTTACCAAACCTTTGCCGAAGGTCTGGAAGGGCTGCTCAAGTCCATGCACAAAGGCACGCGGCACAGCGGGAAAGTCCCCGAGGGCCTGCGGCAGAAACGCGACTATTCCGAGCAATTGGGCCAGTTGCAGAAAAAACTCGCCAAAGCCATTGAAACGGAAAACTTCGAAGCGGCGGCGCAATTGCGGGATGAAATCAAACAGGTGAACACTCGCCTCGCGGCAACGCTGGTGGCCTGAGCATTATGGATCTCAATAACTTTCTTGTCTCGACGGCGGAAAGCGCCCTGCGGAAAGGGCCGCATGATCGCATCGTGATGTCGAGTCGCGTCCGGCTCGCACGCAATCTGAAGGATGGCGCCTTTCCCGGCTGGGCCAAGAAACCGGAGCGCGTGCGCATTCTGGAGTTGATTCGTCCGGCGGTCGAAAGTTTGCCGGAGCTGAAGGGCGCGTTTTCGGAGACGATGGACAGTCTGGGAGCCCTCGATAAACAAATTCTCGTGGAGCGTCACCTGATCAGTCGCGAACACGCGGCCAAAAGCGCGGGCAGCGGGGTGATCCTCAACCGGGACGAAACGCTGTGCGTGATGATCAATGAAGAGGATCATCTGCGGATGCAGGCGCTGCGACCGGGATTGCAATTGCGTCAGGCGTGGAGCGCGATTGACCGGCTGGATTCTGAACTGGAACGGAAGCTTAGTTATGCGTTCAGCAATGATCTGGGTTATTTGACCGCGTGCCCGACGAACCTCGGCACCGGCATTCGCGTGAGTGCGATGCTGCATCTGCCGGGACTGGTTCTGGCCGAGCAGATCAACCCGATCATTCAATCGGTGAACAAACTCGGACTTGCCGTGCGCGGGCTTTACGGTGAGGGCACGGAGGCGTTGGGCAATGTCTTTCAAGTGTCCAATCAAATGACGCTCGGGGAATCCGAAAGCAGCATTGTGGAGCGACTGGAAAAAGTTCTCTCGCAAATCATCGAGCACGAGGAAAACGCGCGGCAGACGTTGTTGGAGAAAAAGCCCAAGACGATTTACAACCACATCGGGCGTGCCTATGGCATTTTGGCCAATGCCCACAGTATTTCCTCCAAAGAAACCATGAATCTGCTCTCGCTGATGCGGCTGGGCGTGGAAGTGGGGTTGTTTCCCACCATGCAAGGGCCGCTGGTGGACGAGTTGTTCATTCTCACCCAACCGGCGCACTTGCAGAAGCAACATTCCGAGAAGCTATCGGCGGAGGAACGCGATTTGCTCCGAGCTGACATGCTGCGCGAACGACTCAAGCCCGTCAGCCGGCCCGGAGGCCGGCTGGGCGGTTCCGCCGCGCCCGGAGTGGACAAAGCCGGACCAGCATAGCAACTTGCAAACGTATGAGCGAAGAAGCCATGAACAATTTTACGCCGCGGGCCCAGCAGGTGCTCGCGCTCGCGCGCAAGGAAGCCGACCGCTTCAACCACAACTTCGTCGGCACCGAGCATCTTTTGCTCGGCCTCATCAAGCTCGGCCAGGGCGTCGCCGTCAATGTGCTCCAGAAGATGGGCCTCGATCTCGAAACCGTCCGCATGGAAGTCGAGAAGCAGGTTGGCACCGGGCCCGATCAAAAAATGATCGGCAACATCCCCTACACCCCGCGCGTCAAAAAAGTCCTCGCGCTTGCGTCGAAGGAGGCCAAGGCGCTTAACCATACTTACGTTGGCACTGAACATATCCTGCTCGGTCTCTTGCGCGAAGGCGACGGCGTCGCTGCGCGCGTTTTGAAGAACTTGGAAGTGGACATTGAACAGACACGTCAGGAGATTTTGAAGGAGTTGGATCCTAACTTTGCCGCGCAGGAAGAGCAGGCGGCGGGGGAAAATCCCGAGAAGCCCGGCCCCAGCGAAAAGAAAGGCGAAGTCAAAACCCCCGCGCTCAAAGCGTTTGGTCGCGACCTGACCGAAATCGCCCGCAAGGGCGACATGGATCCTGTCATCGGTCGCAAGAGTGAAATCGAGCGCGTCATTCAAATTCTCTGCCGGCGGACGAAAAACAATCCCGTGCTGCTGGGCGAAGCGGGCGTGGGCAAGACGGCCATCGTCGAAGGCCTCGCGCAAGAGATCGCCAAGGGTAACGTGCCCGAATTGCTCCGTGAGAAGCGCGTCATCACCCTCGACCTTGCGCTTATGGTGGCCGGCACGAAGTATCGTGGCCAGTTCGAGGAACGCATCAAGGCGGTCATGGACGAGATCCGCCGTGCGAAGAACATCATTCTCTTCATTGACGAGTTGCACACCATCGTGGGCGCCGGTTCGGCGGAAGGCACGATGGACGCCTCGAACATCATCAAGCCCGCGCTCAGCCGCGGCGAGATGCAATGCGTCGGTGCTACCACGCTCAACGAGTATCGCAAGTACATTGAGAAGGATGCTGCGTTGGAGCGCCGCTTCCAGTCCGTTCGCGTCGAAGCGCCGTCCATCGAGGATGCCATCGAGATTTTGAAAGGGCTGCGCCCGAAATACGAAGAGCATCACAAGGCGGAGTTCACCGATGCCGCAGTCGTGGCCTCGGTCAAACTCTCCGACCGCTACATCACGGACCGTTTTCTCCCCGACAAGGCGATTGATGTGCTGGACGAGGCCGGTTCCCGTGCCCGCATCAGCACGATGACGCGGCCCCCCGAAGTCAAAACCATCGAAACCGAGATCGAAGAGCTCAAGGTCAAGAAGGAGCGGGCTATCAAGAACCAGGATTTCGAGGGCGCGGCGCACATGCGCGACCAGGAAAAACAGACCAAGGAAAAACTGGAAGCGATCATGCGTGACTGGCGCACCAGCCGGGAGGAACACCGCGTCGTCGTCGGCGAGGAAGAGATTCTGCATATCGTGGCCAAGTGGACGGGGATTCCGCTGCAACGCATGGGGCAGGATGAGATGCAGCGCCTGTTGGCGGTCGAAGGCGAAATGGCCAAAGTTGTCATCGGCCAGCGCGAAGGCGTTTCCGCGATTTGCAAGGCGCTGCGGCGTTCCCGCGCCGACTTGAAAGATCCGCGCCGGCCCATCGGCACCTTCCTGTTGCTTGGCCCGACCGGTGTGGGCAAGACCTTGCTGGCCCGGACCATGGCCGAGCAGATGTTCGGGGACACCAAATCGCTCATCCAACTCGACATGAGCGAGTACATGGAAAAGTTCAACGTTTCGCGCCTCGTGGGTTCACCGCCCGGTTACGTCGGTTACGAGGAGGGCGGACAACTGACCGAGCAGGTCCGGCGCAAGCCCTATTCCGTCGTGTTGTTTGACGAGATCGAAAAGGCGCACCCCGACGTGTGGAACATGCTCCTGCAGATTCTCGAGGATGGCAAACTTACGGACAGCATGGGCCGCGTGATTAATTTCCGGAACACGATCATCCTGATGACGTCCAACGTCGGCTCGGACACGATCAAGAAGCAGTCAACGCTCGGCTTCTCGCCGATTACCGACGAAAACAGCTATGAGAAGATGCGGGAAAAAATTCTCGACGAGTCCAAGAAAGTTTTCCGGCCCGAGTTTCTCAACCGCCTTGACGATGCGATCGTCTTCCGGTCGCTCACCAAGCCGGACTTGATCGAGATTTTGAATCTGGAAGTCACCAAGGTGATCGAGCGGTTGAAGGGCAAGAACATCCAACTGGAGCTCGACGATACCGCGAAGGATTTTCTTGTCGAAAAAGGCTACGACCCCCAATACGGCGCGCGGCCCATGCGCCGGTCTGTGGAGCGTTATCTGGAAGACCCGCTGGCCGAAGAAATCCTGCGCGGCCAGTTCCACGAGGGCGATCCGATCCGGGTCACCCGCGACAAGGAGAAACTAATTTTCAACCAGCCCGCGCCCGCCGCCGGAGCGCTGTCGAGCTAGTCGTTGCTATTCGATCTCAAACGCCCGTCGCGTTCTGCGCCGGGCGTTTTTCTTTGTTGGCGGAGCGGAATTGGCGCTGTTTCCGTTGCCTGTAAATGCTGCGATAACGCAAATTTGGTTAAGGCAGATGCACTTCCAATCGGTAGAACTGGCGTGAGGAGTTTGGCGCCAGCGGATTGGTGAACGATTGAATGGTCGCGGGCAGGTTCACCGCGCCCGACTGTGGGGTGAAAATATTTGTCAGGTTGGTGCTGGTCCAAAGCGTATAAACCCGTCCGGTGACAGTGTTCCAGGTTAGGAGCAGATTTGTTCCCTGCAAAAGCGACTGGCTGGTGAAACGCAACTGGCTGGCTGGGTTGGTGGGGTTGAGTCCGGCGATATACGATTGCCAAAGCGGGAATCCGTTCGCGCCGACGTTGGTGACGGCATTTTCCTGATTGCTGGTAAATCCGTATGAAGCGAGCCACCAATATGGCGTGGGATGATTTGTGGTGACCTTTTCCGCGAACACGGCGGTGGCGGTCATGTTGGAAGTCACGGTCAATGGGATCGAATTGTTCGTGCCGCTCAGGTTGCCCGACCAGTTATTGAATAGAAAATAAGTTGCGGGCGTTGCTACAAATGTGACGGGCGTGCCCAACGTGTAATTGCCGCTGGCAGGACTGACTGTGCCCCACGCAGGTTGATTGACGCTGGTGGAAATCTGAGCCTGCAAGGTTCCGCCCCAGGCGAGGGCGTAGTCGGTCCCGGTGGTGTCACTGGTGACTTCCAAGGCGTAGCGGCCCGGTCCGAGCGTGTTGGTAAAAATATGTTCCACATTTTGATTCGTGCTAAGGCTGCTGTCGAGTTGTACGCCGAGTGTAAAATTGGTCGCGTTGTAAAGGCGCAGGTTCAGATCGGCAACGGATACCTGCATGGTAAAAAACGACCCGGGACCTACGTCCACGACTTTGCGATTCCACGTCAACACCACCGAGAAATTGGTCAGGGCGTAGCCGGTGGGCACGTCGAAATAATATCGGGCGGCGCTGGCGGCGCTGGTGGCAAAATTCCAGCCGCGATTGCTGACGGTGACGGAACTGCTGGAGGCTTGCTGGCCCGCCACGAGCAGGTGATAGCTGTTTTGGACGTTGAGTTGGCCCGCGCCGTAAACTAAATCAAGCGGCTGGGTGGAAGTTCGCGTCCAACCCGGGAACTGCGATTTGGTTGCTCCCGCCAGCAACAACGCCTTGATGACTTTGGAGTTGGTGCGGGCATTGATAAGCGACGACGAGGCGTCGGCGGTTTGCAGCAGCAATGCCGCCGCGCCCGAAACCACGCCGCACGAATAGCTCACCGCGTAATTCGTAGAGGGGGCAACGATTTCAGGTTTGATTCGCCCTGCGGTATCGAAGGTTGTGCCCCCGGAACTGTGAAAGCCGCTGGGCACACCCACAGAAATGGAATTGTAAGAAGACGCCATGAGCGCCGGCACGGCGGTGGCGTTATCATTATTCAACCCCACGATGGCCACGAAGCCATCCCGTTGAATGGCGTAATCGAAGCGACGCAAGATGTCTTCATCTGTCGCCTGCGTGCCGGTGCCAACCCAACTGTGGTTCTGGATGCGGCGGCTCTCGACATTTGGAGCAGCTAGGCTATTGAGCGTGTTAAGGTAACCCGTACCCAACCAGTTGTTCGCGTCGTAGGCGTCAATCTGGGTGATGCCTGGGGCGATGCCGCTGCTGCTGCCGCAGTAATATCGCGCCACATACGTTGCATGCCAGGAGGCGCTGGCAACTCCGGATTTCGGTGTGATGGTTTTACCGGTCAACTCCGGGTTGGCGCTGTCGGGTTGGTAACTGTTGGTGTTTGCCAGGGGCGCCTCCACCTGGCTCACGCTGATGCCATTGCCCGTGGGGGCACTGCCGCCGAGTTCGGTGAGCAAGGCAGTCAGCCCAATGTCATCCTTGTAACCGGCGAAACTCTCGCAGGGGGTTGCCACCAGAATCAAACCTGTCGAAATGGCGGATAAATACTGCGAGTACGTCATGGTAAGTGTGGTGTGCTTCGCGGGAATACAACCACGGAATGTTGATTTATACAACCTCTATTTTTAGGGGCCTTATCAGGTCTTGAGTGCGACGAACTTGGCCCGTACCTTCAACCCCGCGCGCGCGGCGGTGACCCCGACCAATTCCACCGGCCTGTGGATCGGAGACGAACAACACCGCTCCGCAACGCTATTATCGGGTTACGACCCCTTGACGGTTGGCGATTGAACACGTCCGAGGGTTCGGCGTCCAACCCACTATTGAATTCGATGCAACCAACCTGGCAACGCCTTCTGGCGCTGATCTGCCTCCTGACCGGCTTGGGCGTTGCGTCTGCCGGGACCTCCACGAATCTGCTGATTTGGAACCCAGCCGGCGATCGCGTGACGGCGGACGTTCGCGGTTGGCCGTTGTTGAGCCTGTTGGAAGCCATCGCGGCGCAATCCGGCTGGCAGGTTCGGGTCGAGCCCGGCCTGGAGCAGCCCGCCTCGGTCAAGTTCAAGAATCTTCCATACGGTGAAGCGCTGCGCTTGCTCCTCGGCGGTCTGAACTACGCGCTCGTGCCGCAGACCAACGGCGCTTCGCGCTTCTATGTGTTTCGCACCACGCTGGACCGGGCCACGCAGTTGGTGCGCGCCGCCTCCGACAAAGAGTTGGCCGCCCAGCCCAAACGGGTGCCGAACGAATTGATCGTCCGCGTCAAACCCGGTACGGACATCGCGGCACTGGCGAAATCGTTGGGCGCAAAAATCGTCGGCAGCATTCCCGAGTTGAATGCGTATCGGTTGCAGTTTGAAGATGAGGCAGCCACGGAAACCGCGCGCAAAAAACTGCAAGCCAATCCCGAGGTCGCGAGCATTGAGGACAACTACTATTTGGAAAAGCCGTTTACCCCCCAAAGCCTCGGTAGCAGGCCCGCGCCGCAGACCACACTCTCGCTTAACCCCGTTAGTCGGGAGACGGGCAAGGTGGTGGTGGGTTTGGTGGATACCACGCTGCAAAAGCAGGATCCGGCGTTGGAGCAGTTTGTCAAGGAACGGCTCTCTTTGGCGGGTGAATCATCCGGCGATGGAGTCTCTCCGACCCATGCGGATGCCATGTTGAGCGCTTTGGTGCAGGCTTTGGCCCAGTCGTTGGGAAAAAACGAAACCTCCGTCCAGATCATCCACGTGGATGTCTTTGGCAAGAGCGTCTCTGCCAATACGTTCACCGCAGCGCAAGGGATGTATGAAGCCTACCGCCACGGCGCCACCATCATCAACGACAGTTGGGGCAGCTATGGTGATAGTCCGATCGTGTCCGATGTCGTGAAATTTTTGTCCGGCGTGAATGTTCCGGTATTTGCTGCCGTGGGGAATGACGGCAGCACTACGCCCTTCACTCCGGCATCAATCCCCGGAGTGGTGGCCGTAACGGCGACAGAACAAGGGAAGATTGCGGCCTACGCTAATGTGGGAACAACCCCGGACTTAGCGGCACCGGGCGTGGTATTTTTTTCTTACCAAGGATTGACCTACGGCTCGCGCGGGACTTCGGTGTCCTCGGCTGAAGCCTCGGGTTTTGCAGCGGGTTTGGCTGATTCCACGGGCGCACCGTGGTCAAAGGTGATTTCCACCTTGCAAAAATCGCTGGCCGTGCCGGGGGGCGTGAAGTAGCGCACGATTCAGTGCGCGGTGCAGCCGATCTTGCCGAACGCCACGATGTAGGCGATCAGGCTGCCGATGAGCAACCACGGCTTGCCGCCCAGCGCGAGGAGGATGCCCCACGACAGCACCGCGCCGATGAGCAGGTAAACGCAAACCGCCAGAAACAATTTCATGGCCGCAAGTCTAGCGCGCCGCCCGGCCAACGCAAGCTGGGGAAATTCGTTGCCGACCTGGCCGCGCCGGTCTCCGATCCGGCCACGGTCGGCCGAACCGCCCCCGCCCCCGCGTCCGCGCTGGAAAAGCGACCACGATTCGCGAAGCGAACAGCACCCCGCGCGGACTCCATCTGGTGGCGGCCTTGGGAAGGCAAATGAAGGCGGAGCCCCCGTTCTGGAGACGCCAAAACGGAACAGGAAACTTTTCCGGCCCGCAGTGCTTTTGCCTGTTGCCGGTACGGGCTTAAATCGGGGTTCGGCAGAATTATCTGCGACGTGGTAGGCATGGTATGCGTCTGCTTCTACGCTTGCAGCGGCGGTCCGACAATCTTCATGCCGTGCTCCAAAAAGAGCGCCGGCAACTCGCTCGGCTTCGGCATTACGCCACCCGCGGTGAACTTGCGAAAGAACGCGACCATCTTCCCGGCCGGCTCAAATCCGATGAGCGCCCGCCCCGGCTCTTCTTCAACGTGCATCCAGACATGTGGCACCCCTCGGGGAGCCAAGAGAAAGTCTCCGGGATGCAGCGCGAATCGCTCTTCGCCTACTTCCACGATAAACGTGCCAACCAGGGGGTAGAACCATTCGTCCTGTTCAAAATGGACATGTCGCGGTGGTCCAAACCGGCGCAACTGGCTTTGCTCAACAATCAACGGCCCGCTCCGGGCCGCCGGGGTGCTCCCCTTAATGTGCAGAGCGCTGCGATCGCCCAACTGCAAGACCTCGTCTGCCAGCGAATGTCCGGCGCGCACCAGAACCGCTCGGGCAACTCCGGTCGGTGGCCGCTCGCGCGCCAGCGCCAGCAGGGGGAGCGCGCCCGCCGCGCATGAAAGAAAAACTCTTCGGTTCATGCAAATTCCGGTTCAAACCAAATTGAAAGGAACGCAGCAGCGGCTGCAAAGACTTCCGAACAAGCCAGCGTATGTCCATCGCCACCGCGCCGCCCGAATGGTTTCAGCGACTGGATGCATAGCTGCCGTCTAACGACCCAAGCTCAGCGACCCGGCGCACGGGACGCCACGATTGCAACCGCGACGCTCTCGCCGGGTTCGCTGCAGCGCATGGTTAGGCGTCTTCATGTCTAGTCACTCTCTTCATGCGCCATCCAATGATGCAAAAGCCGATGGCGACGACGAAAAGTCCCGCGGGAATAAAATAGAACGCCCACGCAGGCACATCTACTCCATTGATGCTCATCCCACCAAACATCATGTAGCTGTGGTCCCCGGTCTTAATGGCGGGCAGGTCTCCGAGGATGCAAAGCCAGACACCGAGTGACGTGAAAACAACCGCCGCGATGAAGCACCAAACGCGGCCCATCCGTTTTTCTTGTTTCCTTGAGTCTCGGTTTTCCATGTGACGCTCGATGCCGCCTAACATGACTTCGGCCAAACGTGGGTTTGGTCTAGCACGGTTGGGTTTGGCCGAGTGGGTTTCATTGATGTGCTATTTATGCTTGTTTGGCTGTGGATGGCAAGGAATAGTTTGGCCGATTCATGAACAAGCCTTTTGATCCCGCTTTTCCTGGACGGCCCGTGAGCCGGTTCGTTCCCAACCCCAAGTTGCGGTTTCTGGATCAGTGCCGGGAGGTGCTGCGTTTCAAACAAATGGCCCACCGTACGGAGGAGTCGTATGTGGATTGGATTCGCCGGTTTATCGTGTGGAGCGGGAAGCGGCATCCGCGGGAGATGGGCACGGCGGAGGTGCGGGCGTTTCTGACGCATTTGGCGGCGGAGCGGAAGGTGGCGGCGGCGACGCAGAATCAGGCGCTCAATGCGTTGGTGTTCATGTATCGGGAGGTGATTGGCGGAGAGCTGGGGTGGCTGGACGGGTTTGAGCCGGCCAAGCGGGGGGCGCGGTTGCCGGATGTGTTGTCGCGGGCGGAGGTGCAGGTGGTGTTGAAGGAGATGGCGGGCACGCAGGGTTTGATCGCGCGGTTATTATATGGTACGGGGCTGCGGCTGATGGAGGGGCTGCGGTTGCGCGTCAAAGATTTGGATTTCTCGCGGCATCAAATCATTGTGCGTTCGGGCAAGGGGGATAAGGATCGGGTGACGATGTTGCCGGTGAGTTTGCGGGAGGAATTGAAGGCGCATTTGCATCGGGTGCGGGAGTTGCATGAGGCGGATGGGCAGGCGGGGTTTGGGGCGGTGTGGTTGCCGAAGGCTTTGGCGGTGAAGTTTCCGGGTGCGGCGCGGGAGTGGGGTTGGCAGTGGGTGTTTCCCTCGGCGGAGATGAGTGTGGACCCGGAGAGCCGGAAGCGAAGGCGGCATCATGTGAGTGATGCAGGGGTGCAACGGGCGATCAAGTTGGCGGCGCAAAAGGCGGGGGTGGCGCGGCGGGTGAGTCCGCATGTGTTGCGGCATTCGTTCGCCACGCATCTGCTGGAGGCGGGTTATGATATTCGCACGTTGCAAGAGTTGCTGGGCCACAAGGATGTTTCCACGACGCAGATTTATACGCATGTGATGGCGAAGCCGGGCATCGGCGTGAAGAGTCCGCTGGATGGGTGAGCGATAAAGGAGATGGGAGATGGGAGTTGGGTAAAGAAGACTCAAACCGGGCAGTTTGGGTGGTTTTCCGCATAAACACCTCAATTCCAGATGGTTTTCCGTGTCGGGAAAGGCTTTTCCCATGTCGGAAACCGGGTTTTCCACATGGGAAATCATCTTTCCCACATCGGAAATCCAGTTTCCCGTTCGGGTTACGTCGTCCGACGCATGGGAAACCGCGTCCGTCGCACGGGAAACACTGTCCGACGTGCAGGAGACAGCGTCCACCGCATGGAGAACTGCGGCGGACGTGCGGGCGGCGGCGTCCGTCGCATGGGGGGCGGCGTGGCCGGAACGGTGGGTCGGGTTTCCGGAACGGTCAACGACGTTTCCCGCATGGCGGGGGGCGTCCGCCCCATGGGCAACGGCGGGCGGGACGCCGGGCAGCGGCTCGCCAGCCACCCGGATGTCGCCATGATCGCGCTCATTGGCAGCGTGCCTACCGGACGCGCGGTGATGAAGGCCGCCGCGGACACGGTAAAGCGGACCATGCTCGAGCTCGGCGGCAAGAACGCGTTGATCGCATTCGGCGACGCGGATCCCGACGAGGTCACCGGCGCCGTCATCGGCGGCATGAATTTCACCTGGTGCGGGCAGAGCTGCGGTTCGACCAGCCGCGCCTTCATCCACGAGAAGATCTACGACGCGGTGATCGCGCGCGTTAAGGAAAAGATCAAATACTTCAAGCCGGGCATTCCGACCGATCCGGCCACCACTATGGGCGCGATCGTGTCCAAGGCCCAGTTCGACCGGGTGATGAGCTATATCGAGGCGTCCAAGCAGGAAGGCGCTCAGCTCATCTCCGGCGGCGGCCGGCCGGCCGATCCCGCTTTGGCCA
>ORMF010719774.1_pt1 | contig 17848 bp, 14 predicted proteins | sample 1779871 | NCBI WGS metagenome assembly ORMF01 (sample SAMEA104232316, study PRJEB22302) | groundwater metagenome | biome: forest; feature: aquifer; material: groundwater | place: USA | collected 2011-08-07 | depth 5.4 m
CCCGTCGCTACCGCTCCGGGTTCTGTACCGGTGGTCGCGGAAACATACATTCAGTGGAGTGGGCCTTGGTTGTTAAGACAACAACTTCGTTAGCAAGTTCGGATGAATGTGCCAACCGAGCAGACCTGCCAGGCCCATGACGACACCAAACAACGTTGGGAACAGCGCGAGGAAGAAGAGCCAGCGCTTCTGAGTCAAAGCCGTCACCGCCATCAGTGAAATCGCCAGCGCCAGCATAGCATCCGAAAGATCGAACTGGTCGTCGTGAAAGTTGAGTTCGTTATATGTCTGGTCAGCTTTGTCGGCATCGGCTTGCTGGACTTTCTTTTTTTCTGCCTGCTCCTGGGCGATCGCTTCATAAGTCTTGATCTGAGCTTCGAAGATCGGCTTTGCCTGGGGCGGAGCGGCAGCCGCTTGCGCAGTCAGTTGGGCGACCGTGGCTTTGGCTATCTCTTCACGAACATTGCGCGCCTGGTACCATGAATAGTTATCGATCTTATCCGCCTGTGCCTGTTGCATTGCCTGGACGATGTTGTCGTCCTTGACCTTGCAAATACCCATGAACGTAGCCAGCAACGCCACCGAAATCGCGACCCAGGTGTTTAGGTGAGCTTTCGGTTTCTGCGAGGCCTTGACAGGTTCCGCTTCGTTTTTATCAGCGTCTTCCTCGACAAACTGCGTTGGATCCAGATCCATAATCAGCCCACTCCTTCAAAAATGAAATCGACACGCGTTATCGATCCACGAAAGTACACGAAGTACAGTTGGTTTGTTCGTGCGATTTGGTGTGATTTCATGGATCGTTCTTATACGAGCAAGAAAACACAGGAACCAGTTGAAGATTCGGCGGGCGCAGCTCACCCAGCCCCTTTGTTGCTGTGCCAAACCTTCTTTTTGGCACTCTTCTTCCGGCGTATGATTCCGCGTCGAGGTGGGAGCTTTTTCGGATCGCCCGTGGCCGCTTTCTTTACGTCGCCGCCTTCATCTTCGGCAATCTCGGCCAAAGTTCTTTTGGTCAGCACTGAGTACGGTTGAGTTTCGGTTATGTCTTCACCATCTTTGGCGTACTGGTCGCGGTGCTTCATCAGGAGCCATTGACGTTCGCGCGTGCGCACCAGCACGAACGAGCCCTGCAACTTTTTACCCAGCACGGTGAATTTTAGTTCGCCTTTCGCCAGTGCCCTGGAAACGTTGTTAGTGTTCTCAGGCGCGTAAACGCCATAGTCCCAGACCATCACGGTGCCGCCGCCGTATTCACCTTCCGGAATCACACCTTCAAAGTCGGCATAGTCGACCGGATGATCTTCGACCTGCATGGCCAGGCGCTTCACCTTCGGATCCATAGGCGGACCTTTGGGCACGGCCCACGATTTCAAGACACCGTCGGCTTCCAGACGAAAGTCGTAGTGCAGTTGTGTCGCGCGATGCTTTTGCACAACAAAGATGTTGCCGAACTCAGAGGTCTTCTTCTCAGGACCGGGCTCAGGCGTTTTGTTGAAGCGGCGTTTCTTTTTGTAATCGGATAAGGAAGCCATGTGGATAGTTTCAGGCTTCAGGTTTGAAGTTTCAAGCTGTCGAGGGTTGAGTTCATTCGCCAGATTTTTGAAACGCAAAGGGCGCAGAGGATTTCGCAGAGGAACACTCATCAGGATCCAGGATTTTCTTTGCGGTCTTTGCGCCTTGGCGACTTTGCGTGAATTAAGAAACCACAGCGGATTAACATTCACGCAAAGACGCAAAGTACTACAAAGGATCGAACTCGGGGTGAACTATTGACCGGCGCTCACCGCCTCGGCTCTCTCTTCGAACAACTCATTCTGAATTGGATCCAGGCCGAGGACTTCGCGCACGCGAGCGAAGCTGCGACGGTGAATGGGCGCGGCGCCGAGCTCTTTCAGCAGACGGCAATGCTCGGGCGTGGGATACCCTTTGTGAGTTGCGAAGTTATAGCCGGGATGCACGGAATCAAATTCGGCCATCAGCGTGTCGCGGGTGGTTTTAGCAATGATCGAGGCGGCTGCAATGCTGGCCGAGAGGGTGTCGCCCTTGATAATGCCGCGTTGCGGCGCGGTGCAATATGGAATGCGTCGCGCATCAACCAGAATAAAGTCAGGTTGCGAGGTCAGACCTTCCACGGCTCGTCGCATAGCGAGCAGACCGGCATGATAGATATTCAGCGTGTCGATCTCTTCAACTTCGGCGCGGCCCGCACACCAGACGACGGCGTCCTGTTTGATTTGCTGCGCCAGTTCATCGCGCACCGCCATATCCAGAATCTGTTTCGAGTCATTCAAGCGACGAAGCTTGTAGTTGCGGGGCAAAATCACGGCGGCGGCAACTACCGGCCCGGCCAGTGGGGCCATGCCCGCCTCGTCAACACCGGCGATAAAGTTGAATCCCTGGTGCCAAAGCTCGATCTCGAAACGGAGGAGGTTGTGCAGGCGCTGGCCCTCAGCCCGATTCTTGCGCCAGCGCTCGCGAATCTGTTTGGCCAGATGGTGCGCGCCCTGGCGATCGTCGGATTCCAGCGCTTCAACCAGGCCCCTGGGAACCGGTCGGGCGCGATCGACGAAACGCTCTTTGAGTTCGGGGATTGATTTGGTCAGCAGTTGCTCGAGTGTGGCCATGATTTAAATCCTACGCGTGTCAGAAGCCCGACCGTCAGCGAGGGCTACTTGTGAACGGATGCCCTTGCTGACGCGCGGCTCTGATACTACCGCTCGCCGCGCAAAGCGGCCAGCGACGTCGCGTCCAACAGGTAAACGTTCGCGGCCGGGGTGTCGCCAACGGCAGTCGTAAACGCGGGTTGGCTGGCGCGGCGCAGTCGCGTCAACATTGCCTGATTAGTGAAGTAGGTGCGACCGCGCGCGTCGATCACGAAATCTCCGGGCCTTAACTTTTCGAGCTCGACCGGATCAGACAATTCAACACAATTCAGGTCAGGACGATTGGCCCGCTGACCGTAATACGCAGCGACTGGAGCAATCTCACCGGCGACACGGGCGTTGGGCCGGGCGCGCTTTGCCAGCTCGGCCATCGCGTCTTGCATATAAGCGTCGTAAAACTCGTCTTGCGGAAAGTACGCACCTGCCTGCGCCGGGCCACCGCCCAGCACGCTCATGTACAGACGGTAATGCGGCGCAGCCACCACCGCTGACCAGAAAGCCGAGATGATCACCAGCGAGGCCATGGCAGAGCGCGCGTAAACTTTTACCGAATCATTTTCAAAAACGCGCGCGCAAAACCTTCCCAACCGGCGCGCCAAAAACTGCACGCCGATTGCCGCCGTGATGATAATAGCCGGCAAAACGGACGTGAGGTACCTGGTAAACTTGCCGCCGGGGGCCATGAATGCGAGCGACCAGAGACTAAACCACAGCAAAAGGAAATAGCGGCCGTCCCCACTCTTTTGCCTCAAGAGCAGGACCAGACCCAGCGCAAAACTAAGCAACGTCAGGATCGGCAGTTTGGTGGTGATCAGGACGAAATAGAAATACCAGGGTTCACCTTTTAACCAGTCCTGGAACCGATGCGGATAAAGCCTCCCCATGAATTCATAGCTGTCGTGTCCCATGTTTCGGCCGCTCGTGAAATTCGACATAGCTTTCCAGGTTTCCGGCAGCAGGATGGTCGGATTACAGATTAGAAACACGACACCCATCACGAGAAAGAATTTCAAGAAGCGCTTCTTGCCGATGACCCAGCGGGTGGGAATTCCCTGGAACGTATAATTATATGCGACGCTGATCGCCAGCATTGACGGCACGTACTTCGACGCGAGCATAGCACCAAACGCGGCGGCGGTGGCCCAATAAAAGCGTTCGGGGCTTCGCTCGGGCTGGCCTTCGGCTACGCGCTGGCCACGCAACCAGAAAAAATTTGCGAGCATGAAGAAGAAGATCAGAAACGTATCTTCCTTAGCGATGCGATTGAAGCCGATCGCCAGCGGGTCAAAGGCCCACAGGGCCGCAGAGATCAGGCCCACTTCCAGACCGAATAACTCTGACGCGACCAGAAAGATCAGCACTGCCGTAAAAGCCCCAAACAAAGCCCCGGGAACACGCACAGAGGTTTCCACCGGTATGTTCAAATCGGGACGTCCGGCAACCAGCGAAGTCTGGTTCCACTTTTCGGCCACGATCACGCTGACTGTCAGCAGTGCCTTCATCAGCAGGGGATGCTCGCCGTTGGCTCCCGTCAGGCCCTGAGTGCGATATTCAGTGACGGCGTTAAGCTTGTTCAGTTCGTCGTCGCTTAGTCCTTCACTGCTCAGTCCGTTGACGCGAAAGCCAAAGCCGGCGAGCACCAGTACGCTGAGAGCTGTGATCAGTAAGACACGACTGACGGAACGCGTACCGGCTCCGGCGAACAATTCGGGTCTTAAACCGGCAGTGACAACAGGCAGGGCAGGGAACGACAAATCTTCAGATCCTCCAGGGACGGAAAAGCTTAACTTTAATCCGGCGAGTCGGCAACCGGATAACATTCTCGGCAGTGCTTTTGTGAGTTTGTTGCTCTGTCGACGGCGTGTAGGAGTAACAGGAGAACGCCGACAACCGTGATCAGTTCGGAGTGATTGAAAACCGAGTTACTAAGAGACGGAAGTAATAGGTGGCGACTATTCCTGTGCTACAGGCGAGAGATGCCCGGCCACCATTTGCCAGCGGTCGGCTCGCTTAACGAAGACGACGGTGAATCTCAGTTCGGGCCGATCCTGGACTTTTGGCACTCCGCGTCCAGTAGCGATTGCCGTGTCGCCAAAGACACGCACTTTAATGTCCAGCCCGCTAATGGCAAGACCGTGTCCCCCTGAACCTTCTCCTGGTATGACATCTGTTTTGGAAACAGTCGCTCCCGTTGGACCAGTGCCCAAAAAATCATCGGCAATGATTCTGTTCAGGGCCGCGCGATCGACTCGGTCCTCCGCATCAAGCCATTCCTGGGTTAATTTCAAAACCGTCTGCTCAGCGGTATTGTTTGATTCCGGCCTGGCGGTGGATTGAGCCAGCGCTGGCATTGCCGGCGCAACGAGCAGAGAAGCAGTCAGGAGAAAATATTTGCGCACGAGAATAGTCTCCTTAGATTTGTTTATGTACCAACAAGACACCATCCGGATAAAAGAGTTCCACAAAAGCTTCCAGGTGAAAATCACAGGGGTGTTTAGCAGACGGAAGATGAATGCTAACGGTGCACTAATTCTCGCTGCTTTGGTCAGTCTTGAGACTATGTCGGTGTTTTAATGGGTGATCACGCAACTCGGCCCCTCGCATTAGAATCTTTTGGCGTGCTCGGGACGGCGACCTTGCGGATGGGAACCCTCGCTAGCCACAAAGAAGCTTGCATTTACCGCACAAATCAGCGAATATGTGCGCTTGATTTTCAAACTCGGCCCATTCGTGTGCTTGGACGCTTGGAAACGCGAAGGGTCTTAGTTAACTTTTCAATCATTCAGTGGAGAAATAAGAGATATGCCACCAGAATTAATGATCGAGAATGCTCCGGCTTCGTCTGCGCCGCCATCAAGGTTGGATCAAAAACTTCATCAGATCCTTTACAAGCCTGAGGCGCGCACCACGCTTGAAGTGAGGCCAGAGTTGGAGGTTCTGCCGGAGCCGGTGTACCCGATTCATCCCGATCCCCAGCCGATGTCTAAGTCGGAGTACCAGAAGCTGAACGCGATTCGTACCTGGAAAACCTGGGGCTCGCCTTATTTCAAATCGCGCTGGTACAAAAACGACCTGCGGCCGATCATTCCTTATTTGTTTACTGAGTGGAAGTGCAATCTGGATTGCCACTACTGCTGGTCTTACAACAACAAGGTCAAAGGCATGACCGAAGACACGGCCAAGCGCTCGATCGATTGGCTGCATTCAATTGGTTCGCGCGTGTTGGCGTTAATGGGTGGCGAGCCGCTGCTGCGGCCAAAGTTCATTCACAAGATCGTCAACTACAGCGCCAAGAAAGATATCTTTGTCTACTTGCCGACGAACGGCCGGTTGATGAAGCCGGAAGTGATCGATCGGCTGGGCGACGCCGGTATCGCCACCGTCAATCTGGCGGTTGATTCAGTCAAGGACAGAAAGTCTCTGCCCAAGGCGCTGGATCCGATTCGTCCTTATTTTGAATATCTGGTGAAGCGGCAACATCACTATGGCTACACGGTAATGTTCAATATCAATATCTGCCGCAACAACATGGACGACGTCAAAGAGTTAACGGAGATCGCGCACGACGCCGGCATCGCCACCGACTATCACATCAACGAGACACCGATGATGGAGCAGGACCACTTCAAACATCTCGACGAGAATGTGACGTACCTGACTCCAGACGACTGGTCAAAGGTCGACGACCTGCTGGACTATCTGGATGACAAGCGTCATAACGAAGGCTATAAGATGGTCAACCAGAGTAAGCACATGCAGGAGATGAAACAGCTCATGCGTGGGGCCGTGCCGCCCTGGAAATGCCGCGCGGGTCAGAACTCTCTGATCATTCGTACGGACGGAACGCTGGCGCCGTGCTTCCCGATGTACTCAGCCACCCACGACTGGGGCACTATCGAGAATCCGAAGTTCGATAACGCCCAGTTGGACGAGATGAAGAAGGAGTGCTCGACGCATTGTCTATCGACCTGCAACTACATCCTGGCCTACTGCTATGACACCAAGCGTGTGTTGAAGTGGGTGGCCAGGCAGGCGATGCACGGCTTCAAGGGATCGACTGACACGATTCAGTAGCTTTTTCTTTAACCAAGAAGATGAAGCCCGCGACAAATGTCGCGGGCTTTGTTTTTTGCCGAGCCAGCAGTTAGCTTGTTTTCGCCACCTATTTATTTCGCTGGTCCCCACACCACTTTTCCATTCTTATCAACGTACCCCGACAGCAAACCGTCTTTGGTTAAGATTTCGAATCTCGCCAGGCCTTCGGAAAATGAGGATGCATAGGTAAAGTTCCCCGCGACGACGGTTTTGCCTGTTCTTTCTATGAAGTAAGCCTGGTCGCACTTTCTGACGCTCGCGATTCCCTCACTAAAGGGTGCGGCTGAATTGAACACGGCCGGAATGACCAGCTTCCCGGTCTTGTCGACATAGCCGTACATCATGGTTGAGCCCGATCGATTGCCCTCTGCGTCCGCCGGGCACCAAACTGTGTCTGCGCTGCGGACTTTGACCGGCGCCAAACCCTCGCTAAAGTTTTCGGCGTCTTCGAATTTCGGTTCGATCGCCAGCTTCCCGGTCTTATCCATGAACCCCCACTGGCCGTTGATTGAAACCGGAACCAGCCCTTCGGAAAACGAATCACTCTTTGGTCCATAATCGACGGACGTGGAGATTTTCTTTCCGGATCGATCTAAGTAAGTGACGGCGCCTTTGAACAAAACGCCCACCATGCCCTCGTGAAATCCCAGGGTCACATCCAACGGCACATCGAACACAAACTTTCCCTGATGATCGATGAAACCGCCGCGATCGCCATCTCGGACGGCCGCCAGGCCTTCGCTGAAGTTTTCCGCGTGCGTAAACTTCAAAGGGAGGACGAGCTTGCCTGTCTTGTCGATGTAACCCCACTTGCCAGGGTTCGAAATTAAACCAAGGTTCGGAATTCGTGTTTCCCCAATATTGACCGCGGCCAGACCTTCGGAGAAATCATCGACGATATCGAACCGAGGGGTGATAACAACATGACCAGTGAGATCGATAAAGAGTTTCTTTCCCTTAGCCGTTACCAGCGCGAGGCCTTCATGGAAGTCATTGGCGCTGTCGAATTGAAGCGGGATGACGATCTTGCCGGTGCGATCGATAAAGCCCCACTGGTTGTCCTTCTTGACGGGGAAGAGTGTCTTCGGGTCTTGAGCTTGCTGGGCCCTGTTCAAGGACATTGCGATCGAAAGCAACGTCACCAGGATCATACCGCGGTGTTTTAAAGCCTTCATGAGTCTTTTCAAGTTTAGCAGCAGCCGAAAGCTCAGGAGTATCCCTGGACGTGGGTAGTTTGAACGCGCGGCGGTCGTTTGACTCGGGCGCTGCATTCACCGCGCTGAAGCGACGGTGCTAGTGAAACCAGAACCGGCCGGGACGAAGACCACTCCTGAATACGAGTAATCCAACACATCGCCGTTACTCGATGATGAAGCGCTACCGCCAGCGACGTCGATCAGCCTGCGGTGTGGCTGGTCAAGTGTGGCGCGACGCATTGACTCGTGTTGAGACTTTAATCCGGTCGCTACCGCTCTCCGTTCTATAACGGGCTAATACTCAGATCGTTTGCCGCCCATCCATAACTTCCGGCTTAATGCGATAAAGCGCGATGTCGACCGCCCGGCCCCATGTGTCGAGTTGGGTGGCGCTAATGGCCGGAGTCAGGGAAGGGTTGCGGTCGGTGATGAGTCTCATCGCCCGCTGCATCTCTTCGTTCCCGGTTATCTGCTCGGCCTTGCCTATGACCATCACACTGCGCCAGTGAGTGCTGTCAGTTACTTCTTCAACCTGCAAACAGACTTGCGGGTTTGCCTGAATGAACTGAGTTTTCATTCCCTCGGTGGTGAAAAAATAAAGCTCCTTGCCATCGTAGGCATAGTTCATCGGCAAGACGTACGGTCGGCCGTCACGCGCACAACCCAGGTGGCCAAAACTTTCGCGCTGCAGCAGCGCGTGCATATCCGCGGGCGTCATGTCTTCAACTTTTAGCATCTACACTCACTCCTTTAGGGACGAGCGGCAGTGATCTCAGTCTCTCGCCGGTGGCATTGAAAATTGCGTTACCCACCGCCGGTGCGAGACCCACAATCGGAGTTTCACCGGCGCCGGCAGAAGGAATATCTTTGCGATTCACCAGCACTACTTCGATCCTTGGCAAATCGATAAAGCGTGGGACGCGATAACTGGAGAAGTTTGGGTTGAGGATCTTGCCATTCTCAAACTGAATCGACTCAAACAAGGCTCCGCCAATCGCCATTGTAATTGCGCCTTCTATTTGGTTCTTCAAGTGGACTGGGTTGACGACAGCGCCGCAGTCAAACGCTTCGACCACGCGCACGATGCGCACCTTTGACGCGCTTTTGTCCGCGTCTTTACCCGAAGGCTTCTCGACTGCAATCTCCGCGCAGGTAGCAAGGTATCCGTTCTTCTCGAATCCGCAAGCGATGCCGACTCCATGACCTGCTGCTGGCTTGGTCCGGCCCCAGCCGAAAGCTTTCGTCGCCGCGTCCAGCACGGCTCGCACCCTCTCGTCCTTGATGTTCTTAAGACGAAACGTTAACGGGTCGATATTGAGTGCGTGCGCTAATTCATCGATATGGGTCTCGCGGGCAAAGTGATTGGCCGTCGCGGCCAGCCCTCGATACGAACCCTGTCGCAAAGGCGAGTTCGCCGGATGAAACTGAATGTCGGTATTTGGAATGTCGTATCTGATCTGAATGCCTGAGGCGCCGGAATTGTAATTGTGAAATTCCCATGCGGTCATCGTCCCGTCATTTTTCGCGCCACTCTTGATATCTATGACCCCTGCGGGCCGGAAATACGCCCAGGTGAATTCTTCTTCACGGGTCCAGACGAGTTTGACTGGTTTACCAGCCGCGCGCGCCAGGCGCGCTGCTTCAACCGCGCACTCGCCGGTGTGCTTGCCGCCGTAACCGGAACCAGTGTCGGGAACGATCACGCGAACTCTATCTTCAGACAAATGAAAAGCCTCTACTAATTCGCTGCGGATTCCAAACGGCCGTTGTGTGCCGGTCCACACGGTAAGCTTTTCGCTATTCCATTCTGCGACTGCGGCCCGCGGCTCGAGCGGAGCATGCGCGATGTAGGCAACCGTGTAGGTTTGTTCGAGCTTCTTGTCAGCCGCTGCCAGGCCATCGGCCACCGAGCCCTGCGGCCGCGAACCGCCTCCGCCACCTTCACCACCTCCACGTCTTTCTGTTGCCGGCTTTCGCAAAACATCGACTAGCTCAGCGTTTGAAGGCTGACCAGGTGACTTCCAATCAACGGCAATTGCGCCCGCGGCGCGGCGGGCAGTTTGCTGGTCGGCGGCAACGACGCCAATAAAGTTGCCGTCATGCACAACCTTAACGCCGGGCATTGCTTCGGCAGCCTTCGTGTCGGCAGTAATAAGCGTCGAATTAAAGGTGGCTGGGCGAACTACCTTTCCATATAGCATCCCTTCACGTTTGATGTCTGAGGTGTATTGGCGCTTTCCGGTGACAAAGTCCCTGGCGCCAACTTTGGCGACGGACGTGCCGGCAATCGTCCAGTCCTTCGGTTGCGTCGTAGCGATATCTTCGGGAATGACCTTGACGAGCTTTCGGCCTTTCGCGACTTCGGCCAGCGACAGCGATTTTGATTTGTCGTGATTGACGAATCGAGCGTCGACGATCTTCACCGCGGCGGCCTCGACATTTAGTTGCTGCGCGGCGAGATCGATTAAGGCTTCACGTGCCGCCGCCGCTGCCTTGCGGAGTTGCGGTGCCATCGTCGGCGTCGTGCGGCTGCCGAATGTTCCCATGTCGAAAGGCGTAAGATCGGTATCGCCCATGGTTAGATGAACGGTTGAAATCGGAACATGTAATTCTTCGGCCACGGCTTGCGCCAGCGAAGTACGGATGTTCTGGCCCATCTCAACCTTGCCGGTAAAGACAGTCACGCCGCCGTCCTCGTCAATGTGAATCCACGCGCCGATATCCTTAGGTAACTGTTCGCGCGCACCGCCGCGTCCGGATTCGCCCTGACCACGTTCTTGTGCGAGCACGCGACTGAGCGGAAAGATAAAGACGATTCCGGCGCCAAACGCCTTGATGAAATCGCGGCGATCGAACTGGAAGTTATAGCCTGGCCCTTCGAAGAGTTCGTAGCGCTCTGTCTCAATAACTTCGAGTGAGTCCCGTTCGTCGATCATTTGGACACCTCCCGGGCTGAGGCGGCTTGGATGGCGTCAATGATTCGCTGATAGGTGCCGCAGCGGCAGATATTCCCGTTCATTGCGGAAATAATTTCCTCTCGATTCGGTCTCGCATTTTTGGAAAGCAATGCCGCGCCCGACATGATCATTCCGGAAGTGCAGTATGCGCACTGCATCGCGTCGGCTTTGATGAAAGCTTCCTGGAGAGGATGCAGACGGCCGTCTTTCTCGAGACCCTCGATGGTCGTGATTTCTTTGCCCGCGGCGCGGCCGACCTGAGTGATACAGGAACGGATCGGCTGTCCGTCCAGGAGCACGGTGCAGGCGCCGCATTGACCCTCACCGCAGCCGTACTTACTTCCGGTAAGATTGAGATCGTTGCGCAGTACGCTGAGCAGGGTCGTCGCCGAGTCCACATCGGTGGTCATTTTCTTTCCGTTGACGTTGAGCGCGGTGACTCTGACCATAAGGACCTCCGGAGTCTTCGATTTCGCGAACCGTGATTGGTTGGACGAGTAAGTATAACTCCGGCTTTGCGAGTTTGCGAAAAAATGATCATTAAGTCCGGGCAAAGTATTCGGGGCACTAGGCCGAGCGTTAGAGAGGACTCGCATTCCGCGTAAGGAGAGCCACAATACCACCGGTTCATCGGTGGGATAAAGTTTGAGTGAAATGAAAGTCCGTTGAGCGGACGGCTGAATGTCCTGTCTTCACAATTTGCGATTCACGATTTACTATTGCACCGAACTCTTTAGCCGTCGGTTTCACGGACTAACAAGTTATGAATGTTGTTTCCCAGCGCTGAAGCGCTGGCCTATTTTTGGTTGTCCGCTGAGCGGACTCAAAACTTACGCGTCAGAGCTAACATGAAATCAAATCGCATCTCCCGTCTCATGACCGCCCTTCTTTTCCTGGTACTTTCCGCATTCGCTTCATCAGCGCAGGCACAGACCACTCCTCAGCAGCGCGAGCTGGCTGACTATATCAAGAGCCATTACTTAAAGCGCGAAGTGATGATCCCAATGCGTGACGGCGTCAAGCTGTTCACGCAGATCTATGAACCAAAAGACACTAAGCAAAAGTATCCGATGATGTTTGATCGGACGTGCTACAGCGTGGCGCCTTACGGGCTGGACAAATTTCGCACGTCGCTGGGGCCGGATGAATTGTTCGCGCGTGAAGGCTACATCTTTGTCTATCAGGACGTGCGCGGGCGCTACATGAGCGAGGGTGAGTATGAAGATGTGCGGCCGTACATTCCCAACAAGAAGGGAAATCAGATCGATGAAACCACCGACACGTACGATACCGTCGACTGGTTGATCAAGAACGTGCCGAACAACAACGGGCGCGTCGGGGTTTGGGGGATCTCATATCCCGGTTTCTACACGTCGATGGCCGGCATCGATGGTCATCCGGCGGTGAAAGCCATCTCGCCTCAGGCGCCCGTCTCTGACTGGTTTCATGGCGACGACATGAATCACAACGGCGCTCTGTTCCTGGCCCAGAACTACAATTTTTTCGCCTACTTTGGCCAGCAGCGGACGACTCCGACCGGTAGCAATGACTATGTAAAACCTTTTCCGTGGGGGACGCAGGACGGCTACAAATTTTATTTGGAAATGGGAGGACTGAGAAAATTCGGCGACCTTTATCAACAGAAGCTTGGCCAGCGGATGAAGTTCTGGGACCAGATGATGGAGCATCCCAACTACGATCAATTCTGGAAAGAACGCAACGTGTTTCCTAATCTGAAGAATATTCATGCCGCAGTGATGACTGTCGGAGGCTGGTACGACAACGAAGACTTGTTCGGCGCGCTGGGCGTATATCAAAACATAGAAAAGCAGAATCCGGGAATCTTTAACGTGCTGGTGATGGGTCCCTGGTTTCACGGCGGCTGGGTGCGATCGGATGGCGACTGGCTGGGCACGGCTTACTTTGGCAGCAAGACTGGAGTTTACTATCGCGAGCATTTCGAGCTTCCTTTCTTCAATCACTTCTTGAAAGACAAGGGCGACATTTCTGAGATCAAGGAAGTTAACGTATTTGATACCGGCGCGAACCAGTGGATGAGTTTGGGCAGTTGGGATCCAGCGTTAGCAACTGCCACTCCCTTGTATCTCAGAACCAGTGGCAAGCTGGGATTCGAGGATCCTTCAGCGCCGGGTAACCCGACACTGACCAGAAGGGTTAGTGGCATGGTACCTCCCTATGACGAGTACGTTAGCGACCCGATGAATCCCGTTCCCTACACGCAGAAGATTACGCTCAACTATCCGCGCGATTTCATGACTGAGGATCAAAGGTTCGCCGCCTCACGACCAGACGTCCTCGTCTATCAAACTGATCCGCTTAGCGAAGATCTGACCGTGGCCGGCAGCATCAAGCCGCAACTCTTCGTTTCTTCGAGCGGCACGGATTCTGATTTCATAGTCAAGCTAATCGATGTTTTTCCTGACGATTACGAATATCCTGAGACGGGAAACAAGCTGCCCAACGGCCAGCCTGAAAGAGTTAAACCAACGGATAGTTCAGCGTCATGCGTGTTTGCGCCGGGCGGTTACGAAATGCTGCTGCGAGGTGAGCCATTCCCGGCACGCTTCCGTGACAGCTTTGAAAAGCCTCAACCACTGCGGCCCAACGTGCCGACAAAAATCTCTTACGTGATGCCCGGCATCGTGCACACTTTCAAGAAGGGCCACCGCATCATGGTGCAGATCCAGAGCACCTGGTTTCCGCTGGTCGCGCGCAACCCACAAAAATTTATAGCCAACTATAAGCGGGGCGCCGACGCTGATTTTCAGAAAGCTACTGAGCGCGTCTATCATTCAGCCGCGTATTCGTCGCGAGTTGTATTGCCCGTGTTGAAGCGGTAAGAATTTGGGTAGTGGGGTAAGTTTGTGCATATGATTTGGTGGCCCTCGAATTTGGTTCGCTCTTTCAATGTATCCCCTACGCCGCAAGTAAGTCCCTCAGGCTCCAAACGTGAGCCGTCAAACCGCTCTCCATTGCTGGCGTACAACGTATGCTGGAATGAATCCGGCAGAAGTTGTAATAGGCGAAGTATACCGCCAGCATCGCTTTTAGATGTTCCCACTTCTTTGAGAAGGCGTTAGTCAGGCGGGTGAGTCTGCGGATCGATGTTCTCATGCTGAGGTTTGAACGCTCAACGATTGAGGTGCATATTCTGCTAGGATCAGGGTTTCCAATCATTATCTTCGTTGCCGTTTCCACCACGATGGGTGGCGAATATCTTTGTTCGCCGTCTGGGTTCGCGCCGTAAACTTTAATCAGCATCGCGTAATCAACGCGGGTTCCGAGTGAATAAGAGACAGCCGATTCGTAAGGCTTATAGCCGTCTGTGGTCAATTGGAAATAGCCGCTGGTCGCTTCGTTCAGCCTCTCGGTGAAAGCCTCGCAGTCAGTCATATCACGCTGGCCCAAGTGCCACGCCAGAACAAGCTTTGTATTACGCTCGATGCCAACCCAAGTATAAGCATCGCCCAGCTTCGGATCGGTGATTCCCTTGTTGAGTTTGTGGCGGTTCTTACAACCCACGAATCCCCAAATCTCATCGGCCTCAACGTCTTTGACCGCTACACCTTTGATCTTTCGGGTCATTAGCTGCTCGCAATGCTCGCCAGCATTCAGCAGAACGCGGGTGATCGTTTTCTTTTCTACGCCCGTCATTCGTTCGATACTGCGGATGCTATTACCCTCCAGCAGCATACGCAGAACCATCAAAGACTTTTCGTCGCTACATATTGCCGAGAAGCCTTTCGGCCTCGGGCTGAAAGTAACGCTTGCAGTTGCGACAGAGAAAACGCTGATTGCCTTTGCACACTTTACCCCACTACCAGAATTTGGAGTGCGGTGACTTGTCACCGCTTTGGCTGTATCTTTGTGTTCTCTAAGAAAGCTGCGACAAGTCGCAGCACAGGCAAAGAAGATCTTCGCAGGCCTCCAACACGGCACGATCGATCGTTCCCTCTTCACTGATAATGCCAACAGCTATTTCAGCGAAGAGGCGTTGAAGGATTTTGCCAGTGGCCTCGCGCCACTGGGAACGCCCCAGTCGTTCGTGCAATCGTCCCAGGGTCTGCGCGGAGGCATGACCCTGCGCGTGTATATGATCAGATGTCCACAGAAAACATTGCGGGCATGGACGTACGAGATGCCGGATGGGAAGTTGGAGCAGTATCAGATCGCGGCGGTGAATTGATGTACTCTCTTCTCCCTTTGGCAGAACGGCCGGGGATGAGGGGAGTAGCTAATTACGGGCGCGCTCTAAATCCCCTCTCCCCGGCCCTCTCCCCGAGGGAGAGGGAGCAAAGACCTCGTTTTTTGTGATGCTCCTCACATTCCGGCCAAAAAAACTTCTTCTCAATGACAAACCGATGACAATAGAAATGCCGCTTTTTCTAGAATAGTCGCGTGATAGACCAACTGGTCATCTTGAATCTCCGACACGAGGCCCGGGCTAAGATGCCTGCGGTGCTCAATGGCCTCGAATGGCAAACGTGTCTACGCAGAATCCTCTTTCTGAATCGAATTGAGAACAGTGCTCTGATCGAAGCTGCTGAGAACGACGAGCTGTTCTCAGGAAGCATTGAGGTCTATCGCGCCAGAGAGGCATACGGATTCTTACTCGAGGTGATCTGCGGTCTGAATTCTCCGCTGCTTGGCGAGACAGCCGTGATGGGTCAGTTCAAAGAGTTCTGCTCGCACGCAAAGTTCCTCGACACCCCGTGGGGTTGGTTCCTGCGTCAGTTCACTGCCAACCTTCTCGTCGATGCCAAACGCGTGCGCCACGATCACCTACAGGGAATCGGGAGCCAGTCTTACGGCAGTCTGGTGAGACAACACGTCAAGGGCATGCCCACCGTCGCCGTCTTGGGCGCGGGCAAGCTGGCGCGTGAGATCCTGCCCTGGCTGATTGGTAAGACGACGGCCCGTTTGTTTTATCGTAACTGGCAGCACGCGAAGGATCTCTTGAACGAGTATCCCGAGCTGCAACTCGATCAGTATGCAAATGACGACGCTGGTTGGCAGCAAGAGGCAACCGGGCTGGTGATTGCCGCTCCATTGAAGGCCTCACATGTTGAAGACTGGGTGCGCTTGCAGAGTTCGACTTTTTCAAAGTGTCTGGATCTGCGCGGGGACGCGGTGACTGATCCAATCACGCTGCCGATCCCGGTAATCAAGTTGTCCGAACTTTTCGACGCGCTGCGCGCTGAACGCCAAAGACTGGAAGGGCGGGTCGAGGCGGCGCGCGCGGCCATCCAACTGCTGGTTCAGCGTCAGACTCATCGAGCCCAATTCCGGCCGTTCGGATGGGAAGACTTATGCGCGTGACGATAGCGTCGCGCCGCAGCGATCTAGCCCGCATTCAGGCCTACCAGGTTGGTGAAGCGCTCGAAGCCGCGCACCCGCAGATCGAAATCAACTATTCCTTCCACGAATCCCTCGGAGATAGAAATCAAAACGATCCTCTCTGGCAGATGCCGGAGAAGGGAGTTTTCACACAGGACTTTCGCGAAGGTCTTTTGCGCGGCGACTTTGATCTGGTAGTCCACTCCTGGAAAGATCTGGCCATCGAAGAGGATCCGGAAACCGAGATCGCAGCGACGCTGCCACGTGCAGACGCTCGCGATCTCTTGTTAGTACGCGAAGATCGTTGGCAGGAAGTCGAGCGCACCGGCGTCATCACGATCCTCACCTCGTCGCCACGTCGAGCCTACAATCTTGAATCGTTCTTGCGCGAAGCGCTGCCGGCAACATTACGCGAGTTGAATTTCATTGACGTGCGCGGCAATGTGCCAACGCGGGTGCGCAAACTTTTGGAATTAGATGTCGATGGATTGATCGTCGCTAAGGCTGCGGTCGATCGCTTGCTCGAAGCCAGGCAGACCGATTTCGTCACTACCCGGGAAGAATTGCGCGGGGCTTTGTCGCTGTGCCGTTGGATGGTCCTGCCTTTGCGAGAAAACCCTTCCGCGCCGGCGCAGGGCGCCTTGGCGATTGAAATTGTTCGCCGTCGCGTTGACCTGCGCGAGCTTATGGCGCCGCTCAATTGCACCGACACGTTCGCGGCAGTCACCCACGAGCGCGAGATCCTGCGAGGCTACGGTGGCGGCTGTCACCAGAAGATCGGGGCCACCGTCCTGCGGCGTCCCTTCGGCGAGATCACATTCCTGAGAGGCTTAACAGATAATGGGAAGGTCCTCGATAGCTGTGCACTGAGCGCCTCCCGAGCTCGACCACCGAAGATTTCCAGAGCAGAATTGTGGCCGCTGAATTCCTCCGAATCGGATTGGTTTAGTCGTAAGGCGATTCCAGTCAAATCTGCTAATGGTGCGTCCGCGCTTTGGATTGCCAAAGCTTATGCTTTGCCCGATCATTGGTGTCCTGGCGCCGGCCAAATCGTTTGGGCGAGTGGCGTGCAAACCTGGAAAAGCCTGGCCCGGCGCGGTGTCTGGGTGCACGGTTCTGCGGAAAGTTTGGGCGAGCATGAACCCGAGCAGATCGACACGCTGGTGGGGAGGGATTTGAGTTGGCTTAAGCTGAGCCACGCAGCGGGTTATGATGACGGGACCGTCCCCGTGCTGGCGACTTACCAGCTCGATCCAAAAGATGGACATATGGATCTCGAGGGCAGGAAATATTTCTTTTGGAAGAGTGGCTCGATCTTTGAGCATGCGCTGGCGCTCAATCCGTGGATAAAGTCCATGACTCACTTTTGCGGTCCGGGAAATACTTTGCGCATTCTGGAGAGAAATGGAATTCAGCCTCACGTATTTCTCGATCATGCGCAGTGGCTGAAGGAGATGTCCTTGTGATGAAGCGACTGATGCGCCTCAGAGGTTCGCAACACCTGCGCGACTTGTGCGCTGAAACTGAGTTCAGTCGGGCTCAGTTGATCCAACCATTCTTCGTGGTTGAAGGACTC
>ORMF010290391.1_pt1 | contig 17845 bp, 18 predicted proteins | sample 1779871 | NCBI WGS metagenome assembly ORMF01 (sample SAMEA104232316, study PRJEB22302) | groundwater metagenome | biome: forest; feature: aquifer; material: groundwater | place: USA | collected 2011-08-07 | depth 5.4 m
CAGGATCTGCCAATTCCCCTTCCCCTCTCCCGGCTCAACGGAAACCTGGGTCAAGGTAATCTGCGGCGCCGCACTTTGTGCCGGTTCCAAAGCAGTCGTTACGGCTTGAGTCGCCCTTCCGCGCGCAACTCCTGCTGCGCGATCTTGAGAATCCGATCGTTAATGACTTTATCCAGGGTAAACTTGCCGTCGATGAGCCCGCTCCGCTTGTCTTCGTCGAGCATGAACTGAAAACCCGCAACGTTGAGCGACAAATCGACCGTCAGCGCCGGCGCATAGAGCTGGTAAGCCTGGTTGACGATATCCGGCTCTCCTTGAAGTCCGCCGTCATAACCCGCCTTGATGGCCTCGGCCTTGTTTCCCCTGGCGAATTGAATGCCGAGGATGAACGCTTTGAGAAAACGCTTGGCCGTGTCCGGCATTTTTTCCAACACTTCGTTGCGCGTGGCGACGATGCTTTGCGGAATGTTTAGAGTATCGCTGAGGTTCGCGATCATCGGGAAACCGATCCGCATCAGCCTTACCGTGTCCTCCGGAGTGAACGGCGCGGCGGCGACGAGGTTTTTTTCCAAAGCGGTTGCCCGCAGAGCGCTGCCGCCGATGGCACGCAGCGTCACGTCCTTGTCCGGATCGATGCCCTGGCGGCGCAGAAAAGTCCTCATGGCAAAGTCGGAAAATGCCCCGGCTCCGGTCACTCCCAGGATCTTGCCCCTGAGATCCTCCAGCGATCGTATCGATTTGCCGCCCAACAACTGGTAATTGGTCGTGTTGGAAATCGATCCGATGATCGATACCTCTAAGCCGCGCGCCCGGCTGCGCATGACGGCCTGCGCGCCACCGATCTGCGCGAAGTCCACTTCGCCGGACGCCAGCGCGGCCATCGCCGCCGGCCCGCCGCGAATTAGAATCGGTTCGATTTGCAGGCCTTGCTGCTTGAAGAATCCGCGCGCCAGCGCGGCGCGAAACGGAATCTCGCTGTTCCAGGCCAGGCTGGTGAACACCACCCGCAGATTTCTCTTCTCCTGGGCGAAGGAAAGGCCGGTGGCGAATATCATCAACACAACACAAGCCGACAGCCACAACGCTTTTTGTTTTCCCATTATTGGCTTCACGATCCGCGCGTCATTGTCGTTTCGCGTAAACCGAGGTCTTCCCGTCCTTGTCGAAGGTCAATACGTTATAGGGCTCCGGCGGGCCGTCCATGCCCGGCGAACCCGAAGGCATCCCCGGAACCGCAAGTCCCAGAACCCGCGGCTTTTCCTTCAACAGACGCAGAATCAAATCCGCCGGCACATGCCCTTCGATCACATAGCCTTGGACGATCGCGGTGTGACAGGAATAGAGTTTCTCCGGCACTTTGTTCTTGATCTTTACGTCAATCAGGTCGCTGTTGCTCATGTTTCTCGTGTCGATTTTGAAACCGTTTGTTCGTAGGTGCCCGACCCACCCGCTACAGCACCCTCAGGTCGGAGATTGGTAGACCATAATCGATGGAGCGGCGGTTTTGTTTTGAGCTTCTATCGTGGCGCCGCCATACAGCACGAAGCAAAAAACAGCGCCGCTCAAATATCGCGCAAACTTTTTGATTCCCATGATTTTCCCCCCGTAGTGATAATGTCGAGCCATAATTTAACAAATCGGCCACTAACAGGGAAGGGCGCGGCTCCGACGGCCCTTACCCTTATGAGTAAAAGTTTGTATTGGCGGTGCCGCTGCAGAGATCGGCGACGAATTTACCGGCACGAATTTCAGAGAGAGTCCTGGTGTCGTTAACCGAGAAAATCCCGATCTCCGGGTATTCCTTTCACTCCGACACTCCAGTACTCCAACAGCAGATTCGAAGCTCGATCTATCGTTTTTGCCTTAGCGCCCAGTAAATCTTCTCTGCGGTCAACGGCAGGTCAAAAAGCCGCACGCCGCAGGCATCAGCGATGGCGTTGGCGATCGCCGCCGCCGTCGGCGAGTTGGGATTCTCGGCGATCTGCTTGCCGCCGAAAGGGGTCGGCCCCGTTGGGCTTTCCACTAAAACGGTCTTTAGCGGCGGTATGTCTTGTATACAGGGAAGCTTGGCTTCGCCTAGAGTCAACGTCGCGATTTTGCCATCGACCATGGGGTTCTCTTCCATCAAGCTAAAACCGAGGCCCGTGACGACGCCGCCGTCTATCTGCCCTGTGAGGGTAAGATGGTTAAGCACGGTGCCGGTGTCATGCGCCGTGGTGAAATTGAGGACTTTGACGCCGCCGGTCGTCGGATCGACTTCAACTTCCGCAACCTGCGCGGCGAAACCGGTGACCTTCGGCATGTCCTTGGGGACAAAATTGGTCAGGTGAAAGACCGGGCCGCCGTTTTCTTTCACAGCCAGCTCGATCATCTTTTGCGTCGTCGTCGACTTTTTGTTGGGCGCCGTGAGCCTGCCGCCGTCTTGCTTGATCTCTTCCGGCGTACAGCCCAACTCCCGCGCCGCCAAGGCGATCAATTTCTCTCGCACCTCGTGCGCCGACTGGTTCACCGCGTGGCCGGAAGTATTCGTTTGCTTGCTGCCACCCGTGCCGGGATCGAATGGCAAGCTATCGGTGTCTTTGAAAACCACGCCAACTTTTTCCGGCGGCAGGCCGAGGACTTCGCAAACCATCTGTTGGCTGATCGTGTAATAACCCGGGCCGACGTCGGGCACGCCGGTGAGAATATTAACCTTGCCATCGGCCTCCAGCGTTAGCGCCGAGCTCGCTTTCCCTTCCGGCGTGCCGCGATCATAGAGCGCCATGCCCCAGCCGCGGTATCTCTTCGCTCCGCCCTTCTTCCAGCCGGAAGCTTTGACGACGCGATCTAGCACCTCGCCCATGAGAATATCGCTCCACTTTTCACCCATCGGATTGGCATCGCCATCGCGCAGAATATTTCGCCGGCGCAACTCGAGTGGATCGATGCCCATCTCCTTGGCGATGATGTCCATCTGCGACTCAAAGGCGAACACGACCTGCGGACTGCCCGGCGTGCGCGTTTGGGTGCAGGGAACCTGATTGGTATACGAGCAATAAGTCTCGCAGCTGATCGCCGGCACCCTATACATGCTCGCCAAGCGCCGCCCGCCGAGAACCGTCACCTGGGGATTGGCTTTTTGCGAGCCGTAGGCGCCGCCGCTGAAGTGGATCGTCGCCTTAATCGCCGTGAAGGTTCCATCCGCCGCTACTCCCGTGCGCAGGTGGATCACAGCAGGATGCCGGTGTCCGCCGGCGAGAAGTTCTTCGGTGTAATCGAAGACCAGCTTCACCGGCCGCCCCGTCGCTTTGGACAAATGGTACGCGACGGGGACGTCGATCAACGATGCCTTGGCGCCAAAGTCGCCGCCGACGTGAACGATATGGACTTTGATTTTTTCTTTGGGAACGCCGAAGTCTTCCGCCATCTGATCGCGCAGCCCCCAGGGCCCCTTGTTCGCGGCCCACACCTCGACCCGTCCGTCGAAGTGAACGTGGACGGTGCAAGCGCAGGGCTCGAGGTAGCCGTGATGAGACAACGGCGTGCGAAAGGTGTGCTCGAAGACACGCGCCGCGCGCTGAAAGCAGGCTTCGAGGTCGCCGTTATTCCACACGACGTAGGATTGCAGGTTATGACCCGACATGTCCTCTGGTAGCTTCGGCGCGTTCTTGTATTTGCTGCGATCCTCGTGAATCAGCGGCGCGCTTGGTTTCAACGCCTCTATCGGATCCTCGACGCGGGGAAGCTCTTCGTACTCGACGTCGATCAAGCCGACCGCATCTTCGGCGATTGCCGCGGTGTCCGCGGCGACTGCGGCGACCGCGTCCCCCGCCGTGCGAACCTTATCCTGCGCCAACACCGGCTGGTCTTTCACCCGCGTGCCGACATAGATATCTGCCACGTCGGCGCCGGTGAGGACCGCGCGCACACCGGTTAGCGCTTTCGCTTTGGAAGTGTCGATCTTAACGATACGCGCATGGGGCAGCGGGCTGCGCAACACCTTCGCCCACAAAAGCCCCTCGAACGGCAGGTCCGCCGCGTACTTAGTTTGACCGGTGACTTTGCCATACCCTTCGACGCGCGGCTGCGCCTTCCCGATGCTGTGAAATGCCAAGGTTCACCTCCCAATACTATTTTGGATTTTAGATTTTCGATTTTGGATTACGGGAGAAGACGCATGAAAGTATTTTCACCGAGGCGAGTTGCCGATTCTTGTTCCGACAATCCAAAATCGAAAATCCAAAATTAATTCACTAGATCACTTTATTCACCCCCGCCAGCAGTTCGACTGGAATCGGATGACGGACTTCTTTTGCTGCCTTCAGGCTAATGATGAATTTCCAGGCGAGTATCGCCGTAACCGGAACTCATGTCAACTAAAGGAGGGTGAGTGAGTTGACCGCGATCTTCATGGGCTTGATCGCCGGGGCAAGAAATGTTTTGCTACGGCTTCGCGAATCATGCTTCTCCGTGAGCGCGGCTCGGAGGTGTCTATGTTCGATTTCCTTTTTCCTAACCATCCATTCGGCGGCCATACGTTGCGCCTGGTCGCTCAGGCGCAGCAAGGGGGCGGTGACGTCTTTGACATCGCCCGCGCGATGAAAGGCGTCGAAGCCGGCGACAAAGACGCCTGGGAGCGCGCCTGGTTGGAGCTGGCCGAGAAGACCGAAGCGAGAGCCAAAGCAGCGCTTGCCGCCGGTCATCAACGTACCGCCGAGCAATGTTTTTTTCACGCCAATAATTATTACCGGATGTCGGATGTGCTTTTGACGATCGCCGAGGAGCCAAAGCGCCGCGAACGCTTCCGCAAGGCCCAAGAAAACTTTCGCGCTGCCCTTAATCTCCATGAGCCGAAAATCGAAATCGTCACGGTGCGCTGCGGTAACGAAGAATACGACGGCTATTTCTGTCATCCGATGAATCCGAAGCCGGGGAAATGGCCGGCGGTGCTCTTTCTCGGCGGCGCGGATGCCTACGCCGAGGAAATTTATTTCGGCGGCAAACAAATGCTCGACCGAGGCTGGGCCATGCTATTGGTCGATACGCCGGGCCGCGGCTCGTCGGTTTATCTAAAGGGCATCAAGACCAGACCGGATTACGAGGTTCCGGGGAAAGCCTGCGTCGATTATCTCGTCTCCCGCCCGGAAGTCGATGCGAACCGAATCGCACTGCTGGGCATCAGCATGGCGGGCTACTACGCGCCGCGGGTGGCGGCATTCGAGAAGCGGCTTAAAGCGCTCATTGCCTGGAGCGGCTGCTACAGCGTGCTCGACGATCTCTACGACTTTTGCGCGCACTTGCAGCCGGTTTGCCAAAGGCTCTTGGGCGGCGTGAGCCACGAAGAGGCGCGCCGGCAGTTGAAAGACTTCACCATGGCCGGCATTGCCAAGAATATCACCTGCCCGACACTGATCACCCACGGCGATAAAGACACGTTGATGGCGCTGGAAGGCGCAAAAAAACTCTTCGCCGAGATCGGCGCCAAGGACAAGACGCTGAAAATTTACGATCAGTCCGACGGCGGCGGCCGGATTCATTGCAGCCACGACTACTGGGCGCACAATCTGCCGTATATGCTGGATTGGCTGGAGGAAAGACTGTAGCGCATGAGCGAAGCGATGGAGCAATGGAGTGTTAGAGCACTCAGCTCCTACGTAGGTCCCTTCCCCCTTGACGGGGGAAGGTTAGGATAGGGGTGCAAGTCGTAATTCAAAATCCCCCCTTCCTTTGTCCTTCCCCGTCAAGGGGAAGGAAACTGAGTCGATAAATGAGAAGGAGTCTTCGGCAATGGTAAACAACGGACAACAGCATTGGGATAAAGAAGTCGACGTCATCGTCGTCGGCTACGGCGCGGCGGGAGGAATTTCGGCGATCACCGCGCATGACGCCGGGGCGAAAGTACTCTTGATCGAAAAAATGCCCCACCCTGGCGGCATCTCGATGCTGTCGGGCGGCGGCGTCGCCTTCGCACGCAACGCCGAGGGCGCCTTTCAGTACTTGAAACGCACCTGCAACGGCACCACGCCCGACGACATCCTGCGCAAGATGGCCGAAGAGATGGTCGGGATCATCGATTGGGTCAAGGACTTAGCAAGAGTCAGCGGTACGGAGCCGACGCAGACCGAAGTGCGGGGGCACGGAACCTATCCGTTTCCCGGCACCACCGACATCGACTCGATCAAGCTCAAAGATTTTCCGGCCTATTCGGAATTCCCCTGGGCCAAGGGACTGCGCGGCGGCGCCCGGCTTTTCAAAGTCGTTTACGACAACGTCAATCAGCGACAGATCGAAGTGATGCTCGCGACTCCGGCCAAAGAACTGATCACGGGCGCGAACGGTGAAGTCCTGGGCTTAACCGCGGAGCAAGAAGGCAAATCGATCAATATCAAGGCGAGAAAAGGCGTCGTTCTCGCCTGCGGCGGTTACGAGAACGACGATGCGATGAAACTGCAATATTTCGAAGCGCAACCGGTCTATCCCGTCTATCTCGGCAACACCGGCGACGGCCTCAAGATGGCGCAGAAGGCCGGCGCCGGGCTATGGCATATGTGGCATTTTCACGGCGGCTACGGCTTTAAATTCCCCGAGCTGCCCTTCGCGATTCGCCATGTCTGGGCAGGGCCGCGCAACGAAAATCGCAAAATGATCTGGATCGCCGTCGATAAATTCGGCAAGCGCTTCATGAACGAGTACCCGCCCGCGCCCCAGGACACCGGCACGCGCGCGTTGGAGTATTACGACGCCGACATTCAGGATTATCCGCGCATCCCCTGCTATCTGATCTTCGATGAAGAAGGACGCAAGCTCGGACCGATCGGCATCCCCATCGTCAACGACGAACGGTACGACGCGAGCTGGAGCGAAGATAATCTAGCAGAATTGAATAGGGGCTGGATCAAGAAAGGCAACAGCCTCGAAGAGATCGCCGGGCAGATTGACGTAAATCCGAAAGTGCTGAAGGCAACCGTCGAGCACTGGAATTCACTCTGCAACGAAGGGCGGGATGCCGATCACAAGCGGCCGCCCAAAACCATGATGCCCATCGCCACCCCACCCTTCTATGTCGTCGAAGCCTGGCCCATCGTGAACAACACCCAGGGCGGGCCCGAGCACGACGTCAAGCAGCGCGTCCTCGATCCGATGAAAAAACCGATTCCACGCCTCTACGTCGCCGGCGAGATCAGCTCGATCTACGGCCACCTCTATCTGGAAGCGGGCAACATCACCGAATGTTTCGTCGCCGGCAAAATCGCCGGCCAGAACGCCGCGCGGGAAATGGCTTGGGATTAACGTCTTGGGTGAGAGGCGCGGTCCGTCGCGTCGGTCTCAACCCAATGGTTCGGCACGTCTCAGTCCTCAACCGAAAGCGCTATTCGAAGTGCCCGAGCCAGCTCTCTGATTTTCGCAAGCCTCAGTTCGCCCACATAGTCGGTCAGCACAGATTTGGGTAGACTCACGAGTTCGTCACAGTGGATTGCGCTCTCATGCTTCAAACCTTCTTCGGTCCCCACCGGTACCTGCGTAGACAAGGTATCGTAACGCGAATACACGGGAGCACAGATGACGGTCGAGAACTTGGACTCTATCACGACCTGGCGGCTGACGACGACGAAAACTCGAGAGCGCTTCGGATCTCGGCTGGAAGGGTGGCGAACTCGATAAAGGTCGCCGCGCTTCAAACGGGCACCTGAAAGCTGAGGACGTCACGCGCCTCCCGATTCAGCCTGCGCGCAATTCGGTTGAGGATTCTCAGGTCCTCCGCTGACTCATTGCCGGCCTTTGCTGGTCGCTCAACAGCCGCGACTCCCCGGGTGCTCCGTTTGCTGCGGCGACCCCCCGGTCGTGCGGGGCTCGTTTCTTTCAAAAAAACATTCGTTACGGAACCGTTCTTTGATCGCATGTCGCCTCCTTAGAACCTGTCCTTGAGGATGTCAACCTTGCTGTGCCGAACCATTAGGTGAGCTGAATACGTATATAGGACTTCCAAAAATCACCACTGGCGCATTTACTCCTCCCATCAATAACTTGTCAATGAATCCTGTTCGCTCGTGTATTCAATATCGCTGAATTGAAAGAGATTTACCACAGAGGCGCCGAGGACACGGAGAAAACAGCTTTCTTTTGAAAAGATATCCGAACTACTCTGCGAACTCCGCGTCTCTGCGGTGAACGAGAACGCGCCGGCCTCACTAAGACCGCACAGATCATTTCCCGAAAGGATGCTCGATAAAGCCCGACTCGTCGAGTTTTTTCATGATCGCGTGGTTGATCACCTGCTCCGGTTTGATCTTCGCCACGCTCGGATCGCTCTCGGTGAGGAATTCGATCATCGAGGTGATTCCGGCGACGTCCACGTAGGGCTTCTTCGGTAGCACCGGCAGCGCCGATTGATATTGTTCCTCGGCCTTGTCGACGCTTCCCAGCCGCAGATATTTCGCCAGCGCCGCCTTCACCCGGTTTTTGTTTCTCGGATCAAGGCTAAAAGTATTGCCAGCCACGAACGCCTTGATCAGTCTTTCGGCCACGTCAGGTTCGCTTTTTAAAAAACGCTCCCGGGTCGCCATCACCTGCTGCGGGTAAGGCAGCGGCATCTCGCTGAAATCGGCGACGATGTTGTAGCCGCGCTGTTTCATCGCGGTGGTGAGGCCGGGATTGACGATGATGGCGTCGGTGCCGCCGGAATTGAGCGAAGAGACCCGCGCCGCCTGCGTGCCGACTTGAAGAATCGTGATGCGGTCGCGGCGCGCGTCCAGATGCCATTGCTTCAGAGCGAGAACGACCGCGTGATAGGAAGCGGTGCCGATCTGGCTGATGCCGATGCGCTTGCCTTTGAGATCTTCCGGCGTCTTGACCGCCGGCCCTCCGACGAAGATATAGTTCATCCTATTCACCACGCCGGCGACCACGACCAGGTCGGCGCCCCGCGCCCGCGCGCTGATCACCGCCTGTCCGGCCATGCCGATCATCGGCAGATCGCCCGAGATCAACGCCTGGGCGCCGCGCGTGCCGCCCTCGATCAGGATCAAATCGACGTCAACGCCGAACCTTTTATAAAAACCTTCCTCCTTCGCCACCCAGATCGGCGTCTGGTTGGAGCTCAATGAAGAATACCCAAGCAGTAGCTTCGATTGGGCAAAGCCATCCGTGGCGCTCAAAAGCGTGAAAGACAATAAGCAACACTTGAAGAGAGATCGGTGACTCATCTGGGCTGCGAACTCCTTTGCCTGATTGATTGAAGCAGCGTCAGTTAAATAAATAAAGCGCCGCTCACCAATCTTCCTTCTCGAACGTCATCCCACGCGCTTCGGCCGCATACTTGATGTCCTCCATCGACCACGGGTTGCCGCAGGTGATGACCACCGTGCTCGCCGGGTCGAACCGGCTGCGCAAAGCTTCTCGGGAAAACTTTTTCGGCAGCGACGGCTTAACGGTTTTATCCAACGTGGCCTTGGCGGTGTCTCCGCCCTTGGCCGCGATCTCCTGCAAGTCCTGCTCTTCCTTGCTGGACATGCTCAACAGATCAACCTCGATCCGCAAAAAGACAAGGAACAGCTCGACGAGACGTACCGCTACGACGGAAAAGTTTTTCCGACCAAGCCCTATCCCACGTTGGAAGGCATGGAGATCTCCGCTTCTATTCTGAAGAAAGCCCGGCCGGACGCGAAGGATTTACAGGTGAAAGATTTTGTCGTGAACCGTTTTGTCGCGCGCGTCTTCGGCGGGCGCTAGCCACGAATCGAAATAGACGGATCAAGCGGCATAAAAGTGCAGAGAGAATAGCGTCTTCGGAAGTTCGCTTTCCTTAAGATATGCATTCTGTTAGCATGGGTGTCATAAAACAAGCGGATGAACGTCACCCGTTATGCCTATCTTCTGACTCTGAATGACCGGAAACGGCATGAACATGTCACCGAGCAAGGGAGCGTGATCCGATTCATGGTGCAGTACGAGACCTTCGTTGAGGGTGAATGGCTACCTGTGATCCGCTACGATACGGCCCATGGCTTTCCTCACGTAGACAGAGTCCGGGCCGATGGCACGGTGGAAAAGATTCCCCTACTTACAAGCGATTTGGCGGAGGCGTTGACCTTCACCGACCAGGACATCGATGAGAACTGGGAGCGCTACAAAGAGGTGTACCTAAAGGAGCGGAAAAAATGACCGCACAGGAGTTATTTACCAAGAACCTGAAGCTCTCCACGGAGTTCGACCTCTACCTTCTGGAGCATCCCGAAGTGGCCGAGCAGATCCCGGAGAACGCCTTGCTTGTCCTTCTCCCAAAGGAAGACCCGGAGCTGTGCGCAAAGAATCTGGAACTGGCTAAGGCGCGCCGGGAGCCCGGCCAGACAGTGGTTCGCGTCTGGGTTGAGAAAGTTGCCCCGCCTCGCTCACGGATAGTGAACCCCAGGGTCGAAATAGCAGCCTGAGGACTTTTCTGGAAAGTTCCGCTGGCGCCGTCCCAGCCTCAATCCCTGCCGCGGTCTAAGCCCTCAGAACCGGAACGTGAAATTCGTGATCAGCTCCCAGGTGTAGAGGTGCGCGGCGGCGATCGGCGTGCTGAAGGCGAGGCCGAGCACGTAGCGGTCTTTGATGTCGAAGTGCGCGCCGCCCGTGAAGTTCACGGAGTCGCGAAACCTCGGCACGCTGCTCAGGCCCCGGTGATTGAGGGGCGTATTCACGTGCAGCTCCCCACGGTCGGCGTAAGCCCGGTTAAGAAACTTTCTTTCCCGCCGCGGTAAACCCAATAGCCGACGCCGATGTCGCTGAAGAAAACCGTCACGTCGCGCGAGTCGGTGGGAACCATGACCGACTCGAAGCCGTGGAGGAAGAAATCACCCGATTTCCACAGGTAGCCCATGAACGGCTGAATCAGCGCCGGATGGATCTTTCTCACCGTGCTCCCGCGCGCGATGTGATATCCCCCGTCGCCTGTGGGCGCGGTGACCGCAAGGCCGGCGGACAATCCGCTCCCGCTTTGAGTTTTGATCAGAGCGTACTTGGAGATGAACGTCAGGTCCTCCACTCCCGAGTCGCTCTCGCCGGCCCCGTTCAATTGAAAGAACGGCAAGCGAAGGCCGAGCGAGAGATCGCCGCCGAGGAGAGTCCTCTCGACGCCGAGCATCTCGCGGTGGACGTCGAGCCGGGAATCGCCAAACCGTACTCGGCGCCAGTAGTTATACTGGACAAACAGCCGGTCCTGTGGCAGCGGGCTCTCGTTCTCGGAAATCTTATAGGCGCCGCTCTGCGGGGAGATCGCCGGGACGATCCGCCCGCGAGTGACAGGGTTAATGTCCGGGTCGATCCAGTCGCCGAACATAGGCGGGGTAGTGCCGGCCAGAGGCTCGGCCGGTTGCTCCGCAGCCCAAACCGGATTGCCGGCGAGCATTGCGCCAAGGGCGAGTCCTAACAGAAACCGTGTCCGTCCCATGTAAGTCCCTCCATATTTGATAAGAGGCAAGAAAAGAGGACCAAGTGAAGAGCTTTTAGCAAGGCGTGACGTTAACTGTCAAGAGAGAACTATGCCGGAAATAAATAAAACCTCCGCTCGAAAGCCGAAACTCGGAACGCGAAACCGCCGGCCATTGCGGCCGGCTACGGATGCACGTCCTGCGTGAACCAGTCGAGCGGCACTTCCCGCCCGATGCCTTTCGCCTTCGCCGCCTCGTAGACCTTCGCGCCCACCGCGGCAAATTGCGCGCCCAAACCGATGTTGTTGACGAAGCCGGTGATCTGTTCATCGCGTACCCGGCCTTTGCCCCGACCGCAGAGCAAATCGGGCAAGGTCGGCAACGACTTCCAATCGATGCCACGCTCAGTGGGATGGTCGCGCAGCTTGAAGTCGGCGCGCTCGAAGTGTGCCAGGGCCGACGAGGTCACGTTGTTTTCCGTCGCGTGGGTGTGCACGACCAAGGGGCGGCAGGTCGTCAAAGCTACATCGTCGAACTCGTCGCGCTGCATCGCGCTAATATGCACCCCTTCGCGCAGCGCCCACTTTCCCAGGAACGGCTTGCGCGCATTGGTCGAAGTGATGATGATATCGACATTTTTCACCGCTTCTTCGTACGAATCAACCGGGGCGATCTCCACACCGACCGTTTCGCTCACCTCCTTCGCGAATTTTTCCCGGTTTGCCTTCGTCGGACTGAAGACTTTGATTTTTTTGATCCTGCGCGCTTCGCACACCGCCATCACCTGCGTGCAGGCTTGCCATCCGGAGCCGATAAGGCCGACGGTCTCAGCGTCTTGCCGCGCGAGATATTTCGTCGCTACTCCGTTGGCACCGCCGACGCGCATGCGCTGGAGCACGCCGTCGTTCATGATCGCCAGGAGCTCGCCATTCGCCGTGCTGAAGAGCATCACGATGCCCATCCAGCGCTGCCCCGGAAGCATAGGCAGTTTCTCCCGGCGCATGCCGCCGCCGGTATCGCGCCAGGCGACGATGTCGGAGGAGAAACGCAACGCGGCGGTGCCAAAGTGCGGGCTCGCGCCGCTCATGCTTTTCAAATAATGCGCCATCGGCCCTTCGGCGCTATGCGCCGCGGCGGTCGGCGAATGCACATCCGAACGTGGCGCCGCCACGGCGATGCCCTCGCCCATTTCTTTATAGAGGATTTCCAGGGCCGCCATCGTGTCCTTCATCGTGAGGAGTTGTTCGACGTCGTCGTTGTTCAAAAATAGCGGCATTCATTCCTCATTTCATTCCGCGCGAATCTTTTAACGATGGGTATCGCTGCGTTCAACCCATCCTATCCGTGTAACTTCTCTCTTGGTTTCGCCCGGCTTCTTATTCTCGCCCCCTCGACGGGGGAGAGTTAGAGAGGGGGTGCTTAATCCCTTATATCCTGCAAAAGCCACTCCGTGGGAATTTCTTTTCCCAGCCCACGCTCTTTCGCCAGTTCGTAGACCTTGCCCGCCACGGCGAAGAACTGCGCGCCCTGAATATTGCCGCGCTCCGAGTAGGTAATCTGCCGGCGGGAAGTTCGTCCGTGTTTTTTACCGCTTAGAATTTCCGGCAAAAACACCGCGCGGTCTTCGGCGATCACGCCGTGGCCGCGCTCGCCGGGCTTCTTCATTTGGAAGTCGGCGTTCTCACGGGGCTTGGCGGCGTAGGTGATATACTCGTCGGCGACGCCGAAATGCGGCAGGCCCCACGGATGCGGCGCACTTCCCAACCGCAACGAAACGTCGATGCGCTTCAGCGTCTCCTCGTCCGGCTTGCCGCCGACGCAGGTGACATGGGTTCCCTCTTCCAGCCATTTGCCGTAAACATTTGGCACCGACGAGTCCGAGCAACCGGCGACGATATGCGCGCCTTTGTAGACTTCTTCGGGGGTACTGAGCGGGATGACTTCGAGGCCATACTTTTCGCTGATCTCTTTAGCGTAGGCTTCACGATTCTCTTTTGTCGGGCTGTAGACTTGAATCTTTTTGATCTTGCGCGCGAGCAGAAACGACTCGACGTGGGAGCGCGCCATGCCACCGGAGCCGATCATGCCGACGACCTCCGCGTCCTCCCGCGCCATGAATTTGGCGCCGATGCCCGAGTCGGCGCCGACGCGCATATGCTGCAGGTAGCCGTCGTTGATTAGCGCCAGCGGCTCGCCGTTCTCGGTGCTCGTGAGCAGGATCAAGCCGCAAAAGCGGCCCGGCCGCACGCAATATTTCTCCTGCGTGATCGCGCCCTGATATTCCTGCTCGTAGATGACATCGGATTTCATCCGGATGGCGAAGTAGCCAGACATGGAGCCGCCTTCCATCGTGCCCCATTGATAAATTTTCTCGCCGTCCCTGGTGGGGATCTGGATGTCGATGCGCGGGCGGCAGACCGCCTCCTCGCGCGCCAACTCGCCATAGGCTTTCTCCAGCGCCTCCATGGTGATCTTCATGGTAAGAACTTGTTTCACATCGTCGTTGTTGAAAATGAATGTCATAGTAATTTCCCTTTACTCGAAAGCCCCATGGGAGCACGCACGCCGACTCCATCGACGCTATGGGTCGAAGCTCTACAGACTGCACCGACGAGTGTCAAGAGATCAGCGGTGGACGCCGGCGGCAATCCGCAAAAACCTCCTCTCCTTCACTAAAACCCGCTCGTCGAAACAAATTCACCACAGAGGCGCAGAGCGCACAAAGTAAAACGTTCTTAATTAGGACGCACTCCGAACTCCGCGAACTCGGTGCCTCCGCGGTGAAATCATGCATACGGCTTTGCCGCGCTGGGTCCTGTACGGTAGAATCTGTCCCAAAATTTGATAGGGATTGGTGCATGGACGAAATCCGCATCGTCGATACCACTGTGCGCGACGGCAACACTAGCCTGTGGGCGCACAACATGACCACGGGCATGATGCATCCGGTCCTGCGCCATATGGACCAGGCCGGCTTCGACTCGATGGAGTTTTTCGTCAGCGGCCGCTTCAAAAAAGTCGTCCGCGAGCAAAGGGACGATCCGTGGGAGTGGGTACGCTACGGTCAGAGAGAAGTCAAAAACACGCGGCTGCGCTATCACGGCGGGATCAACAGCGGCTTCAACCTGGTGCCGCGCTGCATTCCCCGCCTCATCATCCAGCGCGTGGTCCATTACGGCATTACTTTAACGCGGTTGTCCGATCCCTGGAACGACTTTGAGGTGCTGGCAAAAGAGATTGCGGAGCTGAAAAGCCTGGGCATGGAATCCGTGGCCAACCTCATCTATTCGGTCTCGCCGCGCCACACCGACGAATACTACGCGCAGAAGGCGCGCGAAGCCGCCGCCATGAAGCCGTATCGAATCTGCTTCAAAGACGTCGGCGGCATGTTGACGCCTGAGCGGACGCGTACGCTAGCTAGAATCATCCGCGCGAACGTCGGCGACGCGACGCTCGAATTTCACGCCCACTGCAACAACGGCCTCGCGCCAATCAACGTTTTGGAAGCCGTCAAAGAGGGCATCCACATCATTCATACCTCCATACCGCCGCTCGCCAACGGTTCCGCCCAGCCTTCGATATTCAACGTCGCGCGCAACCTTCGCGCGCTTGGATACAAGCCCCTGGTGAACGAAAAAGTGCTCGAACCGGTGGAGCAACATTTTTACCGCATCGCGAAAGAGGAAGAACTCCCTATCGGCGTGCCGCGTCAATACGACGAAACCTGGTACCGCCACCAAGTTCCCGGCGGCATGATCTCCAACCTGCGCCACCAGCTCAAGATGCTCGGCAAAGAAGACCAAATGGAAAAGGTCTTAGACGAAATCGTCCAGGTCCGAGCCGAGCTGGGTTACCCGATCATGGTCACACCCTTCGCCCAGTTCGTCGGCAGCCAGGCGGCGATCAACGTAATCACCGGCGAGCGATACAAAGAAGTCACCGATCAGGTCATTCAGTATGCATTAGGGCTCTGGGGCAAAGAAGGCGCCGCGTACACGGCCCCAGAGGTCAAAGCAAAAATCCTCGACCGGCCTCGCGCGAGAGAGTTGGAGAAGTTCGAAGTGCCGGACGTGTCGCTGAACGAAGTCAGAAACAAGTACGGCGGCCCAAGTCTTTCCGACGAAGAATTAATTTTGCGTTTCTACGCCGGCCCGGAATTCGTCGACGCCCTGAAGACGGCCCCGCCACGCAAAGAATATCTCGACGCTCGCAAGCCGCTGGTGAGACTGGTCGAAGAGCTTGGCCGCAGACGTTTGGGCCACGTTTATATTCGGAAGGGCGGCTACGCGCTGTGGGCGGGACGCAGAGAATAGGGGAACACTAAAACCCAAGCCAAGCACGTACGGCGTTCTCCACCGACGCGAGTGCTCGTCGTATGAGCCACAACGGTGACTAAAGATCGCTCTTGATCGCAGGCAGGAACACTGAGAACAAAGGCGGGCCGTACCTTTGCCGCAAGGCCCAGATCGACGATCCACACTTCCCCACGGTTAGCTTTACTCATCCGACGCTTCGCGGCTGTCGAGCTCGCGGAAAAGTTCGTCTGTCTGCGCCACAAGGTCCTCGTCTGGCAGGGGTGGCGTATCGAACCGCAGGGCACGCCGAAGAATAGCACTTGCCACTTCGCGCTTCTCCGTGTCCGGCAGTTCGTCGAAGGATTCTAAAATGTTCTTGGAGGATTTACTCATTACGATCGATCCTTGTGTTTGTTTATGATGCCACATCCATTAGACCCTAGCAGTTCGCACAACTCCCAACGTCATCACCAACGAATCTACATCAAAAACGTGGCATTATATTCTCGGAATCCAGGTTAAAAACACCTCGTCCTGCATTATTCGAGTGCCACCTTTAGAATCGGGCGAGAGCAAGTCGGTCCTGTAGCGAGTTCCGCCTGCGTGTATCGACTCGCCTTTGCCAGGTGGATCGGGTACGGGGGAGACCCTAGCCCAAACTCCACCGTGTAATCTCCGGCCAACAGACTCGTCCTGAGGGTCCGATCTCTTTTTGAACGAAATGTCCGCCGTCGTCTCCTAGCCAAATCTCAGTGGCCGCAGAGGCCGCAACGATAACCAGCTCGTAGTACACCGGCTTGACTCCCGTAAAGGACACAAGCATCTCCCCCGCTCTCGTTCACGCCCAACCGATAGCGTCTTATCCCCAAGGCCTGAAAGCAATCAAGTTGCGAAACGACTCGATCAGCGACAACGGGGGATAAAACGGGTTAGCATGAACCGCGGAGCTGCACGTACGGTCATGGGTCACGGGGTTACTCTTGCCGTTGGGTCTTGCATTACGACAATGTGTGATTGCAGACTTGGCCCTGTCTTACGTCTCCACCGCCGGTTGACGGCCACTGAAGCGCAGGTTAGGCGGCTTCGAGTTCCTTGAGCGTCTTGCCATCCTTGTTTTTCCACGCGAGCAGTCCATTCGCCGACCCTCCGTGTACAACGGTTGCCGCGGCGCTGGGGCTACTAAACTCCGTATCGCGAGCGAACTTCAAACGATCTCCATCTGGGACCAATGTTCCATCTTCGATCAACCTTTTTCGCGATGCGAGAGTATACGGGTACCGATGGGCACCCGCGCGTTCCTTAAGAACTGCTTGTGATCCTTTCAACACGACAAAACCAGCCGGAGTCAGGTGACCAGTGGCCTTCAACCCTTTGATCTCGCAGACGAGAATCTGCTTTTCAGTATGGCCTTCCGGTGTTGATCCAATTGGCAGTAAGGCATCGGCTCCGAGCACAGGCATGAGCTGATGAATTCTCTCGAGAAATATCTCCATGTCTTCGCGGTCAGACTCGGGGAGCTTCGACCCACTCGCTTGACCATTCATTACCAGCGCCCTTCCAGCTAACTTTGCCTGTTCGATAAGACGCCCTTCAAGGTATCGAATGTGCGCCTTGGTCAGGTTCTCGTCTTTGCTAATGAAGAACACGACGTGATTCCAGAAGTCCCTGTCGAGGTGGCCTCGTAAGCGATCCCGGATGCTTTCGGCTTCGCCGACGTATACCGCAGGCTTCCCGGATTCCAAATCAATACCACTCAAGAAGTAGACGCCCGACTTTGTAGCCTCATCGCGTGCAAGGACACCGTCAAGCTCGCTGCGAGGACCGGCGACGGCCTTTCCCGTCCAGTTCGAAAGCTCGGCAGTCCGCAAGCGCTTCGCGTCGCCGTGAACCAAGAACAGTTTTATAGTTGCGCTGGGCATAAGCTATGGGTGTCTAACGCGATGCAGCTGACCCACTACCAAAAATAAAAGTCATTGTTTACCGTGTTAGTCGGCATCCGTGAGTGAGACATTGGGGGGAGCGGTGGGACAGAGTCGCTGTTGGACGCGGCGGTGCAGCGGAAGGACGAAGATCCGTTTTAGCGTCCCGAGTGTTTTGTGGTGACGATCCATTCTTCCTCTGGCGGTGGTTTGTCCCAAAGCAATCCAATTGGCGGCGCGATAG
>ORMF010836989.1_pt1 | contig 17829 bp, 11 predicted proteins | sample 1779871 | NCBI WGS metagenome assembly ORMF01 (sample SAMEA104232316, study PRJEB22302) | groundwater metagenome | biome: forest; feature: aquifer; material: groundwater | place: USA | collected 2011-08-07 | depth 5.4 m
CGCGCATCGTCAATGACCGCGCCATGCCGGATGTGAACTGCCAGCACATCATCGCGGTGGCTTTGGTGGACGGCACCGTTTCTTTCTCGGACAGCCATTCCTACGAGCGGATGGCGGACCCGAAAGTGCGCGCCGCGAAGGAGCGCGTGCAGCTCATCGCCGATCCCAAGCTCATGGATCCCGCCGCGCCGCGAAGCGGCCTGGTGGAGGTGACGCTTCGGGATGGCCGTAGCGTCAGCCACTTTACACGGCACGCCCCCGGCACGAAGGAAAACCCGATGGATACGCAGAGCGTGAACGCAAAGGCCCGGCTCCTGATGGAGCCGGTGCTTGGCGCCGAGCGGACAGAGGAAGTCATCCGGCGAGGGAACGCGGCAGAAGCGCTGGACGATGTGCGCGAGCTACGGCGTTTCCTGGCACGCGAGGGCCATTAGTAGTCGGGAGTACCCAGTAGTTGGAGTTAGCGACGAGAGCCGAAATTCAAAAGCAAACACGACCCCATGACCGGTTCAAAAGAGACTGTGCCGCAAGGTAGCGGTTCGCCCTTGCGCAAGGTCAAGACAAACCGAGCGAGGTATAGAATGTTTAAAAAGTTTTTATTTACGTTGAGCGCGGCAAAGCGTGTGATGCCTTTTCGCGGCAACCTGTTGAAATTTGGCCTGCTACGGGTCTCGATTTTGCTCTGTGGAGCCGTAGCGGCTCCAGGGCACGCCCAGACCGAGCCCTACTACCACGGCAAGACGATTCGGATTATCGTCGGATTCTCCGCGGGCGGTTTGTCCGATCAATGGGCGCGCATGTTCTCCCGCAGCATGCCGAAATTTATTCCGGGGAGCCCGAATATCATCGTGCAAAACATGCCCGGGGCGAGCTCCGTGGTGGCGTCCAATTTCGTTTACAGCGTCGCCAAACCCGACGGCCTCACCCTGGGCATACCGAACAGCAGTCTTTACCTTGCCCAACTGATCGGACGAGCGGAGGTCAAGTTCGACGTGCGCAAATTCGAGTGGATCGGCACCCAGGAAAAATGGACGCAGATGCTTTATTCTCGCGCCGACGCTCCGTTCAAAACGATCGGCGATGTCATCAAGGCGAAAGAGCCGCCGAAGTGCGGCGCCTCGGGCTTATCCAGTTCCGGCTACATTCTTCCCAAAGTTCTCGAAGAAACCGTCGGCGCGAAATTCAACATCATCGTCGGTTACGCGGGCGGCAAGGAAATCGATCTTGCCGTGGAGAAGGGCGAGGTCGTTTGCCGCGGTCATGACATCGCGTCTCACTTTGGTCGCGAACCGTTTAACACTTGGCACGCGAAGCGTTACGACCGCCATCTAGTGCAGGACGCGCGCACGCGCGACCCGAGACTGCCCGAGACACCGACGATTTGGGAGATCATGAACGAATACAAGACACCGCAGGTGAGCCGGAGCGTCGCCGAAACTGTTCTCACGGCGAATGAATTTGGCCGAGCGATGATCGCCCCGCCGGGCACGCGCGCTGAGATCGTGAAGCTCCTGCGCGCCGGTTATGCTCAAGCGCTCAAGGACCCCGAGCTGCTCGCCGAGGCTAGAAAGAGCAACCTGGATATCGACTACACGCCGGGGGAGCAGTTGCAAAGGCTGGCGCGCGAAGTCATGGACCAGAGCCCCGAGGTGGTCGCGAAAGTGAAAAAAATTCTCGCCGAGTAACCGCGCGCAAGCAAGTGGGATGTAGAGCCGGTGTCATCAGGAGCCGGTGAGCCGATGTCAGGCTTTGGTTGTTTGATATTGTCAGAATGCGGTGCTAAAGGGCGGGCATGGCTCGTAGCCCTCGCGCCCACTTCGCAGGGGCTCCTTACCACGTCATCAGCCGGGGCAATCAAAGGCGGACGGTTTTCAGCGACGCCGAGGACTACCGTCGCTTTGAGCGATTGCTTGAAGATGTTCAAGGGCGCCACTAAGCAAAGCTTGACACCATTGTCACCATTGTTTGTGAAAATTTTTCCAGGAGGATTGTCATGAAGATACGATTGGCGAAGAATCCGATCTGCGTCTTGGCGATAGCCGGTTTTTTTGCAGCCGTGTTTGCTCAGTCCGGGGCGGTGGCTGCCGATAAATTGCTCGCTCTCTATTCTGCTCGGGTGATGTCTCAATCCATGCCCTGGATCGCCCAAGAGGCCGGTCTCCTAAAGAAGTATGACCTGGATCTTCAACTCGTTTACGTAGCCGCCGGCGCGCCCGCCTATGCCGCGCTAATGAGCGGTGATGTCGAGATAGAGCTGGCGGGGGCTTCAGGATTTGTCCGTGCCATCGCCCAGGGAAACAAGGAGGTTGCGTTTATCGCCGGGGTAAAAAATGTGTTAACCCATAGCATTTTGGCCAAGCCGGAATTCAAGAAACCTGAGAACCTGAGAGGGAAAAAGATCGGCGTCACACGCATCGGCAGTAACCCCCATTACTTTGCGATTCAAGCGCTGCGTCGGTTTGGGCTTGATACCAAAGATGTCACCTTTCTTCAGACCGGGGGAGCGCCGGAGACCTTTGCGGCGCTGGTTTCTGGTAGCGTTGACGCCGGTGTTTTGACCGCTCCGACGGATGCACAAGCCATTGCTTTGGGGTTCCAGTATGTCGTGTACGGCCCTGATCTCCGTATCCCCTATGCGGCGACGAGCTTCGTGACCCGCCGTGCCGTGATCGCAAAGCGCCCGCAGGTCCTGGGGCGTTTCATGCGGGTGATGGCAGAAGCAGCGATGATTTTGCACACGGATAGGGAGTTCACTTATAAGGTCTTGGGGAAGCAGTTGCGCCTCGACGATAGGAAGATTCTGGATGCGGCGTATAACTCAGAGATAAAGGTTTTGGAGCCCAGGCTGGTTATTAAGCCCGAAGCGCTCCAGGCAATACTTGACGAAATCGCGCCGACCGAGCCGCGGGCCAAAAAAATGAATCCTCAGGACCTCGTCGATGCTCGTTTTCTCGACGAGATGGAAAAGAGCGGCTTTTTCGACCAGCTGTGGTCAGGTAAGCGCTAGCCAAACATATTTGAATGGCTCCGACGAGGAATAATTAGTATCTCGCGCAAAGCATGCCTTGAGCAAGGTCGAAGGGGACGCCAAGAACAATAACTTCCAAGCACGAAATCCGAAATTCGAAACAAATTCGAATGACCAAAATAAGTCAAATTCTAAACAAGCTTCCTTCGGATTCAGTGTTTTGGATTTCCCGTTTTGAGATTCATTTGACTCTGAGTTTGTTTCGGTCCGCGGGGCTTCTTTCGATATTCGGATTTCGGATTTTGTTTCATTAGCGTGCTTGGCGCGATACTTTTTCTTAACCTCGTCCTGTTTAACAATTCCGCGGCACAAACCATATCGGAGGGATCGGAACATGAACGTCGTGCGCCGGCTGTATCCGCTGCTGTTGCTATTGGGATTATCGACTTTGCCGCCGTCCAGTGAAGCAGGGACGCCATCCGGCCAACCCCCTCCAGCCAGGTTGAGAATAGCTTACGCGGCTCCCATCGGTGTGATGGCGCCCGTATGGATGGCTGCCGAGTCCGGTGCCTTGAGAGCGGAGGGGCTTGAGGTGGAATTAATCCTGGTTGAAGCCAGGGCTGCCATTGCCGCGCTGATCGCCAAAGAAATCGACGCACTCGAAATCTCCGCGCCCGGAATTATTCCCGCCGTCATCGCCGGGGGGACATCACCATGATTGCCGGGCTCCTCAATAAGATGATTTTTTCCTACCACGCGCACAAGGATATCAAATCCCCCGAGCAACTGCGCGGCAAGGTCGTGGGCTCCGATCGTGTCGGGACTGCGTCGGATTATGGCAGCCGGATGTCGATGTCTCTGTTGGGGATCAAGCCGGAAAGCAACGTCTCGGTACTGCGCATCGGTGGATCGAATTTGCTCTGGCCTGCACTCCAGACCGGTCAGATCGTCGCGGCTCCGCTAACACCGCCGCAGAGCTTCAGTGCGGACGCGCTCGGTTTTAACAGGTTGGTCACCACCTATCATCTCCCCTATCAAAACGTGGGTATCGTGGTGCGAAAATCCGAGATCGACGCGAGATTAGATACCTGGGTCAGGCTCGTGCGCGCGACCAGAGAAGGCATCCGGCGCTGGTATGGCGACCCTAAGCTAGCGCGAGACGTGCTGACCAAGTACACGAAAGAAAGAGATCCGGAAAGACTGCAAAAGACCTACGAGTTTTTTACCAAACAAGCCGGGTTCAACGAGGATCTGACGGTGACGGAGCAAGGTGTTCAGCAGATATTGACCTTTCTCGGCTCCACCGTTCTTCCGGCCGCCAAGAACGCGTCCCCAAAGCAGATTTACGACACGCGCATCTTAGACAAAATACGCCACTGACCGCACGCCCAATGAGTTTCGCTTCAATCCACGGCTCTCGTCAGCTTCGGGACAGGGATCAGCAAGTTCGTTTCTGCGCGGACTAGATCGACGCCATTGACTTACGCATGGCGATAAACCCGTGCCTCGCTAAACGCAGACTGTTTTTCAACCCGGATTCCGCAGTGGGAAAGTGACGCTGTGAGCGAGGGGCAAACCTTGCGCAACGAAGACAATGCTTTTCTACCCCTGAGCTAAGGACAGATGTCGCTGCTGTGCGAACTTAGTCAGAGTAATAAGGCGTTGTGCCAAGCGGCAGAAAAGACTTTGAAACAGCACTCCTGGGTGTCTTCGCCGCTCCAGGTTCGCCCCTCGCTCATGTTCAACTGCGGAATTCGGGTTCAATTCAAGTTGACTCAAGGACGCGTTCCTGAGTAATCTCCTAGCAGATGATCCCGCGCAGGTCACGCGAATGCCTCATGTCGTCGGCTACCATTGCCGACCCGGGATCGCACAGGATCGCGAAGGGAAACTTCAAAGCTGTCCGGAACGACGTCCCATAGAGAAATTGTTGATTTCTTTTCATAAGGAGGATGGTCATGAGGATAAGATTAGCGAACAATCGTCACTGTGGCCTGGCAATATCCGTGTTTTTTGCGGCCGTCTTTAGTTACTCCGGGGCTATCGCGGCAGACAAGGTGGTTGTTCTCTATTCGGCGCGTTCGCTGTCTCAATCCATGCCCTGGATAGCAGAAGCGGCCGGTCTCTCAAAAAAGTACGACCTCGATATGGAGCTGGTGTATGTAGGAGGGGGCCCGCGGGCGGCTGCAGCGACAATTGCCGGGGATACTGATGTCACGGTGGTGGGAGGGGTGTCGGTCGTCCGACCCTTTGTGCAGGGGAACAAAGATGTGGCATTCATAGGCTCTGTAAAAAACATCCTGACGCATAGCATTTTCGCCAAGCCGGACATCAAGAAACCTGAGGACCTAAGGAAGAAAAGGATCGGCGTCACACAAATCGGCAGTAACCCGCATTACTTTGCGGTTCAAGCGCTGCGTCATTTTGGGATCGACGCGAGAGAGGTTGCCTTCATCCAGACCGGAGGCACGGCTGAGACGCTCGCCGCGCTGGTTGCCAAAGGTATTGACGCAGCCGTATTGCTCCCTCCGATAGATGCCCAGGCGATCGATCTAGGCTATCACTACGTTATCAACGGTCCTGAACTCCGTATCCCCTACGCAGCCACAACCCTTGTCACACGCCGGTCCCTAATCGCCAAGCGTCAACAGGTTTTAAGCCGGGTTATGCGGGTAATGGCGGAAGCAGCGATGATTCTGCACACCGATAGGGAGTTCACTTACAAAGTTCTTGGGAAACAGCTACGAATCACCGACAGGAAAATTCTGGACGCCGCCTACAATTCGGAAATCAAAGCTCTCGAGCCCAGACTGGTATTCAAGCCCGAAGCGCTTCAGGCGATTCTTGAGGAAGTCGCGGAGATTGACCCGCGTGCCAAGAAAGTAAAACCGCAGGATCTCGTCGATACCCGTTTTCTCGACGAAATGGAGAAGAACGGATTTTTCGACCAGCTTTGGTCAGGCAAGCGATAGGACAGGGCGAAGGGCTCCCCAGAGTGGGATGGGTCAGACGGTGTCTAAAAGCGGCCCTCTTTTTCCAATTTTCTGACAAACCGGTCATCCACCATATCTTCAGCTTTGAGACGGCGAATTTTGTCATTGCCCGCCCCCAGAAGGCGGATGACATTGCGCAGGCCCTCGATGTTAGGATAGATGCGACGCTCGTACAGGTTGGTCATGCTTTGATAGCCTTCGGCTGCGTCCTCAACCTTGGGAAGCCGAAGCCCTCGAGCCAGACTCTTCATGACCAGCGGTTTGTTTCCCGGCTCTTGAGTAAAACCGATCGCCTCAACGAGACCTTTCAGAACCGCTTCCACGATGTCGGGCGAAGAAGCGATGAAACTGCGTCGGACCAGAACACCGGTCCCCTGATACGGAATGGGCAGCTGAGCGAGGTCGGCGAGGGGGCGGTAGCCCTTATTTTTGAGAACCGCGGAAAACGTGTAGCCGAGCTGAGCGCCGTCGATGACCTCCGAGGCGATCGCCTGAGCCCGCACCGAGTCATCGCCGACAACTCTTATCGTGATCCCGTCCCGTTTCGGTTCCAGTCCCCAATGATCCAGCGCCAGCATGGTGAAAATCCAACTGCCGCCGCTCATGCTGCTGACACCGAGCGCTTTTCCCTTGAGGTCGACAGGACTCTTGATCTTGGTATTCACCATGAACGTGCCGGTCAGTTTGTTGATGAGTCCGGCGACAAAAACCGCGTCCGAACCTTCCGCGATGGCGCCGAGGGTGGCGCCCGTGACCGATCCGACGTGGAATTGAGACTCGCCAGCGGCGAGCGCGGTCATGCCCACGGGCCCGCTGCGCACGTGAACGAATCTCAAGTCCAAGCCGTACTTGCGAAAGAAGCCCTGGTCTTGAGCGACAAATACTACGCCTTCTCTCTCACTGAAGGCGCCGGTGGTCATGAGGACGCGGGTCGGCGGGGCAGCCGCTTGCGCCTGCTGATAACCCATCGCCAGCAAGAGAAAAAACAGACCGAGTAGACGACTCAGTTGGATATTGAAATCAGCCAATGGTTTCCTCCGGGTTGGATTCGGGAGCACCGTTAACTTTTAGTCCAAAGCTTGTCGAAAAAGCCGCTCTTTTCCATCTCACCCAAATAACGCCGATCGATGAGATCTTCCGGTTTCACTTTCTTTGCCCGCGGGTCAATCTCCGCGACCTCCTCCAGAATCGCCTTGAACGCTTCCGTCTTGATTTCCAGTCTCGGTTCCAGCGCTTTGATCTCGGCGTCGTAACCCGCGTCCAGAATTTTTCGGTCTGTGACTCGCCACTGCTTGCCCAGAACCTTGTAAACGAACTCTTTATCCGTATGGAGAATCTTCGCAGCTTCCGCCATCGCGCGCATGAACTGACCGATCGCTTGAGGACGCTTTGCCATCACCGAACGACGCGTCGCGAAAGAGGCGGCCGCGTAGGGCAGGCGAAGATCCCGGCCATAGATCAAATAACGGTAGCCGCGCGCGATGGCTTGCGCATCGGCGGGGGCCGTCATCGCTGCCGCATCGATAGACCCGTTCAGCAGCGCGGCAAGGTTCTCCGTCGCGCCGCCGGTCTGAATGAAAGTAACGTCCCTTCCGGAATCCAGACCCAAACGCCTGAGCACTTGGATCACAAAGTAATGGGTGTTACTGCCGATGCGCGTCACGCCGATCTTTTTACCCTTGAGATCTTCCGGCCGCTTGAGCTCCGATCCGGCGATGATACTGTGCGTCAGGATATTTTTGTTGCTGCCAATAAAGACGAAGTCGGTGGAGCCTTGCGCGAAGGCCCGCACGAAGCCGACGCCGCCGGTCAAAGCGACCTCAGAATCGCCGGCGAGCAGCGCCGCCGTCACCATACCGGATGAGGAAATGTAGACAAGCTGGAAATCGAGATTATGCTTGCGAAACAGGCCGGCTTCCTGGGCGAGATAAGGCAGGCACTGAGACATGACCATGCTCGAGTGGATGCCGGTCAGCTTCTCAGCCGCCGCGCAGACTCCGGCAACGCCAAGAGCGCAGAACGCAAGCGCAGCGCCGAAAAATTTAGTATTCAAATAAGGCTTCACTGCTGGCCTCCTTACCTAAGACTTCCGATCCCGAGTTTGAATCATTGTGATGCGTAAAACCTAGCCAAAAGCATTTGGAATTCGGAAACGAAGAAGAGATCGGAAAAACCATATCTCCCGCAAAGGCGCAAAGACGCGAAGTTCAGAGAATTCGGAAAATATTCTTAACATTGCGCCTTGGCGCCTTGGCGGGAGGAATTTTCTTGAAGTCATTTTGTCAAGCAATTTAAGCGTAAGAATCTGGCACCATCTCGGAGCGAGAATCCTTATCTTGTCGCAGATTGAGGGCTCCTCTGGCCGAGCTCTTCCAATAGAGAAAAGTCAACAATCGTCTCAGCGCGCAAAGCTGCCGCCCTTGGATCGTCGTACGCCGACATGCGCAACAGATTCTTGATCGAAGCTTCCGGCGGGTAAAGACTGGGGCTTTCATTAGCCCGCATGTAATCATAGACATACTCCAGAGCCTCTTTGTCGTCGCTCCGCAAAATCTGGGCGAGGATCGGCAAGGTTCCTTTCTTATCGGCCAGGATGTACCGCGATGCTTCCAGCAGTCCTTTCAGGAACGCCCTTAGTGTAGATCGATGAGACTGAAGGTAGGATTTCTTGACGCAGATGGCTCCGGTTAAGAATGGAAGCCGGCTTCCTTTGAAAGCGTAAAGACCCATTTTTTTCAAAGTCGGCTCGAGGGCCCAAGACACCGGCGCGGCATCTATCGCGCCGCTCTTAAGAGCGGCGAGCCTCTCCTGGGAACCTCCCGCCAGGGGCATCATTTTGACGTCTTTGGCTAAGCCGGCGTCTTCCAGCATGACGCGCATGATCAGCCACGGAGTACTGCCCGGGCGGTTGACTCCCAATCTCTTTCCGCGCAATTGCTGAATGTCGCTTATCGGCTCGCGGGTCGCAAGAATGTACGGCATCACGTTATCCCAACTTCCAATAGCCACCACGTCGATTCCCTGGAGATTCAAAGTGACCAGCCCCCCGGGCGCGCCGACAGCCAGATGAACTCCGCCAGATATGAGTGTTTGAAAGGTTGTCGGGGTGCTGTTGATGCGGACGAGTTCGGCTCTGAGGCCCTCCTTTTGAAAAAAACCTCTTTCGTGCGCTACGAAAGCAGGGAACCCGAGTAATGGAAACAACGGAACGGCCGCTCGAATCGTTTCCTCACAGAAAGCTTTCGGGCGGACGCTGACAACGAGAAGAATAGCCAGCAGAACCACAAAGAAAGCCGGTTGGATTCTTGGGCGCATCCTAATTAAACATCGCCTCCCTCGATCGACGGTCTTTTTGCCCTGGCTTGTCCGGATGTCGGTGTCAGGAAAAATTTGCCAAACTTGCGCAGGTCTGTTGCCTCGCCCGTCCGGTGATTTTGAGCGCAACCAACATGTCTCTATCGCGTTTGCCTTCCACCCGGAGCCCACCCTAATGCGAGCGTGCTTCCATCAAAATAGAAAATACGCCTCGGTGTTGGCTCTCTTTGCGAAAGATAATATTTCCATGCTGGCGTCGAAGAGCCTCCCGAACGACCGCCATGCTCAGGCCAACGCGTTGGTTGTTCACTCGGAAAAAGGGGTGGAATAAATCCTTTTTCTCGCAAGCCAAGGAGCGCTCCGACATCATAGCGACGTTTAGTTCAACGAATTCGGTGCCGCTCACGGTCTTCTGCCTGGCGCCAAGAAGAACCTCTCCGCCCTTTGGAAGAAGAACGAGAGAAAAATCGACAACCTTTCTGATTGCTTCGCGAAACTTTGTCAGGTCGGCAGATAGTTCAGGAAGAGTGTCTTTGCAAACCATGGCGATGTGAATCCCATGACCGGCAAGGTCTGTCTCAACATCCCGTTGTAGATCTTTCAAAATCACCAATGGATCCTCAACGGACAACGGCGCTGTGACCGGAGCAACATATTCACTCGCTTCCCGGAGAAATCCATCGATCTCGTTTACCTTATTAAGAATCACGCGGGACTCCGAAGGGGCGGTCGCGGGCAGATTTAGAATTTCGATTTCTCCGATAATCGTCTGGAGGCTGTTGCGAATTTTGTGGGTCAATCGAGAAAACTGCTCCACAGCATGGCGCTGCGGTTTCCCTGCTCCGCTAGTTGCCGTTTCCAGGCGTGGCAACTGTCGGTTTTCTAAACCCGACAGATTGAGGTGATGCAAGACGGCGAACTCGGCATCTGCGCGTCTCAAGACTATGATGGAAACATTGATCCTTGTGGTCTCAGCTTTGGCGGTGGGCAGATTTAGTTCGAACGAGTTGACTCTCTCGTCATGGCGAACCATGTTAAGCACCGGACAATTGGCCCCACAGAATCGGTTCCCGAATACGTCGGTTCCACAAATGACCTGATAACATCGCCTGCCAAGAACCGATCGCGCCTCACAACCCAGTAACCGTTCGACGCCCTTGTTCCAGGCAACTAACCGATAGTTACCGTCAACGGCAAATGCCGGATCGGCCATGCCGTCTACGACGCTGAGAGGCTCCGTAAACAGACCTCCTTGGTAGTTTTAGCCAAGCCTTTGGTTACACCGAGTGCCTAGGGCGAACTCGTGACCGAAATCCCAACGAAACTCCGATCTGGGGTCCGTCAATCAATTGCCCTATACTCCACGCGGAAATCAAAATCAAGGCACCAAGGAGCGCGAGAATCCCTCGCTCAGAAATGGGAAGTCTACGGCACGGGATACATCGGCTAGGATGAAAAACGAGTTCAGACAAACCTCATTGCTGTTTTGCCTTGACGGGCCGATCCGGCCCAAATATTCTGATCCCTCTCGACGATCGAGCTTTGACTCAACGACTTTGGCATCCAACGCAAGCGATGAACGGCGCGTCGGGAGGGAATAAAAAGATGCGGTTGCACGATTTCCTCGACTATCATGCCCGTGAACGGGGTGACGCGGAGTTTGCCATCCAGGGAAACCGACACCTGACCTATCGTGAGGCCCTCGCTGAAACAAATCACCTGGCCAACGCCTTCGTCAAATGTCAGTCTCAGACTTGCGACACATGCGCAAGCATGGTGCCTCGGCCAGCACTCGTCTTGTAGATCCCAGCTTACACAAACAACGCAAATCTGACACGCCTTCTTTTTCTCTTGACTTCGAATAGCTCTTTCCGCCTACTGTCCGCGCATTGTTACGTCCGGAGAAAGGATTCTGCTGAAAAACCCTATGAATGCTTCGACTAGGCTCATACTTCGACAAGCTCAGTAGAACGGACAATCTACAATGATTTCAACCGCTCCTCCGTTCGTCCCGAGGCTCTCGAAAGATGAACGGAGGATTTTTCAGCAGAATCGAGAAAATTAGCATGTCCCCGTCAATTCTCCCTAGCGATAATTATTTTCAGAATTGTTCAATATTAGACAGCAACTGTCGCTGAATCAGCGCAACATGCCGCATGAAAATCGACGGTTCCGTATGATTACACCCGAGAGTAGCGCTCGCGTGTAAAGAAGGAACGCAACATGGTTTTCTATGCGGTGGCGCCCCACGGGCCCGCCCGTGGGGCGGAACCCTGAGCAACAGCCCCGGCCAAAGCCGGGGCTCGAGTCGAAGGGTCGATGCGCAAGACCGAGTGATCCAGCAAGTGACGGGGGAAGGAAACGCGGTGGACAACCCGCGTTTTTCCGATCGGACCGTTTCCGCGAAACAGGCGTGGGCCAAGGCCAAGCCGCTTATCGGCAGCGAGTGGTGGAGCGGCGGAAAAGACTCCCGGTACTTTTTATTTCCCGTAACCAAACTTTCTCGATCAAGGAGACAACGATGGTGAAACAAGGACGTTACGCTATCCTTTTCGTCTTCCTCGTGGCGTTTTTCAGTTTCGTCTCCGCAACCGCGCAAGCGCAGACGATTCTGCATGTCAACGGGACCGACTCCACCTGCGGCGGTCAGTCCCCCTGCTTCGCCACGATTCAAGCGGCGCTCAATGCCGCCGGTCCCAACACCGTCATTCAGATCCAAGCCGGCACCTATCCCGAACAACTTTCGATCGCTGGGAAGAACAATTTCCAGGGCGCCACCGAGGTCGATAGAATTGTCATTCAGGCCGACCCTGCCACTCAGCCTGGGCAGGTTGTGCTGTCCGGCGCTCCGGGCGCCTGTACGGCGAACTACGCCATCCGCCTCCAGCAGTCCAAGTTCATAACGATTCGCGGCCTAACCATTACCGGCACCGGGGGACAGGCGATCTCGCTGCTCGGCGGCAACAACCAGAACCAGGATATCCACATCGATCTCAACCGCATCTTCGCCAACGGCAGCAGCTCCTGTGACGGCGGTATCACAGTCAATCGTGGCAACCCCGGCACACTGATCGTCAACAATTTGATTTACGCCAACGGGCGCAACGGTTTGAGCTTTATCGACGCCGACGGTGGACCCCATTATCTGATCAACAACACGATCTCTGGCAACCAGTGGAACGGCGTTGATGTCGCGCGCAACCATACGATTACGCTCGCCAATAACATCATCAACAACAACGGCACCGCTGCGGGAACCACCGGCGGCAGGTTCGGCGTCAGGCGAGAAGGCTCCACCGCCCCGCAGCCGGCGGGGATCAAGCTCCTAAACAATCTTGTCTGTGGCAACACCCAGGGACAAATCTCCACCCAGGTTCTTGATACCACCGACACCGGCAACTTCACGCCCCTCGGCAATGAAGGTATGGGGGTCGGCGCGCTGCCGGGCTGCGAGCTACCGGCAAACCTATTCGGTAACAGGAACGGCCCCGACAATCAGCCCAACACGGCGGACGATGATTTCAGCCTCAAACCCAATTCGCTCGCCATCGACGTCGGCATGGACCCGCGCACCCTCGGCTTCAATCCTTCTTATAATCCGATCTTCGAAGCCGACTTTGTCATCGAAGGGATTCGCCCTGCCGATGGCGACGCCGATCGCGTGCCGGCCTTCGACGCCGGCGCCTTCGAATTTCCCAACGCCCCGCCCGTGGCCAACGCGGGCGCGAACCAGACCGTAGCGACAGGCCAGCTTGTGACTCTCAACGGCGCACAAAGCAGCGACCCGGAAGGCGCGCCGTTGACCTATCAATGGTCGGTGGTTTCGCAGCCGGGCGGCAGCAACCTCACCCTCAGCGGTGATACCACCGCAACCCCGTCGTTTACCCCGGCTGTGGCCGGTCAATATATATTCCAGCTTGTCGTCAACGACGGCCAGTTTGCCAGCGCCCCTTCCACGGTGGTCATCACCGCCGTCGGCGCCAATCAAGCGCCCACGGCAAATGACGCGACTGTGTCAACCGACGAAGACACCTCGGTGGTTGTCACTCTGAGCGGCAGCGACGTGGACAGCGCAAGCCTGAGCTTCACGATTGTCGCCAATCCGGCCAACGGCACGCTCGGCGCGCTTTCAGCGCCCAACTGCGTCGCCAATGGACCCGGTTCGAACTGCACCGCCACGGTTGCCTACACTCCCAACGCCAATTACAACGGCCCCGATAGTTTCACTTTCAAGGTCAGCGACGGGGCGTTGGATTCCAACTTGGCGACAGTTTCCATCGCCATCACCCTGTGAACGACGCCCCTGTGGCCGTTAACGGGACGGCGGCGACCGACGAAGATACGGCGATTCTTGTCACGCTTGCCGCTACCGATATCGACAGCGGGAGTCTGACCTTCAGCATCATCACAGGTCCAGCCAACGGCACGCTCGGCGCGCTTTCAGCGCCTACCTGCGTTGCCAGCAGCTCCGGTTCCGACTGCACCGCGACGGTTACCTATACTCCCAACGCCGACTATAACGGCCCCGACAGCTTCACCTTCAAAGTCAACGACGGCAGCCTGGACTCCAATACCACTTTGGTGTCGATCACGGTGAATGCCGTGAACGACGCTCCGATAGCGGTTGATGATTTCTACAACACGGACGAGGACACGGCGTTGAACGTGGGCGCGCCCGGCGTTTTGGGCAACGACAACGACATCGACACGCCCGCGGCAAGTCTCACGGCTGTCCTGGTCACCGGGCCGAGCCACGCGGCGTCATTTACTCTCAATCCCGACGGTTCCTTCACTTATACGCCGTCGGCGAACTTCAACGGCACCGACACCTTCACTTACAAAACCAACGACGGCGCCGCCGACAGCAACGTGGCGACGGTGAGCATCGGCGTCATTCCGGTCAACGACGCGCCGGTGGCGACCAATGATTTTTACAACACGGACGAGGATGTCGCCCTGGAGGTGTCCGCCCCTGGCGTGCTGGCTAACGACAACGATATCGATACGCCGCAGGCCAACCTCACCGCGATTCTCGTGACCGAGCCGAGCCATGCCGCATCCTTTACTTTCAACCCCGACGGCTCCTTCAGCTACACGCCGGCGGCGAACTTCAACGGCACGGATAGCTTTACCTACAAAGCCAACGACGGCGCCACCGATAGCAACGTCGCCATGGTGACGATCGCGGTGAACCCGTTGAACGACGCTCCCGTGGCGGAGAACGATACCTACACCGTGGCCGAGGACAGCGTGCTGAGCGTCGCGGCCCCCGGGGTCCTCGAAAACGACCGCGATCCCGATAGCGGCCAGACGCTGACCGCCGAGCTGGTTTCCAGCCCGGCTCACGCTCTCGCATTTACGCTCAATGCGGACGGTTCTTTCAGTTACACACCCGAAGCCGACTATTACGGCGTGGATACGTTTACCTACCGCGCCTTCGACGGCACGGCCTACAGCAACGTGGCCATGGTGAATATCGCCGTCACCAACGTCAACGACGCGCCGGTGGCGCAAGCGCGGTCGGTCAGCACCAATCAGAACACGCCGATCATCATCACGTTATCTGCCAGCGACATTGACAGCGCGGCTCTTAGCTTCAATAGCGCCATGCCGCCGAGCCATGGCTCTTTCGGCATTATCGGCGCGCCCAACTGCACGGTTCAGGGCCAGGGCGCCGCTTGTACGGCGAACGTCAGTTACACGCCGGCGCAGAATTATTTCGGCCCGGACAGCTTTACCTTCACCGCCAGCGACGGCCTGTTGGCCAGCGCCCCCGCCACGGTTTCGATCACGGTGATTCAAGTAAACCGCCCGCCCAGCGCCAACGCGGGAGGCCCGTACACGGGCATTGTCGGTGTGCCGGTTCAGTTCAACGGCTCGGGCAACGATCCCGACGGCGACCCGCTGACGTTCTCCTGGGACTTTGGCGATGGTTCGACTCCGCTCACCACAGGTGGCGGAACACCCACTCATACTTATATTGCGACCGGCGTCTACACCGTCACGTTGACCGCGACCGACCCGTTCGGCGCAAGCGGTGTTTCGCAAACGACCGCGACTATTAGTCCCGCCTTGGTTCTCAATCCCATCGGCGACAAGACCGTCAATTTGGGCGAGACTCTGACCTTTACGGTTACCGCCACGAGTTCCACCGGTACACCGAGTCTGTTCGTCGCCCCGCTGCCGCTCCCCACCCACGCGAGCTTCAACGCCGCCACCGGCGTATTCACGTTCACACCGGATACCACCCAGGTGGGAAGCTTTCAGCTCACGTTTACCGCCGTGAGCAGCGCACTGTCGGCCTCGGAACCGATCACCATCACCGTGCCCAATCCGCCGCCGGGCGGCACAACCGCGGTGCGCGGCAAGGTCGAAAACCTCAATGACACTCCTCTGGGCAATGTCAAAATAACGCTGCTGGCCACCGGCCAAACGGCTTTCTCCGGCGCCGACGGCTTTTTTACGTTAACGGGCGTTCCTGCGGGCCGCCAAGTGCTGCTGGTCAACGGCCGGGAAGCGAATCTCGGCGTATTTGCGATCCTGGCGGTCTCCGTGGACTTGATCCAGGGCGTGCTCAATGACTTGGCCGGCCACATCGTCCTGCCAGACGTCGATGTCGAAGCCGAGGTGCAGGTCAGTCCCACATTTACCACGGTGGTCACCAACCCGAATCTTCCCGGCGTCGAGTTGATCATCGCAGGCGGCACCGCGCGCAACTCCGACGGCACGCTATTTACCGGCAAGCTTTCGGTCAGTCCCGTGCCCGACTACGGCCGCCCGGAGTCCCGCCCCGAAGAGCTGCGACCTGGCATGGCCGTGACGATCCAACCCGCAGGCATTCGCTTCAATCCGCCGGCGCGGATCACTTTCCCCAACGCCGACGGCGTGCCGCCGGGCAATGAGTTCAATCTCTGGTCGCTCAGCCCCGATACGGGCACCTTCAACATCGTCGGCAAGAGCGTCGTTTCAACCGACGGTCAGAGCATCATCACCGTCGAAGGCGGCGTCTCGGCCAGCGCCTGGCATTTCCCGCTGGCGTCAAGTCCCGTGCCGGCGCAGGATGATGGAGACGAGTATTGCGAAGAAGGATGTGAACAGGACGTAGGCTCGACCGCCAACTTGAAAGAAGGGAGCGTCTTCTCAAGCTATTCGACCCCTTCTTATCGCTCGCTCGGCCAGAGCCGAAGCGTTTCCCTGACCTACAGCTCGGTCACCGCCGATCCAAACCCGGTGGTGAGCCTCAATACGGCGTTGAGCGTGCGTGCCGCGGTGCCAAATGCTTTTTCGACGCGGCTCGTGATCGGCGGAGTTCAGCAGGGCGGCGAGATTTTTACCGATGCTCGTTCTCTGCCCGAGGACGCGGACTCGTCGTCCCGGCTTGCGCATATCTTCAATGCGTCCAATTTACCGACCGGACGGTATTCCTATCAGGCGACCGTATTTAGTATCTACTTGAACTCCTCCATCGGCGGGATCACCAACGGCAACGTCATTGTGATCAACCGCAAGAGCAGCGCCGTCGGGACCGGCTGGGGCGTTTCGGACCTGCAACAGCTTCACGTCCAGTCGAGCGGAGGCGTGCTCCTGACCACCGGTAACGGCCGAGCGCGCTTCTTCTCCGGCGGGCCGAATACTTTTACCTCACCGCCGCGCGACTTTACGACACTGGTCAAAAATGCCGATGGAACCTATACCCGCACTCTCAAGGACGGCACCAGGATCAATTTCAACGCCCAGGGTTATCAGACCTCCCTCGTCGATCGCAACAACAACACGACGAGCTACGCTTACGACGCCGACAACCGGCTCACCTCCATTACCGATCCGGTTGGTCTGGTGACCACGCTTACTTACGCCAGCGGCAAGCTTCAAAGAATCACCGACCCGGCTGGAAGGCAGACCCAGTTCCAGCACGACTCAGCCGGCAATCTCATCCGCATCACGAGCCCGGATGGTACGTTCATGACCTATGCCTATGACGGCAGCGGTCGTCTCACGCAGGCCACCGACGAACGTGGAGGCGTTACCACTTACAGCTACGACTACGCCGGCCGCTTCTCCCAGTCTGTGCGTGCCGGCGGTGAAACCCGGAGTCTGATCTCCGGCAAGCTTCAGGGACTGCCGAACACCGCTGCCGGTTTCGGCACGCCAACGAACCCCGCGCCGATCGTGCGCAGTGAGAACGCGAAGTCGACTTTTACCGACGGCCGGGGAAACCCGACGCGATACACGCTCAATGGGCTCGGGCAGGTTACCTCGCAGCAAGATGCTCTGGGGCAGGCTACGACGACCCAATACGATGCCAGCGGTAATCCCACGCGGATCACCCGTCCCAACGGCGCCGTTACCACCATGACCTACGATGCCAAGGGTAACTTGCTGACCTCGACCGATCCGGTCGGGGCGACGACGACGTTCACCTATGAAGCGAGCTTCAACCAGGTAAAGACCATTCGCGATCCAAAGGGTAATCTCACCACGATCAATTACGACCTGAAGGGGAACCCCGTCGAGATCATCGACGCGCTGAACAATCGCACGCAGATGACCTAC
>ORMF011575425.1_pt1 | contig 17825 bp, 14 predicted proteins | sample 1779871 | NCBI WGS metagenome assembly ORMF01 (sample SAMEA104232316, study PRJEB22302) | groundwater metagenome | biome: forest; feature: aquifer; material: groundwater | place: USA | collected 2011-08-07 | depth 5.4 m
ATTGGTGGAGCAGCGGGGATTCGAACCCCGGGCCTCCGCATTGCGAACGCGGCGCTCTGCCAAACTGAGCTACTGCCCCACAGCGCTAGCCATGTTAAGTAGCTTGTGTTTGCACTGTCAAGCTACCTGCCGAACTCGCTCCAAAACCGCTCCTATGGTTTTCCAAGTGTGCGCTCAGTGACCGCAAACCAAATGGGTTCAAAGAAACGAAGATAACGCAAAGCGTGAGGGAATCCGACACCTCTGCCAGTTGGGTTGAAGGTGTTTCGCGAGCACGGCAACGTAGCCCGGGGAACTCGACGCCAAAAAGAACCAAAGCCCGCGAAGCGGACAGAGTCAGTACCAGTAGCGAGCGGCTCTTATATACTCGCCTGCGAACCCTGGCTTCCCTTCGGCGCCGCTCAAAGCTTGTACCCTGAACGACTGAGCGACCGCATGAATGGCACGAGCCCTTCCGAGAAGTAAGGCTCTTCCGTGCACCAGAAAATGTAATTCGTCAGGCGTCAGCACTCGATCAAGAATAACGCGCTTCAAAGTGGGCGTCACCAGGAGATGGATCGCCGCCGCAACAGGACCCCCGTCGCATTTATTACTCGAGCAACAATCGATCGACGATTCATATTCGCGCCTCAACCCACGAACTTGCTTTGCCGTCGTAACTCTACGACTGTTCTGCTGCGAATGTTGCGGTGAGAGGCGGCGAACGAGGTATTCTTTGAAGAAGTGAAGCTGTTTGGAAGAAGGTTGTACGAATTTAAAGGTCCGCTCAGGGGACGTTTGATAATAGCCCAGCACTTCAGTGCTGGGCAAGCGATGAGATAAGAAATCAAACCGCCTTAGCGGGCGACAGAGTCAAAACCGGAGCGGTAACGACGGGATCATAGCTTCAATTTGAGCGCCATCATTCGCTCGCCGTCGCGCGCGGTTCTGTACCATTCAGCCGTCCGTTTCGCGGACTGCTATTTGTTTAATGTCCCAACCGCCTGAGAGTTTCAGCCGGCGCACCGGTCGCCAAGGTGCGCTCGAATTTCATTCGTCGGCTCTTTTGATCGAAGGTGAGGACGAATTCACGCAGGACTTTGAAGCCAACGTTTGTATCCCTCAGGGCGGGAAACGTAATCGTCGGCTGTGGATAGTCAAAGCGACCAATGTGAATCGTGGCTCTCAGTTGTGCCTGCTTTAGTTCGATTTGATTACTGACTGAACGGGCTCCGCCGACCGTTATGGGTTGAGACAGCAATTGAAGCTGTTCCACGACAGCCTCCGGAAGAATAAAACCTGCCACAAAGTTGCCTGAGTCGATGTGCGCTCTCACTCTAATTTTTCCAATTGCGACTTCGATCACCGGCCTGCGATTTTCGATCTCGAAGCTCAAAATGTCGGCCCCGTTTGCTACCGGTAAAGCACCGCGCGCAAGTCTGACTTGCATGGCAGGATAATCAAGCGTTAACAAGTAGTCGGTGAACAAAGCGAAGCCCAGTATTCCATCCACGTTCGGATAGTCTTGGGTAATCCGCTGAGGCCGAATCACGGCCGTCACATTTCGAAATTCTGCGCCGCCAAACGCGATGGTATCTATTCTGGCGGTTTCAACCTCTCGGTCATTTTCTCCCGATGGATCGCCAGTGAGTACTTTGCCGTTTGGCTGCAGTTTGAGTTGCGCGGCCACCGACGTATCGATGTCGGCCTGCATGCCCGCGCCGGTGTCGATAGTGAATGCGAAGGGTCCCTGGCCGTTAATCTTTACTTCAATCACCGGCATTAGCCCACGATATTGCATTGGAGCGATTGCCACGGATGAATTCTGGGCGGTAACGGAACCAACCCAAACAACGAGCAGGAATATCGAGAAGGTAATGACTTTCAGGTTGCGCATAATCCGGTTCATCCGATTCGAGGAAGCTTGCCTCTATATGAGGAATGGCCGGTAGATTATAACAATGACGGGTGCCCGATCGTGAGAAAGAGCGCTGAGACGAGGCTTATCACCGATTTGTGAGCGCAGGGCCATTGCCCGCTACTTCAGTGCTGAATAATCCACTCGGCAATTACAAACTCAAAAAGCCCGCTTTTGGCGGGCGACAGCTACAGAACCCGGAGCGGTAGCGACGGGATCATGGACTCAACTTGAGTGGCAGCATCCCCTCGCTACCGCTCGGGGTTCTGTCCCATTCAGCCGTCCGTTTCACTGAACACATTTCCTGTGTTTGCTGATCCCTTCAGAACTAAAACCGGGCCTTTACTCTCTCGGGATCTTTCTGCCATGTGTGCAGGCGAGAACAATGACAGCTTTGCCAAGAACTGAGATAAGGAAAACGATTAACAATTGCCTATGACTTGGTAAATGAGTGGAGTTTCAGCGAGTCGGTCAATGACCTGTGAAACTTCAGAATGGAATTCAATGCCCATACCGCCGCGCTGCGTCTCGTACCAGAGCTGCGCCTCGGCAACGTCGAGTTCCGCGGCGCGGCGGACTTGAACTTTCGTAGCTCAACGGGTTAGCCGTTCGAGGCGGGCCTTAACTTCCGGCCAGGGAGATTGATCGTCAGTGTTGCGTTCCATGTCAGCTAATCGAGCATCAAGCAAAGCTCGTTCAGCGTCCGTCATCGGAAGATCATCGAGCGACAACATGTCCCAAACCACGCAGATAGGCTCAAGGCGATCGGCTGGGGTCAGACCTGCGACCTTGGCCAAGAGAGATTCGTCGATCATGGGGAAAGGATAGCGCAAAGAGGGGCTTAGTCCAACGCCCATCCAGAATGTCCACATGAAGGTGCGAGAGAGGGGATACGCGATCGTTAACCCTAAAAAGGAATCAAGCCCGCGAGCGGGCGACAGATAGGGAACCCGGAGCGGTAGCGACGGGGCAGATACACTCAACTTGAGTGGCAGCATCCCCTCGCTACCGCTCGGGGTTCTGTTTGATTTGAAATGGCATATTCTTAGTCCAAGCGCCGGCACTCCCAAGGGCTACATTGTACCTCGTTCTGAATTGAAGCCTCCTGCGACGAGACAATTCCGCACATCGTGTGTCAGCCCAGCAAACCGAGCCTAAACCTTTGACACTTGGTAAATCTCCCCACCGCTCGCCACAAATTCCTCCGCCTTCTCGTTCATCCCCACACCCAGAGCTGCCTTCTCATCAATCTCTTTCTGCGCCGCGTACTCGCGAACGTCCTGAGTGATCTTCATTGAACAAAAGTGTGGACCACACATGGAGCAGAAGTGGGCGAGCTTGGCGCCTTCCTGCGGGAGAGTTTCGTCGTGGTATTCGCGGGCAACTTCCGGGTCGAGCGAGAGATTGAATTGATCTTCCCAGCGAAATTCAAAACGCGCTTTCGACAAAGCATTGTCACGGTACTGCGCGCCGGGATGTCCTTTGGCTAAGTCAGCGGCGTGGGCGGCGATCTTGTAGGCGATGACGCCGTCTTTGACGTCTTTTTTGTTGGGCAAGCCGAGGTGTTCTTTCGGCGTGACGTAGCAGAGCATCGCGGTTCCGTACCAGCCAATCATCGCCGCGCCGATCGCTGAGGTAATGTGATCGTAGCCGGGCGCGATGTCGGTGGTTAGTGGGCCGAGCGTATAGAACGGAGCTTCACCGCAAGTCTCAAGCTGCTTGTCGACATTTTCTTTAATTAAATGCATGGGTACGTGACCGGGCCCTTCGATCATCACCTGGCAATCGTATTCCCAGGCGATCTTTGTCAGCTCGCCAAGTGTTTCAAGTTCGGCAAACTGTGCTTCGTCGTTCGCGTCGGCGATTGAGCCGGGACGCAGGCCGTCGCCTAAACTAAATGAAACGTCGTAGGCAGCCATGATCTCGCAGATGTCGCGGAAGCGAGTGTAGAGAAAACTTTCTTCGTGATGAGCCAGACACCACTTGGCCATGATTGAACCGCCGCGGCTTACAATTCCTGTGGTCCGCTTAGCAGTCAGCGGGATGTAGGGAAGTCGCACGCCGGCGTGAATCGTGAAATAGTCGACGCCCTGCTCTGCTTGCTCAATCAAGGTGTCGCGAAAGATTTCCCACGTCAGTTCTTCAGCCTTGCCGCCGACTTTTTCCAGCGCCTGATAGATCGGCACGGTGCCGATAGGCACGGGCGAGTTGCGAATGATCCATTCGCGGGTGGCGTGAATGTTCTTGCCAGTTGAAAGATCCATCACGGTGTCCGAACCGCACTTGATGCTCCAGCGCATCTTTTCAACTTCGTCATCGATCGAAGAGAGCACGGCCGAGTTGCCGATGTTCGCGTAAATCTTCACAAGGAAGTTACTGCCGATGAACATCGGTTCGGATTCGGGGTGATTGATGTTCGCCGGAATGATCGCACGGCCGCGGGCGACTTCGTCGCGGACGAATTCGGGCGTCACGATTTCAGGAATCGAGGCGCCGAAAGATTGACCCCTGTGTTGGTGATTGAGTGAAGAGCGGTCGTCTCTGTTTGGAGTGCTGCGACTAGTCGCAGCTTTGGAAAGCGGTGACAAGTCACCGCACTCCAAAAGGCGGCCCAGATTCTCCCTGATCGCAATGAACTCCATCTCGGGCGTGATGATGCCCTGCTTCGCGTAATGCATTTGCGTCACGCAAGAACCTTTCTTCGCGCGCAGAGGCGTGCGACGCAATGCGGGAAAGTCTTCCAGGCGCCCTTTCTCTTTCTGGCGCGCCTGGTTCGCCGCATCAAAGGTCAGATAGCCGTCATCGATCGGTCGTAGCTCGCGGCCCTCATACTCTTCCACGTCGTCGCGCGAAATGATCCAATCCCGCCGTCGCGCAGGCAAACCATCGCGCACATCACAATCAATGGAGGGGTCGCCGTAAGGGCCGCTGGTGTCGTAGACGCGAACCGGTGGATTCTCTTCGAGCGCGCCGTCGAAATTTCGGGTTGGGTTTTGATCTATTTCGCGAAATGGTACGCGCACGCCGCCTTGTGTGCCGTTGATGTAGATGCGGCGTGAGTTGGGAAGTGTGCTCTCGATCTTGGTTGGTTTGATGGCGGCGCTCATGATGTTCTCCGTTCTCTGTGTTCTCTGTGTCTCTCTGGTGAATCTACCGTAACGCCAATAGCACCACGGAGGCACGGAGTACGCGAGAAAAACAAAAACCGCTCCACCTAAAATCAAAAAGAGATGGAACGGTCACGTGTGGCTGTTTCTCCCTTCGACGGTGTTAACCGTATCAGGTTCAAGGGGTCACCGAACATTGCGGATTTGCGATTGTCGATTGCCGATTGAATTTAACTGCTCAACTCGGCAATCGGAAATTGGCAATCGCCAATGCCCAGACTCTCAGCCGCCAGTGCGGCTCCCCCGAAACGTATTTGATTTTCAATCGGTCAAGGGATTCTAGAACTCTTCAGCTGAGGTTGCAAACGCGAAGTTGCGGCGGCTTTAGACTTCGCTGATTTCATTGCAGCAAGTATAATCCCGCTGCTTTGTGACCACAGAACTTCTGGAGACGAGTCTCCAGGCTTAAAGCCCACGCAACCGAGAGCGTCGATGCGATTCTCGACGAAGTAAGCTCGATTAGTTAGTCTCAAACCGGTCTTTAGCCTCTGGAGGCCGTAGTATCCCGAGTAGCTAATCGAAAGATCGTGCTTTCACGGGCTGGTGGTTTTATTTTAAGCTCAGCCGGGATTGAGGAGAGCGGGTCAGAAGCCCGACCGTAAGGGAGGGCCGCACTGACAGCACTCCTGATCAAGAAATCGACAGACACGGGCGCCCTTGCTTACGCGCGGGCTTCTGACACAGACTCTGAAGTGCTGGGCTATTCCAAACGTCCGCGTCGCGGACTCTATTGAAGGGAACAATTGTCATGTCAGCAGAAACAGGAAAGCGTTTTCCGGATTTTAGTTTACAGAACCAGGACGGCAAGACCGTTAGCCTTGATGATTTCAAAGGCAAATGGCTGGTGCTTTACGTCTATCCAAAGGATGACACTCCCGGCTGCACGATTCAGGGGAAATCCTTCACCGCGACCAAGCAGGAATTCGATGACGCCAACATTGCGGTGGTCGGCGTCAGCGCGGATGATGTCGAATCACACAAGAATTTCTGTAATAAGTTTTCATTCACGATCGATCTGCTGGCTGATCCTAATCATGAGCTCTTGACGGCCGCCGGTGTCGGCCAGAGCGATTACAAAGGCACGATGTACTGGAACCGCACTTCATTTGTGATCGATCCAGCCGGGACGCTCCGCAAGGTTTACGAGAAGGTAAATCCCGAAGGACATGAGCGCGTGCTGCTGGATGACATCAAGGCGATGCAGTAGGAATTCGGCGCGCTGAAGATGAGGTCAGTACCACCCGCGTGAGCGGGTGGATCCATGAGTCAACTCCGGGATCTGTGGTTGATCCACCCGCTCACGCGGGTGGTACTGACTCCACAACCGCAGACCCGCCTATTGTCCCGCCGGTTCGGTCACTACGGGCGCATTCAAGTACTTCGCGAAAAACTTAACGTAACGCCGCACGCGGTCCATCTGGTGACGCGGTTCGGTGAAGCCGTGGTTCTCGCGCGGGTAGACCACGAATTCCACCGGCACGTTCATCTCCTTCAGCGCCATATAAAATTCCTGCGCTTGCGCAATCGGCACCCGTGTGTCCACCTGACCGTGCATAATCATCGTCGGCGTTTTGACGTTCCTGACGTACTTCATCGGCGAACGGTCCCAGTAGAGCTCCTGCGCGTCCCACGGAGCTTTATCCGAATAGAACCAGCGCAAGTATCTTTGAATGTCATTTTGCGAATACATCGAATAAATATTCGACAGACCCGCGCCCGGTGACACCGCTTTGAAGCGATCTGTCTGCGTCAGGATCCAGAACGTCATATAGCCGCCGTACGACCAACCAAACGCGCCCATGCGATCCGGGTCGGCCACGCCCTTGGCGATCATTGCGTCCACACCGGTCATGCAATCTTCGTAGTCGCCCTTACCCCAGGTGTTCTTGTTTGCCTGTGCAAACGCGAGACCTTTGCCGGTTGATCCGCGAAAGTTTGGTTGCAGCACGGCGAAACCATTCGCCGCCAGCACCTGGGCAGTGCCATTGAAACTATTGAGCGAAGCCCCGGTCGGACCGCCATGCGGGTTCAACAGGAGAGGAACTTTCTTACCAGCTTGATAACCGGCGGGTTTGGTCAGCAGCCCTTCTACGTCCGTGCCGTCTTTGCTCGTCCATTTCACGATTTCAGTATCGGCGAGCGCATAGTCACCCAACCAGGTATTGTGATTCGTCAATGCCTTGAATCCGGTGAAATCCGCGTTCGCTGTGTACAACTCTGTCGGTTGTTTGGTCGAAGAGCTGGTGCCGACAATCTTTCCATCGCTGCTTATTTCAGTAATCCCGGTCGAACCGCCGCGTCGCGAAAGCTGCTTAACCGACCCGGTCGTGACCTCAGCCGAGTAAACTTCGATCGCTTCCAACCCGTTGGTGCTGAAGTAAATTGTCCGGCCATCGCGCGACCACGCCGGCGTTCCCACACTCAAATCAAATTTCGTCGTCAATTGTTTTGGTGTGCCGCCCGTAGATGGAATCAGGTAAAGATAGGTGGTTGAGACACCACCACCGTTATCCGGACTTCCCGTATAGGCGATCCATTTGCCATCGGGTGACCAGCGCCCCGTATCACTCGACCCGGCGCTTTCCTGCAACTTCTTCTTTTCGCCGCCGGCCACGGTCAGGATCCAGACATCGCTAAAACTTCCGTCGTCTGCTTTGGGTGTGGGCCGCGTCGTGTACGTAATGCGGGTTCCGTCCGGCGACCACTGGGGATCGCTAACCGTGAAATTCCCCTCAGTGAGACGTTTCTCCTCATTCTTCTCAATGTTCCACAGCCACAGATGAGTCATCTTAATGTCCCGGTCGATTACGATAGTGTCGTCTTTGACCTTCTTACGATCCTCTTCGTCTTTGGCTGGTTGGTCCGTCGCGCCTAGCAGCAGTTGCTTTCCGTCCGGCGAAAATCGAAACCCACTGACTCCGCCTTTATGAGTGGTGACGGCCCAGGCTTCGCCGCCATCAGCCCTGATCATCCACACCTGTCGCTCGCCGTCCTTCTCGCGATCGCTGAGAAACGCCAGCAGGCTACCGTCCGGAGACCATTCTGGCGCGCTCGCGCTTTTGTCGCCGCGCGTGTACTGCCGCGGTTTCCCCCCGGCCGTGGGAACCACCCACACCTGGGTTACGTTCTTCCACTCTTTGTCCTTCTCCATCTTTGTTTCGGTGACTGCATAGGCTACGCGCGTGCCGTCTGGAGATGTTCTCGGCGCGGCGATGACCGCGACCTTCATTAGATCAACCGCAGTCAAGAGTTTCCTGCCGTCTTTGGCTCGTGGTTCCGGCGCGTCGTTCTTTGCCGTTTTGTCCTGGGCCAACGCCGCAGGCGCCATCAAGCAAAGAAAAATCACCAGGGCGATCGAATAACGTTTGGGGTTCATCGAAGCAATCCTCCAGAAAAAGAGAAGTTAGAGTTTGAATTCCGAAACCGAGGACGCGTAGGTTATGCCGGCGCATTTACCGTGGTCAACTCGATCGCCCGCGATTGGTTCATGACTTTCTGAAAAGCATCAACGTACTGCCGCAACAAGGGCGTTTCCGCAAAAGGAAAAGTTGGCAGCCTGATCAAATCACCGTTTGCCTTCTCGGTCTCAGGCAAAGCGTTTGGCAAATATTGCGGCAGTTTTGTGCGGTCCATTGCGGCCAAAGGTCCAATGCGGGCAAACGCACCTTCGGTGAAGAGAGGTTGTTGATGCAGCAAAGGATATCGAGGATAGCTTATCTCGCAACCCTCAGCAGTCAAGGCCTCAACCAGGCGATCGATGGAGAGTCCCGTGCTCGACGGGCGATAGCGAACAAGAAACTCGAAGTAGACGCGTTTGATATGCGATGGAGGCAAGAAGGTTTCAAAGCCGAGCTTTTCTAATTCCTCAGAGAGATACCTGAGATTCCGGTTGCGTTTCTCGTTCCGCTCCTCCAGGTACTTAAGTTGTACGCGGGCTACGGCGGCGCCGAGCGGCGCCATTCTGGTTTTGATCCCAAAACTCGTGGCGGCGAATCGCTGCGCCGGTCCCGTCAGCTCAAGGATGCGCATGACGTCGCCAAGACAAATGGCGCGCTCATAAATCTCGTCATTATTAGTCAGCAACATGCCGCCTTCACCGGCCGGAACAAGCTTGCTTGTTTGCAGACTAAATACCGAAACATCACCAAACGTTCCACAGCGCCGACCTCGCCACGTTGCCCCCGGTGCATGGGACGCATCTTCGACTACTCTAAGATCGTATTTGGCTGCGAGCTGCAACAGCTCAGTCATTTTGCTGGGCATGCCCCAAAGATGGACAACTACGATAGCGCGGGTCCTTGACGTGATTTTTCCCTCAGCGTCTGCGGGATCGATGCCCATTCGCTCCAATTCGCTTTCGCAAAAAACAGGAACCGCGCCGACCCAAAGCATAGGGACGACTGAGGCCCAATGTGTCGCCGACGGAACGAGGACTTCATCGCCCGGCTCAAGTTCGACGGCGGAGAACGCGGCGAGCAGCGCGGCCGTCCCATTGCAATGAGCCAGCGCATGACGGGTGCCAAAGTAGTTGCGGTAATCATCTTCCAATGCGCGCGTGACCTGATGCAGCGAGAGATCACCATCGCGAAGGACGTCGAGTACTGCCCGCTCATCTTCTTCAGTGATTGCAGGCCAGCGGTTGGCCGCCACGCTGTCGAGCGTTACTGCGCGCGGACCGCCAAGGATAGCCGGCGTCTCGTTATTACTCATGTTTGGTTACGCCCGGCTATCAGCACGCGGCGATTAGACTGTCGACAGGATGGATCATCCCGGATTCGTACATGCGCACGGCGTCGCCAGGCGCTCCACGGCCGACATCCGGCAGCTCCGCGGAGATCTCAGTCAGGTAGCCACGATTTTCATTATTTCGGCCCAGGCCTCCCCGCGGCACCCACTGTGCGATGTTCGTGCGCCTCCGCAAATAATCATCGAGCGTGCAGCAGAGCTCGCGATTCACGCTCCAGCGGAGCGTGGGCACTGCTTTCGACAGGCCAGGGTACATGGTCTGCTCGGGCCGTCCCTGCTCGATCGTCCTTCGAGCCGGTGTTGGCCGAGCGCCGATCAGCCGTCTGATTTTCGCGGTTGCCATCCGGGCCAGTCTCACGCAGCCGGTTAGTTTTCCGCCATAAACGGAAATCCAGGGCCGATCCGGATCGCCGTACACTTCGAACTTTCGCGACAAGCTCAATGTTGATTCGTTTGCCCCGGCGTTCTTGTCGACCACCAGAGATCGAACTCCATTCCGGATCGAGATGATATCAGCGACGCTCTTTGGCTCCTTGAGAAACTTATTCAGTTCTTTCAGCAAGTAAGAAATGTCTGCCGGCTCAATTGATGAAGCATCGGAGAGTTCAGCATTCGCAGCCTCCGTGGGGCCCCAGAGTGATATCGGTCCCCAGGGAATCAGAGACATGCAGTCCCCTGCGTCGCCAACGTCCATAATCAGAGGCAACTTATGGTCTGGCAATCTCGGCAGGCCGATAAAAACTCCTTTGCTAAAAACGTGCTTGAATGGAGAGTCAAAACCGAATTGCCTATTCACCTGATCCGTCCAGGGGCCGGTGCAGTTTACGATCACGCGGGCCGTGACCTCTGACTGGAGATGTTTGGCGAGTTGACCTTGCATCAGCAAACGCCAATGGCCCGCAGTTTCGTCGAACGACGCCTCTAGCGGAGCGCAATAGTTCAGCGCCACCGCATTTTCGGTCTGTCCTTCCAGGATCCAACGCAGCGCAAACCGGCTATCAGAAGTGTCGACGACCGCCTCTTCATAGACAAAAGAGTTGGCAAAGGTCCCGCTTTTTAAGAAGCCTGTCTCTGGAAAAACGGCACTTCGCCTGGGACGAGCGCCCTTGCATTTTCCCATTACCCAGTAGCCATGAAGCGCCGTGCTCATCAGCAGGCCGCCGCGATGTCCTTTGTGAGAGACGAGATAACGAAATTGTTGGGGTCGGACCCAGTTCGCTTTGTCCTTCACCAGCAGATCACGAGAACCACACAAACGCCACACCGTGGAAAATCTTAGATCCTTAAGATAGAGCAACCCTCCCCAGATCATCATGGCGGAGGATTGAGAAGTGGCAGAGGCGAAATCACCCTTGTCAGCGATGACGACGTGATAGCCCGCGGCGCTCAAGTGGTGAAACAAGCAGGCCCCGCTAATGCCACCGCCGAGAATCAAAACATCGAAGCTGGTGGACTTGAGCCGCTCCCATTGTGTTTGACGAAGAGTGAGCATCTTGATGTCGCCGGATCGCCATGTCAACTGCTCGCGAAGCTCAGTCTGCGCCGCGTAGCGGCGGTTGAATTTAGCCCGGCCTTTCAAGGCCGGGATCAACAGCCGGCCGCCAACTCGTCGCGTCAGCGATGGCTGAAACATTCACTCAAGCGTCGCTGACGCGACGCGAATTAATTTCGCTCTTCGATCCCGGCCTTAAAAGGGTAATAATATACTTGACGAATCAAGTCCATTCGTGTATTATCCCTTCATCATGGCAAACGAAAAGACTCCAAAGACCCTCCAGCAAGCGGTTATTTACTTCTCGAATCCTGACAATTGCCGCGAGTATCTTGTGGCCCGTCGCTGGCCTAATGGCGTGACTTGCCCGACATGCGGACGTGATGATGCTTCGTATCTGGCGAACCAAAAAAAGTGGCAATGTAAGAGCGCACACAAGCAGCGGCAATTCAGCGCAAAGACTGGAACGATCTTTGAGGATTCGCCGCTCGGTCTGGATAAATGGCTGATGGCCGTCTGGCTGATTACGAACGCAAAGAACGGGATTAGTTCTTACGAAGTCCACAGAGCAATCGGCGTCACGCAAAAAACTGCATGGTTCATGCTGCAAAGAATCCGTCTCGCAATGCAGACCGGATCGTTCCTTACGAAGCTGAGCGGCCATATCGAAGTTGACGAGACTTTCATCGGCGGCAAGGCGCGGAACATGCACAAAGCGAGAAAGCAGAGAGCCAAGCTTTCGCCCACTGGCATGGTCGGCAAGGTTGCGGTCATGGGCCTGCTTGAGCGTCACGGCGAAGTCCGCACGATGGTTGTCCCGGCCACGACTAGAGCTATCCTTCAGCCTCGCGTCCGTCAACACGTCGAAGAAGGTTCTAGCCTGTACAGCGATTCGCATCCGGGATACGACGAACTTGAGAATGAATATATTCGCGGCGTTATCAACCACGCGGAACGGTACGTTGACGGTCAGATTCACACGAACGGACTTGAGAATTATTGGTCGCTTCTCAAGCGTTCGATCAAGGGCACCTATGTAAGCGTCGAACCTTTTCATCTTTTTAGATATCTTGACGAACAAGCATTCCGTTTCAACTCACGTCGCGGCAATGACGGCGAACGCTTTCAGCGAGCGACAGAGCAAATTGTAGGCAAGCGTCTTACCTACGCCGAACTAACAGGCAAAGACAAAGACGCACGTAAATTATCGAACTAAGCACCGCGCTTTGTCCGCGACAAAGCAACGCGGGAAGAAACGGAAGCGGGCGAAGTAGGCCGCTTCTTTTTCTTTGCCTTAGCTTTCTTTTCTTCGGCTAGCTTCTCTTGTAGCTCGGAGTAAGGAACGGCCAAAAGCCCGCTCATTACTGCATCAAATTTCTCAAACTCTGTTTTACGTTTCATCGATTTGCTTCCATTCCGCGAAAACCTTTTCAATATCTTGTGCAGTATACATGCGCGTATGAACATCCAGCCCACTAAGAACCAACTGTTCTGTGGGATAACGAGTACGCCAAACCTTCGTGCCATCAGGTAGCGTCAACGTATGTTGTGGTGGCGGATTTCCAACAAGAAAATGGCTGGCGTGCTTTGCCCCTTCGTAGACAAACTTATCGGCTATTTGCAGACCGGGTTGACCGTCTTTGGGTGAAAGCGTAGGCTCTCGCCAGAATTTTAGCCTTCGACTCCAGGAGTCACTTTGGGCTATCACTTTGTACGCGTCTCGCATTTGGCGTTCATGCGGGCCATCGGTTTCAAAGAAATAGGTAATCCGCGAACTAGGCCCGAACAGATTTCCGGCCCAGAGCGAGATCTGCTCAAGACATAAATAGGCACAAAGGAAGTACCGATCATCTAGGCGCAAGTGACGCGAGGTGCCATCTGGATATCTAACTTGGTTGAATTCAAAAACAGGGACGCAAGCAACGAATGCCATTTCAGGTTTGTTGTCCTGAATTGCGCGTATCAAGGCATTCCCGAAGTCTCGCAATTTCTGGTCGGGCCAAGTCTTGTAAATCGAACCCTCACGCCCTCCGGGGGATTCGTATTCAGAAGTGTGAAAGATTTCTATACCTTCAGGATCGAGCACGGATCGCCATGCTCTAAGCAGCCTCTCCCATTGAAGCCCTGTGCCCACTCCTCCTCCGACCGCAATCATCGGATGCTCGTCGTCAGGCGTAGCACTCTCATCCATGTAGGCGGTTAACATGGCGCAACGGGCCTCCGGGTCTGGAAACAGAAGGGCCAGCAAGTCCCCGAAGTCCTCATCGGAGACATAGGCTGCACCAGCAATGCCGGAAACAGCCATTTATGCAGCCTCGGTGATATCATAACCCGGAAGGGCTTGATTCGTGTAGTATATTATTGCCCTTAAAAGGCCGGGCTAAATTCAGGCGTCGCTCCGCGACGTAGCAGAATTGCTTAACAACGCTGATCGACTGTTTGGGGCAAACCCAACCCCCCAGCGTCAACGCTGAACCGGATGCCGACGGCTCGTTAAGCTGAAAAAACGTGCCGCTTTCTATCAGCACGATATTCCCATCCCGGGCATTCGCTTTGTCTGACGCTTGGTCCAAAAGATCAGAACGGCGCTCACCAAAAAATAAAACAAACCTCCCCCCGTAAATATTACCGTGCTTTTCAGATTGTCGGCCTGCGAACGATAAGCCGGGTATTCGAAGACGGTCATGAAGAAAATCATGACGATGACGAACGACAGAATGATCCAGACAGCCAGTGCGGCCACGGCTTGCAATACAATCACACCCTGGTGCAGCTTGTCGCGCCTGAAATTCACGATGCCCAGCACCAGAATTACCAGCGGGGTTATTACCATTACAGCAAAGAACAGGATTACCGAGATCTGGCCAAGGATGTCGGTTAACTGTCGGGACAATGTTTCGGTTCTCCGCTAACCGCCGATGAAGCTCATCGACCGGGAAGGCGCGACAAAGTTCGGTTCGTTAATGAAGTGACGCGGCTCTTTTTTCAGCACCACACCCTCAATGAAATCGATGATTTCAGATCTCGACGCGCCGTCGCGAACGACGTCACGCAACGAATGTTCGACCGTAGAGAACAGGCAAGTACGAATCTGGCCATCTGCGGTTAGCCTTATGCGAGAGCAGGCGCCACAGAAGGCTTCGGTTACGGGAGCGATAATGCCGATCTCTCCGGGCGCGCGGTCGGCAAAGCGAAAACGCGAAGCCGTTTCCGAACCGCGTCGCACGTCCACCGGCTCAAGCGGAAATCGTTCTTCAATGCGCTGGCGGATCTGGCGCCCGGAAACTACATCGTCGCGCGACCATTCATGCCCGGAATCGAGGGGCATGAATTCGATGAAGCGCATCTTCACGTCGTGCTCGCGCGCAAACGCTGCAAAGTCTGCGACCTCATCTTCGTTATGACCGCGGACAATCACGGCATTGATCTTGATCGGTTGCAGGTCGGCAGCTTTCGCTGCTGCCAGGCCCTGAAGCACGCGATCCAGAACGTCGACCCCGGTCATTTGCTTGAACACGTCGCGCTTCAAACTATCCAGACTGATCGTGATGCGATCAAGGCCGGCATCCTTCAAACCTTGCGCGCGATCCGGCAGGAAATAGCCGTTGGTGGTCAACGCCAGATCGAGCAAGCCCTTCGGCTTTAAGGATGCCAGCTTGCGAATAATCACCTCAATATCCTGGCGCATCATCGGCTCGCCACCGGTCAAACGAATCTTTTGAATACCCAGCCCGACGAAAATATCGCAGACGTACTCGATCTCTTCATAGGAGAGCATCTGCTCTTTCGGAGCAATGGGCGGCTCGCCGTGCGGCAGGCAATAGAAGCATCGAAAATTGCAGCGGTCGGTCAGCGACACGCGCAGATCGCGGATCGGACGATTGTAGGAATCTTTCAACAGTTCTGTGACCGAGGATTTCTTTGTTTCCGCGATTACGCTCATTTGCCGTTAATGATACGACGCGCGAGCGTGTGCTTCAAACCAGTACGTAAGAGTGACCGCTGAATTTCGGTGTTTGCCTGGGCACTGAGCGGAAATGCTCCCAATCCCGAGATCTGGCGCGTCTGGAGTGAACACGGTTACAATCAGGTCAAATCAAACAGTCTGGTCTCTCTGATCGCCGATGAAACGCTGCCCGACATGCTATCGAACATATCAGGACGAATCGCTAAAGTTCTGTAGAGTTGATGGAGCGATTCTGTTGATTGCGGCCACTGAGTCTCAGGATACTCTGATCAAACTGCCAACAGTTGGGCAGGCGTCACCGACAACCAGAAGTTTGCAAGGACCGCGGCTCGCGCAGATTACTTTTGACGAAGGTATCGAGGAATATCCGGCGTGGTCACCGAATGAAGGCGAATTAGTTTTCAGCCGCGAACGCGCCGGCTTAAGAAAAATCTTCCGCAAGAATATTGTCACGGGCGAGGAAGCGCAGCTAACCGACGGACGCTTCGATGAGATCCAACCGGCGTGTTCGCCTGATGGGAAAACGATTCTGTTTGTGCGATCGCGCACCGCCGGAGTCAAACTCGAACCCGGCGACGTCTTCGGGCTATTCATCGATGGCGACATTTGGGCAATCGATTTGGCATCCGGCAAAGAAACCAAACTAATTCGGAACGCATTTAATCCTGATTATTCTCCCGACGGTAAGAGAATCGCGTTTGATGCATCATGGGCCGGTCCCAGACGCATCTGGACGGTTGATAGCCAGGGCCACAATCCACAACAACTAACGTCCGATACTTCCGAGGCCGTAACGCACATTCGTCCGCGCTGGGCGCCGGATGGGATTAGAGTTGTGTTTCAAAACATCGAGCGGACAAAGTTCGACGTACGCATATTTGATCTCAGCTCCAGCCAATCGACGTGGGTCACCAACGATGCAGTACAGGATCTCAATCCGGTGTGGTCGCCGGACGGACGGTGCATATATTTCTCGTCCTATAGAGGTGGGGGCATCAATCTTTGGCGTGTCCAGGTATCTGCCGACGGTACGCCCATGGGTTTTCCGCAGCAATTGACGATCGGAGCCGGCCAGGATGTCGAGATTGCTATTTCCCGCGATGGCAAGCGCCTCGCCTTCTCGATTCTGCGGCAGAATGCCGACATCTGGCGACTGCCCGTTTCGCCTTTGACGGGCAAGCCAACCGGCGCGCCGCAGGAAGTAATAACCACAACCCGCGAAGACAGTCGCGGCGCGTGGTCACCGGACGGAAGCATGATCGCCTTTAACTCAGACCGTACCGGGGAAATGAACATTTGGCTTTACTCCATTGCTGATCGCATGTCGCGTCAGCTTACCAAAGGGCCGGGCGGCGACTATCAGGCGAACTGGTCACCCGATGGAAAGCAAATCGCATTCTTCTCATCAAGGGCAGGCACCGCGGACATTTGGTCTGTGGAAGTAGCGAGCGGCGAGTTGCGGCCGGTGAGAACTACAACTTCGATCGATGTGAATCCTTTCTATTCACCGAACGGAAAACTGATTGCCTACAATTCTGATGAAGGCGGCCGGCCCGAGGTGTGGTTAATGAATGCGGACGGGACGGAAGCCCGGCAACTAACCGAGGTGGGCGTGATGGGTCACTTCCTGCGCTGGAATCGAAACGGTGACGGGGTTATTTTCCGTTGCCCCGGTCACGGGAATGCGCAAACGCTGGAAGCGCCAGTCGATGGCGCTGAACCAAAGGTCTATTGTGAGGTGGCCGGTGGATCGCACATGTCGCTGTCGCCCGATTTCTCACGCGTCATGGATGTGATTGGTCATAAGACCCTATGGGTTTCAACGGTAGACTCAGATGTGCCGGAGAAGGTTTTCGAGTTCGACGATCCCGACGTCAGAATCGATTATCCGGTTTGGTCGCCGGACGGGAAATGGGTTCTCTTTGATCGGTTCAGACCTCAGGGCGGCGACATCTGGATGATGGAGAATATCGAATAGTCACTTTTGTTCGTCGGCTTATTACCGTCTCTAAAAAGGTTCTTGGGCACGGCCTTATTGGTCTTTGGATCAATCACAAAATAGAAGTTGATCACCGTCGGGGGCATGCTGTTGGCAGTGGAAAGCTCAATCAAAGGCTGGCCACCAAAACTGGCAAAATCGATCCCGACGGAATTATCAACGCGGGAGAAATAGCCGTTAAGGAGTTGCGACACAAAAACTCTTCCGTCTTTATGATAAAGCAGCAACAGGGTCGCGCCATTATATCCATTTGTCATACTCCAGTTTCGGCAGAGGCTCGTAAGCGGCAAAGGTTGATTGCCTGCAAGCTGGAATGGGTTTTTCCTTTTGGCCGTTGGCATTTACTCCAGCTGTAAACAGGAGCGTTATCAGGATTATGATTTGTCGGGTCTTGGTCATAATTGATTGCGGAGCGCGGACATCCTGTCCGCCTGAGCGCGCAGCGCGAACAGTCCAAAGGAAATTCTGATCGCTGGATCTGAGCGTGCTTCGCCCGCTGGCGGACAGGATGTCTGATGTTATGAAGCGGGCGTCTCCAGCCGAGAGTTGTTAGACTC
>ORMF010430730.1_pt1 | contig 17824 bp, 13 predicted proteins | sample 1779871 | NCBI WGS metagenome assembly ORMF01 (sample SAMEA104232316, study PRJEB22302) | groundwater metagenome | biome: forest; feature: aquifer; material: groundwater | place: USA | collected 2011-08-07 | depth 5.4 m
CGCTCGCCGTCAGGTTTCGGATGACCTGCACCGGCATCGGCGGCAGGACTGGACGCCCCTTCCCCTGGTGCCGTCCCGTCTTCATCGTGGCGACGAACATCGCCTCGGTCCATGAACCGAGGCCTGTTTCCTGGTCCGGTGTGAGATTCGCCGTGAAGCTGACGCCCCACGGGCCGGCAAACGCGGTGTTCGTCGCGCCGCCCGTCCACACCCACGGTCCCGGCGGCAGCACCGGCGCGGGCGGCATATTCAGTTGCTCCGGGTGCCCTGTAAGCGCGCGCTCCAGGTCGGGCTCAGGCCCGCGGGGTCCGAGCTTGAGCGGCGTATGGCAGTCGTGGCATCCCATGATGCTCACGAGGTACTTGCCCCGGGCGACGCGGGCAGGGTCGGATGGCGCAGGTGCGGGTTCCGGCACAGCGCGCGCGACCATGCCGGAAAGCAGGATCGCCGTGAGTGCCGCAAATGTGATCGTCGAATGGCTTCGCGTCATGTGAGGTCTCCTGAAGTGTTCTCGAGTGGTAACGCGAGAAACGAAGGGAAACCCCGCAGCCGCAGTGAATGAAAGGGCCTAATACAGTTTCTTGGTCTGGATGAACGTCTCGGGCGTTCCGTCAGCAGGATTCACAAAGATGACGTCCTTCGGATCGCGCCGCGGCGTGTCGACCGACAGGAACACCAGAGGCTCTTCACCAATCGGCACGATCGCGTGCACCGTCCGCTTCTTGAAGAACACCAAGAGCAGCCCGACACTCCAGATCGTCCTCCGCCAGGGCGGACGGTTCACGCTCGACACGACGTGGAACTACCGATCGATCGTGCTGCCACAGGGGTCGTTCCACACCAACCTCGGCAACATGCGCGTGACCTACAACTTCACGCCATCGGTGTTCGTGCAGAGCCTGCTGCAGTACAACGATCGGACCGACCGCTGGTCAACGAACCTCCGGTTTCACTGGCTGGAAACGGCGGGCACAGGGCTCTTCGCGGTGTTCAACAACACCGAGGCGCTCGACGGCCTCGGTCCCGTGAACCGCGCGTTCATCCTGAAGTACGTGCGGCAGTTCGACATTCTCCGCTAGACGACGAAGGCCGGTCCTCGTTGGTGGCTAATCCGTCTTTGTGGCGCGACGCCGCACGCTCAACACCAGCAGGACGAGGCACGTAAAGACTCCAGCTCCGCTGAGCGCGAGCCCCGCGCGCAGCGTCCGCGACTCCATCGTGAACTCCACCCGGTGGGTACCTGGCGGCACGACGATGCCCTGGAGCGCGATGTCGGTGCGATAGATCGGGACCTCCGCACCGTCGATCCGCGCGCGCCAGCCGGGGTACGCATTTTCGCTGAGGACGAGAAAGCCCTCGCCGGTCGTCGATACGGCAAGGGCGATGTCACCGTCGCCCATGCGTACAACGCGCGCCTCCGAGGCGCCTGGCGAAAAGTGAGAGGTGGCGGGATGATTCACGGGATCCACGATGGCCACTCTCCGTGGATCGAAGGCACGGCCATCAGGGAGCCGCGACGTGCGTATCACATCGATCCCATCGCGGTCGTTCAAGGTCGCGAGATCGGCGATGAACCAGGCCCGCGGCAAGGCACGCCGATTCTCGAAGACGGTGACATCGGTTTCACCCTCGACATCGGCATCGACGCCGCGGTCCGTCTGTCGCGACGTCTTGAAGTGCATCGCCTCCTGCCAGCGTGCACTTCCCTTCAGCCAGCGCTGCCGCACCGGATCCTCCAACTGGCTCTCGTTCGCGATGACGTAGCGAACGGCGAGAAGGTCCAGCGTCGCGTCCTCGTCGGCAAGCACCGTGGGTCGGACTTCGCCGTTGGTACCCATGGTTGCCATTCGCGAGAGGCGATCCATCAGCATGGGGCCGTAGCCTCCGGCGATCGGAATACGCCACACGCGCGCGAACGTAGCGGGCAGTACGTCGTCGACCTGCGTGCCACCGAGCGCCAGCGCGCGGCTCCGCGTCGGCTCGAGCGCCCGGCCAATCGCAAGCGCATGCACGCTCGGCTGAGTCTCTGATTCGGAAATAGCGTAGAACTCGATTCCGTCGGGCTTGATGTCGTACGGCAGCGCACTCAGAAGGTCCACTACGAGGACCGCCATCAGCAGCGCGGGCGCAAGCTTCGACGGTTTCGCCGCCATCCACATTGACGTGGCGACAACGGCCATGAGGATGGCGAATTGAATCCAGACGCCGATGCTCGAGAACGACAGCGGGCTGGGGCCCGGCTCGCCGTGAGGTCCTTCGAGTGGAAACCACGAGGGGATCGCGCCGATCAGAACGGCGCCGAGCACCATCACGCCCACGAGGATACCTGCGGCGAGGCGGAGCTGACGTGCCGTGACGTGGCGCTCCTGCAGCGCCGCCAGTCCGAACCCGGCGAGCACGCTGCTGCCGAACGCGAACAGGAACATGTGGCGCGAGAGGTTTCTAAACCACGAGTACAGGGGAACGTAATAGGCGGCGTCCACGAGTGGCGTGGACGTCCCGAGCGCCATGCCGACGCCCACGAGACACATGACACACCAGAACGCGACGCGCCAGCTCGATCGAAACCGTGACGCGCCGATCAGCGCCAGCAGCAGCGTGGCGATGCCCACGTAAGTCGGCAGCTCCGTTGTCGGCGCGTGCAGGATGGTCGGAAAGACGAATGAAAACATCTGCGGGCCCGTCAGCGACGGCCCGACGAAGCGTGTGAACGTCAGGCCCTCGCTGCGCACGACCAGCGAGCTCGATTCCGCCAGGGGCAGTGCTTTCACGGATGCGAGCAGAATGCCGAGCGCGAACATGGCCGCAGTATTGGCGTATGCGCGCCATCTCGGGCTTGTCCGCCGCAGCTCGCCCGGTGGATGCGCGGGCGAAGGCGGATCCACGATCAGTCCAACGAGCGCGTAGAGCCCTGCGCAGTACATCGCGTAGAGGGCAGGCTGCGGGTGACCAGCGAGGATGCAGCTGCCGACGGCAACTGCGCCGATGACGATCCACAGCCTCGAGCGATCGCCTCGCACGCGGTCGATCGATAGCAGGATCAGCGGAAACCAGGCGATCGCGTGGACGTGATTGAGGTGTCGGAGCCGCTCGAGCATGTCTTCCGAGAGGCTGTACGCCAATGCCGAAAACATCGCGGCGGTCCGCGACCTGGTCAGGCTGAAGACGTAGGCATACGTGAAGCAGGCGGCGAGCACTGGTGCCGACATCACCACGGCGGTCCAGGAATGCAGCAGCTCGCCGAACACCATACTCGGCGGGTAGAACGTGAAGTTTGCGGGATCGGCCAGTACCGGGAGCCCGCTGAATTCGAAGCTTGACCAGATCCAGACCGGCGACAGAAAGATCGGCAGTCCGTTCTCGTACAGATCGCTCTCAGCCAGGTAGAGCGGGCGCAGAAAGAATCGCGAGAAGAGCCAGGTGAAGAGAGCGCCGAACGCGAGCAGGATCAGAATGTGGGGCCAGGCGGACGCGCGCCGCTCCGGTGCAGCCATCAGTAGGACGCGATGATACTGCGTGGCGCCCCGTAAAGGGACGCCCACCTGATACCATGACGGCCGTGAGCGAGCGTCCACTGCTCTCCATCGTCGTGCCCGCATACAACGAGGAGGCGGTCATCGGCCGGTTCATTCAGAGCGTCCACGCGGAAGTGTCGCCTCTCGGCGTCACGTGGGAGATCCTTGTCGTCGACGACGGCAGCGCGGATGCGACGGTGGCGATCGTCCGCGACGCCGCTCGAGCGGACAGCCGGGTACGGCTGCTGGAAACCGCTCATCGCGGCAAGGGGGCCGCGGTTCGCCAGGGGTTTCTGGCGTCGCGTGGCGAGTGGGTCTTCATGGCGGACGCGGATTTGTCGATGCCCTGGGACAACCTTCACCGCTTCCTCGATTCGACAGCCGATCAACCGCTGCCGCAGGTCATCATCGGCTCGCGCGAGGCGCCAGGCGCGCAACGAACCGGCGAGGCGTGGGGCCGGCGCGTCAGCGGGCGCGTCTTCAACGCACTGGTTCGGCTGTTTGCCGTGCCCGGGATCTACGACACGCAGTGCGGATACAAGATGCTGAGCGCCGAAGCGGTCGCCGCCATCGCACCCCACCTCACGATCGATGGCTTCGCCTTCGACGTGGAGCTTCTGTACCTGGCCCGGCTCGCCGGCTTCGAGATCCGCGAGGTCGGCATCATCTGTCACTGTCGGCAGGACAGCCGGGTGCGCGTCCGGCTTGGAGTCGCGGCCGTCGTCGATCTGCTGCGCGTCCGGCTGAACATGCGCCGCGGCTTCATCGAGAGTGGTTCCAGCCGCGCCGGGTCGCCTGCCCCGTATCGCCGAGGCGATTGACGATCTACTTCGTGCAGCGCGCGGCAGCCCCTCCCTGCGCGGGTGTCTTCTCGCGGTAGACGTCGTGACAGTTCATGCACGACGTCGAAACCGTATCGCTGACCTCGACAACGGCGTCCATGTTCTTCGATTGACCCGCTTTGTACGTGGCCATACCGGCAGCGCGCAGCTCCCGCACGAACTGCTGCCAGTCCGCGCTCTGTAGTGGGACCGGCTTGCCGTTCGAGCACACGCGTCCGGGAATGACAAGAAGGTTGGCCGCTTCGGCCATCGCGATGCCGCTGTTCTCGATCGCCTCCCATCCGCCATAGATACTCGCGAGCGGATCCGTCGCGGCCGTCGGATCGGGAGCCTTCTTCACGGTCGCCGGATCAACGGTCTGCGCGGAAAAGACGACGTTTGAATTGGGGAACAGGATGCCGCGCATCACCTGCTGAAGGTCCCCGTGAACCTGCGCTCGCGCCGCGGGAGCCGCGCCGCGGCCACGCGCGGCGCCGCCGGCCGGCGGCTGCGCGGTTCCGCGAGCGGGTGCTTGCGCGACAGCGATTTCGACATACAGAACTACGACCCCGATACACACGAGCAAGGCGAACGTGGCGGTTCGGATTCTCATGGAGTCCTCGATGGAAGATGAAGATGGCGCGTCAGTAGACAAATCGGACAACATTCATGTCTACCGCGATCCGCGCTGGATTACAAATGATCGTAGGGCGAGCGTCATCACGCTCGCCAGCACGTTGTCGTGAGTGGGATTGGCGCGTTGGAGTGAACTGCGCGCGAGATGCGGAATCCGCGGGCGGAGGTTGCCGCGGCGCCGCAGATCCTGGATCTTCCCGCGACGCCGCCGCCTCGATGCAGCCAGGCGCAAGAGCGAGCTCTTCCGCCCGGTCGGTCAGGTTACAACAACTGTTTCATCGTCCATTCGTTGTCGTTGACCAGAGCGCTGTACGTGTCAACCGTGAGCGATCGCTTCGCGTAGGTGCACGCCACGACGAAGAGCGCCTTTTCCTCGTGCCAGTCCGCTCTCACCACGGTGCATTCAAACGTGGTGGTTCCTCCAGCCGTCGAGAGCGCGAGTACATCACCTGGCTTGGGAATAGCGGGCACCTGGATCCGCCTCGTAAACCTGACCGAGGAGTTGTCGATCCTCTTGTCGGCCTCGCTCGGCGAGCGAACCGTCAGAGTGGGGACCCGCATGTTGACTTCGATTTCAGTCGGCATCTCACCCGCTACTCGGGCTTGACGTTCTCCGCGCGAGGTCCCTTTGGTCCCTGACCGACGGTGAAAGACACCGACTGTCCTTCGCGCAAGTCGTCAAATCGCGTGCCCGTGCATGCGGACTGGTGGAAGAAGTACTCCGTGCCGTCCGAGGTGGCGATGAAACCGAACCCTTTGTCCGTCAACCGCTTGATAGTCCCTGTCGTGTTAGCCATGAGTCGCGTCCTCTCGTGAGCACTCTGCGAGCTGCAGAGCGTTGACCCTGCGAGCTGCAGGGCGTTTGCGCTACGAAGTATCGCACTTCGGTGCGGGGAACCGAAGATATTCGCACGACCGCATGAAATCGTGTAAACAGCCCGTGGATGGGCTGGGGTGGCCGGGACCCCCATCAGACCCCGTGTCAAACCCGGCAGTGGCGCCGGTGACGAAGTAGGCGTAAGCTTCGGCCGTACGCGCGTGCCGCCATCCGGCTCTGCGCATGGCCCACTACCTGAAGAGTAGGACAGCGATGACGAAGCAACCATCCGTAAATCGCCGCGATTTTCTGAAAAGCGCAGCCGCCACCAGCGCGGCGGCCGGCGCCGCGGCGCTGGTTCCAGGCGCAGCAAGTGCGCAGGCACCGCCGGCGAGCGCCCCTGCTACGGCGCCAGTCGCTCCGCGTGAGACCGACCCGGCAGGCGAAGTCGAGGCCCTGACGACCGACCGTCCCGGTGGTGATTTCATGGTCGACGTCCTGAAGGCACTGAACTTCGAGTACGTCGCCTCCAACCCCGGCTCGAGCTTCCGCGGCATTCACGAGTCCATCATCAACTACGGCGGCAACGCCGCGCCTGAATTCCTCACCTGCTGTCATGAAGAGTCGTCCGTTGCGATGGCGCACGGCTACTTCAAGGCCGAAGGCAAGCCGATGGCCGTCCTGTGTCACGGTACGGTTGGCATGCAACACGCGGCAATGGCGATTTACAACGCCTACTGCGACCGCGTGCCGATCTACATCCTCGCCGGAAACTCGCTCGACGCGACGATGAGACGGCCAGGCGTGGAGTGGGCGCACAGCGTCCAGGACGCCGCGGCGATGGTGCGCGACTTCATCAAGTGGGACGACCTGCCGTTTTCACTGCCCCACTTCGCGGAATCGGCGGTCCGCGCCTACAAGATCGCGATGACGCCGCCGATGATGCCGGTGCTCGTCGTGCTCGATGGCGGACTGCAGGAGGATCCGATCTCGGAGGAAGTCAAGGCGCGTCTCCGCATCCCGAAGCTCACGTTGACCACGCCGCCCCAAGGGGATTCGGGAGCGGTGGCCGAGGCGGCGCGGCTCCTCGTCAACGCGCAGAATCCGGTGATCGTCGCCGATCGCGTCGCCCGCACGCCTGCCGGAATGACGCGTCTCATCGAGCTCGCCGAAACGCTCCAGGCGCCGGTGATCGATCAGGGCGGTCGCATGAACTTCCCCTCGCGGCATCCGTTGAATCTCAGCAGCGGAGGGCGTCCGCTCCTCGCCAACGCCGATGTGATCCTTGGCCTCGAGCTCACGGACTTCTGGGGCACGGTCGATGCGTTCCGCGATTCGCTCATCCGCTCATCGCGATCGATCGTCAAGCCTGGAACGAAGTTGATCAGCATCAACGCCAACGATCTCTACACCAAGGGCAACTACCAGGACTTCCAGCGTTATCCCGAAGTGGACATTGCCATGGCCGCGGATGCCGAAGCCACACTGCCCGCGTTGATTGAGGCCTGTAAGCGCCTCATGACGGCCGACAGACAACGGGCGCTGCAGGAGCGCGGCAAGAAGCTGGCCGAGACGCAGCAGAACGCGATGGATCGGGCGCGCGCCGAGGCGGCGTACGCGTGGGACGCAAGCCCCATCAGCACGGCTCGCATGGCGGCGGAATTGTGGGCACAGATCAAGAACGAAGACTGGTCGCTGGTCTCCGAGAGTGGCAACGTCAGCAACTGGCCGATGCGGCTCTGGAATTTCGACAAACCGTATCGGCACTTCGGGGATTCGGGCGGCGCCGGCGTGGGTTACGGCGCGCCGGCTGCAGTGGGCGCTGCGCTCTCCAACAGGAAGCGCGGGCGCCTGTCGATCACGATTCAGGGCGACGGTGACTTCATGTACGCGCCCGGCGTCTGGTGGACGGCAGCACACCACAAGATTCCGCTGCTCGCCGTCATGCACAACAACCGTGCCTACCACCAGGAAGTCATGCACCTGCAGCGGATGGCGGGCCGGCACCAGCGCGGCATCACACGCGCTCACATCGGGACGACGATCGACAACCCCAACATCGATTACGCAAAGATCGCGCAGGGTATGGGCGTGCACGCGCAAGGGCCAATCGCCAACGCAAATGATCTTGGCCCGGCGATCAAGCGGGCCCTCGACGTCGTCAAGCGCGGCGAACCGTCGCTCATCGACGTCGTGACGCAACCGCGTTAGCTATTACACGGGCCACAGAGACACAGAGAAAGGGAAAGGTGCCTCCGTGGCTTGTCGAGATCAAAGATCAGGGACAGACGTATGAATAAATTGCAGGCCGTGGTGATCATCTTGGTTATGGGGCTGGCAACGGCCGTTCGCATGTCCGCGCAGGCGTCTTCGCCCGCCGCACCCGCGGCCACTCCACCGGCGCGGGCGGCACAGGCGCCTGCAGGCAACGCCGAGGCGGGTAAGAAGTTGTTCGTCAGCTACGGCTGTTACCAGTGCCACGGGTACGAGGCGCAGGGATCGAGCGCGACCGGACCGCGGCTCGGCCCCCGTCCCCTGCAATTCGCAGCGCTCTCGAAGTACGTTCGGGCGCCAACGGGTCAGATGCCGCCGTACACGGCAAAGGTGTTGCCGGACGGCGATCTCACGACTATCTATGCGTTTCTCCAGTCGCGGCCTGCGCCGCCAGCAGTCGAGGATATTCCGCTTTTGAAGTAGTCGCCGACCCGGAACTCATCTGACTCCTCGAAACGCTGTACACGCTGGAGGAACTATGCGTACAAGGCTGGTCGTCACCGCGCTGTTCATGACGTTGGTGTCCGTGAGCGTGAGCGCACAGGATGCCAACACCGTCCTCACCAACACATCGAAAGCGCTGGGTGCCGATGCTCTGCAGTCGATCACCTTCTCGGGATCCGCGTCGAACATCAATTTCGGGCAGACCAAGAGCATCAACGGACCCTACACGCTGAATCCGATCACCAACTACGTGCGCGCGATCGATCTGAACGCCTCTGCCTCACGCGCGACAGGGCAGACTGCGCCCGCACAGCCCGGCGGCATGCCGGGCAACTTCAACCAGAACATCACTGCGATGCAGACCGGATGGACGCAGCAGCTCGAGATCGGGCTGACGCCGTGGGGCTTTCTGAAAGGCGCGGCCGCGAACAAGGCGACGCTCCGCAGCCAGCGGATGAACGGAAAGAACTACAGCGTTGTGTCGTACAACCCTCCGCAGAAGGCGCCGTCGGGCCAGGCGTACACGGTGACCGGCTATATCAACGAGCAGAACGAGATCGAGCGCGTGGAAACACGGGTCGAGCACCCGGTCCTCGGCGATCTTCCCGTGGAGAACGTCTACAGTGGATACCAGGCGTTTGGTGCCCTGAAGGTTCCAACGCGAATCACGCAGCGCAGGGCCGGGTTCCCGGTCTTCGAAGCGACAATCACGTCCGCGACCGCGAATCCGGCCAACATCACCGCGCTCCTGACGCCTCCACCTCCGCCCGGGCGCCCGGGCGGACCGGGTGGCGCACCGCAGGCAGCCGGGCCGCCGGCACCGCCGGTTGTCGAGACGCAGAAGCTGGCTGACGGCCTCTTCCGCATCACAGGCGGGTACGTCGCGATCGCCGCCGACATGGGCGACCACATTGTCGTGCTCGAGGGCCCCCAGAGTGAGGCTCGTGGCCTGGCAGTCATCAACGCAGCCAAGGCAGCCATTCCCGGCAAGCCGATTCGGTTCGTGGTGAGCACACACCCGCACTTCGACCATTCGAGCGGGCTGGCCCCATTCGCCGCCGAGGGCGCGACGATCCTGACGCACGAGAACAACGAGGAATTCCTGGAGAAAGCGCTGAACAACCCGCGGACGCTGGTCGGCGACAATCTCGCGAAGGCCAACCGGAAGGCCAACGTCGATGGCGTCGGCGATCGGAGAGTGCTGAGGGGCGGCAACCACCTGATCGAGCTGCATCACGTCAACGGCCTCCAGCATAGCGACGGGATGCTGATCGCGTATCTGCCGAACCAGAAGATCCTGTTCTCCGCGGACTTCAATTTCCCCGGGCCGAATGCCGCGCCGGGACCGGTGAATCCGTCGTTCATCGTGCTGCAGCAGAACATCGACCGGTTGAAACTGGACTATGACGCCTTCATCACCGTGCACGCACCGAATCCCGAGCGGCCGTTGACGAGAGCCGACGTGCAGGCGCTGACGCGCGGCACAAACTGAAACACGCACGACAACCGCGGACCCACAGGGTCCGCGCCGCTTCCCAACCCCACCATTCGCAGGCTGTGCGACTTCCGCGCAGCCTGTGCTGCTGTTCAGATCTGTCCGCAGACGTGTCCCGGCTACTGCCGGGCCGGAGACACTCAACAGTGATCCGAAGAGGCAAGGGGTACTCCCGTCCCGTATTGCGATTGCCGCGGAAGGGTATTACGGCCTTGCCGCCATCGTAATGTCACGAGCTTTGCCGACGAACGTGCGCCATCATTTCCGGGCGACAATGCGCTCACGGGAGGAGGCAGGGCATGAGGTCGACGCGCGTTCCCCGGATCTTGTCGGCAGTGGTCGTCGGACTCGCGCTCGCGTCCGCACAGCCGTTGCGTGCGCAGGACGCAGGCAGGGGCGCCGCACTGCTCGCTGAAGCGCGCAAGGCGATCGGCGGGGCAGACAAGATCGCGGCGATCAAGCGGCTTCAGGCCAGCGGCACGTTCCTGCGCTCGACGGGTCCGGATCAAATCATCGACGGCGACTTCGACGTTCTCATCGAATTACCGGACAAGTACCGCAAGAACGAAGTGACAGGATTTGCCGGTGCGACTGTTGATCGCATCGAAGTCTTGAACGGCGCCGACACATGGGATGAGACGAGCGGAGGACTGACAGGCGGCGGTGGATTCGGAGGCGGCGGCTTCGGCCGAGGTGGTGATCGCGGCGGCGGCGGTGGATTCAGAGGGGGCGGCGGCGGCTTCGGCGGCGGACGCCGGGGTCAAACTCCCGGCGGTACCGACCCCGCGCAGGCGGATCAATCTCAGGGCGGTCCTCAGATCGATCCGGCGCGCATCAAGGAGCAGCAACGCCGTGTCCGGCAGGCGGAGATGGCGCGCCTCGCGCTGGTATGGCTCCTCACGACCGATGCGCCGGTCACCCGGATAGGCACCGCAGAATCACCTGAGGGTACGGCGGACGTTCTCGAGGTGAAGTCATCCGACGGCGTCACGACGCGACTCTTTCTCGAACCGTCCACGCACATGCCCTTGATGATCACGTGGGAAGGACAGCCGTCTCGCGGCGGTGGACTTGGGGCGCGCGGTACGGCCGCACAGAGGGCGCCTCGAGCCGACGCTGCTCCGCCAGGACGTCGTGGCGGCGCCGCCCAGAGCGGCGGGCCGCAGGCGCAGACGACGCTGGAAATGCATCTCGGGGAGTACAAGATCGTCAACGGCATCAAGCTTCCCCATCTCATTACGCGCGGAAACGACGGGACGACCCAGGAAGAGCTGAAAATCAAGAGCTTCAAGATCAACCCGAATTTCAAGAGCGATACCTTTACGCAGTGAAGCGTTTCCTGCTCGTCGTCGCCGCGGTGCTCGCCGCACCGCCCCTCTTCGCGCAGGCGCCTGCACAGGGTGCCAACCAGGCGCAACTGCGCATCGTTGTTCTCGATCAGAGCGGTGCGGGCATTCCTGGCGCGTCGGTCACGGTCACGATCCCCGGCGGAACACCGGCGAAGGTCGACGCCGACCAACGGGGTCTCGCGAGCCTGGCCGCGCTGCCGGTCGGCACGGCGCAACTTCACGTGGAGCTGCCGGGGTTCGTGGCGTTCGACGCGCCGATCACGCTCCGTCGAGGCGCGAACAATCAAACGATCACGCTCAACATCGAAGGATTCCAGGAGCAAGTCGTCGTTGACGACTCCGCTGCGGCGCAGGCCAGCGGCAGCGCTGAAACGTCGAAGGTGCTCGACCAGACGCAAATCGACCAACTGCCTGACGATCCCGACGAGCTGCAGGCGATGCTGGAGCAGATGGCGGGCGGCCTCGGGGCGACGTTCCGCGTGAACGGCTTCACGGGCGGCCGCCTGCCGAACCGTGAGGACATCCGCCAGATACGCTTCCGAACGAACTCGTTCGCGGCAGACAACCACGACGCCGGACGTGTGCAGATCGAGATCATCACGCGCCCCAACGTCCGCACGTGGAACGGCAACATGAACGCGAACTTCCGCAACGACGTGTTCAACGCGCGCGATGCGTTCGCGGCCACCAAGACGCCGCAGAACATCGCGCGTGTCGGCGGTGGCATCCGCGGGCCGATCGTCGCCGGCAAGACGTCGCTGCGTCTCAACGTCGACCGCAATCAGACGAACAATACCGGAAACATCTTTGCGCTGAACCCGGATGGCAGCCGGTTCATCGGTTTCGTCTCGAGCCCCACGAGGACGACAGGCGCGACCATCGGCGTCGAACACGCGCTGACCAACGCGCAGACGCTCCGGGTGGAGTATCAGTGGCGCCAGAACGCGTCACTGAATGGCGGAGTCGGCGGATTCAACCTCCCCGATCGCGCGACCAACCGTCACAACGACAACGGAGAGGCGCGAATCCAGGTGCAGGGCCTGATCGGGCGGTCGACGCTCAATGAATTCCACTTGGAACTCACCCACGCGTCGAATGAGCTGACGTCTGTGTCGAAGGCGGTCGCGGTCAACGTCCTGGACGCGTTCAACGCCGGCGGCGCCGGTGTCAACGCCAACTCGAACACCCGGACGTTCGAAGCCGCGGACAACGTCGATTTCACGATCGGCCGCAAGCACGCGATGCGGGTCGGCTTCCTCCTGAGCGGCGGACGCTATGAGAACTTCGACGCGCGGAACGCAGCCGGCACCTTCACCTTCAGCAGTCTCGAGGCGTACCTCGCCGGCACGCCGTTGCAATTCACACAGCGCATAGGCCAGGTGGACACCGCCTTCACAGCGTATCAGGGTGCCGTCTACTGGCAGGACGATTACCGGATGACGCGGACACTGACCATCAGCGTCGGCGTCCGCCAGGAGATGCAGTCGCTGATCGACGACAAGCTGAATGTGATGCCCCGCCTGGGCCTCACGTACAGCCCGAGGAACAGCAAGACGATCGTGCGCGGTGGTTACGGGCTCTTCTACGACTGGTACGAATCGAACCTGTACGACCAGACGCTTCGCGTGAATGGCATCGCCCAGCGCGACCTGCGCGTCAACTGCCCCGGCTATCCGGATCCATTCGCGCTTTCACTCGATAGCGCCTGCCGCGCGGGCCTGGGGACCGGCGTGCAGACCGTGCAGCCCGGCGGGCGTATCCAGGCGAGCCCGGATCTGAAGATGCCGCACGTACACCAGGCGTCGGTCAGCATCGAGCGCCCGATCACGGCGAACCTGCGGACAACCGTTGGCTACCAGACACTGCGCGGCCGCAACCAGATGCGCGCGCGGGACATCAACACGCCTGACCCGGTCACCGGGCTGCGACTCGAGCCAACGATTGCCAGCGTGACGCAGTTCGAGTCCACCGGACGCTCGGCACGAGACAGCTTGAACGTCAACATCGGCTACGCGATTCCACAGCGCCAGATGAATCTCGGCATGAACTACACATTGGCGCAGTTCAAGAACCACGCGGACAACGCCACGCAGTTGCCGGTCGACAGTTATCATCCCGACGCGGAATGGGGCCCATCGTCGCAGGACATCCGGCACCGGGTGCAGGTCAATCTGTTCCTCCCACCGGTGTATGGCGTTCGGGCCTCGGTGAATGGTCTCGTGTACCAGTCGGCGGCGCCGCATAACATCACGACGGGGCGGGACGACAATCACGATCTCGTCATCAACGATCGGCCACTGGACGGCACCGGGAAAACAATCGGCCGCAACAGCGCGCGCGGCTCGGCACGCTGGGGCGATTTGGGCATGCGTCTCGCTCGCGGATTCTCGTTTGGTCTCTCACAAGTCAACGGCGCGGCTCGAAGTGGCGACGGCACGTCCGCATCCCTGGCGCAGGGCGGTGGCCGCGGCGGGGGGGGCGGCGGGGGCGGTTTTCAACAGGGCGCGGGGCGCTTCAATCTCGAACTGTTCGCCCAGGCAGACAATGTCCTGAACCGCGTGAATTTCACGAACTACGCAGGGACCATGACCTCGCGGTTATTCGGGCAGCCAACCGCCGCATCGCAGGCGCGGCGAGTGCAAGTCGGCCTGCAGTTCCGCTTTTAGATCTACCGATCAGCCAAATGACACTGGTGGGGCGCGACTTCGAGATTCACCCTCGTAACACGCGCGCCGACGTGATCTCGCGGATCGATGGCGTGCCCATTTGCCGCATCGTCAGCGTCAGCTCCGCGCGGAGAATGTCGAGCACGCGCTCGACACCTTCCTGTCCAAAGGCCGACAAGCCCCAGATATAGGGACGCCCGATCCCGACTGCGCGCGCGCCGGAAGCGAGGGCCTTGTAGATGTCCGTGCCGCGGCGGAAACCTCCATCGACGAACACTGGAATCCGCCCGCGGACCGCATCGACTACTTCAGGCAGGCAGTCGATCGTCGCGCGCAGGGTTTCGGTGGCGCGTCCGCCGTGATTCGACACGACGAGGCCGTCCACGCCATGTTCGACCGCGAGCCGCGCATCCTCGGCGCTGTCGATGCCTTTGAGCAGCACCTTCATCCGAGTGAGCTTCTTCAACCGATCGACATACGCCCACGTGGCTTCGGGCGGATTGAAGCGACCATCGAGACCGTCGTACATCGGGCGGTGGACGGGAACGCCTGCTCCCCGCGTGTGGCACGCGATGCAGTTGCGGGTGTCCTGGCGGGCGAAGCGAACCGAGGTTTCCGTATTCCTGCCGGCCAGGAGATCGACAGTCCAGGCGAGCGCCGGACAGCCCGCATTTTCGACGCGCTTCACCAGCTTTTCCGTCTCGTCCCACTTCAACGGCATGTAGAGTTGATACCAGGGAGGGGTGCCGAGCGATGTGGCGACATCCTCGACCGACGTGCTCGTGGCCGACGAGAGAATCATGGTGTGCCGCTTCGCGCGGGCTGCGCGGGCGGTGGCCAGCTCGCCTTCGGGATGAAACGCCCGATGTCCTCCGACGGGACAGAGGAAGATCGGCGTCTCCCACATCGCGCCGAACACCTCGGTCCTGAGATCGGCCCTGGATACGTCGACCAGGCGCCGCGGCCTGAGCCGGATGTGTTTGAACGCCTCCATGTTGGCCTCGAGCGTGAGGTCGTCGTCGACCCCCGTGGCCATGTAGCCCCAGTGTGCGGGCGGCAGCGCGCGGCGCGCAGCTTCCTCGAACTCCATGATATCGAGCGCGTCCTTTGCGCTCGTCAGCACCGCTGCATCGTGCGATGCAACCAGCTGCTGCGCCCAGGCTCGAGCTGCGGGGGCCACGACGGAACTCGCGGCGAGAAACTGAAGAAACTGGCGGCGGTTTGCATTCACGACGGGGAGCCTACTCCTGTTCGCGGCGATGGGCAAGAAGGTGCGCTAGATTAGAGGGGTGAGAGTTCGAGCCGGGATCGTCGCGGCCGTGACGGTCATCGTCATGAGCGCGGTGGGTTGTCGCCCGCCTCTTCATCTCTTGACGCTGCAGGTCGGCCGGGCATTGAACGTGGACCACACCATCGCGGTACACACGACACGGTTCAAGCCTGACAACACCATCTACGCGTCCGTGCTCACGGATCGGACCGGCGCCTCGACAATCCTCGCGCGCTGGTCGTATGCCGGACATGTCGTGACCGAGACGCAGAAGCAGGTCTCGTACAAGGGTCAGGCGGCCACCGAGTTCCGTTTTGAAAGCGCGAGCGGGTTTCCGCAAGGCGACTACAAGGTCGAGATCTTCATCGACGGCCAGCCTGTCGCTTCGCGGGATTTCCGCGTGCAGCCCTAAAAAGCCATAAGCCCTTCCGCGATTCCGTGCAGAATTGGCCCTTTCCGACCGATACACGTCTTGATGTTGTCCGTTGTCGCATGACCCGAACCGCGATGAGGCCCTTCTCACAATTGCACCTCTCAGCGCGTCTCGTGCTGCTGGCCCTGATCGCAATGGTGCCCACGCTGGCCGTCGCGGTGTACACACAAGCGATCGAGCACCGTAACGCCCGGGCGCAGACGATCGAGGACACCATTCAACTGACGCGTCTGGCCGCGAACCAGGAGGCGACCATTTTTTCCGACGCGAACCAATTGCTGCAAACGCTGGCCTTCTTCCCTGCCGTGCGCTCGAGTGATCCCCGTGTCTGCGGCGAACTACTCCGAAAAATCCTGCTTCAGTATCCCGGCTACGTCGCCTTCGGCGTTGTCACTCTGGACGGCTTGACGTTCTGCTCGAGCTCTCGAATCACAACCCAGAACCGGGACCGGCCATGGTTTCAGCTCGCAGTGAAGACGCGGAAGCCGGCTGTGGGCGGGTATCAGATCAGCCCCCTGAACGGCAAGCCGGACATCGTGATCGCACACCCGTTGTTCGGACCATCCGGCGCCCCAGAACGCGTGATCTTCGCCGCGATCGAGCTCGATCAGCTGCAACGGCTCGCCTCGGTCATGAAGCTGCCGCGCAGCATGACGCTGACGATTTTCGATCGAGACCGCACGATTCTGGTGCGGTATCCAGAATCCCCAGACTGGGTCGGCAAGGTGTCGCCAGACGCACCGATGGTGCGACAGACCGAGCCCGGTCGCTCTGAGCACAACGGCGAGACCGTCGGCGTAGACGGCGTTCCGCGACTGTACGCCACAGTGCCCATCCATGCCCCCCTCGACCCGAGCCTCTACGTCGAGACGAGCGTCGAGCGCGCCACCGCATTCGTCGAGGCGGATCGGCTGCTACGCCAACAGCTCTTGCTGTTAGCGCTCATGTCGCTGGCTGCCATCGGGACCGCTTGGATCGGCGGTAACGCGTTTGTGCTCCAGCCAATCGAAAAACTGAAGAACCTTACGCGACGGCTCTCGGTCGGGGATTTCAGCGTCCGCGCGCAACTTACTGGTGGAGCGCCTGGATTGCAGGATCTCGGCGACGCCATCAACTCGATGGCCATCGCACTCGAAGCACGCGAGCGCGAGCACCGGGAGAGCGAGGAGCGCTACCGCGAGATGTTCATGAACGATCTGACGGGAGCGTGGGTCGCAACTCCGGCTGGCAGACTGATCACGTGCAATCCCGTCTTTGCCTCGATGTTCGGGTTCGCGTCGGTCGAGGACGCGATGCGTCTTGATCTCGCCTCAATCTACAAGCGCCCCGGGGACCGGGAGGCATTCCTTGACGTACTCCGCGCCGAGCGTCGGATCGAGAACCGCGAGGTCGAGTTCCGGCGGCCGGATGGGAAGCCGCTGCACGCCGTCCAGAACGTCGTGGGCATCGTCGACGACCGTGGCGACCTCGTTGAGATCCGGGGGTACCTGATTGATACGACCCAGCGGAAAGCACTAGAGGACCAGCTCAGACAGGCGCAGAAGATGGAGGCGGTGGGTCGGCTGGCCGGTGGGATCGCTCACGACTTCAACAACATCCTCACGGTCATCGTCGGGGTCTCCAAGATCATGCTGTCCCGCTTCGAACCCGGCGCGCCTGACCACGCCGACGCCGAGGAAATACTGAAGGCTGGCAAGCGCGCCGCCGATCTCACGCGCCAACTTCTGGCCTTCAGTCGGCGGCAGGTCGTACGGCCCGTCGTCCTGGACGTCAACATCGCCGTGGCAGAAATGGACACGCTCGTTCGAAGACTGGTTGGCGAGCATCTCGACTTCGTGACTGTCCTGACGGCCGACCAGGCCCGGGTAAAGATGGACCAGGGGCAGCTCGAACAGCTCATCACGAATCTGGTGGTCAATGCCCGCGACGCGATGCCGGACGGAGGCACGCTGACGGTTGAGACCTCGGTCGTACATCTGGACGAGCTGGGACGGGGACGCTTCAAGTTCACACCGGGACGCTACGTGCTCCTTGCCGTGAGCGACACAGGCACTGGGATCGATGCTGAGACGCAGGCGCGCATCTTCGAGCCGTTCTTCACGAC
>ORMF012487559.1_pt1 | contig 17821 bp, 16 predicted proteins | sample 1779871 | NCBI WGS metagenome assembly ORMF01 (sample SAMEA104232316, study PRJEB22302) | groundwater metagenome | biome: forest; feature: aquifer; material: groundwater | place: USA | collected 2011-08-07 | depth 5.4 m
GATATCTCGGCGCTGCTGACCTACCGCGCCGCCTGGCTGCGCGACCAGGGCAAGAACGTCACGCGCGAAGCCGCCATGGCCAAGATGACGGCGACCGAAACGGCGCAGCAGGTGATCGATGCGGCGGTGCAGATCTGGGGCGGGCTCGGTGTGGTCAGCGAGCATCCGGTCGAACGCCTCTACCGCGAAATCCGCGCCCTGCGCATCTACGAAGGCGCCACCGAAGTGCAGCAGCTCATCATCGCGCGCCAGACCTTGACCGCCTGGGAGGCGCAGGAAGCCAGGTAGCACGGCGCGTGCACCGCCCGATTTCCTCCATCGCGCCTCCCGGTCCGTAATCGCCCCGACATCCCTGTCGCCATGCGGGTTAAACACCCGCCGCGCTTGACGCAGTGCAGCTAATGCACTGCGTCATGACTTATTGCTCGCCGAGTCATATAAGGAAGCTGAGCCAGGATTGCGATGGCGCAACCAGGAGGAGCGACAAATGACTTGGACAACTTTGCACCACAAGGCGCAGCAATTGGGGTTCGAACTTGAATGTCATATGCGCGCTGCCGAAGGCGGCGGCTACATTGCCGAATTGTCATCGCCACCGCAACACGATGGGACGTGGGTCTGCGTCGGGCTTTATGGCCAGACAGCCGGATTGTGGGCGCACCCGCTGACGGCGCAAGCCAGGGCGCTGGCTCCGGAACACGTCGCGGCGATGATCTCCGGCTGCTGCCAGCATGTCGGAACCCTGGCCGATTACGACGAGGAATTCGATGCCTGCCTGGCGCCGACGCTTGCCGCAATCAAGCATCCGGAGCACGGACGCATGCCTGCGTGAAGAGACAAGCTCGGGTGATGCGGGGGCGGCGCTGGACCCATTGATTTTCCCCGAGTCCAAACCGACTGCTGCAAGAGTTGCGGCATGTGAGTCGCACGACGCCCATGCGGCGCAGTCAGGGTGGGGGTGCCGATATCTGGAAGTCGACCTTGACGCCGTAGTGCCAGCGCCGACTTTTGTCCACAAGCACCGAGAGATGCCTGAACCGGCAGTTCTCGACCCATTCCGGATTCATAGCGTGTGAAATTTGTAGGGCAGGTTCGTGCCCTGAGCGGAAGTGGCGATCTGACGATTGCGGACATTCACGCTCTCATTCCACCTTCCAGCGCGCCATACCGGGCAGCTAATGTACTGATGAGTAGCGCTCGCGGAAATAACATCAACTGGGGCGATTCAGGCATTAGTCGTACTAAATGCTTTTCTTCCAACTGGTTCGGAAACCTAAAGCACGGTTGAATTCAAAGGGGTTGCAGAAGTCTGCACCCAATGTCTTACACACGTCAGGGATCTTGCGGTTTTGGCGCTGCTTTTTGGGTTCTGAGGTCTCGACAGTTACAACGCAGCGGTCACTGGCTGCAAGTGCATAGGCAATCAAAAACGCGTCGCGTCCGATTTGATCAATTTGGTCATCGGTCAGATCAGGTGCGTAGCCGTCGACGAGTACTTGTTGCACCAACCCTGGATCAATCGATTCTGGTAGCAGTAGAGCATTTTTATTTTCGTCGTGCTGGAGCCATGCAAAGAGCAAGTCTTTCTCTCCGTCTGGGCCATCCTTAACCTCCTCGAAAATTTCATAGGGCATCTTGACATTACCTTGCGCGCCCTGATGGGCTAGCCATTCCCAGTACTCCGGCACAGCGTCAATCGGGTAGTAATGATGGTTGGCGGTAATCAGGACGCTTGCATCAAGCAGGTACAACATGTGGCCGCCGATCAGGGAGCAAGTGACAGCAGCGGGTAAACGCTACGAGGCTTTACCCCGAGAACCTTGGCGGCTTTAACTGGTGACAACGTGCCAGCATCCATAGCACGGTGTGCAAATTCAAGCATTGCGTGGCCAAGCCGATGCCTTCGGATGACGTAGTAACTTGGCCCTGTCGTCTTACCACGGGCCAACTCCTTGTCACGTATTCGCTCAGCAATCCATTGCTCTCGGATTGCCGACTCAAGGGCTTTCCACGCAGCCAATGTGATGTGGTTGGCCTTGTAAAGGGCGTATGCAACCATCTGGCGACTAATGCGCCAGCGCGCAGCGCATTCAGCGATAGCTGCAATCTGCGCGTCCTTGTCGAGACCAGCTAAGTTGATTGTCGCGACATCGGCCTGTGGAAGCAAAAATGCGGCCGCCACGTCATTGCAGAACTGTTCAATTCGTTGTTCTTGGAATCCGCCTCCGCTCACACCAGTCGCGCCAAGCCACAGGTGCGCCAATTCATGTAGTAGGGTGAAGGACCACGCAGACTTAGCATCGCTGTTATTGATCACGATGAATGGCGCAATGGGATCAGCGATCGCAAAGCCACGGAATGCTTCAACTGGAATATCGGAATGATGGCTGCCAAGATTTCCCGCCAGCAGGACAAATATTCCGGCTTGCTCGATCCGCTCACGAAGCATAGAAAACGCGGCATCGACACTGCCTTGCGCCCTGAACTCTGCGCATGTCAGTTTTAGTTGTTGCTCGATCGACTCACGCAGGCGAGCAACGCCATCCGTCATGCTTGCCGAGCCTATGAAGCGTAAGGGTTCGGTGCCTTCCTCATCTGCCAAAACTGTTCGGACCAGATTCTGACGAGTCTTAAGATCGCGTACCAATGCGTCCACTACAGCGTCGGCCTCAACGGTTCGTTCAGCGACAACGGTGCGAAAGTCCTCCCCGCGGTCGCCCCTTTCTGGCGGCGTAGGCAAGTAGAGCGTAAGGAGTGACCTACGGTAGGTCTTCGCCATGTGCGCCAGGTTTGTGCGCGAAGGCGTCTTTTCCCCATTCTCGATTGCGGCCAGCGACGCTTGGACAATGCCAATCGAATGTGCGGCCTCATCCAGCGTTAAGCCGGAACTTTCACGTGCCCAGCGAAAGACTTTAGGATTGAAATTACTTGCCATGATTCGTTACAGTTTACCGAGTCTGTGGGGGTATGCAATCCAAGGAGTTCCCGATTAGGCTGCGAAAACGCGACGATACCTGCGAATGACCCCAAACGTGCATCCTGCTGGCCGACCGCTCATGGCCGAACTGAGCCTTCGATCACGAATTAGCCGCCCGCCCATCTGTATTCGCTGCCGCCAAAGTCGGCGCTGGCACGACGGCGGCGCAGGCTCGCGGCGGGACTTCAGTGCCGCTCCAGCCGGCGCAGCGCTAGCCCGAGCACGACCCCGCAGGCGGCGGCGCTGGCGGTGACCCACAACGCGTCGCGCCACTGTCCGCTGGCGGCTACCAGCGCGGCGATCAGCGGCGGGCCGACGAAGGGGCCCATGTTGCCGACCTGCATGAAGAGTCCTTGCAGCGTGCCGATCTGCTTCGGTGTCGTGGCCAGTTGCGCGGACGCCGAGAGCACCGAGGCCGGAATCAGGCCGCCGATGAAGGACAGCAGCAGGTACAGGGCATAGCGCAGCAGGTCGGGCAGGACATCGAGAAAGATGCCGACGCCGGCCAGGCCGCTGACCAGGCTGGCGAACGCAATCAGGTTGCCGCGCCGGTAGTCGCGCTGCAGCAGGCTGCCGCCGAGCAGGTTGCCGGGCACGTTGGCCAGCACCATGAGGCAGGACAGCAGCGAGGTGGCGAGCATGCCGAGGCCGCGCTGTTCCATGAGGAAGGTCGGCAGCCAGATGATCAGCGCATAGTGCTGCAGGGTCCAGCTGCCCATGGCCAGGGCCAGCAGCCAGGGCGCGGGATGCGCCAGGGCCTGTCGCGCAATCGGCCACGGCGAATCGGGGTGGCAGCCGGCGGCCGCAACGGGGGCATGAGGCAAGTCGTAGGACGCCTGCGAGCGACGAATGCCGAGCGCCGCCAGGGCGAGGACCAGCAGGCTCAGCACCCATACCCCGCGCCAGCCGCCGACGCTCATCACCAGCGGTGCCAGCAGCATGGCCACGCCGACGCCGGCGGGCAGGTAGGAGCTCCAGATGCCCAGCGCGAAGCGGCGGTCGCTGGGCACGGTGGCCGAGGTCAGCAGGGCCGGCGCCGAGACGGCGACGGCGACCACGCCGGCGCCTTCGAGGAAGCGCGAAAGCAGCAACGCCGTTTCGCCGCCCGCGCCAAGGCCGAGCACGCCGCCGACGATGCTGGCGCCCAGCCCGGCGTAGCACAGGCGCATGGCGCCGACGCGGTCGCCGAGCAGGCCGAAGAGCAGGCCGGTGCTGGCGCCGAGGGTGTTGATCATCGACGAGACCCAGCCTGCGGCCACCAGCGACAGGCCGAACTCGGCGCGCAGCGCGCCCATGGCGATCGGCACCTTGCCGACGTTGATGGCAACGGCAAGCCCGCACAGGGCCGCGGCGAGCACCGCGCGCCAGTCGGTGGAACTTCTCATGGGTCAAGGACGGGAAAGGGCTCGGCGAGCGAGCGGGAGTGCCTGCATTTTAGCCACTCCGTCGACGCAGTCTTTGCTGCAGCGCCATAACAAAACGCGATAGCTAGTAGTGTCCGCGGTGGCTTGGTCCGCCCATGCGCTTCCGCGAGAATGATTGCATTGGCAATGGCCGCCCGGTAGCTGCCCGTCCCGCGATGGGCGGAGCGATATTGCGGCGGCCCGGTTCCGTTTTCATGAGGCGCGGCGATGGAAGTTTCCTTCAGCAGGGAAGTAGAGCAACTGCGCCAGGGCGCAGGCACGACTTTCCATGGCGAAGGCATCCTGGCCATCACCAAGGCGCTGCTGCAGTCGGGCGTCGCCTATGTCGGCGGCTACCAGGGTGCGCCGGTATCGCACCTGCTCGACGTCATGGTGCAGGCCGCGGACTACATGGCCGAGCTCGGCGTGCATGTCGAGGCCTGTTCCAATGAAGCCTCGGCCGCCGCGATGCTCGGCGCCTCGATCCACTATCCCTTGCGCGGTGCCGTCACCTGGAAGTCGGTGGTCGGCACCAATGTCGCCGCCGATGCCCTGTCCAACCTCGCCTCGCCGGGCGTGCTCGGCGGCGCGCTGATCATCGTCGGCGAGGATTACGGCGAAGGCGCCAGCGTGATCCAGGAACGCACCCATGCCTTCGCCATGAAGTCGTCGCTGCTGCTGCTCGACCCGCGGCCGCAATTGCCCAACATGGTGCGCATGGTGAGCCACGGCTTTGCTTTGTCGGAGGCCTGCAACACCCCGGCCATCCTGCAACTGCGGGTGCGCGCCTGCCATGTGCGTGGCAGCTTCGAGTGCCGCGACAATGTCGCGCCGGCCGTTTCGCGCAAGGCATTGCTGGCCGAGCCGGCGTCCTTCGATTACGAGAAGCTGGCGCATCCGCCGGCCACCTTCCGCCAGGAGAAACTCAAGGGCGACCAGCGCCTGCCGGCGGCGCGGCGCTACATCGTCGACCACGGCCTCAATGAATTTTTCGGCGGCCGCCGCGACGACATCGGCATCATCGTCCAGGGCGGTCTGCACAATGCGCTGGTGCGTGCGCTGCAGCAGTGCGGCCTGGCCGATGCCTTCGGCGCCGCCGAGTTTCCGATCATGGCGCTCAACGTCACCTATCCGCTGGTGCCGGAGCAGATCGCCGATTTCTGCCGCGGCAAGCGCGCCGTGCTGGTGGTCGAGGAAGGCCAGCCCGAGTACCTCGAACACGAGATCCTGGCGACGCTGCGCCGCCAGGACGTGGACACGGCGATCCACGGCAAGGACCTGCTGCAGATGGCCGGCGAATACACCGTCGAAGTCATCGCCACGGGACTGGTCAAGTTCCTCGCCCGCCATGCCGCCGAGCTGCCGCTGGCCGCGGCGCAGGACTGGCTGGCGGCCAATGCCGTGCGGCGCCAGGCCGTCGCCGCACAACTCGCCGCGCCGCTGCCGCCGCGGCCGCCGCAGTTCTGCACCGGCTGTCCGGAGCGGCCGGTGTTTTCGGCGCTGAAGCTGGCGCAAGCCAACGTCGGCCCGGTGCACATCGCGGCCGACATCGGCTGCCATTCCTTCGCCACGTTCGAGCCCTTCGGCTTCGGCCACACCATCCTCGGCTACGGCATGAGCCTCGCCAGCCGCGCCGGCGTCTCGCCCATGCTCGGCCGGCGCGCGCTGGCGGTGATGGGCGACGGCGGCTTCTGGCACAACGGCCTGCTGACCGGCGTCGAGTCGGCGCTGTTCAACAACACCGATGCCGTGCTGCTGATCATGAAGAACGGCTACACGGCGGCCACCGGCACCCAGGAAATCATCTCGACGCCCGACGAGGAGCAGAAGGCCGGCGCGCCCGACAAGCGCCTGAGCCTGGTCGACCGCAACCAGACCATCGAGCACACGCTGCAGGGCTTGGGCGTGAGCTGGCTGCGCACGGTGCCGAGCTACGAGGTGGATGCCATGCGGCGCACGCTGGAAGAAGCCTTCACCACCGAGCTTGGCGGGCTCAAGGTGATCATCGCTGCGGGCGAATGCCAGCTCGAGCGCCAGCGCCGCGTCAAGCCCTGGCTGGCCTCGTTGCTCAAGGCCGGCAAGCGCGTGGTGAAGGTGAAATACGGCGTCGACGCCGACGTCTGCTCGGGCGACCATTCCTGCATCCGCCTGTCCGGCTGCCCGACGCTGACGCTGAAGGACAGCGCTGACCCATTGAAGGTCGATCCGGTGGCCACGGTCATCGAAGGCTGCGTCGGCTGCGGCCGGTGCGGCGAGAAGGCGCACGCCGCAACCCTGTGTCCCTCCTTCTATCGGGTCGAGGTGGTCAGCAACCCGGGCCTCGGCGAACGCCTGCTCGCGGCCCTGCGCCACGGCGTCATCAACCGGTTTCAGAAGCCATGAACGCGCACCCGATCACGATCCTGGTCGCCGCGCTGGGCGGCGAAGGCGGCGGCGTGCTGGCCGAGTGGCTGGTCGAGCTGGCCATACGCGGTGGCCATCCGGCGCAGGCCACCTCGATTCCCGGCGTGGCCCAGCGCACGGGGGCCACCACCTATTACGTCGAGATCCATCCGCAGAGCCATGCCGAGCTGGGCGGGCGCACACCGGTGATGAGCCTGGCCCCGGTGCCGGGCTGCGTGGACCTGATGGTGGCCTCCGAGCTGCTCGAAGCGGTGCGCGCGATCCAGAACGGCTTCGTCTCGCCCGAACGCACCACGCTGCTGACGTCGTCGCAGCGCACCCTGACCACGTTCGAGAAGTTGGCGCCGGGCGACGGCCGCTTCGACAGTGAGCGCCTGCTGCAGGTTGCCGCGGCCAACAGCCGGCGGCTGGCGACGTTCGACGTCGGCACTGCGGCGCGCGAGGCGGCCACGGTGCCGAGCGCCGTGCTGTATGGCGCGATCGCCGCCAGCGGCGTGCTGCCCTTTGCGCGCGCCGCCTTCGAGGAGGTGATCCGCGGCTCGGGGCGTGGCGTCGAGGCCAGCCTGCGCGGCTTCGCGCTGGGCTACGAGCGTTGCGGCCCAGTGCCAGCGCCGGCGGCGCTGGGCGTTCCTGTGGGAAGTTCTTCCACCGAGCCCGATCTGATCGCGCTGGGCCATGCGCGGGTCGTCGAATTCCAGGACGTCGCCTACGGCGAGCTCTACCGGCAGCGCGTCGAGCGCCTGCGCGCCGCCGAACGGCGGGCGGATCCGCAGGGCCGGCATGGCGGCGAGCTGACGCGCGAAGGTGCGCGCTTCCTCGCGCTGTGGATGGCCTTCGACGATGTGGTGCACGTCGCCGATCTCAAGAGCCGCGCGGGCCGCTTCGCCCGCGTCCGCAGCGAGGCCGGCGCGCAAGCGGGCGAGGTGCTGCGCATCGCCGATCACTTCAAGCCCGGCGTGACGGAGCTGGCCGGCTTGCTGCCGCCGTCAATGGCGCAGCGCCTTCTGGGCCTTGAAAGTCGGCGCCAGCGGGACGGCAAATCGCCGCTGGCGATGGCGCTCAAGCTGCGCGCCGACAGCGTCTCGGGCTTTCTCGCCCTGCGCCTGCTGGCCTCCCTGCGCGGCTTGCGCCGCCGCGGCCAGCGCTACGCCGAGGAGCAGGCGCTGATCGAGCGCTGGCTGGCCGTGGTGGAAACCGCCGCCGCCACGAGCTGGGAAAACGCCTTCGAACTGGCGCTGTGCGCCCGCCTGATCAAGGGCTATGGTGCGACCAACGAGCGCGCCAAGGAAAGCTTTAGGTGTATAATGAATCATTTGATATCCACCGATGCCGGGACCATCCGCCGTGCGCGCGAAGCCGCGCTGGCCGACGACAGCGGCGCAGCCCTGGACGCGGCGATGACGCAAGCCGGCGCGCCGGCGCGAGCGGTCAAGGCGATACCGGTGCGATGGCTGAAACGTACAGGACACACGACATGAACGATCTCACTGAACTGCCCGGAACGTGCCCGCGCCGCCACATTCACCGTCACCGGATCACTTTTTCCGAATGCGATCCGGCGCAGATCGTCTTCTTCGCCAACTACTTCACCTGGTTCGACACCGCCAGCCGCGAGTTCTTCGTGAACTGCGGCATTCCCAGCTGGCATGTGACGGAAAGCGAGCGCGGCATCATCGGCACGCCCGTGCTCGACGCGCAGTGCAAGTTCCTCAGCTCCGCCACCTACGGCGAGGACATCGAAATCGAGACCACGGTCGAGCAGTGGAACAACAAGACGTTCGTCATGCGCCATGTCGCGCGGCGCGGCGAGACGGTGCTGGCCGAGGGTCGCGAGGTGCGCATCTTCGCCATCCGCGATCCGGAGGACAAGCGGCGCATCAAGTCCATCCCGGTACCCGAGGACATCAAGGCCGCGTGCGTGACCTGCCGCCAGGGCGCCTGCGGCATCTGCCGCACCGAGGGCGCCGACACCGAACTGCCGATCGCGTAAGTTCAATGCACGTGGAGGCGCAGCAGCGCCACCCCGCAAAGTGAAAAAAAAGGCAGGCTCCGCGCGGAGCCTGCCTTCGTGTCGGGAACGACCCCGCCTGCTACTTGTCGTACTTCTTCAGCAGCGCCACGGCCTCGTCGTAGAGCGCCTTGCCGTTGGCGCCCTTGGTGGCGGCTTCCTTCATCCACGCCTCGTCGACCAGGTCGGTGGCCTTCTTCCAGCGCGCATACTCGCCCGGCGTGATGGTGATGAAGGTGTTGCCGCGGTCCTGCGAGATCTTGCGCGCCGGGCCTTCGGGGCCGTCGAACACCTTGCCCGCCCACTTCGAGGTTTCGAGCCCGCTGTTGGCGTCGATCACCTTCTTCAGGTCCGCCGGCAGGCTGTCGTATTTGGCCTGGTTCATGGCGAAGACGAAAATCGAGTTGCCCGGCTTGGCCATGCCGGCCGGCACCTCGACGTGGAACTTGGTGATTTCTTGCAGCTTGAACGGCGTCATCACTTCCCAGGGAATGTTGGCGCCGTCCACCACGCCCTTGGCGATGGCCTCGGGCACCTGCGGCGCCGGCATCGGCACCGGCACCATGCCCAGGGCCTCGATCATCTTGGAACCGAGGCGGCTCGGAGTGCGCACCTTGAGTCCCTTCAGGTCTTCCAGGGTCTTCGGACCGACCTTGCCGAAATGGAAAGTGGCGCCATCGTGCATGTGCATGAAGATGACCTTGGTGCCCTTGAACTCGTCGAGCGCGTTCTTCTGCACGTATTCCCACAGCGCCGGGCTGGAGTTCTCGGCGTTCCGGGTCAGGAAGGGCAGCTCGAAGACTTCCGACTTGGTGAAGCGGCCGGCCTGGTAGGTGGGCAGGGTCCACACGATGTCGGCGACGCCGTCCTTGGCCTGGTCGAACAACTGCGGCGGCGTGCCGCCCAGCTGCATCGCCGGATAGATCTGGCACTTGAGCCGGTTGGCCGATTCCCTGGCGACCTTGTCGCACCAGGGCACGATCAGGTTGGCGTGGGCGTTGGAACCGGGCGGCAGGAAGTGATGCACCTTGAGCATGGTCTCCTGGGCCGTGGCGGTGCCGGCCGCAGCGGCAAGCGCCGCGGCGGTGATGAGTCGTGCGAGTTTGCGGGTTTTCATGGGGTTCTCCTCCGTCGAAAACTATTGTTGAAATGTGTGCACCAGGTACAACGAAATCACCGGAAAAAACAGCAGCAGGCCGATGCGCAGGAAATCGGAGACCAGGAAGGGGATCACCCCCTTGAAGGTTTCCACCAGCGGCACATCCTTGGCCAGGCGGTTGATGATATAGACATTCATGCCGACCGGCGGATGCACCAGGCCGATCTCCACCACCATCAACGCCAGGATGCCGAACCAGACCGACTTGTCGACCTGGGACATGCCCCAGTAGTCGAGCCCCATCACCACCGGGTAGAAGATCGGGATGGTGAGCAGGATCATCGCCAGTGCATCCATCACGCAGCCGAGCAGGATGTAGATGATCAGGATCATCACCATCACCAGCAGCGGCGAGAGCCCGCTGTGCTTGACCCAGTTGGCCAGCTCGATGGGCATCTGCGACAGCGCCAGTGCCGTGTTCAGCATGTCGGCGCCGAGCAGCACGAGGAAGATCATCGCCGTGGCCTGGGCGGTGCCGATCAGGCTTTCGAGCATGCCGTCCCAGCGCATGCCGCCGGTGACCACGGCGAGCATGCCGCAGGCGGCGGCGCCGATCGCGGCGGCCTCGGTCGGATTGGCCCAGCCGCCGTAGATGCCGACGATGACCACGATGAACACCAGCAGCACCGGCAGCACGGCGATGAGGCTGGTCAGCTTTTCCTTCCAGTTCGTCGCCGGGCCGGCCGGGCCGGCAGCGGGGTTGAGGGTGACGATGATGCGTATCACCAGCATATAGCCGAGCATGGCGATGATGCCTGGCAGCACGGCGGCCATGAACAGCTTGCCGATCGACTCCTGGGTCAGGATGGCATAGATCACCAGCGGCACCGAGGGCGGGATCATGATGCCCAGCGTGCCGCCGGCGGCCAGCGCACCGGTCGATAGCGCGCCGGAATAGCCGTAGCGCTTCAGCTCCGGCAGCGTGACCTGGCCCATGGTCGCGGCGGTGGCCAGCGAGGAGCCGCAGATCGCGCCGAAGCCGGCGCAGGCACCGATCGCGGCGATCGCGACGCCGCCCTTGAAATGCCCGAGGAAGGAGGAGACAAAGCGGAACAGCGACTTCGACAGGCCGCCGTGGGTGGCGAACTGCCCCATCAGCAGGAACAGCGGTATCACCACCAGGTCGTAATTGGAAAGCCGGGCGTAGGCCAGGTTCTTCAGCGAGTTGAGCAGCGGCAGGCTGTCGCCGACCAGGTACCAGTAGCCACCGGCGCCGACCATGAACATGGCGATGCCGATCGGAATGCGCACCACCAGCAGCGCCATGAGGATGCCGAACATCAGGAAACCCATCGTCATGCCGCTCACGGTCGTCCCCTGCGCGCCATGCGCAACTGATGGACGAACATGTAGAAACCGGCGATCGCCAGCAGGGCGAAGCCGGGGACCATCAAGGCCTGCGGTATCCACACCGGCCAGGCCAGGATCATCGAGGTCTCGCCACCATCCCTGACCGTCATCGCGCCGGCCCAGGAGCGCCACGCGATCAGCGCGCCGAACAGGCCGACCAGCAGCGAGCCGAAGGCATCGATGATCCAGAGCGTTTCCTGTTTCAGGTTGTGGGTGAAGAAATCCACCTTGATGTCACCGTGCAGCAGGTGGCAGTAAGGGAAGAAGGAGGCGGCGGCACATGCGGCCAGCATCTGCAGGACCTCGACGTCGCCGGGCACGACAAAGCCCACCGTCTTGCGGCCGACGATCGAGACCAGCGACATGAATACCAGGCCGACGAAAATCAGGCCGCCGATGATCGCCATCAGCCGCGCGAGCGACAGCAGGAAGTTGCCACCGGGACCGAAGCTGTCCTTGAGGGCGAAGGGTGTGGGGGGGTGCGGCTCTTGCATGCGGTGACTTTAGTCGGCCTCCGTTTCGAGTGGGGCCATTTTTGCAGGGTCGGGGGTTCTCTCCTAGGGAATATGGGTACTATTAGCTATCTCATTTTGTTATGGCTTTGCGCCGCAGCAGATGAATCTCAAGCAACTCGAATACTTCGTGCGCGTCGCCGAACTCGGCAGCTTCAGCAAGGCGGCACTGATCCTGAACATCGCCCAGCCGGCCCTGTCGCGCCAGGTCAGGCTGCTGGAAACCGACCTGCATGTCACGCTGCTGATGCGCAACGGCCGCGGCGTGGTGCTGACCGAGGCCGGCAAGCGCCTGTTCGACCACAGCATCGGCATCCTGCAGCTGATGTCGCGGGTGCGCGAGGATCTGGAAAGCACGCGCGGCGAGCCGGCCGGGCGCATCGTCGTCGGCCTGCCGCCGAGCATGGGCCGCCTGCTCACGCTGCCGCTGGTCGAGGGTTTCCGCCGCAGCCTGCCCAAGGCGCGGCTGGCCATCGTCGAGGGCTTGTCCACCCACCTTGCCGAATGGATTTCCACCGGCCGGGTCGACGTCGGCCTGCTGCACAACCCCGAATCGCAGGAAGCGATCGAATTCACGCCGGTGCTCGACGAGCCGCTGGGCATGGTCAGCCCCGCCGGCGCGGGCAAGGGCCGCAAAGTCGGCGCCGGCAACACGGTGACCCTGGCCGATCTGGTGCGCTATCCGCTGATCCTGCCCGAGCGCAGCCACGCGATCCGCAAGCTGTTGGAGACCCAGGCCGCGCTGTCCGGCCACAAGCTGAATGTCGCGCTCGAAGTTTCCAGCGTGCAGTCGATCCTGGAACTGGTGCGCGCCGGTCACGGCCATGCGATCCTGACCCCAACCGCGCTGGCCGCCTCGGGCGAGCCGGATGCCTTTGTCCTGCGCCCGCTGACCGAGCCGCGCCTGACCAGCACCCTGTGCCTGGCCGTCTCCGCGCACAAGCCCGCGACGCCCCTCTCCAAGCAGGTGCTGCGCTTGCTGCGCGAGCTGATCCTGGCCGCGGCAGAGGCCGTGCCGCCCTCCCATAACAAAACGCGATAGCTAGTAGTGCCTGCGGCGGCTTGGTCCGCCATCGACGTTTTGTCAGAATGGCCCCATCGATTATTGGTGGGGAAAATGCAAACTCCGAAGATCAGCGGCATCTCGTCGATGGCGACGCGCCAGGTGCTGGCCGAACTCGCGGCCGCCTACCGCCAGGCCACTGGCATCGAGGTGGCGATCGAGTCGGTCGGCGGCGTCGATGCTGCCAGTCGGGTGCAGGCCGGCGAGTCCTTCGATGTCGTCGTGCTGGCCGCCGATGCGATCGACAAGCTGATTGCATCGGGGCACGTGCTGGCCGGCAGCCGGACCGACCTGGTGAGATCAAAGGTGGCGATCGCCGTGCGCGCCGGCGCTGCGCGGCCGGACATCGGCTCGGAAGAGGCGCTGCGTCGTGCCGTGCTGGCCGCGCGCACGCTGGGCTATTCCACCGGGCCGAGCGGCACCGCGCTGCTCAGGCTGTTCGAGCGCTGGGGCATCGCCGACGTGGTGCGCGACCGCATCGTCCAGGCACCGCCCGGCGTGCCGGTTGGGCAACTGGTGGCCGAGGGCGCGGTCGAACTCGGCTTCCAGCAGTACAGCGAAATGCTGAACCAGCCCGGCATCGACGTGCTCGGTACCCTGCCGTCCGGCTGCGAGATCGTCACCACGTTTTCCGGCGGCGTCTGCGCCGCATCGAGCCAGCCCGACGTTGCACGCGCCTTGCTCGCCTGCATGCATGCCCCGGCGGCGGCCGACGCCAAGCGGCGCCAGGGCATGGAACCGGCATAACAGGAGCCTTAAATGATCATCGACATCCACGGCCACTACACCACCGCGCCCAAGGCGCTGGAGGACTGGCGCAACCGGCAGATCGCCGGCATCAAGGACCCTTCCGCGATGCCGAGGGTCGCCGAACTGAAGATCAGCGACGACGAACTGCGCGAGACCATCGAGACCAACCAGCTGGCGAAGATGCAGCAGCGCGGTTCAGACCTGACCATCTTCTCGCCGCGCGCCAGCTTCATGGCCCATCACATCGGCGACTTCAATGTCAGTTCGACCTGGGCGGCGATCTGCAACGAGCTCTGCTACCGGGTTTCGCAACTCTTTCCCGACCACTTCATCGGCGCGGCGATGCTGCCGCAGTCGCCCGGCGTAGATCCGCGCAGCTGCATTCCCGAACTCGAAAAGTGCGTGAAGCAATACGGCTTCGTCGGCATCAACCTCAACCCCGATCCCTCCGGAGGCCACTGGACTTCGCCGCCGCTGACCGACCGCCACTGGTACCCGATCTACGAGAAGATGGTCGAGCTGGGCATCCCGGCCATGATCCACGTCAGCACCAGTTGCAACGCCTGCTTCCACACCACCGGCGCGCACTACATCAACGCCGACACCACGGCCTTCATGCAGCTGATCCAGGGCGACGTGTTCAAGGATTTCCCGGAACTCAAGTTTGTCATACCGCACGGCGGCGGCGCCGCGCCCTACCACTGGGGGCGCTACCGCGGCCTGGCGCAGGAACTCAAGAAGCCCTTGCTGAAGGACCACCTGCTGCACAACGTGTTCTTCGACACCTGCGTCTACCACCAGCCCGGCATCGACCTGCTGACCAAAGTGATTCCGGTGGAGAATATCCTGTTCGCCTCGGAAATGATTGGCGCCGTGAAGGGCATCGATCCGGAGACCGGCCACAATTTCGACGACACCAAGCGCTACATCGAGGCGACGCTGAACCTCTCGGCCGAGGACCGCTACCAGGTCTATGAAGGCAATGCGCGCCGCGTCTATCCGCGCCTCGATGCGGCGCTCAAGGCAAAAGGAAAATAGTCATGAGCATGAACACTCTCGGCATCGTCAAGCGCAACATCCTGCGCGCCGACAAGGCAGCGGTGGAAAAGCTGTCGCGCTTCGGCGTCGCCACGATCCACGAAGCCATGGGCCGCGTCGGCCTGATGAAGCCCTACATGCGGCCGATCTACACGGGGGCCCATGTCTGCGGCACGGCCGTCACGATCCTGCTGCAGCCCGGCGACAACTGGATGATGCACGTTGCCGCCGAACAGCTGCAGGAGGGCGACGTCGCCGTCGCCGCCTGCATCAGCGACAACGAGGACGGCTTCTTCGGCGACCTGCTGGCGACTTCCTTCCGCGCCCGCGGTGCGCGCGGCCTGATCATCGATGCCGGGGTGCGCGACGTGAAGGACCTTACTGCGATGGACTTCCCGGTGTTCTCGCGCGCGATCAGCGCCAAGGGCACCATCAAGGCCACGCTGGGTTCGGTGAATATCCCGGTGGTCTGCGCCGGCGCGCTGGTCAATCCGGGCGACGTGGTGGTCGCTGACGACGACGGCGTGGTGGTGGTGCCGGCGGCGATCGCGCAAGCTGTGGCCGATGCCGCCGAGGCGCGCGAAGCCAACGAGACCGCCAAGCGCGTCCGCTTCGCCGCCGGCGAACTCGGGCTCGACATGTACAAGATGCGCGAAGCCCTGGCCCAGGCTGGCCTCAAATACATCGATTGATCCGATCTTCATGAACATCAGCCGACCAGCCGAAACGCAGGCCACCCCGGCCCTCCCCCCTTCAGGGGGGGAGATGGGGGGGGGTAGTACCGCATCGGCAATTGCTCACACGGGCACATCACCCTCTCCCCGACCCTCTCCCGTCAAGGGAGAGGGAGATAGCGCTCGGCTGAAAATTCCCGCCAACCCCATGCAGTGGTCCATCGGCCTCATAGGCTACGGCGAGGTCGGGCGCATCCTCGCCGAGGACCTGCGCGCGCGCGGCGTGGAGAACGTGCTGACCTACGACATCAAGTTCGGCACGGCCGACGACGCGCCGCTGCTGGCGCATGCGGCGCAGTACAGCGTGCGGCCGATGAGCAGCCATGCCTTCCTGGCGCAAGCCGCCGACCTGGTGATTTCCGCGGTCACCGCCGACCAGACTCTGGCCGTCGCCGAAGCGTCGGCGCCGACTCTCAAGCCGGGCGCCTGGTTCCTCGACTTCAACTCGGCCTCGCCGGGGGCCAAGATCAAGGCGGCCGGCCTCATCGACGCGGCCGGCGGTCGCTATGTCGAGGGCGCGGTGATGCCCTCGGTGCCGCCGCATCGCATCCGCGTGCCGCTCTTGCTCGGCGGCCCGGCGGCGGCAGTGCTGGCGCCGCTGCTCAAGGAGCTCGGCTTCGCCGCCACGGTCGCCAGCGACAAGCTCGGCGTCGCCTCGGCGACCAAGATGTGCCGCAGCGTGATGATCAAGGGCCTCGAGGCCATGGTCATCGAGAGCTTCACCGCGGCGCGCGCCTACGGCATCGAGGATGCGGTGGTCGCGTCCCTGTACGAAACCTTCCCCGGCATCGACTGGGAAAAGCAGGGCGCCTATTTCTTCCAGCGCGTCATCGAACACGGCCGCCGCCGCAGCGAGGAAGTGCGCGAGGTCGCCGCCACGGTGCGCGAAGCCGGCCTCACGCCGTGGTCGGCGCAGGGCACCGCCGAGCGCCAGGCCTGGGTGGCCGACCTGGCCGACGCCGGCGTATTCGGCGACAAGGGCAGCCAGGAATTCGCACGCAGCGCCGATTGGCGTGTCGAAGCGGACCGCATCCTCGCCAGGGTCAGGGAATGAGCATGGAATTCGAGAAGACTCCGGGCTGGCTCGACTGGTACGCCGTGCCGGCAGCGCCGACTTTCAAGTTGCCCGCCGGCGCGGGGGACGCGCATTGCCATGTATTCGGCCCGGGTGCCGAATTCCCCTATGCGCCGGAGCGCAAGTACACCCCCTGCGATGCTTCGAAGCAGCAACTGTTCGCCCTGCGCGACCATCTCGGCTTCGCCCGCAATGTCGTGGTGCAGGCCACCTGCCACGGCGCCGACAACCGCGCCATGGTCGATGCGCTGCTGCACTCGCAGGGCAGGGCGCGCGGCATCGCCACGGTGCGGCGTTCGGTGACCGACGCCGAGCTGCAGGCCATGCATGCCGCCGGCGTGCGCGGCGTGCGCTTCAATTTCGTCAAGCGCCTGGTGGACTTCACGCCGAAGGACGAGCTCATGGAAATCGCGTCGCGCATCGCGCCGCTGGGCTGGCATGTGGTGATCTACTTCGAGGCGGTGGACCTGCCCGAGCTGTGGGATTTCTTCACCGCACTGCCGACCACCATCGTGGTCGACCACATGGGCCGCCCCGATGTCGGCAAGCCGGTCGACGGTCCCGAGTTCGAACTCTTCGTCAAGTTCATGCGCGACTATCCGAACGTCTGGAGCAAGGTCAGCTGCCCCGAGCGTCTTTCGCTCACCGGGCCGAAAGCCCTGAACGGTGAGCGGAATGCGTATCGCGACGTGGTGCCCTTCGCCCGGCGCATCGTCGAGTCCTTCCCCGACCGCGTGCTGTGGGGCACCGACTGGCCACACCCGAACCTCAAGGACCACATGCCCGACGACGGCCTGCTGGTCGATTTCATTCCGCACATTGCGATGACGCCCGAGTTGCAGCGCAAACTGCTGGTGGACAATCCCATGCGGCTTTACTGGCCGGAGGAAAATTAAATGAGCCCCCACGCTCACATTCGTTCGCTGCCCCCCGAGGGGGCGCATGCCTCCCTTGAGGCGGCTCTGCAGGAGGCATAATGGCACTCGACAAACCCTACCGGGACGTTCCCGGCACCACGATCTTCGACGCCGAGCAGTCGCGCCTGGGTTACCACCTCAACCAGTTCTGCATGTCGCTGATGCAGGCCGAGAACCGCGCCCGCTTCAAGGCCGACGAGCGCGCCTACCTCGATCAATGGCCGATGACGGAAGAACAGAAACAGGCGGTGCTGGCGCGCGACCTCAACTGGTGCATCCGCCTCGGCGGCAACATCTACTTCCTAGCCAAGATCGGCGCCACCGACGGCAAGTCCTTCCAGCAGATGGCCGGCAGCATGACCGGCATGACGGAGGAGGAATACCGCGACATGATGATCGGCGGCGGACGTTCCATCGAAGGCAATCGCCGCA
>ORMF010147718.1_pt1 | contig 17804 bp, 13 predicted proteins | sample 1779871 | NCBI WGS metagenome assembly ORMF01 (sample SAMEA104232316, study PRJEB22302) | groundwater metagenome | biome: forest; feature: aquifer; material: groundwater | place: USA | collected 2011-08-07 | depth 5.4 m
CCCGGTTTCGTGTCTCTTACGACTGCGCGGGCATTGCCTGTGGCGGCGACACGAACAAACGCCGGCATGGGCGCGCGATTAGGCGCGCCATGCGGCCCGCCCGCGCGTGCCGGGCGCTATCCGTGGCAATCCCCGTCCTCGCGTACATCTGCCGGTACAACTTCGAGATCAGCAGGAACGCCAGCCGCCCCTTGACCGACTTAATGCACTTCGATCGTTGCCAGATCAAGGGCATCGAGTAGAAGCGATCCCAGGCCGCTTGTGTCCCGTTGCGGATGTCCTCGGGCTTCATCAGCGGGTGCGGCATGTAAACCTTCGGCCGCTTCGAGGGCGGCAGAAGCCAGTGCCGCGTGAGAGGAATGTCGTCGATCCGCTCGACGTCCCTCTGGGTCTTCTCCCAACGTTCGAAGTCCACCGTCCCCGGAAACGGCTGGAGCAGCACGAACTGCGCGAAAGTCGCATCGGCCGCCTGCGCCAGCGTTGCGGTGGCGTCGAAGGTGTCTGGCGTGTCGGTGGGCAGGCCGAAGATGAACGAAGCGAGCACGTGCACGCCGTGACGGCGGAAGACCTGCAGCTGTTCCACGAGGGCGTCGCCCGCCAGGTTGAAGTCTTTGAACACCGCTTTCAGTCCTTCGGCGGTGACCGACTCCACCCCGACCAGCGCGCCGCGGATGTGGGCTTTGCACATCGCGTCCAAGTACGCGGGATCCTCGGCGGCTTCCATCGTGATCTGGGTGAAGAACACCATGTCGTTCGGCAGCTCGGCCAGTAGCTCCATCAGCTCGAGCCGTTCATTCCTGATGGCCTCCAGCTCGCGCAATGCCGACGGGTCCGACCGCCTCGCCGCGGCCGCCATATCCGCCAGCGTTACCGGATAGAAGTTGTCGTCCGCCAGGACGATGAAGCGGAACCCTTTGCGGCGAAGCACGCGAATCTCGTCGACGACTTCGCGAGGGCCTCGGCTGCGGGGCTCCTGGCCGTCGGTCCGCCAGACGGAACAGAACGAGCAGTGCTTCGGACACCCGCGCAGCGTCTGCACCGACGCAAACATGTAGCTATCGTCCGGGAGCAGCTCCCAGCGGCCGGGTAGGAACGACTGCCCGGCGATGCGGCCGCCGTCATACAGCGGTTTGGGCGCCTTGGCGGCGCAGTCCGCGAGGACGCTCGCCCAGACCAGGTCGCCATCCCCCTTGACCACGGCGTGAGCCTCCCCGTGTTGGTACGCTTCTTCGGGGAAGAGGGTGGGATGAATTCCGCCGAACACGACGAATGCGCCTCGTGCCCGGGCCTGGCGGCCGAGTTCGTACCCGCGATGGGCGTTGGCCGTATGGATACCGATGCCGACGACGTCGCCCGCGGTGATGGTGTCGAGGTCGAACAGCTCGAGAGTCTCGTCGACGAGCTGCGGGTCGCCGTACTCCCGTGGAGTCGCCGACGCGAGAACGTAGAGCCACCTCGGGGTGATGACCGCCACGCCGAAGGAGATGTCGCTGGGATTAATGAGATGAATTCGCATAAGAAGGGCCAAAGGCCGAGCCAGCATTCTATGCTGAATGCTGGCAAATCATCCGGATTCAGACACGAATTCGGCTGAAAGCCATCCTCGTATCGAATTGACGAGCCAAAAACGAGTCGCTCGATGCAGATCGTCTACCCGCAGTATCCGCTCAATGACCTCGTCTCGCTCCAATAGCGTCCCTCGAAACGTGCCGGGGAGGAGACCACAGCTCACCGGAGGCGTCAGCCGCACCCCATCCAATTCGACCACCAGATTGGCCTCCAGCGCTTCCGTCAATTCGCCGCGCTCGTTCCAGAGCAGCACGCTGTCGACGCCGGGATGATCGGCTCGGGCCCGGTTGTACACATCCCGATGCGTCGTCTTGTGATAGAGAAACGGGTCCTGCGAAGAAATCGGCGTGCGCGCCAGCGCAACCCGCGAGATCGGAGGCGACGGATCGATCGCGGTGAGCTCGCACCGCGCCGTTCCATCGGACGCGACCAGCAAGCGAACTTTCACCGCGACGCTGCAGTGCGCCACCGCGTCCCGCAGGGCCGCGCGCACCATGGCGTCCGAACAAGGCCGGGCGAAATACTCGGCCGAATCGTGGAGTCGCGCGAGATGCTGCGGCAGCAGCGAGAACCCGGAGTCCGGCTCCCATCGAAGCGTCTCCAGGAGATCGAATTCCGGCAGGCGGGCCGTCAGGATGCTGGCTTTGAGCGAGCACTCGTCGTACTCGTCGGCTGGCGTCGAGTCCCACACGATGCCGCCACCGACACCGAACTCGGCTGCCGCAGCACGTCGGTCGACGACCACGGTCCGGATGGCGACGTTGAAGTGCGCGCGCGCTCCAGGAGCGATCAACCCGATCGCGCCGGTGTAGAGCCCGCGGGGCAGCGTCTCGATATCACTGATGATCTCCATGGACCGTTGCTTGGGAGCGCCTGTGACCGAGCCCGACGGGAACGCGGCAGCAAAGATGTCCGCGATTGGCACCTCACCAATCTCGGCGACGACGGTGGATGTCATCTGCCACTGCTGGGGATAGCGCACGACGTCGAAGAGCGACGGCACCCTGACGCTTCCCACCTGAGCGACCCGGCCCAGGTCGTTGCGCACGAGGTCGACGATCATGACGTTTTCGGAGCGATTCTTCGATGACGAGCGTAGACGGTCGGCCAGCTCCCAATCGCCGGCCAGCGTCAGTCCGCGCGCCGTCGTGCCTTTCATCGGGTGACATTCGATGTGCCCGTTGTCGAGCGTAAAGAAAAGCTCGGGTGACGCCGAGCAGACGACGTGAGTGCCGATGTCGAGATACGCGCTCCAGTCACCACGCTGCGCCGCCACCAAATCCCGGAACAACGCTTCGGGATCGCCGGTGAATGGTGCACGAAGCCTGAACGTGAAGTTCAGCTGGTAGGTCTCGCCATCCGCGATGTGCTCCTTGATCCGGTCGATAGCGCGTACGTACTCCTCACGACCGATCGATGGCGTCCACGGCAACGCGTCGCACCCGGGACCTGCCGGAATGCCCACGAGCGAAGCGGCATGGGCGGCGGGAAAGATCGCAAAATGCGCGAGCGGCAGTCCAGCCGTCGGTGGACGGCTGACCAGCGCAAACGCATCGGCCGCCTCGTAGGCCACGAACCCCACCGCATACGCACCGTGTCGCGCCGCGGCCTCGGCTTCACGCAGACACGAGCGCACCTCGTTGGCATTCCACGCCGTGAGGACGGCCGACGGATCATGGAAGGCCATCCAGGGACCGTCGAAAGGCGTGCGTAGCAACGCGTATGGGCGAGGGATCACTGGACTTTTCGTTTGATCGGGCGGCCTAGGCCGCTTTATCCTAGAAAACTGAATTCGGCAACAAACGCGTATCAGAAGGACGAACGGTGACGACTACGGCAATACCAGCCCCCATTTCACGGCTCGCTGAAGATGAAAAATTGTTCGCCGACAGCGTGTACGAGTTCGCAGATCGGGATATTCGACCCCTGGTTCGTGAAATGGACGAGCACGCGAAAATTCCGAAGGAGCTGATCCACAAACTCTTCGATCTTGGTGTGATGGCCATCGAAATTCCAGAGCGCTATCAGGGCGCAGGAGCCACATTCTTCCATGCCGTGTTAGCCGTAGAGGCGCTGTCGCGCGTCGACCCCTCGATTGGGGTGTTTGTCGACGTCCAGAACACCCTGTGTATCAATGCCTTGCTCCGATACGGGTCAGAGGACCAGCAGCGCCGTTATTTCCCGCGTCTGTCACTGGATACGGTCGGGGCCTACGCGCTGTCGGAGGCGGGAGCGGGGAGCGACGCCTTCGCGATGGCGACTCGTGCGAGGGACTCCGGCGATGAGTTCGTGTTGACCGGCCGGAAGCTGTGGATCACGAATAGTAACGAAGCCGACATCTTTATCGTGTTCGCGAACACCAATCCCGAACAGGGCTACCGCGGCATCACTGCCTTTCTCGTCGAGCGCGGAATGCCGGGCTTTGCGGTCGGGAAGAAGGAGGACAAGCTCGGCATTCGCGCCAGCAGTACGTGCGAGCTCCTCCTCGAAGAGTGCCATGTTCCGAAGGCGAACGTCCTTGGCGAGGTCGGTAAGGGTTATAAGGTGGCGATGGAAACCCTCAACGAGGGTCGGATTGGCATCGGGGCGCAGATGATTGGCCTTTCCCAGGGCGCGTTGGACCACGCGATTGCCTATACGAAGGAGCGCAAGCAGTTCGGCAAGCCCATCGCCGACTTCCAGGCTGTGCAGCATCAGATTGCCCGGGCCGCCACCGAGCTAGAGGCGGCGCGGTTGATGGTCTACAACGCGGCGCGGCTCCGCGACGCCGGTCAATCGTTTCTCACCGAAGCCGCCATGTGTAAGGTGTTCTCGTCGGAGGTGGCGGAGCGCGTCGCGTCGCTCGCGATCAACCTGTTCGGGGGCAACGGCTTCGTCAAGGAATACCCGGTCGAGAAGCTCTGGCGCGACGCGAAAATCGGGCAGATCTACGAAGGCACTTCGAATCTTCAGCTGCAGACAATCGCCAAGCAGATCCTCGGGTAGTCCGGCGAAGAAGCCACGGGCGGGTGAAGACGAGGAAATGCGAGTCCCGTGACCATCTACGTCGTCATGCCACAGATGGGCGAATCGATTGCGGAAGGAACGATCGCCCGTTGGCTGAAGCACGTCGGAGACGCCGTCGATCGTGATGAGCCTCTGTTCGAGATCTCCACCGACAAGGTGGATGCCGAGATCCCTTCACCCGCGGCGGGTGTGCTGGTTGCGATCCATGTGGTCGAAGGCGGTACCGCCGCCGTCAACAGCGTCGTCGCAGTCATCCGAACCGAGGCTGCGGCTGGTCCGGCTAAAGCCGGCCCCCACGAAGATAAAGCCGGCCCGCGGAAGCGCCACCGCACATCCCCCGTCGCTTCCCGCATCGCCCGGCTCCATCAGATCGACCTTCAATGCGTCACTGGCAGCGGCAGCCGCGGCCGCGTCCTGAAGGGCGACGTCCTCCGGCACCTCGGCGGAGATCGCACCTCCGCCTCCCGCGTGCCAATGACCGTCATGCGCCGCAAGATTGCCGAGCATATGGTCACGAGCCGCCGAATATCGGCCCACGCTCACTCGGTGTTCGAAGTGAACTGCTCTCGCATCGAGCAGGTGCGGAAGGCAAGAAAAGCGCAGTTCGAGGCGGCCGGCGCGAAGGTGAGCGTGATGCCCTTCGTCATCCACGCGGCGGCGCTCGCGCTGCGCGACTTCCCGCTGTTGAATGCGTCGCTTGACGGTGACGCCGTCATCTACCACATGGATATCAACGTCGGCGTCGCGGTGGCGCTGGAGAATGGACTCATCGTTCCGGTGGTGACGCACGCCGATCGACTGTCGCTGATGGACCTCAGCCTCACGGTGGCTGATCTCGCTCGTCGGGCGCGAAGCAAGGAACTCAAGCCCGAAGAAGTAGCCGGCGGCACGTTCACGGTCACCAATCCCGGGAATTACGGCGGAACGTTCGCAACGCCGATCATCAACCAGCCGCAGGTGGCGATCCTCGAGCTCGGCACCGTCGAGACGCGCGTGGTTGTTGCTCATGATGCCGTGGCCGTCAGGCCGATGATGTATCTGACCCTGGGCTTCGACCATCGCTTGATCGAAGGTGCTGTGGCGGATCGATTCCTTTCGACGGTGAAGAAGACGCTCGAGACGTGGAGCGACTCGTGACGAGTCGTACCAACGCGGTAGTGAGGTAGCGATGAGACTGAACGGATTTGCGGTAGTGGTGCTCGTCTCCGCGGCGCTCGCCGTGGGCGCGTGCGGGCGTTCGAACCCGTCCGACGAGCCCGTCGTCGCGTCGGCGGGTGGCGCCGCCGGTGCGGGAGATCAGGTTCCCGTCTACGAGTGGGATCCGCACTGGCCCAAGCGGCCTCTCCCGAACAAGTGGGCGGTCGGCAACATGGTGGGCGCCCATGTCGACTCGCAGGATCACGTCTGGGTCGTGCATCGGCCCCGCACGCTGCTGGAAGGGAGCGAAGACGATGCGGCGTACGACCTTCCAGAATCCGAGTGCTGCATTCCCGCGCCCGCGGTGATCGAGTTCGATCAGGCGGGCAACGTTGTGCAGGCGTGGGGTGGACCGAAGGCCGACGCATTCAAGGCGTCTGGCATTGGGGCCGGAGGCCCGCGGTCGATCGATCCCAAGAAACTGATGTGGACGCAGCCGGAGGGCTATACATGGCCCGAGTCCGAGCACACGATTTTTGTCGATCATCAGAGCCACGTGTGGGTCGGGAACAACGGTGGTTCGCACATCAACAAGTTCACGCGCGACGGCAAATATCTGCTGACGGTCGGACGGGTCGGCGCCCAGGGGAACCACAGCAACACGACCGACGCGTTGAAGCGGCCCGCCGGCGTGACGGTCGACCCCAAGACCAACGAGCTGTATGTCGCCGACGGCTACGGCAACCGGCGTGTCATCGTGTTCGACGCGGAGACTGGCGCCTACAAGCGTCACTGGGGTGCGTACGGAAAGACGCCGGACGATTCGGTGCCGTTCACGTACGACCCGAAGGGTCCCCTGTCAACGCAGATGAACACCGTGCACTGCGTCTGGATCGACAACAAGGACGAGGTGTACGTCTGCGATCGCGCCAATTCTCGGATTCAGGTCTTCAAGAGGGACGGCACGTTCGTGCGGGAGGCGCAGGTGGCGCCCGAGACGATGCGCGGGTCGGTGCTGGATCTCGCCTTCTCGAAGGACCCCGAGCAGCGGTGGATGTTCGTCGCCGACGGCCGGAACGACAAAGTATGGATTCTTCGCAAGAGCGACATGACGGTCGTTGGCTCGTTCGGCCACTCCAGCCACTGGGGCGGCGGCTTCACGGTCGCGCACAGTATTGCCATCGACTCGAAGAACAATATCTACGTGGCCGAAACCCTGACCGGTCAGCGCATCCAGCGGTTTCTGTACAAGGGGACCATGTGACAGGTGACAGGTGACAGGTGGCAGGTGGCAGTGAGCAGGCGGCAGGTTGTAACCTGTAGCCTTCCAGTCACCCGTCACCTGACCTGTCACCTGTCACCTGTTACCTGTCCATGACCCCCGTCGACCTTCTCGTATTCGGGCCGCATCCCGACGACATTGAAATCGGACTCGGCGCCACCGTCGCGCTCCACGCCGCACGGGGCTTTACCGTCGGTCTCTGCGACCTGACCGCCGGTGAAATGAGCAGCAACGGCACGATCGACGAGCGGCTCGCGGAAGCGGAGGAGGCCCGAAGGGTTCTCGGCGCGACCTGGCGGACGAACCTGCGGCTGCCCGATCGCGCGCTTGGCGGCCTTGCTCAGTCACGGGCGATCGTCGAGCTCGTGCGCCGGGCCTGCCCTCGCGCGGTCGCGATTCCGTACTGGAGCGATCGACACCCCGATCACGTCGCGGCAAGCCATCTGCTCAGGGAGGCGGTGTTCAGCGCCGGCCTTCGAAAGTATGAGGCGGAAGGTGAGGCCTGGAAGCCGGAGTGGAGCTGTTACTACTTCATCAACGACGCGGCGCAGCCGTCGTTCGTCATCGACGTGTCGGAGCACTACGAGACGAAGCGGCGTGCGCTTGCCTGCCACGTCACGCAATTCCGCCCGTCGGGCGAGGATGCAGCGGCGACTCGACTCACCTCGCCGCAGTTTCAGCAACTGATCGAGAGCAGAGACGCCCACTTCGGAGCGCTGGCCGGCGTGGCGTTTGCTGAAGGCGTCGTCGTGCGCGAGCCGATCGCCCGGCCGCACCTGTTCAAGCGGCTCGAGCAACCATGAACATCGGCATCATCTGCTATGCGTCGGTCGGGGGAAGCGGGGTAGTGGCCACCGAGCTCGGGAAGGCCCTCGCGACCCGGGGGCACGACGTGCACATCATCAGCACCGAGTTGCCCTTCCGGCTTGGAGAGTTCCGGGAGGGACTCTCGTTTCACCAGGTCCACACGCCGACGTACCCGCTGTTCCGCGAGCCCCAGTACCTCTTGTCCCTCGCCAACAAGGTCGTGCAGGTGGCGCGGGAGTTCAGCCTCGACGTGATTCACGCCCATTACGCGGTGCCGCACGCCACCGCGGCCCTCCTAGCGAAGCAGGTGCTCTCGGTGTCCTCCGACGTGCGGCCGCCGAAGCTCGTGGCAACGCTCCACGGCACCGATATCACGCTCGTCGGCAACGATCCGTCGTACTCAGAGATCGTCGCCTACTCCATCGAACAGTCCGACGTCGTGACAGCCGTGTCCGAAAGCCTTCGCGCGTCCACCCGAGCCGAGCTCGGCGTCGAGCGCGACATCTCAGTGATTCCCAATTTTCTCGATTGCGGCGTCCACAGGCGCATCGACGTCGGCGATTTGCGCCGCCGGCTCGCGCGCGCTACCGACGCGAAGCTGATCGTGCACGTCTCGAACTTCCGACCGGTGAAGCGGATCGACGCAGTGCTCGGTATTTTCGATCGCATCCGGCGCGAAGTGCCCGCGCGACTGCTTCTGGTCGGCGACGGGCCCGAGCTCGGCACGGCGTACCGGCTCGGACGCCAGCTGGGCATTTCCGATCTCGTGGACGCGGTGGGCGCGCAGGAAGAGGTGCTCCCGCTCTTGTCAGTGGCGGATCTGTTCCTGCTGCCCTCGGCCCAGGAGAGCTTCGGGCTCGCGGCGCTCGAGGCGATGGCATGCGAGGTGCCGGTGGTCGCTTCGAACGTGGGCGGGCTGCCAGAAGTGATCGAAAACGGTGTCACCGGCTTCCTGCACCCGCCGGACGATCTCGATGCCATGGCCGCGAGCGGCATCGACGTGCTCCGAAATCCCGCGCGGCATCGCGCGATTGCCACCGCGGCTCGTCTCCGCGTCACCGAACGCTTCTGCGCCGACCGCGTGGTCCCGATGTACGAGGAGTGCTATGAGCGGGCGTAGGCAGTCCAGCAACTACTGGCGTAGGCCGGGTCTTGCTTTTTAGACCCGGCAACACGGTGCAACACGGCGGGTCCAAAGAACAGGACCCGCCCTACGGGTTGTCCACAGCCGGAAGTCCGTAGCCTGCTATATGATCGGGGCTCATTCGGCAGCGATTCCGGGGTGGCTGTGCTCGACGCTATTTTTCAGTCCCTGTTTGCCGTTCGGCCCGTCGTTTTCGAGCAGGGCGAACTCCGCTTCGACCCGACGTCCGGGTCGTACGTGGCGGCGGCGCTTGGCGTGGCCGTCATCGCGGCAGCGATGTTCACCTACCGCAGCGTGGGCGGTCGGGGACGCCCGAAGGACCGAATCATTCTGTTGAGCCTGCGCGGCGCAGCGCTGGCGATCGTCCTGTTCTGCCTCTTCCGACCGGTGCTCGTCGTCAAAGCGGCGGTGCCGCAGCAGAACGTGCTCGGCGTGCTGCTCGACGATTCCAAGAGCATGCAGGTCGCCGATTGGGATGGCCGGCCCAGGGCCGAGTTCATTACCGAGCAGTTCGGTACCCCGCTGAGTCCTACGCTGAGAGCGCTGTCGGATCGGTTTCTGATCCGCACGTTCCGCTTTTCCTCGACGGCAAGCCGCTTAGGGGGTGAGGATGCACTGGCGTTCACCGGAACTCAGACGCGTCTAGGAGCCGCGTTGAGGGCGGCGCGCGACGAGCTGGCCGGGTTGCCGGTCGCGGGGCTCGTGCTCGTCAGCGACGGCGCTGATACGAGCGAAACGGCGCTCACCGACGCGCTGCTCGGTCTCAAGGCGGAACGGCTTCCTGTGTACACGGTGGGTGTCGGCGAGCCGTCGTTGCCGCGCGATGTCCAGCTCGATCGCGTCAGCACGCCGCGCTCGGTGCTCGTCGGCACGTCGCTGCTCATCGATGTGATCATCACGCACACCGGCTACAGCGGCGATACGATCACCCTCGACGTCGAGGACGAAGGCCGCATCGTGGGATCGCAGCAGGTGCGCCTTCCGGGCGACGGCGCCCCCGCGGCCGTTCGCGTCCGCGCAATGGCGTCGGAACCCGGTCCGCGGGTGTTCCGCTTCAAGGTCCCGCCCCAGCCGGGAGAGCTCGTCACGCAGAACAACGTGCGCGAGATCACCATCGACGTGCGCGACGCGCGCGAGAAGATCCTCTACTTCGAAGGCGAACCGCGGTGGGAGATGAAGTTCCTGCTCCGCGCGGTGACTGAGGACAAGAACCTGCAAGTCGTCTCGCTGCAGCGGACCGCTGACAATAAGTACTTCCGGCAGGGCGTCGACGGCCCAGAAGAGCTGGTTGGTGGATTTCCGAAGACCCGCGAGGAGCTGTTCGCCTACCGGGGACTGGTGCTCGGCAGCATCGAGGCTGGCGCATTCACCGGCGACCAGCTCCGCATGATTGCCGAGTTCGTGGACCGCCGAGGCGGCGGCCTCCTCGTGCTTGGCGGCGCTCGCGCGTTTGCAGAGGGAGGGTACGCGGGCACGCCAGTGGCCGACGTGCTGCCGCTGGTGATTGATCGGCCGGCTGGAACGTCGGCCCTCGCGCGTCTGCAAGTCATGCCGACGCCCGCCGGGAGCGCGCACGCGGTCACGCAGATCGAGGCGAACGAAGCCGCATCTCTCGCGCGTTGGGGCACCCTTCCGCAGGTGACCAGCGTGAATGCGCTCACGACGATCAAGCCCGGTGCGACGGTGCTGCTGAATGGCACCGACGAACGGGGTCGTTCGCAGGTCGTGCTCGCGTCGCAGCGCTATGGCCGCGGAAAGGCGCTGGCGTTCACGATTCAAGACTCCTGGATCTGGCAGATGCACGCGAGCATCCCGCTCGAAGACCAGACGCACGAACATCTATGGCGGCAACTGCTTCGCTGGCTGGTGGACGGGGTGTCCTCAGCGGTCGAGGTGCGCGCTCCAGACCGCGTGGACCCGGGCGATGTCGTCACGCTGGAGGCATCAGTGGCCGACGCGGGATTTGTGGAGCTGAATGACGCGAGGGTGGTCGCCACGGTGACCACCCCCGATGGTGCGGCACTTGAGGTGCCGCTCCAATGGACGGGCGAAAAAGCCGGCGAGTATCGCGGTGTGTTTGCAGCGGATCGTGCGGGAATGTACGAGGTGAATGCGGTCGCCGAACGGGCCGGGAAATCGCTCGGCACCAGCGCGGCGCATCTCCGCGCCGCGCCGGGGGACGCAGAGTACTTCGATGCGACGATGCACGAGCCAGTGTTGCGACGGATCTCCGACGAGACCGGCGGACGCTTCTATTCGTCGAACAACGTGGGCGGCCTCGTGGAAGACGTCCGGTATACCGGCCGCGGCGTGACGACGGTGGAAGAGCGGGAGCTGTGGCACATGCCGATCGTGCTCGTCGCGCTTCTCGGGCTCCTCTGCGCGGAGTGGGCGTACCGGCGGTCGGCGGGACTGGCGTGACGGATCTGTTCCGAGCGTTCGTGCTGATCGCCGTCGGCCTCTCGGGTGACGCCGAACATGGCGCACTCTTTCAGAAGTGGGGCGCGACCCTGGCGTCCGCCTCGGAGACGCTCGGCGTGCCGGCCGAACGAATCCTGTACCTGGGCGATCAGACGACCAAACAGACCATCGAGCAGGCATTCGCGACGCTGGCGACGAGAGCGAGTGCCGACGACGTGGTGGTCGTCGTGCTCATCGGGCATGGCAGCTTCGACGGCAAGGAAGCCAAATTCAATCTTCGCGGACCCGACATGAGCGGGGCTGATTTCGCCGCGCAGCTGCGGCGTCTGCCGGTGAAGCGAACGATTTTTGTGAACACCGCCAGCGCGAGTGGTCCCTTTGTGCAGGCGCTCTCGGCGCCGGGTCGGACGATCATCACGGCAACCCGCAGCGGGGCGGAGCAGTACGCGACGCTGTTCGGCGGCTTCTTCGTGAACGCCTTCACGTCGGATGTCGCCGACGGCGACAAGAACGGCCGCATCACGATCCAGGAAGCCTTCGAGTACGGGCAGCGGGAGGTCGCCAGGGCCTACGAGCGCGAGGGGCTGCTCGCCACCGAGCATGCCGTCATCGACGACGGCGCCAAGGTGGCGTCCGTGTTCGCGTTGGGCACCGTCGGTGCCGGTGAGGCGCTGCCCGCCGATCCGGCGTTGCGCGCTCTGCACCTGGAACGCCGAGAGCTCGAGCAGCGCATGGAGGCCCTGAAGGTCCTGAAGGGCAGCATGGATCCGGCGCGTTATGAATCCGAGCTCGAAAGGCTCGCGACGACCCTCGCGTTGAAGACCCGCGAGATTCGTCAACTTGAGGCGAAACCGTGAACATCGCTTCACCACGAAGAGATCAACCACGAAGGTCACAAAGATCACGAAGGATCTTGAACGCATTGTTTTCTTTGTGTGCTTCGTGTCCTTCGTGGTTAGTCATCGTCCTCGTGGTTTTTGGGGCGACCGGGGCATTCGCGCAGGGGATCTTTCGCGGGCGCACGCCCGCCTCGAGCAACGAAATGTACGGAAACACGCCCTACGACGGCCGCTTCGTGTTCGTGCGGCTCCGCCACGGAGGCGGGCTCGGCGGGTTCGCTGGGGGGCTGCCGCCCTGGGCGCATGATTACCCCAGGGCCGACCTGAACTTCATGCAGATCCTGCAGGAGATCACGCTGCTCCGGCCGCGCAGCGACGGTTCGAACATCCTGACGCTGAATGACCCCGCGCTGTTCGATTTCCCGATTGCGTACATGTCGGAGCCGGGCTTCTGGCGCCCGACTGAGGAGGACGCCGTCGGCCTGAGGGCCTACCTCCTGAAGGGTGGGTTCATCATCTTCGACGACTTCAGCGGCCCGGACTGGGACAACCTGAAGCGCCAGATGCAGCGGGTACTGTCCGATCATCATTTTGTCGAACTCGACGGCGAGCACCCGCTCTTTCACTCGTTCTTCGAGATCGACGAGCCGCTGAAGTTCATTCCGCCGTACTACGAGTCGGGGCCGCCGTCGTTCTGGGGCATTCACGAGCAGAACGACCCGAGTAAGCGGCTGCTGGCCGTGGCGAACGTCAACAACGACATCGGCGAGTATTGGGAGTTCTCCGGCACGGGGTACGTGCCCGTCGATCTATCCAACGAAGCGTACAAGTTCGGTGTGAACTACGTCGTGTACGCGATGACCCACTAGGGAGGACGTGTGAATTCTTACGCCAGTGATGTAGTCGATCTCGAGTCGCCGGACGACCTTGCGCTGGCGGACCGGATGAAAGTCGGCCGGGAGCGGATCGTCACCGAGCTCAAGAAGCTCATCATCGGCCAGGACGAGGTGGTCGGGCAGATTCTGCTGACGCTGTTCGTCGGCGGCAACAGCCTGATCGTCGGCGTGCCCGGCCTGGCCAAGACGCTGCTCATTCACACCATGGCGCGGGTGCTGGAGCTGAAGTTCTCGCGTATCCAGTTCACGCCGGACCTGATGCCGTCCGACATCACGGGCACCGACCTCGTGCAGGAAGACGGCACCGGCAAGCGGCAGATGGTGTTCGCCCCAGGACCGATCTTCGCCAACATCGTGCTGGCCGACGAGATCAACCGGACGCCGCCCAAGACCCAGTCCGCCCTGCTCGAGGCGATGCAGGAGCACCGCGTGACGATCCAGGGGCGCACCTACCAGCTCGAGGAGCCGTTCTACGTGTTCGCGACGCAGAACCCGATCGAGCTCGAAGGCACGTACCCGCTGCCCGAAGCGCAGCTCGATCGGTTCATGTTTCACATCGTCATCGAGCATCCGCCGTACGACGAGGAGCTCGACGTCATCAAGACCACGACCGCCATTCTCGACCCGAAGTTCGAGCGGCCCGTCAGCGGCGCCGATCTGGTGGCGTTCCAGCGGCTGGTGCGCAAGGTGCCGGTGGCCGAGCCCGTGCTCCGCTACGCGCTCGACGTCGTCCGGGCGAGCCGCCCGAAGTCGTCCACCTCGTCCGACTTCATCAACAAGTGGGTCGCGTTCGGCGGAAGCGTCCGCGCCGCGCAGTATCTGGTGCTCGGCGGGAAGGCGCGCGCGCTCACGAGCGGCCGCTATCACGTCAGCTTCGAGGACATCCGGGCGCTCTCGCACCCGGTGCTGCGGCACCGCGTGCTGACGAACTTCCACGCGCAGTCCGAGGGCATCACCTCCGACGCCATCGTCGACAAGCTGCTCGAGACCGTACCGGTGCCGCGATCGGGGATGTAGTGGCATGTCGTCCTTCCTGAATCACAACCGGTTCCACTCAAGATGAACCTGGGCGCTCAGAACCTGGTCCCCGGCGCGCGCTTCGTCGATCCCGTCGTCCTGGCGAGGATCGGCAACCTCGAGCTGGTGGCCAGGTCGGTGGTCGACGGGTTCATCAACGGTCTGCACCGCGCGCCGACGTTCGGCGCCTCGGTGGACTTCGCGGAACACCGCGGGTACGTCCCGGGCGACGACATCCGCCGCATCGACTGGCGCTTGTGGGCCCGCACGGACCGGTACTACGTGAAGGAGTACGAGGCTGACTCGAACTCCAATTTTTCGGTACTGCTGGACATCTCGAAGTCGATGGGCTTCGGCAGCCGGGGCATCACGAAGCTCGAATACGCGCGTCTTCTCGCCGGCTGCCTGACCTACCTGGTGCACAAGCAGCGCGATCGGGTGGGGCTCGTCACGTTCGATCAGGAGATCGTGGATTTTGTCCCGGCGTCGGCCAAGCACCTGGAAGTGGTGCTCCATAAGCTCGATCGGACCGAGCCGTCGAGGCCCGGCCGGCTGAAGGTGCCGCTGCACAAGCTCGCGGAGCACTTCGGGCGCCGCGGCATCCTTGTGGTCATCTCGGACTTGTACGAGGATCCTGAGGAGGTGGCCGAGGCCATCCGCCCGCTGCGCTTCCGCGGCAACGACGTCATCGTCTTCCACGTGCTGGACCCGGCGGAGCTCGAGTTCGATTACACCGATGCGACGAGCTTCGAGGATCTCGAGAGCGGCGAGCAGATTCCGATCGTGCCCGACGCGCTGCGCGCCGAGTACCGGTCGCTCATTCGCGCGCACACAGAGGCGCTCGCGAAGCGCTTCTCCGAAACGCGCGTGGACTACGCGTTGCTCGACACGTCGAAGCCGCTCGACTACGCGCTCTTCAGCTATCTCACGACGAGAGAGCGACTGATGAGAGTGAGATGACAAATCCCAAATCCCAAATCCCAAAGCCCAACGACATCCCAACATCCAAATCCCAATGCCCTTGGGATGTCGTTGGGTCTTTGGAGTTTTGGGATTTGTTTGGGATTTGGAATTTGGGTTTTGGGATTTAACGAGTGTCATTCCTGACCCCGCTCTTCCTCGTCGGGCTCGCCGCGCTGGCCATTCCAGTGGTGATCCATCTGATTCAGCGTGAGAAGAAGCGGGTGGTTCAGTTCCCGTCGCTGATGTTCCTCCAACGGATTCCGTATAAGTCGATCCGGCGCCGGCGGATCCACAACTGGCTGCTCCTGCTCGTGCGGCTCGCGGCGCTGGCGCTGATCGTGACCGCTTTCGGCCGCCCGTTCCTCTCCGGCGCGCAGCCGATGCTCACGGCCGCCGGCGCGCGCGAGGTCGTGGTGCTGCTCGATCGCAGCTACAGCATGGGCTTCGGCGATCGCTGGGAACGAGCTCGCGCCGCGGCGCGCGAGGCGGTCGGTCGGCTCGATCCCGGCGACCGCGCGTCGCTGGGGCTGTTCTCGTCGTCCGCGGAGGTCGCCGTCCGCTCCACGTCAGAGCGCGCGCAGCTGGTGTCGGCCGTCGACGCCGCATCGCCCTCCGCCGGCGCGACGCGCTACGCGCCCGCGCTGAAGGTGGCGGCCAGCATCCTGACGGAATCGACGCTCCCGCGCCGGGAGGTCGTGCTCGTCAGCGATTTCCAGCGATCCGGATGGCAGGGCGCCGAAGATGCGCAGCTGCCGGCGGGCGCGACGCTGACGCCGATGCTCGTCACGGGCGAGGCCGTCGGCCCGAATGCCTCCGTCACCACCGCGTCGCTCGACCGCTCCTCGTTCTCGAATCAGGAGCGCGTCACGGTGACGGCCGGCGTCGTGAACCGCAGCCCGCAGCCGATCGCGAATGCCGCGATGACGCTCAGCCTCGGCGGCCGGCCCATCGAATCGAAGCAGGTGTCGCTCGAGCCGCACGGCACCGGGTCGGTCACGTTCGCGCCGTTCACCGTGAGCGCCAAGGACATGCGCGGAACGATCACGCTGGCGGCCGATGCCCTCGCGCCCGACAACCTGCTGCACTTCGTCGTGTCGCCGCTCGACCCGGTGCGCATCCTCGTGGTCGACCGCAGCGGCGCGCCCGCGGGCGCCAGCCTGTATCTGGTACGGGCGCTCTCGATCGGGGATGCGCCGCCGTTCGACGTGACCGTGCGGTCGCCCGATGCCGTGTCGGACGAGGACCTGCGGCGTGCGGCCGTCGTGCTGTTGAACGACGTGCCGGTGTCCAGCGGCTTCGGCGCTCGTCTGGCGCGCTACGTGGAAGGAGGCGGCGGGCTGCTCGCAGTGCTGGGTCCGCGCGCCACGTGGCCAGCGGATCGCGCTGGCGTGCTGCCGGTTGTGCTCAAGGCCCCCGTGGATCAGAGCCGGCGCGCGGCGGCGCGCCTTGGTGCGCTCGAGCACGGCCATGCTGTCTTCGAGCCGTTCAGGGCGCCGCGAAGCGGCAGTTTTTCCGCCGCCCGCTTTTACGGGTATCGGGGCGTGACGGTGGCTGATTCGGCGCAGGTGCTCGCGCGCTTCGATCCGGGCGCGCCCGCGCTGATCGAAGGCACCCTCGGTAAGGGCCGCGTGCTCGTGTGGACGTCGACGCTGGATCTGCTCTGGAACGATCTGCCGCTGAAGCCGGTCTACCTGCCGTTTCTGCACGGCATCGTCCGGCACTTGTCGGTCTACACGGAGGCGCCGCCGTGGCTCACGGTCGGCCAGGTGGTCGATCCGGCGCGGCGCGCCGGGCCCGCCTCCGAGGTGCCGGCCGAGGTGGCGTTAACGCCGTCCGGCGCACGCATTCCGCTCGATGGGAAAGAAGCCCAGGTGCTGGAGCTCAGCGAGCAGGGCTTCTATGAAATCCGGGCGGCGGCCGCAGGCGCCTCTGGAATGGTTGTGGCCAGCAACGTGGACGCGGCAGAGTCCGACCTGACCCCGATGGAACCGCAGGAAGTCGTGGCCGCTGCCACCGCCGATGGTGCCGCCGAGCGGGCAAGCCGCGGCGACGAGCCGTTGACGCCTCAGGCGCAGGAGCGGATGCAGAGGGTCTGGTGGTACCTGTTGTGCGCCGGTATCCTGCTCCTGGGCCTCGACACGGTGCTCTCGAACCGGCTCTCGAAAGCGTAGGGCGGGTCTTGCCTTGCCCTTCGCCTTCGACACGCTCAGGGTCGTCCCGAGCGGAGTCGAGGGGTGTAGAACCCTGTTACGACGGGTCCAAAAAAACAGGACCCGCCTACGCATACGCGGGTTCGGGGGATTGGGCGTAATCTAGGGTAGCCGCGTGAATTGGCAATGAGGTGCTCATGAGCGACGCAGACCGACCGACCGTCCAGCGCTCAGATCTTCCCCGGATCGTGCGGCAGGTACGTCAACGCTGGCGCATGAAGCTCGCCCTTCGCGGGCTCACCTCCGTCATCGGCATCGGCGTGGTGCTGCTTCTGGCGGCCGCCGTCGGCCTCGAGTGGGCGCGCTTCAGCCCCACCTCGATTGTCACCTCGCGCATCGGTCTTGGCGTGGCGCTGCTCGCGCTGGTCGGCTATTTCCTCGTGCGCCCGTTGCTGCGCCGCGTGACCGACGAACAGGTGGCGCTGTACCTGGAAGAGCACGAGCCGGCGCTCGAGGCGGCCATCATCAGCGCGGTCGAAGCGTCGAAGCGTCCGGCCGGAGCGAATCGGGCGC
>ORMF011357368.1_pt1 | contig 17801 bp, 11 predicted proteins | sample 1779871 | NCBI WGS metagenome assembly ORMF01 (sample SAMEA104232316, study PRJEB22302) | groundwater metagenome | biome: forest; feature: aquifer; material: groundwater | place: USA | collected 2011-08-07 | depth 5.4 m
TCTTACTGGACGGGACAGTCTGCCCTTGATCCTCGTGAGAGGGATTAGGCTCCGATGGTCCTCATTCCAGAAAGCTCTTGAAATCGGTGTCACATAAACATGATCTCCAATATGATAATTTGCAACAGACCTAATATAAGGCTCTGAGGCGCTCGAAGGATGAACGGAGAGTTTCTCCGGAGAATTAGTAACCGGCCAATTCTACCGCATATCTTGATGGTGTCACATATGCCTGGCAGCGGAAATTTTCGGTTGTTATTCGCCGTGCCGTTTGTTAGCGTACGAGGCATTATCACCCGCCATGTTAGCAATGGTCAACAGCGCTGCTCTGTGTGGCATCGATGCTTTGCGCGTCGAGGTCGAGATCGATCTCTCCTCCGGACTCCCACAGCTCGCCACGGTCGGTTTACCGGAAGGAGCCGTTAAGGAAAGTAAAGATCGGATTCGGGCCGCCATAAAAAATTGTGGCTACACCTTTCCGACGAAGCGAATCACTATCAACCTCGCCCCAGCCGATATCAAGAAAGAAGGCTCGGCCTATGATTTGCCAATGGCCGTTGGAATTCTTGCCGCGGAAGGTTTAATCGAGGCCAAACTTCTTAACGATTATTTGATGATCGGTGAACTTTCGTTGGACGGCACCATAAAGCCAGTGCGCGGTGCGCTTTCTATCGCCATGGCAGCAAAAAAAGAAGGCGTCAAAGGGCTCATCTTGCCGGAAATCAATGCGCCAGAAGCGGCCGTAGTCAACGAAGTCGAAGTGATGGGTGTTAAAACATTACCTCAGGTCGTCGAGTTTTTGAACGGTACTGGTCCAATCGAGCGCACTCGGGTTGATATCGAGCAACTCTTCAGCCAGAACTCTCAATATGGTGCGGATTTTACGGATGTGAAGGGCCAGCAGCATGTCAAACGCGCCTTGGAAGTCGCGGCCGCGGGAGGCCATAATGTAATTCTGGTCGGACCACCGGGCTCGGGCAAGACAATGTTGGCCAAACGGTTACCGTCAATACTTCCCGATTTAACCCTCGCCGAGGCCCTCGACACGACAAAAATCCATAGTGTTACGGGACTGCTCAACGGCGCGCCGATGATCGCGACGCGCCCGTTTCGCTCGCCACACCACACGATTTCCGATGCCGGGCTCGTCGGCGGCGGAACCATCCCTAAACCGGGTGAAGTTTCCTTGGCTCATAATGGCGTGCTCTTCCTGGACGAACTGCCCGAGTTCAAGAGAAACGTATTGGAAGTCCTGCGCCAACCGCTCGAAGATGGGAGCATCACCGTGTCGCGCGCCCAAGGTTCGATCAAATTCCCCGCCGGGTTCATGCTCGTCGCAGCCATGAATCCATGTCAATGTGGTTTTCTAACGGATCCTCAGAAGGAATGCACCTGTACACCGATACAGATTCAACGCTACCGATCGCGAGTCTCCGGCCCACTGCTGGACCGCATCGACATTCAAATTGAAGTTCCAGCCCTGCGCTACCAAGAGTTGGCGAGTAAAGACGCCGGTGAAAGTTCAGACGTGATTCGCAAAAGAGTGAACGCTGCTCGCGCCATTCAACTGCAACGATTTCAGAAAACGAAACTTCATGCGAACGCGCAAATGGGCGCCAGAGACATCAAGCGTTACTGCGCGGTGAACGCTGAAGGCGAAAGACTCATGGAGACGGCGATCAACAAACTTGGTCTCAGCGCACGCGCCTATAGCCGAGTTCTGAAAGTCGGCCGCACGATCGCCGACCTCGCCGGCGCGGAGAACATTGAAGCGTCTCATATCGCCGAAGCGATTCAGTACCGGAGTTTGGATCGGAGAATGTAGTGGCGGGGCTGTTAGGCACGAGGTCCGGTTGAATGCTTGGTCTGTCGAAATCTAGCCAAAGTATTTGAAATTCGGAAACGGAGAAGAGCTCGGAAAAACCCTGTCTCTCGCAAAGACGCCAAGAAAGATTTCGGAATTCGAATTTCGAAATTCGAATTTAAATCTTTGCGCCTTGGCGTCTTGGCGGGAGGCAATCCCCCTGTCCGAGTATTTCAGCTCAAGGTAAGAGTTGTTCAAGTTGCGAAACCTTTCCACTTAATTTTGGACGGGTTCAACCCGAATTCCGCAGTTGAACATGAGCGAGGGGCGAACCTGGAGCGGCGAAGACACCCAGGTGGCTGTTTCAAAGTCTTTTCTGCCGCTTGGCACATCGCCTTATTACTCTGACAAAATTCGCACAGCAGCGAGATCTGTCCTGAGCTCAGGGGTAGAAAAGCATTGTCTTCACTGCGCAAGGTTTGCCCCTCGCTCACGGCGTCACTTTCCCACTGCGGAATCCAGGTTCAATACTGGCCCGATCGTTCCTCCTTGTATCCTCGCTGACGCTTGGAATTTCAAATCGCAGATTTCAGATTTCAGATTTGCAATTTGAGATTTGCCATTTGCAATCCCGGCTAGTGGGCGCGAGACACCCTCCGCACCTTCACCTTCACACAGGCATCCAGCGCGGACGACAAGGTATCCAAACGGTCGACGGTATATTCAAGCAGGCTGTTAAAGTGGACCCCTTGCCCGCGAGCGCTGTCGTTGGAGGTGACCCAGCGTCCGAGGATGGCGGGAACGGCCAAACATTCGGGATGGATTCCCTCGGTCAGCCGAGCAACGGCTCGAAACTTTTTTCCGCTCGGTGTTTCTAATTCGATCTCATCTCCTGCCGCGATCCCCTTGCCTCTCCCCGTCGCCGTGTTCATCCCGACGTTAAAGACCTTGCCACTGCGATGCGCCAGCTCAACGAGCCATGGGTTCTCACTGGTGATCGTCAGAGTGAGAAAAGGCACTTTCTGGTTGACCACAAAAAGGTCGTACTCCGCCGGGCTCTCCGTCTGGGCCGGACAGGGGCGCCATTCCGTCAGTGGAATATAGTCTGAAGTATCCCAGGGAATGTTGTGCTTTTCGGTGAATTGTTTGACATCTTCTCCTGCCCCGATGAAGTGTTCCAGGTAGAGCGGAATGCGGCCCTTGTGAAAAATGCGCGGATAGCTCTGCTCCACTGTCCGTTTGCCGAGTTTGCAGTAGCCGTGCTCCTGGAAATAGTTGAGCCCGTGCTCTTCCCCGCAGTAGGATTTGAGCCAGCGATCGCAGATCTCCTCCCAGGTGTACTTTCGCGACGGATCGAGGCGAACGTCAACTTCGAGGTGGGCGGCGGCATTGAAAGCGGTGTACAGGTCAGGCAGTAAATCCAATTTCTCTGCCGCTTCCAGGAGAACTTCCATCCAGTAGCGCGCCTGCCCCATGGGTTTGACCACCGGCTGCTGGAAGTTGAAGCACCAGTCGTCGTCGGGCAAGGGCGCATTGTTGTAGTGAATGTACGGATTGAAGACGACCGGCACTAATCTTTCGAGCGCATGAGAATCGGGCAATAGGAGGTCGGCGAACTCGGTCGTCTCGTTGTGGTGATCGGCGAAGGAAACCATGAACGGGACCCGCTTGAGCGCCTCGCCCATCACTTCCGGATCTCCGGCCGTAGCCATTAGATTGGTCCGGCACTGGATGAAAACTTCAGGCCCGTAGGTCAGCCCGAACTTCTCGGGATAGAGCACGCCCAGCCAGAGCATGGTCCGAGCGTAAACCGACACCGGGAAGAGCTCCACCAGTTCCAGGCTTTCCGGCTGTTTCACCTTGCGCGGCGGCACCGGAGACATGTGGGTATTGGTATAGGGATTCCCCGCCACGAGCAGGCCATCGCACCCTTCTTTCGGCCCCCAATTGGGTCCCGCGGCGGAGGAGTTGATCAGACCGCCGGGCACATCGACGGCGCCGAGCAACAAATTGATATGCGCGATGCTCATGCCGTTGAGCATGCCGTGCTTGTGCGCCGAAATCCCCCGATACCAGCAGGCGGCCGCGGGGCGAAAGGGAAATTCATGCCCCTCTAGGTTGATCGTGGAGCCCAAGCGCGCAGCGTCCACAAGCTCCCCGGCTACACGCCTGATCGTTGCCGCCGGGATCGTGGTGATCTCGGCGGCTTTCTCCGGCGCATAGGAGCGCAGATGTTCTTTGAAGAGCTGGAAGGCAGGCGTCGCCTTTACACCCTCGAGCTGGAAGCTCCCCTCAAGGGCGGCATCCTTGAACTCGACGACGCCCAAGGCGCCGGCACGGCCGTTGAGCGCGTCCCATACCATGGGAGTGCCGTCCTTTGGGTCCCGAAGGTAGTGTCCATCCGGATGGACAAGATATGTGCTGTTGGTGTACTGCTTCAGGTACGCTGCGTCATAGCGCCCCAACTCGTTTACAAGCACGTTCATCAACGAAAGCGCGAAGGCGGTATCGGTGCCGGGGCGGATAGGAATCCACTCGTCGGCCTTCGAGGCTGCATGGGAACAGACAGGATCCACTACGACCAGTTTCATCCCGCGCATCCGAGCCTTTGCCATCTCTCGCGCGAGACCCATGGCGTTTTGCTGCGCGACGAAACCATGGGAGCTGCCGAATATCATCAGGTAGTTGCACAACCCGAGATCAGGGTGAACATCGTTGGAGCCGGTGATTGTGAAGGCGACGGGATGCACGCCGTTGCCGCAAAAGAAACCGGCGGAGGTATTGGTGACGTTCGGGCTGCCAAAAGCGGCCATGAAGGCGCGCAATGGAAAATAAGAGCTCCGGTCAAATGTGGCCGCGACCAAGGTGCGGGGATCCTTCAAGCGCGCCGCGCGCAGCTTCTCCACCAGTAGATTCATGGCATCGTCCCATGAAATCTGTTTCCACTTGGGATCCACCCCGATTCCCTTCTGAGGGTTGGTGCGCAGGAAAGGGCTCGTGATCCGATGGGCATTATAAAGGTTCATCAGGCCCGCGTTCCCTTTAGCGCAGGTCTTACCGTAGTTGGGCGGGGCCTCCGGGATGCCCTCAATCTTCACCACCACACCGTTGACCCGATGCACCCGAATGCTGCAGACGTTGTAACACATGTCACAGGCCGTGGGGACCCATACGTCTTCCCAGATTTCGCCTGCCGCTTGCCTATCCAGCATAGCTTCCCCTCCTCAAAAACAAATCTTCAGGCTTTCCTGTGGCTAATCCTAACCAAGCTAAATCGAGTACAAACATTCGGAGATTACACCGCCGAGACGCGGAGGGCGCGGAGTAAAAAGATTTTGATTATAAATTCTCCGAACTCTGCGAACTCGGCGGCTCCGCGGTGAATGCTTTTTCACAATAAACCCGGGAAAAAAGCGACTTTCATCGATTGATTCAACCGCCCATTAAGGGAGGCCCTAGAACCACGATCTCTACCTGGCTTTCTGAACCGTCGCTGAGTTTGGCCTGGAGTCCTCCCTGGGTCATGGCGTTGCGTCCATTGATGAGGACCGCCGCATGGGCTGCGAGATCTCCATTCTCCAGCAGACGTTCTTCCAGTTCTTGGCCATAACGGGCTACCAGCTTCTCGATCAAGCCGCCCAGCGTGGTCTCTTCCTGGACCAGAACCGCCTCCTCGCGCCGCCCCACGAGACGCTGGATGAGACCGACAAATGTTATTTTCACTTCAACCACAGGAAGCAACGTCAACCCGGCCGGTAAATTACTGCTTAAAGAGCGGCATTTCCATTTTGACCCCGGCCTTCTCGAGTTTCTCGGCATACATCCGGCGTATTTCCGGATCTTCATCCTCGTAGTCGATCAGAGTCCCGCCCTCCTTTGCAGTCAGATAAACGCCGTCGTCTTGACGCTTGCCTGCTACCATAAACCCGACGCTGTTAAGTCGGCTGCCGTAGCGCACGGCCAGATGGCGCGCCTTGCCCCCGCCAGTGTTGAAGTGCTGGTGATACCAACCGTTTGGCGGACAATAGACGCTGCCTTCCTTCCAATCCATTTTGACCACCTCATCGCCACGCCCGTTTTGAAACGGCCTTGTGCCTAACTCTTTCGACCAGAGGAGGACGTAACCGGACGACTCCAACCCCAATAGCACCGCTCCCGCACCATGGTAATGGGCTTTGTGATAGCGTCCTTCGGGCCAACCGGAGATGTGACCGATCAACCCGTTTCCGGAAACCTCGAACTGAGTGATCTCCACCCCGGCTCCCTTTACTGTCATCGAGTCAAGGCGAGCGGACTTTATATCAGGTATGAAGTTGGTTTCCCAAATGGGTTGCATACCCCGTTCATAGCGGTTGTTCTTGACCGCGAAAAAATCCTCTTCACCTTTGTAGCGGTCGGAAAACTGAAAAGGATTGTTAAACACAAAGTCAGAATTGTGAAACACGTCCATGATCACCGGTGCATTGGTCATCGCCAGAAACCTGACGGGCTCGCGGCCACCGTTAATCAGACGATGCCAGGTGTTGATCGGCGGGGCAAACAGACTGAAGGGCACCCACTCAAACATTCTCTTAGGGCCGCCGTCCTGCCAAATTTCGGTGGCGCCCTGGCCGGCCAAAATACAGATCACCTCTTCATAGAGATGTTTCTCCACGTTCAGCGCGCCCCCGGGGGGAATCTCAGCGATATACATGCTTGAGACTCCCTCCATTCCATGGAGCTGAACGAAACAGCCCTTTCCTCCCACGCGAGGCCACGGCGCCAAGGGTAACTCGCGCACGTCTTCCACCCCATGCCCCTGAACGACGGGCAGTCCCTCGCTCTTCATCCATTTGAAGTAGGCGGTTTTTTCGTACGATGCCAATAAGGTTTCAAATCGTTTGTCGATTGCCATAGCCTCTCCTTTATTAGATTCTATCCTGAAGTTTGTTAGACAAAACTGGTTCAAGATTTTCTCTCGCCAAGGCGCCAGCGAAATAAACTCCAAAATCCGAAGCACGAAATCCGAAACAAACAGCAGTCAAATAAACCCAAAACCAAAGAAAATCCAAAACCCTGAATCCAAATTGAGGTTGTTTGAAATTTTCTGGTTTTTTGAACATTTGAAATTGTTTCGAGTTTCGTGCTTCGGATTTCGTGCTTCGAATATTCGTCGTTGGCATCATTGCGGGAGACATGGTTTTTCCGATCTGGTATTCGTTTCCGAATTTCAAATAACTTTGGCTAGTTCTTCTGGGTTTCCTGTGAAGGGATAGTCGCCACAGAGGCACGAAGTTCACAGAAAATTCGAATTTCGACATTCGAATTTCGAAATTTTACTCCGTGCCCTCGGCGCCTCCGCGGTGAACGAAGTCGGCATGCCTAAAGCCCCAACTCTCTCCGCACCTCGCGGATCAGGCGAAAATCCACTATTTGAAACTCGGAACCCGAAACTTAGCCCTCTCATCCCGGTCCCTGATCGAGCGGTTCAAGCCTCAGCGTTACACCATTCTTCTCCAGCTCTCTGTAATACTCCTTTTTGATCGCCGGATCTTCTTTATCGTAGCGCAGCTTGAATGAAAAACCGTGAGGATTATCGCTCCGAGCGGCGCCTACTGGATCGTAATCTCCCCGACTGGTGGTCGTGGAAAGTCTTTGATCCCATCCTTTAAACGCGAGCTGCCTGAAACGGCCCTTGCTGGTATTGAAGTGCTGATGGAACTCATTCATCCGGGGCGCGACCACGCCGTAGGGTTGAATCGGGACCTTTCGCCTCTGCTCTGGGTTCGCTTCGCCTCCAGGCATAAACAAAAGCTCATACCCCGAACCGTCGATTTGAATCACATGCGCTCCCGCGCCGTGCCTATGTGCGGTTACATAGGTCCCTTCGCCGACCTCCAAAATGTGAATCTGCGAACCGGAATTGCCCATATAGAGACGCATGATGGACGTGCGAGCGCCTCTCTCCTCCCAGGTGTCCAGGGAAAACTTTTTGATGTCAGCGATAAAATTGGTTTCAAACAATCTCTTGGTCCAGTGCTTGGCCTTTTCCCGATACTCCCCGTCGCTTGCGTAACTGTACCTCTCTTTGAAGACGAAGGGGTTGTTAAAAACGAAATCGAGATTGTGGTACAGATTGATCACCTGCGACATGTTCGTGCCAAAGAAGATGCGACAGGGTTTGTCGGCAGAGCTATTGAACTCCTGGTGCCAGGCATTGAGCGGGATGGCGAGCAGCGCTCCCTCCCCCCATTCGATAGTCCGTTTGGGTTCTCCCTCCTGCCAGATTGTGGTCGCTCCGGTTCCGCTCATCACATACATAACAGCTTCATACATATGGCGATCGGGCTTAAGTTCGCCTTTCGGCGGGATTTCAATGACCTGAAGATTGACGACCTCCTGATCGCCGAGGCGCGTGTATGCGGCTTTCCCCCCCCGTCTCTCCCAATCGCCTAGCGGCAAAGTGGCGAGATTCTCGAGATAGCTGTCCTCATACAAGGGCACACCCTCGCGTTTAACGAAGCTCCGGTAGTGGCTTCCAGCCCACCATTCTTCAAAAGTTTTCGGGGCAGTAGACATTTAATGCTCCTCCTTACAAGTCGTGCGTTGCGACGGGAGACCGGAGACAGAAGACGGTCTTCGGTCCCCGGTCCCCGGTCCTCGGTCGTTGGTCGTTGGTCGTTGGTCGTTATTGCAGCCCAAGAATCCGCTGCGCATTCTTGTAAAAAACTTTTTCCAGCACTTCAGGTTTAAGCCCCAAGGAATCCCAATCCTTGGACAAGCGGTCATGTGTCAGGGCCGGGTAATCCGAGCCGGACATAAACTTGTCTTGCAATCTGCCGCCGATCTCTTTTTTCAACGCATCGCTGAAATACTTTGGCGACCACCCGGAAAGCTCATTGTAGACATTGGCCTTATGGACTAGCACCGCGATCATCTCGTCCTGCCAAGGCCATGAGGGATGACAGGCGATGATCGTAAGCTCCGGAAAGTCGGCGGCCACGGCGTCGAGAAGAAGCGGCTTGCAATATTCGAGCTTGATTCCCATCCCGCCTGGCAGACCTGCGCCGATGCCCGTGGTTCCGGTATGAAACTGCACGGGGGTTTTCAATTCCGCGCACTTCTCCCACAGCGGATAAAAGCGACGATCATTGGGATAGAAGGCCTGGAGCGCGGGTTGAAATTTCAATCCCATCAATCCAAGCTCTTTGACCGCTCGTTCTGTCTCTTTGATCGCCATCTCTCCTTTCCAAGGATCGACACCGGCAAAGCCGCCAATGAAGGCATCAGGGAAGCTTTTGACGATCTCAGCTAACAGCTTGGTTTTTCACCGTCAAGGATTCATCGGCACTCAAATAATAGAACGCTACTCAGAGGAAAATCTTGAGGCAGCCAGTTCACGGACAGTAATTTATGTGCAGATTAGAAGTGACGGCGAGCCTCCTCCATTCGCACATAGAGCAGACTAACTAATCCGCCAGTGAATTTCGAGCCCAGAGATATTGCTTCATTCACCGTTTGGAAAGCCGGAACGGCTCAGACCATTTTTTGTCCCTGTAGGACATCATTATCATCTTCCACGCGACTGGATCTTATCGCGGACAATTGTTGGAATTGGAATGGCCTTAACATTGTTCTCCCGGCGCCGGACGCAAACGGTTCTTAACACCCCTCTGGCTTTAACCTCAACCGTGTTTTCAATAAGCACCTCGAAGGTCAATGTCCGTTGAGTGATTTTTTTCAACTTCAAGCAAACGGTGAATTGCTCATCCACCACAATCGGGCGCAGAAAATCAAGGCAGGCGTGCTGCCGGGCCCAACCGATTTTCTTCTTGCCGCTCGCGGCCCAGTAGTCCAATAACGGCACCCCCAGCGAGCGGAAGAGAGACTGTTCGGCCTCCTGCGTCCAGGCAAACATCTGGTAAAACTGCGCGATGCCTGCCGGGTCCGCCTCGTGAAAAAGCAACCGTCGTTCGATGCGATGCTCAAGCATGAAATTGTTTTTGGTTCAGATTTTGGCTCTTCTGGGTTTCCTGTGACGGAGTATTCACCACAGAGGCACTCGCCCTGTGGAATTGCAGCCCGGTATTCCACAGGGCAAGAGTTCGCTGAGTTCGGATAATTTCTATCAAAAACTATTTACTCCGCGTCCTCCGCGCCTCCGCGTGATTCACACGGGGAAGCCTGAAGAACCCAGATTTTCAAGAAAAACGATGGAGCGATACGAGCAGTCTTGTAGTTTCAGGTCTCGAAATAGCCCATGTCGTCCGCCCGGCCGTTTCATCCCGATCGAGTTCCGCGCAGCGCTTTGGTTTGTTCCCAGTCTATCTTTCGGGTCGCCGCGTCGATGGCGACTTTGTAGACTTCCCGCGCTGCTTGTAGCGTCACCAATTCGTTGACGTAGACATCGTCCCACACCGCCTGCGGATCTCTCTCCTCCGGTCTGCCGACCCCGCCGCCGCCGCCCGTATCCTTAACTATGTGATCGCCGGCCTTGAGCTGATGCAGCCGGTGGGTCTTGGCGCGAATGCGCTCGCCATTGCGCACGATATGGCAGATATTCGGCGGCGTCGGTTTTCCGCCAAGGGCGCCGTGACTGAAAGTCGTCTCTCCATGCCCCGCGCCCGTATGCATACCCGCTTCGCCGCCGAGATTTTCCACCTCCCAATGATATCCCGGGCCGCCGCGCCACTTTCCCGCTCCCGATGAATCAATGCGAAACTCGCGGCTGATCACCTTCCACGGATATCGGATCTCCACGTCCTCGGTGTTCGGCCGGGAAATTTCCCCGAGCGTGCCAATCGAAGCCGCGCCCTGGTACCCGTCGTAGCCCGCCACCGCGCCCGCTCCGCCTTCGGCGTGATAACCGGGAAAAACATAGAGGCCGCCGGTGCGTGGATTGGTGCCGTAAATATATTGCCCGTAGCGCCGCCCCCAACCCGCCGCCGCGCGGCTCGGCACCGCCTCCGACATCGCCATCATCACCGCTTCCATGATGTTATGGCCCATGTTGACCGGCGCGCCGCCCATCGGCGCGGGATACTTCGCGTTCACCACTAAACCTTCGGGCGCGATCACGTCGATCGCCTGCATCGTTCCTTCGTTGTGATAATCCGCCAGCGCCGAATCGAGAAACAAAATCGCCCCGGCCACGCCGATGCTATAAGTGCTCGGATAGCTGCAGTTGACGAAGCCGCGCCGCTGCTTGTCGCTCTTGGAGAAATCCAAGGTCAGCCGGTCGCCCTTGACCGTCACATCACACCGGACCGTCACCGGCACGTCTAATTCATAACCGTCGTCGTCGGTGGACGATTCGCCGTAGTACGTCCCGTCAGGCATCTTCTGGATACAAGCGCGCACCGCCCGTTCCGTCCGCTCCTGCATCACCGCAACGCAGCCCTGCACCGTCTCGATGCCGTAACGCCCGATCAAATCGAGCAACCGATGCTCCGCGACCTTGGTCGCCGCGATCATCGCGTAGCTGTCCGTCCTCACTCCGTCCGCCAGGCGCACGTTGTTCCAGATCAAGCGGAGAATATCGCGCTGCTCCACCCCCTTTGCCACCACCCTGACGCCGGGAATGAGAATTCCCTCCGAGTGAATGTCATAAGGGTCGGAAAAATAGGCTCCCGGATAAGCCGCGCCGGTATCCTCCACATGGGCCCGCGCCAGAGTCCAGAATACCGGCTTGCCCTGATAATAGATCGGCCGGAAAAAACCCCAGTCCGGCGCATGGCAGGAAAATCCGTGGTACGGATCGTTGGCGAGAAAAACATCCCCTTCGTTAACGTCGCCGCGGTACTCTTCCAAAATGTAGCGCACCGAATATTTCGCGCCGACGAACTGGATCGCCAAACCCACCGGTATGGCGATGGTGTTGCCCGCGCCGTCCCAGATGCCAACGGAAATGTCCTTGAGCTGCGAAATTAGATAGCTCTGCGAAGTGCGCTCGATAACGTGGCGCATCTCCCGGCAAATGCGCTGCAACGAATGCCACACGGTGGCCAGCGTCAACGGATCGATGGCGGCGGAAGCAAACGATGTCTGCGACCCTGTTTGTTGGTCCATCGCTTAACTCCTCCTCAAGAGGTAGGTGCCCGCGGCGTCCACCGTGGCGGTAAATCCCTTGGGAACGACCACCGTGGTTGCTTTTTCTTCGACTATAGCTGGGCCGGGAAGGACGTGACCGGCAAGCATGCGCTCGCCATCGTAGCAGGGAGTGTCCACCCATTCCTTACCGAACCGGCAGCGCCGCGTCCGTTTGAATGCGCCCTTGGGATCCTGCGTCCCCTGAGCCAACGGCAGAATTTGCAGGCCGAAGGTGTGCGGCGCCGTGGCCCTCAAGCGAAAGGTCAAGAACTCGACGGCGCGGAAGGGCAAATCAAACGTATAGATTTCCTTGTGGCGGGCATGAAACGCCTTGACCATCGCTTCGACATCCGCCGCCGAACGGAAGTCGCTTGGCAGCGGTAGCTCGATTTCATGGAACTGCCCCGCGTAGCGCATATGGACGGTGCGCGCCAGGATCATCTGCGCGGGATCCATCTGGCTTTCGCGAAAGTCCGCCGCCGCCCGCTCGATCAGGTCCTGGTACAGCGCCTCTATCTGTTGGAGATCGAGCTTGTCGGCGCGGGCGATCTGGGTGCGCGAATATTCCCGTCCCACGTCCATAGCAAACATGCCGAAGGCGCTGTAGAGCGCCGCGTACTTGGGGATGATCACGCTGGGAATGCCGAGCAGCTCAGCCACGGCCGCTGCGTGGACCGCTCCAGCGCCACCACCGACGACCAGGGCGAAATCGCGCAGGTCAAGACCGCGCTTGGTCGAAAGCTCGATGACCTGATCGGCCATCAAAGAGTTGACGCTCTGATAGATCGCTTGGGCGGTTTCGATCTCCGTCAATCCCAGTGAAACGCCAACGGCCTGGATCGCCTTTCGCGAGCGCTCCGCGTCGAGCGCAAGCTCGCCGCCGAGAAAATAATCGGTTGGCAGGTAACCGAGCAGCACGTCCGCGTCGGTCACGGTCGGCCTCTCGCCGCCACGCCCGTAGCAGGCCGGTCCGGGGTCGGCGCCCGCGCTCTGCGGTCCGACGCGCAGAAGACCCAGGGAATCGATCCAGGCGAGACTGCCGCCGCCAGCGCCGATGGAATGGAGGTCGACCATTTTGATCGCTACCCGCTCATCGCCGATCCAGCTCTCGGTGCTCGTGGGAATTTCGCCATGGCGAATCATGCAGACGTCGAGGCTGGTGCCGCCCATGTCGATGGAAATCAGGTCTTGCTGCCCCGAAGGTCCGGCGAAGAACAGCGCCGCCGAAGGAGCGGCCGCCGGCCCGGAGTTGATCAGCGATACCGCTTGGCGGCGCGAGTGCGTCGCCGACTGCACCAGACCGTCGGCGCGCACCATCAACAGGCTACCCTTAAAGCCGATGTCGGCGAGCCGCTGCTCCAGCGACAAGAGATAATCGGAAACAATGGGGCCGATGGAAGCGCTCACTAAAGTGGTGCTAAAGCGCTCGTATTCCTGCCACACCGGCAAGATCTCGTGCGACGTCGTGATGTAAACCTTGCCGTCGAAGGTCTCGCGGCAAATCTCCGCGGCCTTGCGCTCGTTCTCCGGGTTGGCGTAGGAGTGCAGGAAACAAATCGCGATCGATTGGACATCTTCGCTCCGGCACTTTTCCACCGCCGCTCGAGCCGAGGAAACATCCACCGGCGTCTCGACTTCGCCGGTGTAAAGCATTCTTTCCCGCACCGGCAACCGGAGATAGCGCGGGACAATTGGCTTGTAGGGCGGCACCTGGAGGTTGTACATCGAGGTGCGAATATTTTTAAAACCGCGGCGGATTTCCACCTCGTCGCGGAAGCCTTCGGTGGTCAGCATCGCGATCTTCGCGCCCCGTCCCGTGAGCAGCGCGTTGGTCGCGAGGGTCGTGCCGTGAATGATGTACTCCAGGGTGCGGGCGAACTCCGGCAAACTCTTTTGCTCGGCCCGGGCCGCCTTTTCGAGGCACTCCATGAGCCCGCGGCTAGGGTCTTGCGGAGTCGTCAGCGCCTTGAACTCGCGCAGCCTGCCCTGCTGATCCAGCACCAGGCAATCGGTAAAAGTCCCGCCCACATCGATGGCAACTCGGCTCATTTCAGAACTCCTTCCTCGATTCAGTCCTGAGTGCTGAGTAACGAGTGCTGAGTGGCGGACCGGAAGCCACTACTCAATGCTCAGGACTCAGGACTCGTTACTCAGGACTTGGCCTTGATCCTACCGTCCGTCGAAAACCGCGGACCACTTTGTCTTTATCTCGCGCAAATAGGCCGGGTCGGCTTCGGCGACTTTCGGGAACTCATTGATCCAGTCGAATGGGCGGCAAGCATCGATGACCGCCCGGGAGTTATAGGCGGCATTGCGGTCCCGCACCAGAGGATCGATGGGGCCGCTCCAGCTCTTGCGCATGATGTCGATGTCGGTTGCCGGATCGGAGCGGGTGGAAATCGCCCACATCACCTCTTCGGTATTCGCCGGATCGATATCCTCATCGACGACGATCACGTAGCGGTTCAAATACGCGCCGGTCTGGCACTGCGAGGCCACATAGGCCGCCTGCCGGGAATGGCCGCAATAGCGTTGCTTGATGCTCACCACGATCACCATCCTTCCCGCCGAGTACTCGGGCGTCCACACGCCGCGCACGTCGGGTATCCCCGCTTTGACCAGCGCGTCGCGGATCATCGCCGACTTGAGCACGCTCCTCATGTAGGAGAAATCATGGGGCGGCTTGGCGCATGGGGCGCCCAGATTGATCGGATCGTTGCGATGATAAACCCGCTCGACGGTGAGCACGGGGACAGGCGCGGGCATAGCGGAATAGTAGCCGGTGGCTTCGCCGAACGGCCCTTCTTTGGACAAATGGTCCGGCCGGATCCAGCCGGCCAGCACGATCTCGGAATAGGCGGGCATCGGTAGTCCGGTAAGCTCCTCGCGAATCACCTCGATGGGCGCGCCGATGATCGCGCCGCCGTAATTGTACTCGCCGATACCGGTCGGAATTTCCAAGCCGGCGAGGATTAAAAAAAGCGGATCATGGCCGAGGGAGACCAGGATCGGACAACGGCCGTCTCGCTTCCACCATTTCTCGTAATGCATCCGCCCATGTTTCCCCATGGTAATGGCGACGGATGCTTCCGGTCCGCCGAGGGTCATCATGCGGTAGGCGCCGATGTTGATCCAATCGGAATCGGTATCCGCAGTGATCACCGCGGAGCCGGTGCCGATGAAGCGGCCGCCGTCGTCGACATGCCAGATCGGCGCGGGAAACGACTCGAGATCGATGTTCGAATCGATGACATTTTCCAGGATCGGTCCATTCGTTACGAACGTGGGAGCGAATCGGCTCGACTCCTGCTCCCACTGGTTGGGTTTACCCACCAGCGCTTCCGCAAAGGCGCAGTCGTCGAGATCGGTCGGCATCCTGAGCGTCAGAAGCAAGCGCCGCCGGCTCGCCGTCGAGGCGGTCAGAACGCGATAGCCGGCGGGGTAGTCCTTGATCTTGTCGAACATCAGCGCGGGAGTGGGCTTGAGCCGGGTGTTGAGTTCGGCGATGGCGCCGAGCTCGAGGTTCCAATCCGCCCCCTCGACGGTTTTAAGCTCTCCCAATTGCTCCACGGCGCGAAGCCAACTGCGCAAATCGGTCGATGAGCCATGTGGCGTCTGCGCCATCGAGCGCGAAGACTGGCTTTCCATCTTTTCAGTGACAGCCTGATTCATGCTCCACCTCCTTTTTTAGAGCGCCCTCCCCTTAATCCCCTCCCATCAAGGGAGGGCAGACTTCTTAGGTTCCCTCTCCCCTTGCGGGAGAGGGCTAGGGTGAGGGGTACGTAAGCCTATTTAACCGTCACTACAGGCAAGGCCCCCGCAGGGCCTTGGTCGTTTCCCAGTCAATCTTTCTCGTCGCAGGATCGATGGCGACCTTGTAGACCTCCCGCGCCGATTCAATCGTCACCAGCTCGTTAATATACACGTCGTCCCACACCGCCTGCGGGTCGCGCTCCTCCGGCCTACCGATGCCGCCGCCGCCTCCCGTGTCCTTGACCACGTGATCGCCGCCTTTCAATTGATGCAGCCGGTGCACCTTGGCGCGGATTTTTTCCCCATTGCGCACGATGTAGCAGATATTCGGCGGCGTCGGCTTTCCGCCCAGGGCGCCGTGACTGAAAGTCGTCTCGCCGTGCCCCGCGCCCGTATGCATCCCCGCCTCACCGCCTAGATTCACCGCCTCCCAGTGAAACCCCGGACCGCCGCGCCATTTTCCCGCCCCCGACGAGTCCTTGCGAAACTCGCGGCTGATGACCTTCCAGGGATATCGGATCTCCACGTCCTCGGTGTTCGGCCGGGAAATTTCGCCGAGCGTTCCGATCGAAGCCGAGCCTTGATAGCCGTCATAGCCGGCCACCGCGCCCGCTCCGCCTTCGGCGTGGTAACCGGGAAAAACATAGAGGCCATCGGTGCGCGGATTGATGCCGTAAATATATTGTCCGAAGCGCCGTCCCCAGCCCGCCGCCGCGCGGCTCGGCACCGCCGCCGACATCGCCATCATCACCGCTTCGAGAATGTTGCCGCCCATGTTGACCGGCGCGCCGCCCATCGGCGCCGGGTAGTTCGCATTCACCACCAATCCCTTGGGCGCGATCACTTCCATCGGCCGCATGGTCCCCTCGTTGTGGTAGTCCGCCAGGGCCGGATCTAAAAACAGAATAGTGGCTGCCACCGCGTTGCTATAGGTGCTCGGATAACTACAGTTGACAAAGCCGCGCCGCTGCTTGTCGCTCTTGGAAAAATCCAAGGTGAGCCGGTCGCCCTTGACGGTAATGTCGCAGCGCACCGCCACTGGCACGTCCAATTCGTAACCATCGTCGTCGGTGGACGATTCGCCATAGTAGGTCCCGTCAGGCATCTTTTCGATGCAAGCGCGCACCGCCCGCTCGGTCCGCTCCTGCATCACCGCCACGCAGCCCTGCACCGTCTCTATGCCGTAGCGTCCGATCAAATCGAGCAAGCGGTGCTCCGCCATCTTGGTCGCCGCGATCATCGCGTAACTGTCGATGCGCACCCCCTCCGCCAGCCGCACGTTGTTCCAGATCAAGCGCAGAATATCGCGCTGTTCGACGCCTTTCTCCACGACTTTCACGCCGGGTATCAGTAGACCTTCGGAGTGAACATCGTAGGGATCGGAAAAATAAGCTCCGGGGTATGCCGCGCCGGTGTCCTCGACATGGGCCCGCGCCAGAGTCCAAAAGATGGGTTTGCCCTGATAAAAGATCGGCCGGAAAAACCCCCAGTCCGGCGGATGGCAGGAAAATCCGTGGTACGGATCGTTGGCAAGAAAAACATCCCCTTCGTAAACGTTGCCCTGATATTCTTCCAGAATGTAGCGCACGGAATATTTCGCGCCGACGAATTGAATGGGCAGTCCCACGGGGATCGCGATGGTATTGCCCTCGCCATCCCAGATGCCGACGGAAATATCTTTGAGCTGTGAAATGAGAAAACTCTGCGCCGTGCGCTCGATGACATGGCGCATCTCCCGGCAGATGCGCTGCAGCGAGTGCCAGGTGGTGGATAGAGTAAGGGGATCGATGGGGGTCTTCATATCAATGGAATTCTTGCTTTCTATTGAAGCGGCGCTTTCAATGACCATATATCGTCATCTCCTCGCGTATTACTATCCCCGAAAGTTTTCGCAACCTGCGCAAATTTTCTCGCCCAAGAAGGGGGACAGTCCCCCTTTGTCTCCTTCAGGGCGGCTAAGCCGCAATCCCTATTTCACCACAGAGGCACAGAGTTCGCAGAGTTCAGAGTATTTCTTAATCAAGAACTCATTACTCCGCGTCCTCCGCGCCTCCGCGGTGAGATCTCTCTTGGACCGATAGAATCAGCATAGCCACTGGAACATTTGCGCACCTTGCGCAAATGTTCAACTATATCGGACAATTTTGATTTTAATTTTCGTGTCCTTCGTGGTGAA
>ORMF010988187.1_pt1 | contig 17797 bp, 15 predicted proteins | sample 1779871 | NCBI WGS metagenome assembly ORMF01 (sample SAMEA104232316, study PRJEB22302) | groundwater metagenome | biome: forest; feature: aquifer; material: groundwater | place: USA | collected 2011-08-07 | depth 5.4 m
CGCCTGTTTCCCACGCGCGTGGACGGCGTGCGCGGCGATGGGCTGAATCGCATTGACGCCAACATCCAACGCGATTTCAAGCTCAACGAACGCTTCACCATGCAGCTCCGCATGGATGCACTGAACGCCGCCAACAGGTCTCAATTCGAAAACCCCAACCTGGACCCGGTTTCCACAAACTTCGGCCGCGTCACCAACAACACCTCCAGCACCATGCGGTTCCTGCTGTTCCAAATCCGCATTAAATTCTGAGGCATTCTTAACATTATGCGTAAACTCTATTGCCTGATCTTTCTTCTGGCCGCCTCCGTATTGGCGGCGCCGGTCCCATTGGACCTGTCCGGCGTCAAGCCGGGACCGGTGAGCGTCAGCCAGGACGGCGACACTGCCCTCGTTCAGTGGCGCGATGCCTCGGGCCGGTCTTGGCAAGCCTCGTTCAACCTGGAACCGGCGCGACCGCTCATCGCCGCCATCCGGGTGGACGGCAAGGTCGTGATCCAGAACGCAGTGCCGGTCTACTCCGCGCAAACCGGCAAGCGCCGCGGCGGCTTTGATGAATTCTTCGATTTCCCACCCAGCCACCCGGACGGCACGCGCAGCTTCCAAGGCCTTTTGAAAGCCACCTCCGCGCGGGCCGAAACCCGGGGCGATCGAGTCGAAATCACCTTTGACGGATTCCAGATGGGCATCTTCAACGGGTCCATCCGCTACGTTTTTTATCCTGGCAGCCGGCTCATCGAGCAAGCTGCTGTCGCCTCCACCAATGAGCCCGACACTGCTTACTTCTACGAGGCCGGCTTGCGAATGGCTGTCCCACGTGATTCGCGGCCGGGCAACAACATGGAATCCGAGGTCACCTACTACGACACGGAAGGCAAACTCCGCCTGGAGCATCCCAACACGTCGGAAAAGCTGCCTGTGCAGGCGCGCTACCGGACGCTCGCCGCGCGGGCGCAGGGCGGTAGCATCGCGGTTTTCCCCACACCTCACAAATACTTTATGCCCCGCGATTTCACCAGCAACATGGGCTTCCTGTGGCACACTGCTTTCCGCGGCCAGGTCTACCTCGGCGTCCGCCAGTTGCCCGATGACAACTCGCGCTTCTATCCGTGGATGAACGCCCCGCCCGGCACGGCGCAGCGCATGAACGTTTTCTACCTTCTGAGTGATGGTGAGGCAAAGCCGTTGCTGGATGAGGTGACCCGCTACACCAATCGCGACCGCTTCCCGCACCTGGATGGCTACCTGACCGTTGCGCCGCACTGGCATTACGCCTACACCGTGCAGGCGATGGAAAAGGGCGCATCCTGGATCCCGCCGTTCAAGCCGGTCTTGCGCGAAATGGGCGTGGACGCCGCGATCATCGCCGACTTCCACGGTGACGGTCATCCGCAGGATCAGACCGAGCTCCGCCTCAAGGAACTGAAAGCCTACTTCGAATACTGCCGCGCCCAAAGCGGCAAGGACTTTCTCCTCATCCCATCCGAGGAGGCCAACGTCCATTATGGCGGCCATTGGGCGGTCTCGTTCCCCAAACCGGTGTACTGGCACATGGCCCCTCCGGGAGCCAAATCGTCCCGGGCCGAGGTGCCCGGCTATGGAACGGTCTACACCATCGGAAGCGCCAAGGCGCTGCTCGACATGATGCACCGCGAGAACGGATTCGCCTACCAGACCCATCCCAGAACGAAAGGCTCCAAGGGGTATCCCGACGCGATCCGGTACTCGGAACACTTCCTCGATGACACCTATGTGGGAGCCGGTTGGAAGCAGATGCCCGCCGACATGGCTTCCCCGCGCATGGGGGAACGGTCGCTCACCCTTCTCGACGACATGAGTAACTGGGGGCTGCGCAAGCGGCTGCTGGCCGAAGTGGACGTGTTTCAAATTGACCATACCCATGAGCTCTACGCGCACATGAACATCAATTACGTCCGTGGCCGACAACTGCCCTCCTATGACGGTTACGGCGAGTTGCTGGACACGATGAGAAAGGGCGATTACTTCATCTCCACCGGCGAGGTCCTGATGCCGGAGCATTCCATCCGCGAAACCGCGCCCGGAAAGCTGCGCGCGACAGCGGAGCTTCGTTATACCCTGCCCCTTCAGTTCGCGGAACTCGTCTGGGGCGACGGCAGCAAGACGTACCGGAAAATCCATTCGCTGGAAACCACGCGCGAGTTTGGCAAGCAGAAGATCGAATTCGATGTGGATACACCTGGCTGGCGGTGGGCGCGGCTGGCGGTGTGGGATATTGCCGGCGATGGCGCGTTTGCCAATCCGGTGTGGAACGAAAAGGGGAGCAAGGTGGTGGCGGTCGATGGCTGGCATAACCGTGAGCCGCAGCCTCACTATGCCTGGGACGGAAGCTACCAGGGTGGATTCTCCGGCCTCGGCCGCATGCTCAACGGGCTGGCCGCCCAGACCCGGACAGTGAAGGAGCCTCTTACACAGAAATCCCTCCAAGGGATCGACTGTTTGATCGTGGTGGACCCGGACACGCCGCAGGAAGCGCCTGCTCCTAACCTGATCACCGATGCCGAAATAGAGGCTGTCGTTGCGTGGGTGCGCCAGGGAGGAGTACTGTTGCTGCTCGGTAACGATCCCGGCAACTCCGAGTTCCCCAGGATGAATGCGCTGGCCAAGCGGTTCGGCATCGAGTTCGTGGAGACGAAACATTTGGATGCGCAGGGAAGCGGGAAACTGACGCTCCAAACACCGCAGGGGAGCTGGTTCACGCCGGGCTTGAAGTTCTACGGTGTCGATCTGGCGCCACTGCGCGTCTGGGCAAAGAGAGCTGAAACGCTGCTCTCCGAGCGCGACACCGTCATGATGTCCGCAGTGCGCGAGGGGAGAGGCCAAGTGATCGCTCTAGGGGATCCCTGGCTCTATAACGAATATCTCTACACCCAGGACAACCGGCGAATCGCCGAAGAGCTGTTCCGGAAAATCCTCCAATAAGAGCCCGTATGACGAAACGTGAATTCCTGACTGCCACGCATTCGTGTTCCCTTCCAGGTAGCCAAAATCGCCGAGCGGAACGTCGCCATGGACGTAGGCGTGATCACCGAAACCATCTTCGGAGGAGCTATGGCCGGGACCTGCGATGAAACTAATCGGCACGCTTGCTGCTCGCTCGCCGGGGCTTCGGCTTGCTCTTGCCCTTGAGGTTGAGCGCCACCGCGGCGCGGATGAGATCCTTCAAGGCCGCCTCATTGACCTTGTCGCCTTCGTGGATGTCGATGGCCCGCCTGGCATTCCCGTCGAGGCTGGAGTTGAATAGACCGAAAGGGTCCTTCAACGCAGCACCCTTGGGAAATGTCATCTTGACGACGTTCTTGTACGTCTCTCCCGTGGAGACGATGCCGCCGTGGGACCAGACGGGAGTCCCCATCCACTTCCACTCTTCGACGATCTCAGGGTCTGCCTCGTGTATGATTTCGCGCACTTTCGCGAGCGTCTTCCCGCGCCAGTCCCCAAGTTCCTTGATCTTCTCGTCGATGAATGCAGAGGCAGATTCCACCGGGACGGGCCTTTTCACGTAAACCCACTCTCGCACCTATCTTAGCTGCGTTCAGCGTAACTTGCACCCTCCGCAAGCGGCAGTTCCGAAAGGTCGTTCCTCCAGGTTGTATAATCGAGGTTTCCGCAATTGAGCCGGCGAGGGAGTTGATCATGGAAATCGAACGGGACGAAAAAGAGCGATCGCGCGTACTGACGGCCACGATGGGCCAAATTGAGAAGCAGTTTGGGAAAGGTTCCATCCTGCGCCTCGGCTCCAAGGAATCCATCATTCCGATCGCGGTGATCTCAACCGGAGCCATCTCGGTGGACCATGCCTTGGGAATCGGAGGCTTTCCGAGGGGAAGAATCAGCGAAGTGTACGGGCCGGAAGCCTCCGGGAAAACCACCATCGCGTTGCAGGTGATTGCCGAGGCGCAGAAGGCCGGCGGCGTGGCAGCGTTCATCGATGTGGAGCATGCCTTGGACCCGATCTACGCTCGCGCCTTGGGCGTCGACGTGGACAATCTGCTGGTCTCGCAGCCCGACTATGCCGAGCAGGCGCTGGAAATCACCGACTCACTCATCAGCTCCGGCGCAATCGACGTGCTGGTGCTGGACTCGGTTGCCGCGCTGGTTCCCAAAGCCGAACTCGACGGAGAAATGGGCGACTCATTCATGGGCGTGCATGCCCGTCTGATGTCGCAGGCCATGCGCAAGCTCACCGGTACTGTGGCGAAATCGAAGACCTGCCTGATCTTCATCAACCAGATTCGCGAAAAGATTGGTGTGATGTTCGGGAACCCGGAGACCACCACCGGCGGCCGGGCGCTGAAGTTCTACTCCTCGGTGCGGGCCGACATTCGCCGGATCGCCGCCATCAAGGATGGCGATGGGGTGATCGGCAACCGTACCAAGATCAAGATCGTGAAGAACAAGCTTGCGCCGCCGTTCCGCGAATCCGAGTTCGACATCCTCTACGGTGTGGGTATCTCGAAGGAAGGCGACCTGCTCGATTTGGCGGTGGCTCACAATATGGTTGAGAAGAGCGGTGCCTGGTACAGCTATAACGGAGAACGCATCGGCCAGGGCCGCGAGAACTCTCGCACCTTCCTGCGCGACAATCCCGATATTTGCGCCAAGCTCGACAAGGAAGTCCGCTCCAAGCTGAATTTGGTCCGCGCCGAGAGCGCTCCGGCTCCAGGCCCGGAGGCGGTTCCTGCCAAGGCCGCTCCTGCCGGAAAATCCAGATAGCCCGCAAAGGGCCGTCCCGGCCCTCAAATCAATCCCTTCCAGCATTTGGCTGCCGGGACGGGAAGAGCTCCGTTTTGCGGGCTGGTAATAATGTCTGCAAGTTCCCTGAGAATCCGCCTCCCGGGCAAGCACGAATTTCTCGCGAGCTTGCTCGAACCGGGAGGCTACCCTTGCTAGAAAAAGAACGAGAACAGGCCCTTTCCACCGCCCTGCAACAGGTGGAGAAACAATACGGCAAGGGAGCCGTGCTGCGGATGGGCTCCGGCTGTGTGCAGAATGTGGCCGTGATCCCTTCCGGATGCCTGTCGCTCGATGCGGCTCTGGGAGTGGGCGGATTCCCGCGCGGACGAGTGATCGAGGTCTTTGGCCCGGAATCTTCCGGCAAGACCACCATTGCCCTGCAGGTGGTAGCACAGGCCCAGAAGCGCGGAGGCACGGCGGCTTTCATCGACGCCGAACATGCGCTGGACCCCACCTACGCGCGGAACCTCGGCGTCAACCTGGATGACCTGCTCATCTCGCAGCCAGATTACGGCGAGCAGGCGCTCGAAATCACCTCCACCCTGGCCGGCAGTTTCGCCGTCGACATCATCGTCGTTGACTCGGTCGCGGCGCTGGTCCCGAAAGCCGAACTCGAAGGCGAGATGGGCGACTCATTTATGGGCCTGCATGCCAGGCTGATGTCGCAGGCGCTGCGCAAACTGACGGGAAACGTCTCCCGCACACAGACCTGCCTCATCTTCATTAATCAGATCCGCGAAAAGATCGGGGTGATGTTTGGGAGTCCGGAAACCACCACCGGCGGCCGGGCGCTGAAGTTTTTTTCCACCCTGCGGCTGGATATACGGCGTATTGGGGCCATCAAGGAAGGCGAGAAGGTCACAGGTAGCCGCACCAAGATCAAGGTGGTGAAGAACAAGCTGGCGCCGCCCTTTCGGGAAGTGGAAGTGGACCTGATCCACGGCGAAGGCGTCTCGCTGGAGGCCGAACTGCTGGACCGGGGCGTGGAGCAGAAGGTAGTGGACAAGAGCGGCGCCTGGTATGCCTACGAGGGCGAGCGGCTTGGACAGGGCCGCGAAGCATCCCGTCTGTTTCTGAAGGAAAATGGGCCGGTTCGGGACCGTTTGGAGGCGCAGCTCCGCAGTGTGCTCGGCATCGCGGTGGCTCCGGCTCCATCCGTCGTGCCGGTGAAGCCGGCGGCCAGCGTGGGGCCTGCTTCCGCGGCGCGACGAGTTCAAACCGCCTAAAATGGCCGTTTCCCAACACTTTTTTGATGGCATGTGGAAAAAAAGCCAGAAAAATGGGCTTTTCGTGATGATTTCTCTTTACAGCCTAGCAATGGTTTGGCTATGATGAAACAGCAAAACATTTCCTTACGGTCTTGTTTCCGCGATTGAGGTTACCTCAGTCGGCCCGAGCAGGCTCCGCTAAGGTTCATTGGGTATCAAGAAAAGGAGTATTCATGGCCGACAAGAGAATGACGCAATCGCAACTGGTGAAGAAGATCGCTGAAGCGTGCGGAGTTTCGAGCAAAGTCTCCAAGGGCTTGCTGGAAGCCTACGCGGCGACGGCAGTTGCTGAAACCAAGAAGAATGGTGTGTTCGTGCTGCCCGGATTGGGCCGCTTGGTAAAGGTGGACCGCAAGGCTCGCATGGGCCGTAACCCCGCCACGGGTCAGGCGATCAAGATCGCGGCGAAGAAGGTGGTTAAGTTCCGCGTGGCCAAGGCCGTCAAAGACGCCATTGTCCCGCCGAAAAAGAAGTAGCCTTCCTGCCGGACGCAACTCCGGAATGTGAAACCCCGCGGTGGAAACACTCGCGGGGTTTCTTTTAGTACTGAAGCGCAAAAAACCCGGCGCGGACCGCACCGAGGTTCCGTTTTGCGCTTGTTAATGAACGTGTTACTGAAGTGGATATCGTCGATCCGAGCCTAAGGTGCGGCGCGGGGACATAGCAAGGCCGCCTTACGCCTGCTTTTTTTCTTCCGGGGGTTTGTCTTCGCCCTTGAGAGCGTTCTTGAAGTTCTTGATGCCTTCGCCCAAGCCCTTGGCCACTTCCGGAATCTTCTTTCCGCCGAAAAGCAGAACCGCGATTCCGAGAATGACAACCAGCTCAGGCACGCCGAGAGATCTCATGCGGCCTCCTTGTCTAACGCTACCATTGTAGGTACGCGCTTTCGGCGGAGTCAAGCCGCCCCATTGTCCACTCCCTTGCCGGGCCGCCTAAAATCGCCGCGAAAGACTCAGCATCAGCGAATAGTCCGCAAACGCCGCGTCGCCGTGCCTTCCATTCAAATAGTCCGCCACACTGCGCTTCCGGTCACGATGGACCGCGAAGGGCACATTGCACGACACGGCATAGGACCTTCGCATATAAAGGAACCCGGGGTCCAGCGAGATCGCGTATCCCGGTCTCCGAAAGCCGTCGCTCTTGCCCAGCGCATCGCGCACCGGGACGCCTTCAACCCTTGCGCCGAAGCTCACCGCCAACCCGCTGACCTTCGGGACGGCACGTCCGAGCCCGCCGCGATAAAGGTATTGATCCGACACCGACATCACCTGTTCGCCGCGGGCGTTACGGAACGTGGAGACGCCATTCGTATTCCTTGGATTGAATAGGTACACGCCGGCGAAATAGAGCTCGCTTTGGAAAGGTATCCGCTTATACCCTTGCAACTCGATGGCGAAACCAGTGCCACCGTCGCCAGCTTGGATCGACTGGTCGGCCGTGGCTATGATCGCACGCCCCTGCGCGTTGGTCGCCGGTCCCGTTGCATTGTACTTGCCGGTCGGCAGCTTGAGGAACATCCCCACCGAGATATTGTCGCCGGACTCGGTTGGTGGTTTGAAAACCCACGCCCGGCCGCCGACTGAGATGTCACCGATACTGTTGACAACAAACCTTCCATAGGGGTTGTAGAGTTGATTTCGAGAGGCAAGCAGCACGGGAACACTGGCCCCGGCGCTCCAACGCGGAGTCAATTGCCTCTCAATGCTAAAGTCCAGCAAGTGGTAGACGTTCAGGATCTGGTTCCCATTGAGCTCCCGCTGCTTCTGTTCCACCGTCCCTACGAAATGGCGGAAGGACGGCTGGTAACGATAGCCGATGCCAGTTGTCCACAGCTTTGGGTTCCTGTGTTCCTCTATTCCACACGCTCTCATTGCGAGCACACCAAGACCTGGTGTGCCTTGACGTGCCGCCACTCAACCTTGGCCGGAGGCCGACCGAGCGCAAGTCGAAACGAGCGCGACAGCGATAGCTGTGAAAGGAACCAAACGCCTGACCACTACGGCTTCAATGTTAGCATACCGCTGGGCACTGCCTCCCGGAGCAGCGCCACGTATTGGGACGCCACCGAGCTAGGATTGTGATGCTCCAGTATGTGCTGCCGGGCAGTCTTCCCTATCTGGCGCGCGGGCACGCGGTTATGGCTGAGCCAAAGCATGTAGGCCGCCAGCATCTCCTCTTCCGCCAACCCTGAATCCACACGGAGGCAACTGGCTTCCGGAAATCGGGCTGTCTCCTGGCCTGCTGTCAGCACCACCGGCTTGCCGATGCCCATCAGCCTTATGGCGATGCCGGAGGTCTCCCCCGCGGGCGGGTATTTCAGGTTGATGCAAGCGTCCACAGCGGCGGCGTGCAGCCAGAACTGGTCCTCCGGAACATAGTCTACGCGCAGGATTCCCGGTTGCAGGAGCATGGGCTCTGCTGTTCGCTGCAAGTCACTGGAGGCCATTGGTCCTGCGACCAGCAACCAGACCCAGGGCTGTTTCCGCCGCAGTTCCGCAAAGACACGGAGGATGGTGGAGAGGCGTTTGGATTCGCGCAGGTGTCCAAACACGCCGAACACAAAGGCGCCCGGCCCAAGCGGCCGTCTCCAGCGCTCAACATCGGCTGCGTAGGGCGCGGGGGGGTCTTCGAACAGATGAGGAATCTCCATCACCTTGGCTTGTCCGGCATGCGTCTTCACCAGCTCGGCCGCCGCCGGATTGTGCACCACCACCGCTATTGCCTTCTCAGCCAACCGGCGCAGCATAGGGTAGCGGAAATATTCCTCCGCTTGCGCCGCCCGTGCCCGGCCGTGCCACAGGCGTTGTGCCAATTCGCGGTTCCATTCGCCGTAGTTGTAGACGAACTCTTCCACGTAGGACTTCTCATCCAAGCTTCCAAGGAAGAAGTGCTGCAACACGGCATCATGGATCACCACGACGCCGGGCCGCGCCAAGGCGCGCTGGTAAATGCCGTGGTGGAGCTGATTATTGCCGGTGTGATAAAGCTCGATATCGCAGGGCTGTGCGGGGTTGGCCTGTACGTCGTTCCCCTGCGACAAGGCTCGCAGGAGCGCGGCGCTGTAGTCAGCCACGCCGGTGCGTGCGGGGGGGAGCGGTGAATGAAAGCCGATGCGCATGCGCTAGGCCTTCTGGCTCATTTGTGAGCACGCGCAAGACGGAGCCTGGTCAGCGCGGCCTGAATAGTACGTCTTCATACGTCTGGTGCCGCGCTTCGTGGCCCTTTGCGCTTACCGAACAAGGCCGTACCGACGCGAATATGCGTTGCGCCCTCCTCAATGGCCGCCTCGAAATCGTGGGACATGCCCATCGAGAGCGCCAGCGATTCACCGGGAAAATGAACGGCCTCGGCGATCTGGCGCAGTCGCCGGAAGTAGGGTCGCGATTGCTCAGGATCCTCGGTCCAAGGCGGCATGGTCATCAGTCCGGTGAGCCGCAAATTGAGGCACTGGCGCACCGCGGCGGCCAGGGAGGCCACCTCTTCCGGATCAGCGCCATGCTTGGATTCCTCCTCGCTCAGCTTCACCTCCAGCATCACCTCGAGGCGCGTGCCGGTCTCATCGAGTCTCCGGGCCAGCTTGGCTGAATCGACGGTCTGTATCACCGAAAACAGTTCCGAGGCGCGGCGGCTCTTGTTGGACTGCAGGTGTCCGATCAGGTGAAACCGGGCTCCCTCCAACTTCTCAACGGCGGGGTATTTGCCTTCGAACTCCTGAACATAGTTCTCGCCGAACTCGCGCAGCCCGAGCGCGTAGGCGTCCTGTATCGCACTGGCGGGAAAGACTTTCGTCACAGCCACCAGGGTGATTTCGCTGCGCGCCCGGCCCGCCTTCCCACACGCCCGCACGATTCTTTCTTCCACCCTGGCTAAGTTTTCCCGTAGCACGCACTCTTATCATAAGGTGACCAACCCCCACGCCGCTCCCATACAAGCCTTCATCGCCTCCGCGCGTGAGCCGGCCCTGGTGGAGGAAGGCGAGCTGCCGCTTGCCCTGCTGCCCGGCTGTTACGCGCTCGATGAGTCCGGCGGGCGATTGGTGCTCGAAGCCTGGGATGAATCGCGCCATCTGGTGCGAGCCATCAACGGTATCCGCCGGTCTGATCCGGCCCGGCTTGAGCTGGAGATACGCCGCTTCGGCAATCGGAAGGGGTCGCTATGGATGGTGGACCGCGCCCGCGCCGCCAATCATTCCCTACAGCGCCGCGCGGAGCGTCAGGTGTTCCGGGAGCGCTTCCGCAAAATGCTGCTGCGAAACTTCCCGGGGTGGACCGTCGCCTCCATAAGCACCGAACCGGACCTGCATCACAGCCTGCCGCCGCCATTTGCGCGGGCGCTGCTGAAGCAGGGCAAGACGGGATGGGCCGCCCTGGGTGCGCCGGATGATCCATATGCCGCCTCGGCCGCGATTAGCTATGGCCTGATCTGGCTGGACTATCTCAGGAAGCGCGAAAAGAAGTTGTTCGTCCAGGGGCTAGCCCTGTTTCTCCCGGAGGGTCATGAACTGGCCGCTTGCCTCCGGCTGAGGTATCTCAATCCGCGGGCGGCTCAGTTCGCCGTCTTCCTGCACGGCGCGGACAACTGGGAACAGCAAGTGGATCCGACCCGGCACGGCAACCTCGACACCGCGTTGAACCCGGTTGCCGCCACCGGCGCGCCTCGTGTTCCCCCGCTGCCGCCAGAGGCTGAGTTGGAACGCCTTCTCCGGCAGAACGTGTCCGTTATCGACGGGCTGTTGCTGCCCTCGCCGGTCTATGGACAAGTGCCGTCCACCGCGGGAGCGGAACGCGGGATCATAGACCTGCTGGCTGTGGATCACACCGGCCGCCTCGCTGTACTCGAGCTGAAGGCTTCCGAGGACCTGCACCTTCCGTTGCAGGCGCTCGACTACTGGATGCGGGTACAGTGGCACAATCAGAAAGGAGCCTTCACCGCCCACGGCTACTTTCCGGGAATCACCCTACGGCCAGATCCGCCTCGCATGCTCCTGATCGCCCCCTCGCTCGCCTTTCATCCAACCACCGAAACGATTCTGCGCTACTTTTCCACGGACATCGCGGTGGAAAGAATTGGGCTGGCGGTAGAATGGCAGAGGGAGATCTCCGTGGTGTTCCGGCTACGCGGCGCGCAGGCTCCCCACTAGCCCGCAAGGGCTTAGAAGGAGACGGGCCAGGTGCAAACTCAGATTCTCCGGCAAATCCGGCAAGCCGTTGAGCAGCTCAATCCCAACGAGGTACGCATGGTTGCCGAGCGCGCGCTGGTGATCCGGCTGGCGGCGAAGTCCGTGGACGACTACGAAACCATGGAAAGCTTCCTGTGCGCGGGCCCGGCTTCGCCCAAGAAGCGGGTGGAACAATCCTCCTACATCTTCCGCGCCGAGGACGGGCAATTGCCGGAAAAAGGTGATCTCGACATTGTGATGGAAGGAGTCGATGCACCGGAAGGAGCATTCATTTTTCATCCGGACCACCCGGCGCAGTTGGTGTCCGAGGTGCTCGCGGCCAAACAGGATCTCGGACTACCGCTGGCGCGCTGCTTTGCCCGGTTTCGCAAACCGGTGACCGATCGCATCATTAGCAACGTCTCGAAGGAGAACGCGATGTTTTGCGTCTTGACGGCCGCGCCGAACCTGGCTCCCGGACTGTCCCTGCCGTGGGCGGTGCCGGAAGCGGTTTCCGACGCAACGGTGCTGACCATCAATCAGATCCGAATGGCCTTCATGCTGGCGGCCGCCAGTGACCGTCCAGTGGGCTACCGCGAGCAAAAGGCGGAAGTGGGCGCGCTGATTGCCGGAGCGCTCGGATGGCGCGCGCTGGCGCGCGAGATGGTGGGCAAGATCCCGTTTGGCGGCGGACTGATTCCGAAAGCCGGCATCGCGTTCGCCGGAACCTACGTGGCGGGTTTGTCGCTGGAACGCCTGTACCGGGTGGGTTACGGGCTCACACGTGCCGAGCGCCGCCTGGCGTACGGCGAGGCGTTGGACCGCGGTCGCGAGGTGGCCACGACGCTGCTGGATGGATGGCGCGCTCGCAAAGCACGCAAGGCTTAGGTTCTCTTTTGGGAGAACAGCAGCCCGGACCAGGTCTCATCGACGGCGCAGATCTTGTAGTCCACCAGGCCGGCTTCCAGACAAAAGGCACGTATCTCGTTTTGCGAAATATCGGTGCGGATGCCGGACGATTTCTTGGGCCAGATGATCCAGAGTCCGCCCTTGGGATCCATCGATCGAAGCGCCTTATCGAATCCACGCTCAAGCTCCATGCGCGACTGCACAAACAGAAGCACGCGGTGCGCAATGGAATCTCCGGGTTTGCGTTGGAGGTGAAGGTAGTGGGGAAGCGGGTTGAGCTTGCGCTCAAATCCGGCCGGAGCGTTCAACAGGACAACGTTTGAGTCCTTGCGAAAGCCCAGCTTCTTGGGCAAAGGTGAGCTGGTGTATTCACCCATCGGCTTGGGGACAACCACTTTCTCCACGGGCTCCTGAATCGCGGTGCGCAACACCTTCTTGATCCCATTCCAGTCTGTAAAGGCGGCATCGGGGAGCAGGCTGCGCGCGCGCGCCACCTTGTCCGGCGCTCCATCCACAAACACCAAAGGCACCAGCCGGGTTTTCGCGCTTTGGCGCAGGGCAGCTCCGACGGCGCGCCCGTGCGATGGCAGGCGGCTGAGATCAATCACAACAGCGGAGGGGAGATCGTCTCGAATGGAGCGCAGGCTTTCCGGTGTCGGGCCGTCAAACACCCTTGCCGGGAAGCCGGCCTTCCGCAGTCTCTCGATACGTTCCTGCGCCTCGGCAACGTTCCAGTGGACTAGCAACACGGGTTTCACAACTACATTATCTCCAAGTTGATATGATCGATTACCATGGATTCCCGCACCCATCGCCGGTCATTCGTTCGCTCGCTTGGAGGAGGTACGTTGGCCACAATGGCGGCCGGCGCCGCCGAGGTCGAGGCAAGGAAAGTCCTGCTCTATGAGAGCACGCGCAAGGAGTTCCGCGAGGCGATTGAGAGCGGGACGCTGAAGGCGGTGATTGTTCCCACCGGCAGCACGGAGCAGCACAACGAACACCTGGCGATGATCAATGACACGGCGAGCGTCACGCTGGTTGCACAGAAAGCGGCGCTGTTGGTCTATCCGAAAGTGATGGTGGCGACGCCGGTGCCGGTGGGCATCTCGCCACACTGGATGGACAGGAAGGGAACTCTCACGCTCACCAGGGAAACGTTCCTCGCCGTGGTGTTCGAAATCTGTGAGAGCCTGCAAGCCCACGGGGTCAAGAATATTCTGGTGCTCAACGGGCATGGCGGCAATGTGTTGCCGCTGCGGCAAAGCGTGCCCGAGTTCGCCCGCAAGCTGGGCATACGGATTGAGACCAATTCCTATTGGGATGCCTACACGCCGGAGATCGTGAAAAAGTACATGGTCAGCGGCAAGGCGCCAGGGCACGCGGCTGAGTTCGAAACCTCGTTCGCCATGGCCGCCTTCCCCGAGCGCATCCACTGGGAAGGTGTGGACTACGACAAGATCAAGCCGCACCTGCGGATCAAGGACCCCAAGTCGGCCATTCAGGAAGAGGAGTTTGCCCGCGAAGCCAAGCTGGCCACGGCGGCCAAGGGTGAAGCCATGATCGACATCGCAGTGAAATGGACCGCCGGGCGGCTCCGCCAGATCTGCGAAGGCGGATAGGATTCAATCCACTGTGAAGGCGATCACCGCGCCGCCGAGTTTGCTTCCATCCACCTTGCCGTGCCCTCCGGCGCAAACTACGACGTAGCGCCTGCCCTTCCAGACATAGGTGCCGGGAACCGAGTGCGCGGAGAATGGCAGATCGGTCTCCCATAGTTTGCGGCCGTCGTCGGCGGAGAAGGCGCGGAACTTCGTCTCGAAGATTGTTCCGCCAAAGAAGACGGCTCCATTGACGGCCAGCGGCCCACCCAGGCTCACGAGCATAGGAGATTCCCACCGCAGCTTTCCCGTAGCGACCTCGATGGCGGCCAGCGCGCCCCATGGTTCGCGGTTGCAGGGGCGGCCATCGGGCCCAAGAAATGTCTTGCGGGACATTCCAAACGGCGCACCAGCCTGCGCGGCGTACTCCTGGCCCCATCGCTCCCCTGTCTCGCCGTGGCGCGAGGAATCATAGGCGGCGCGCGGAATCAGACGTACGGCGGTCGCCAGGCGGTTCGCGGCCACAAACAGCAGTCCGCGCGAGGCGTCATAGCTGCCACTGCCCCAATTCGCGCCTCCCACATTGCCGGGAAACAGCAGGCTTCCCTGAACGCTGGGTGGTGTGAAGAGCCCCTCGTAGCGAAGCTTGCGAAACTCCTCTTCGCACCAGCCCGGCCGGGGAACGAACTTCTGCTCGGTGAAGACTCCGCTAAGCGGAAAGGGCTGCATTGGCGAGGGAGTTTCCCCAGGCACGTCGGAGCCCGGAACCTGGCGTTCCTCCACCGGCAGCAGCGGCTTTCCCGTCAGCCGGTCCAGCGCGAAGTAATGGCCCATCTTCGTCAGGACCGCCACGGCCGGCTTCCCGTCGATATCGATCAGTTCGGGCCGCGAGGCCACATCGTAGTCCCACAGATCGTGATGCACAACCTGGAACGACCACAACAGTTTTCCGGTGGAAGCTTGCAAGGCAACCACGGAGTTGGCATGCCGGTTGTCGCCCGGGCGCAAGCCGCCAAAGAAGTCCGGCGACGCGCTGCCGGTGGGGACGAAGACCATGTCGCGTTTTTCATCCACCGACATGGGCGCCCACGCGTTGGCGGCTCCGGTGCGCCCGGCAGGCATTGCGTACCAGGTCCATCCCGGTTTACCGGTCTTTAGATTGAAGGAGCGAACTGTGCCGGCATCCATCACGGCGCGCCCGTTGTCGCCGATGGAGGAGCCAACAATCACGTTGCCGCCGGCTACCACCGGCGCGGATGTGAGCTGGAAATTGCCGTCGCTCGAATTCGTGTTCAGCGGAGTCTCCCACAGCCGCTTTCCGTTGCGGGCGTCCAGAGCAATCAGCCTCGCGTCGAGTGTGCCAAACAGAATCTGGCCGCCGGCGATTGCCACACCCCGGGCCGATGCCTCCGAGTACGAGCGGCCGGCCGCATTATGCGGATTGTATCGCCAGCGCTCGGCGCCGGTCCCCGGATCGAGCGCAATCACCTGGTTGAAGGGCGTGATGACGTAAACAAGCCCGTCGTGGAAAATGGGCGTCGCCTCAAAGGCGGCGATTTGCGCAGCGCGCTTGTTCGGTGGCTCAGCTTTGGTCTCAAAGGTCCACGCGGTCTCGATTCGCGGAACGGCGGCGGCCAAGGCGAGGAAAGCGAAGAGAACGATCATGCCAGAATCTTATGATAGTAGAGGGAGGGAACGGAAGATGAACCGCAGACAGGTGATTGCCGCCGGACTGGCGGCTGCGGCTGCGCCGCAGGCTGGTGCACAGCAGGCCAAGAAGACGGTGGCCGCCATCGTGACCATGTACACCAATGATGGCCGCTTGAACACTCATGCCAACGTCATTATCGGCAGACTGCTGGATGGATATTCTCCCAATGGGGTTTTTACCGAGCCGCGTACTCGCGTGGTTTCCATGTTTACAGATCAGGTTCCTCCGCAGGATTTGAGCCGTGGTCTTGCGGAGAAGCACGGCTTCCGTATCTACCCCACTATCCGGGAGGCTCTCACGCTCGGCGGCGGCGATCTTGCGGTGGACGCGGTGTGCTTTGTGGGCGAGCACGGCGTCTACCCCAGCAACGATCGTGGTCAGAAGCTATATCCGCGCTACGAGCTGATGGACCCGATTGTGGAGGTCTTCCGGCGCACCGGCAAAACGGCGCCAGTGTTCAGCGATAAGCACTTGTCCTATTCCTGGCTGAAGGCAAAGAGCATGTACGCATGGTCGCGGGAGTTGAAGTTTCCTTTGATGGCGGGTTCTTCCATTCCGCTCACGGTGCGCACACCGGAGGTGGAGATCCCGTACGGGGCGGAGATGGAAAGCGCGGTAGTGGTTGGATATGGCGACCTCGACGCGTACGGGTTTCATACGCTCGAGTCGCTGCAGTGCATGGTGGAGCGGCGCAAAGGCGGCGAGACCGGGATTCGTTCCGTGGAGTGGGTGGAGGGAGAGGCTGTCTGGAAGTGGCGGGACACGGCCGGCCGGTGGAGCGTACCGCTGCTGGAAGCGGCGCTCTCGCGGTGCCCCTCGGTGAAGCCGGGCCGCATGGAGGACAATGTCAAGGCTCCGGTCGCGTTTCTGATCGAGTATCGTGACGGTCTGAAAGCCGTTGCGTACATGATCAACGGCCACAACAGCGGGTGGGCCGTTGCCGGAACATTGAAAGGTAAGACCGATCCAATAGCAACTTATTTTGGGCAGCCGAGACAATCGGACCGTGCCCGGCCGCTGGCGCACTTCGATGGGTTGGTCCACTGCATGGAGGAGATGTTTGTGACCGGCAAGCCGCTCTATCCGGTGGAAAGAACCTTGCTGACCACTTGCGCGCTGTCGCTGTTGTTCGAATCGCGCGCCTGGAAGAAGCGCATTGAAACACGGGAACTGGACATCGTCTACACGGCTCCGCGCGATGCCTACCACCAGAGGTCATGAAATGATATTACGAACAATTCTGATCCTTGCCGCGTTTTATGGAATGGGACTTCTGGCATGGGGGCAACCGCGCAAGCCGCGGATCGCGGTGGGTGGATTGGTGGCGGAGTCCAACTCCTTGTATCCGCGCGCCAATCCGATGCGGGAGGGGAGTCCGGTTTCCCGCGAGGAGTGGCTCCAGGCAGCCGCTGTGGCGAACACGGTACCAAGCGGCATTGTGGAAGCAGCGGGGAAGCTGGGGCTCGACGTTTATCCGGTCCTGCGGGCCAGCGCGAGTTCGCTTGGTTACGTCGAAAGGACCTCCTTCGATGAGAAGCTGAACGAACTGGTGCGCCAGATCAAGACGGCGAGTCCGCCCTTTGATGGCGTCATCCTGGTGCAGCACGGGGCAATGGTGGTGGATGGTTATCCGCAAGGGGACGCCGAGGTGGTGCATAGAGTGCGCCAGGCCATGGGAAGGCCGTTTCCGATTGTGGTGACTCACGATTTCCACTCCAACGTTTGCCAGGAGATCGTGGATGATTCCGATGTTCTGATCACGTATAAGGAGAATCCGCATCTGGATCCCAAGCAGCGCGGAATACAAGCGGCCACCATCATCGCCGGGATGATTCGCGGCGCCCTCAAGCCGGTGCAAGTGATCGCCAGGCCGCCGATGATCGTAAACATCGTTTATCAGGACACTTTCCACGCGCCGTACAAACCGGTGGTGGATGAGAGCCGCCGGCTGGAGAGCACTAATCCGAAGATACTCGCGGTGAGCGTTCCGGGCGGCTACCAATGGGGCGATGTGCCGGCCTTGGGTCCAAGCGTGATTGTCGTTACCAACAATGACCGGGCGCTGGCGGAACGGGAGGCCAAGCGGCTGAGCGACATGTTGTGGGCGATGCGGGATCGTCTCGTGTTTCGAGTACCAGATGCAGCCGCGGCCGTGAAGGACGCGATGGCCAGCACCAGCTTCCCTGTGGTGTTGATGGATACAGGCGACAACATCGGCGGCGGTTCGGCTGGGGATGGAACAACGCTGCTCGGCGAGTTGCTGCGGCAGAAGGCGCAAGGCTGGGTGGTGGTGATTGCTGACGCGCAAGCGAACCAAGCGGCGGTCCAGGCGGGAATAGGCGGCGCGTTTAACCAGATGGTGGGCGGCAAGACGGAC
>ORMF011348578.1_pt1 | contig 17795 bp, 19 predicted proteins | sample 1779871 | NCBI WGS metagenome assembly ORMF01 (sample SAMEA104232316, study PRJEB22302) | groundwater metagenome | biome: forest; feature: aquifer; material: groundwater | place: USA | collected 2011-08-07 | depth 5.4 m
CTCGGCCACGCCCGGCACCTTGCGCAGTTGCGGCTTCACCACCCAATCCTGGAGGGTGCGCAACTCCGTCGGCGTGCGGTTGGTGTCCGTGGACCGCACCACGTAATGGAACACCTCGCCCAAACCCGTGGCGATGGGCCCAAGCTGCGGGCGCGCGAGGCCTTCGGCCAACTCCACCGTCTGCAGCCGTTCCGAGATGAGCTGCCGCGCCCTGAAGATGTCGGTGCGGTCGTCGAACGTCGCGACCACTTGCGACAGCCCGAACTTCGAGATCGAGCGCACGTTTTGCAGTCCCGGCAAACCACTGATGGCCAGTTCGACCGGCAACGTGATTTGCGCCTCCGTTTCCTGTGGGTTCAATGACGCCGCCGTGGTGTTGATTTGCACCTGCACCGGCGTCGTGTCTGGAAAGGCGTCAATGGGCAGCAGGCTCAGCGAGCGCCCGCCGATGACGATTAGCGCCGCCGCCAGCACGCAGACCAGCAGGCGGTTCTTGAGCGAGAAGGTGATGAGCCAGGTCAGCATGGGTCAAAGGAGTTGGTTCAGTGTTGGCAGGCTCCAAGGCCGTTGACAAAGTCGTAACGCAGGTTTCCGAACCTGCTGTGTCGCAGTGCTTCCAGCCTGCGGACGCCGCGAATTCCAACGCGCGCTCTGACTTTGAACGCGCCGCCGATTGGAAATCGGCGATACAGCAGGTTGGAAACCTGCGCTACGACTTCGCCGCTCGCCGCTTCGGCGCGCTGACCGACTTTGTCAACGGCCTTGGGCACGTCGAGCAGCACCGACGCGATGAATTGACTTCTCGGAGGCGGACTCTTACGTTCGCCCCATGAGTAACACCTCCAAGGCGAAACGAGGGGCAACGCCGGAAGAAGTCGCCCGCTTGGGCCGAAAGATGAAGTGGCGGGACATCCAGTTTCCCAGCGGCGACGTGGTGACGGCCGAGACGATCGGCGAGATCTTCGCACTAGCGGAGGCGGGCCTGAAATCAGAGAAAGAGCGGAAGCGGAAACCCGCCGATGCCGTTCCCGCTTGACGACGTCTTCCGCAGTCTTGCCGTCGCGAAAGGAGATCTCCCAGCCACCCTGCGCGAACGCAACGAAGCGCAAGCATGGCTGCGCCGCTTTGTTGATCAACTGACGCACCAACAACAACAAGCCGCGCCGGGCGATTTGTCCATCACTCACGAGTCGGTTCGCTCCGTCCTTGAAGCGGCTTATCGCGAGCATCGCCGCCGGGAGGAGCGGCTTGCCCCCCGCCGGTTGTTGCAGGACGAAGATTGAAGGAGGCATGGTCGGCAAGCGGGTCACCTGAGTTCGCTCAGTCATCCGCGCAGCCGGCCCCCAGGCGCGACATCAGCATCGCCGACTTGATGGCGAACGCATGGCGCACGGCGATTTGGTCCTGCGGCTTCACGCCGGTCAGCACCTCCTGTCGGCCGTCGAACTTCGCTCCGAGCCGCACCGCGCGAGCGTCGAACAAATCCTCGCCCAATTTCACAAACACAAACGGCTTGCCCTCGACATGCTGGATGGCCGACGGCGGCACCAGCATCGCCCCTTCCGCTTGGCGGATCAGAATCCGCGCTGTGGCGAACATCTTGTCCTTGAGGAGGCGGTCCGGGTTGGCGAACTCCGCGCGGGCGCGGGCCATCCGCGTGCGCTCATCCACCGCCGGGCCGATCCACGTCAGCTTGCCCGTGAATACCTTGCCCGGCACTGAATCCAGCCGCAGTTCCACAGCCTGGCCAGTTTTCACCCGCGCCAGCGTCGCTTCCGGCACTTGCAGCATGGCCCACACGGTCGAATGGTCCACCAGCGTAAAGAGCGGCTTGCCCGCCTCCACCAAGGCCCCGCGCACGGCGGTTCGTTCGACGATTTCGCCCGCGAACGGCGCCCGCACTTCCATCAGCACTTGCTCCTGTGGCTTGTTCCCCATTTCATCAATCTGCTCCTCGGTGAAGCCCAGCGTGCGGAGCTGCTGACAGGCCACCCGGTGCGCGGCTTCCGCTTCTTCCAGTCCGGCCTGCGAGGTCACGCGGTCGGCGCGCAACTTCCGCTCCCGGTCCAGGGTCTGGTGCGACAACACCGCCCTGGCCACCGCTTCCGCAATCGAGGCGGACCAAATCTTCGCGACCGTCTGCTTCTCCTCCACCTTGGTCCCCAAGTCCACATCTACCGTCTGAACGATGCCGCTCACGGGCGCGGCGATTTGGGCCAGCTTGTTCTGGTTGAAGCTTACTTCCGCGTTGCATTCAATCCCGTCGGCAATCGCCCCGATTTCTGGCGTGGCGGTTTGGATACCTACCATCGCCATCGAGTTCGTCGAGGGCAGCCGCACCCTCATGCCCTCGCCCGGCTTGAGTTTGGCGGCTAGCTCCGGCTTGCACACGGCGCACTCCGCTTCCGGCACGCCATGCTCGGCGCACATCAACGCCGGCCCGGACGCCGCCGCCTTGCCTTTGCCTTTCAGTTCCGGGCGGCACAGGAAACATTCATCCTCATACAGCGAATGTTCCTTGCACCACAGCCGCGTCTTGTCCTGAAGTTCGGGATGACATTCCCAGCACCGGTCCTCATAACGCTTGTGTTCCTCGCACCAGAGTCGCCCCTGCTCGCGCAGGCTCGCGTCGCAGATGAAACACAGTCCCTTGGGCGCGTCGTGGGCTGTGCATTTGGCTCCGCTGAGTGGCACTTGCGCGCTCCCGCCAGCGGCACCCTGGGGAGCAGTTTCGGCCTTGCCTCGTTTTTGCCCGGCTTGACCGTGGCCGTCATCTTTGCCGTGGCCCGCGGATTCGCTCTGCTTGGAGCAGGCGGTCAGCAGCGCCACGGCAGCTACCAACGGGAGAAAGGGTAATCGGCAAATCAGTTTCTTGTTCATAAATCGTCTGATTAAGGGTTTGTTTGGGATCGGGTCGGTTCGCTGGGTTTGGTTTCGCCGGGATTCCGGACGAGCAAGGATTCGAGTTCGGCTTGGGCCACGTTCAGTTCGAGCAGCTTTTGCTGGTAGGCGAGCCGTGCTTCAGCAGTGGTGCGCTGCGTGTCCAGCAGGTCAATGAAGCCAAACTTGCCTTGCTCGAAGCCCGTCTGGACGAGGCGCAAGGCGTTGTTGGCTTTCGGCAGAATGCGCTCGCGGTAGTTGGCCACCTGTTCCGCCGCCGTCCGAAACCGTTCGCTGGCGGTGCCCCACATGCGCAAAAGGCGTTGCTCAATGGCCACGGAATCCGCTTCCGCGATGCTCACGTTGGCGCGTGCTTCCTGCTTGCGGCCCTTTGAGCGGTCAATGATGGGGAGCGGTAGCGACACCCGGAATTCCACAATGGAACTCCGGTCTGAGCCCCCTTCACGTCCACCGGCCACGCCGAGCTTCACATCGGGATACGGCTCCAGCCGGGCGCGGCGCAATTCCAACTCGGCCCGCTCGCGACTCGTCCGCGCGGCCACGACGCTGGGATGCGTGGCCAGCCATCGCTCCGGCCCGTGGTCCAGCAGGGCGAGATCAACGGTTTCGGCGAGCGCGCCGGACACCGGCGTTTCCTTCAAATCGGGCCGTCCGAGCAACGTGGCCAGCGTTTGCCGGGCCGTGACCAGTTCGCGCTGGAAGCCCGCCAGTTCCGTCCTGGCTTGTTCGAGTGGGATCTCCGCGCGCAACTGTTCCTGGTCTGCCGCTGCGCCGGCTTCGACGCGTTTACGCGCCGTGGCGGCGGATGACTCGGCCACTTTCACCAGTTCGCCCGCCACCTCGACGAGCCGCTCGGCAGCCAACACTTGAAAGAACGCCGCCTTCACATCCCGGACCAGTACGAGGCGGTGCAAACTCAAGTCTGCCTCGCTGGCGCGTACGCCGACGACGCCAATTTCCCTCTCGAGCTTCTTCTTCCCTGGAAACGGCAGTGTCTGCGCCACGCCGATGGTTTGCTTGGCGCCTGAGATGACATGACCGCCGCTCGCCGGCCCGTCTTCCGTGCTCAGTTCGAGCTCGGGATTGGACCACAGCTTGGCTTGATACGCGCGGCCCGCGGCGATCTCCACGCGGCTGCCTGCGGCGCGAAGCTCCGGGTTGTTCTCGAGGGCCAGCCGGATCGCCCCATCCAAACTCAGGGGATTCGCGCCGGGCGCAGTGGGGGTTTCCTGGCTCATTGCCGGAAGTGGACTTCCACCTCCGAGCGCAACCAGCAGGAGGACGGACAAGTTCAGACAATTCTTTCGCTTCATAAAGAGACCACCGACGGCCAACCGACAACGGGATGAAAAACACTGCGGCGTCAGATCACACCGCAGCCATGAGGGCGTCCCCAATGGGACTGCTTATTATGAAGCGAAGGAAGGCGCGCGCGGCGACGACGCCGTGCGGAAGGAGAACTGCCAAGTCTGCGAAAGCTCAGGTGGAGCGGATGTTGATTCGCCCTGTCCGCTGGCACCGCCGGGCGAGTCGGTCACCACGGGCAGCCAACCGAGCCAAGCCACACAGAGGACCGTTGGAGGCACCACTGTTCGGTTGCTCTCAACCTTGTAAGCGCCGGACTCAAGCGCCTGGCAAGCGTCCTCACTGCAGTCGTTATCTGAGGGTGTGCCCGAGGCGCACTGCAAAAAGCCAAGCCCAGGCAGGGACTCTAGCGGACAGTGCGAGGTGATCGGCACCCAAAGGGTCACCAACACCAGCGCAAGAATTCTGTTCAGCCAGTTCACGGGTCCATCAATACTCCCCACAGGCCAAGAAGTCCAACTGTCTTTTGGACCTATTTCCCCTCGCTCGGTCCACTCACGCGTTCACCAGAAGACTCGCCAGCGTGGCGCGCAGTTGCTGCCGCGCGCGGTAGAGACGCATCTCGACGGCCTTGGCGGTGCAGTTAAGCACCGCGGCGATTTCGGCGTGGGACTGGTCCTCGTATTCGGCCAGCACCAGAGGGAGGCGGAGTTCCTCGGGGAGCGCCTGCACCGCGCGACGGACGGCTTCAGCCCGTTCTTCGGCGGCGAGCATCTCGTCGGGTGGACAGGCGGGGCTGGGCAGCGTGTCGCTCAGGCTGGGACCGTTGTCCGACGGTTCGGCGTGCAGCGAGACGTGAGGATGACGGCCACGCCAGCGAATCCGGTCGCGGCAGAGATTGGTCGCGATCGTGTAGAGCCAGGTCGAAAACTTCCGACGCGGATCATACTTCTGCCGGTTCTGATAGACGCGGACGAACGTCTCTTGCGCCAGGTCGGCGGCGTCGGTTTCGTCCTGCAAGGTGCGGACCAGATAGTGAAAAAGCCGCTCGCCGTGGCGGTCCATCAAGTCATTGAGCGCCGCGTCGTGGCCGTCGGCCAGCCGCCCCAAGTCCGCCCGATCCAGCTCATCAGTGCTGGGAGTGTCCATCGGCGGTGGCGTCGTGGGCCAGGGCATGGCGCGTGTGCATCCGCGACGCCACGGTTTGTTCGCGGACCCAGCGCAGATACCGCTGGCCTTGCTCGGGCGGCATGGAGCGGCTGACCTCGAAGAAATGCCGCAGCATGTTCTTCTCACAGTCCACCCGTAGCAGCGCCACTTCCGCAAGGGCCTTTTCGATCTCCGGCGTGAGGCGGTCGGCGTCGGCGAGGAGTTTTTGGAGTTCGCCATTCCTCTCGTCGATGCGCCGGCACATTTCGGCGCAGCGCGGGACATAGGCTGCGTGCAGGCTGCACACGCGGGTGTACTCGGCGTCACTGAGGTTGAACTCCTGTTGCAGCCAGGCGAGCTCGGGCCGCTCCGAACGTTGGACGGACCGATGCTGGGCGGTGGCAGCGCGGTAGAACAAAACGTACGCCGCCACCGCCACGACCAGCCCGCTCAGCAACACCAGCCACACGAGTCTCATCGGTTTCTGGTTCCTTTACTGGCGGGGACCTTGGAAGGGATCCACCGTCTGCACGTACCGGGCGCGCCAGGCGTCTTCCGCGCGCGAGATCTCCGCGCGGGCCTGCGCATAGCCCGCGACCAACCCTGCAACCAGCAGCACGGCCACGTACGAGGCCGCGAACGCCGGGCGGCGCAAGGCTCCCTCGATCCACTCTCGGATCGCCTGCCAAGGGCTGCCGGGCCGGGCCTGCTCCGAGCGCGTGATGCGCTGCCAGACCTGCTCGCGAAACCGCGGCGGCAAGCTGGCGCTCACGCGCCACTCCCGGAGGAGCTGCGAGAGCGCCGGATCGTTACCTGTTGATTTGAGCGGTTCCATAATTGTTGCAGGCGGGCTGCGAAGCGTGCCGCGATCCGCCAGCGCCAGACTAAACCGAGGCTCGGCTTACTTCAAGGGTGCCACTTCGAAGCGCGTGCCGCGCTCCTTTTGCTGTTCCTGCAATTTTGGCGGCAGCGTCGGGCGCCTCGCGTGCACGAGGTCAGGGTCCGTGGCGCGCGCGGCGGGGATTTTGACGGCCTCCTGCTGCATCTGCTGGCCGCGGGGCGAGATCGTCTTGATGCCACGATCAACCCTGTCAGCGGTCACGCCGGCGACGGTCAGGCGCTCTTTCTGGAGCGCCTTCAGACGAGGCGGCACCGGGGTGTCATGGGCCAGGAGTTGATGGGCGAATCCGAGCGCGGCGAGCACTGCCGCCGCGAAGAACAATCGATTCAGAGTTTTCATCGCGTTATCTTTCTGTTGTTCGGGGTGATTGCCCCCGGAACGGTGTTTGACTCTGAGATCGCTTACGTTGCTGCACTGGGAATCCCTCAACGAATTACGCGCGGGCGGCGAGCGACCGAGTGAGTAAGGACTTCGTGAGCGGGCGGGGAAAGGTGAAGCCGTGCCGTGCTCGACACCGGGCGGATCGACAGCGTGTCGCAGCGCTCGCGGCTTGATGGCCTTTACAACCGGACGGCCGACACGTCCTCGAGCACCAGCCATCCGCCGACGGCATCCAAGGTCACACGAAAACCAGCGAGCAAGCTGTTGCCGAGCAATCCTGCTTCGCCGGGGAAAATCGGCTTCACATGGAGTCCCGTGCGGACGTTTGCGAAGGTCCGGCTGCCGAGTTGAACGGTCGTCGGCACGGTCGGGATGCTCAATTCCGCCAACCCGATCGAGATGCCAGAAGCCGTCTGGTGCTCCGCGTGACTGCCGACCGCCCATTGCAAAGCCGAGGCGCAGCCGGTGTCCAGACGCACCCAGCGTCGCGCGCGACCATTGACGCTGAGGGGCACTTGGAACACGCCGCGAGAAGACTTGAGCGGAAGGACTTCGGCGGCGGCCGGGCGCGGGGCTTGGGCAAGCAGGCGAATTTTTTGCGCCGGGTAATCGATTTGCACGATCCGGCCGCGAATGAAGTCAGCACCGACCAAGCCGTCCACCGGGCAGAGGCAGGCTTGGGAGAGTCTTCCCAAATCGACGACGAGATACTCGCGCGCCAATGGCACCTGGCCGATTTGAACTTCCAGCCGTTGCGGCCAGTAACCCGTGGTCTCCACACCGACGCCGTGGACTTTGACCCGTTTCCCCAGTTTTACCCCCAGCCTCCGAGCAGTTTGCTCATGCAGCACACTCACTTTGGCGACGGAATCAAAGAGGAAATACAGCGGCTCGGCCGCGCGCGGCGTCCGCACGGTGAGCCAGACGAGGCCCTCCCGAAACTCGAAGGGGAACTCGGCGTGGACCGTGGCGTTGGACCCAACCCGAGCGTCCGCCGCCACTGCCAGCGCTAAGGCTGCAAAAATTGCCAACCCGCAAAACCCTGATCGCATGTCCGGTGTTGAGCAAAGGCCATACCCGCAGGGCCGGCGCGCCAACGGCTCCCTTCGGCATCAAGACCTTCGCCAGCGCGGACACCAGACGAGCCGACCAGCGCATGGAAGTTTTTGACCACTCCGAGCAAATCGCCGCGTGGGAAAAATTTTGGACAGCCTCTGTCAGCAGAGTGGTCATATTTGCCCGCGGTCGAGGATTGCTCGATCGGAAGGAAAAACATTCCGGCTGGTCCGCCGCGGGACCAGCCTCTCAAGTCACTCGTACTCCCAGCCGCGTTTTTGCAACTCAGGCCCTTTCAAAGCGATAGGTCCGAACATGGACCAGTCCACCGCACAGGTTCTCTGCTTCAGACGGGCGGGCATCTTAGCTGCTTAGCTCCGTGCAGGCCCTGGTGGAGCGATCAGGGGTAGCAATCGCAAAGGTCCGTTGAGTGAGAAAGTTGTTGGCTATGTTTAAGTCGTATCTGGGCAGCGGGGCGGCAAAGTCGGGCCGCACTTTTCAGCGCGGAGGTTTCACCCTGGTTGAATTGATGATCGTCGTCGCCATCATTTCCATCCTCGCGGCGCTTTTGCTGCCGGCGTTAAGCAAGGGGAAAATCAGGGCCAAGCAAACGTCCTGCATGAACAACCTCAAGCAACAGAGTGTTTGCTGGTTCATGTACACGGACGACAACCAGGGTTTCCTGGCGGAGAGCTATTTCTTCGACTCGACCGGTCGGCCCAATCCAAACGTCTGGGTCCGCGGCTCGATGGACGATCATCCTGCCTTCAGTCGCCTCGACGCGGGCGTGCTCGACTCGACCAACGTGAACACGCTCGTCCGCGGCAAATTCTGGCATTACAACCAAGCGCCGGGCATTTACCGCTGCCCGTCCGACAAGAGCCACACCGCTGGTGTGCCGCGGGTGCGCTCCTACACGATGAACGGCTGGATGGGCGGGCGGCCACTCGCGGGCCAGGACAAGTTCCGCGTGTTCCTGCGGGAGTCCGACATCACCGACCCGACGCCGAGCCGCGCGTGGGTCTTCATCGACGAACACGAGAAGAGCATCAACGACGGCTGGTTCGCGGTCGATATGACCGGCATCCTCGGCCTGCTCGACGCGCCGGCGACCCGGCACGACAGCAAATTTGCCTTGGCCTTTGCGGACGGGCACATGGAGAGCTGGAAACTGCTTGATGCCCGCTCGCGCCTGTGGACGCAATTGCCCATCCAGAACATTCCGGTCAACATTGACTGGAGCCGACTGCAGGCAGCCTCTTCGAGCCGACGGTAAGACGGTGCTCCTTCATTATCGCTCACGATGCTGAGCGGGTCCGGGGGATTGGACCGAACAAGCGGCGCTCTACGGAGCGCCGCTTGGCTTTTGGCGCAGCGGCGCGGAACTGTGCGGGGCCGGAATTCTGTGCGGAATCTGTGCGGAGGCGGAGGGCGTGTCCAGGCACGCCAAGAATCGCCTCCAAAAAACTCAGGGCGGCGCGGAACTCACTTCGAGGTGAGCCTAGCGACTACAAGCCGCGCGACGTGAAGGCCTACCTCGATCGCTTCGTCATCAAGCAGGACGAGGCGAAGAAAGTCCTCAGCGTCGCGCTGTGCGATCACTACAACCACGTCCGCCTCGCGATGGACGGCAAGGAACAGCCCAACTACACCAAGCAAAACGTCATCCTCCTCGGCCCGACCGGCGTCGGCAAAACCTATCTCGTCCGCAGCCTGGCGGACTTGATCGGCGTGCCGTTCGTCAAAGGCGACGCGACGAAGTTCTCCGAAACCGGCTACGTCGGTGGCGATGTCGAGGACCTCGTGCGCGATCTCGTGCGCCAGGCCGACGGCGACATCCCGCGCGCCCAATACGGCATCATTTACATCGACGAGATCGACAAGATCGCCAGCGCCAGCGACATGACGGGCCGCGACGTGAGCGGGCGCGGCGTGCAGACCAACCTCCTCAAGCTCATGGAAGAGACCGACGTGCCCGCGCGCGCGCCGAATGACATCGCCGGCCAGCTCCAGGCGATGATGGAACTGACCCAGCGCGGCGGACGCAAGCAGCCCTCCGTCATCAACACCAAGCACATCCTCTTCGTCGTCAGCGGCGCGTTCACCGCCCTGGAGAAGATCATCCGCAAACGCGAACGCGAAACGACCATCGGTTTTGCCGCCCGGCCGCAGCCCGCCGACGCGGACGAAAAGATCCTCCTGCACGCGACCACGCGCGACTTCATCGACTTCGGTTTCGAGCCGGAGTTCATTGGCCGCCTGCCCGTGCGCGTCGTTTGCCACTACCTCAGCGTGGACGACCTGTTCCTCATCCTCAAGAGTTCCGAGGGCAGCATCATCCGCCAATACGAACAGGACTTCGGCGCTTACGGCATCGACGTGCTCTTCAAAGACGACGGCCTGCGCCGCATCGCCGAGCTGGCCGCCGAGGAAAAGACCGGCGCGCGCGGCCTGATGACCGTCTGCGAGCGCGTCTTCCGCGAGTTCAAATTCGAGCTGCCCTCGACGCACGTGAAACAATTCGCCGTCACGCGCGAACTGGTGGACGACCCGAAGGCCGAACTGAAGAAACTGCTCGCCGCGCACGAGCAGGAAGAGCGCGTGTTCCGCCGGCAACTCGTGCACGAATTCGCCCAGCGCTTCAAAGACAGCCACGGCCTGACGCTCAATTTCACCGATGCCGCGGCGGACCTGCTCGTCGCGCAATCGCTGGAGAGCAGCCGCCCGTTGCGGGAGCTGTGCGCCGAGAAGTTCAAAGACTTCCAATTCGGCCTCAAGCTGATTTCCCAAAACACCGGCCAGCAGGAATTCCTCCTCGACACCGACGCCGTGCAAGCGCCCGACAAGGTGCTGAGCGATTGGGTCGTGGCCAGCTATCGCAGCGGGCAGGCGAAGGAGGGTGGCGGCCTCAGGGAATCAAGCTGACCATCGGTCAAAGCCGACCACGGTGAGAACGGCCGCCCGTCCAAATTCTACGCCGTGGCGATTCACTCGGCTCTCTTGGACCTAACGCAAAGGCGCAGAGTCGCAGAGGGAGTCGCACCCTCTCGCTTTCAGTCACCAGAAAGTGACCGTCCCTGAAATGGCAAATGAGTTTCATCGTGCAAAACAAATGGCGATCTCCACGGACCGGCCGTTTGGAGTTCCGCCGCTAAGCATCCAGGCGTCGGATTTGCCCGCGACGGCGCCGAGGCGGTAGCCCTGCGGCCAGAAAAGGGGGAAGGCGAACCTCTGCCGGCCCTCGGACACGGCCACTGAGCAGTGACCGTTCGACCAACACAGGAGAGCATTTCCTTTCTCCATCGGACGGAGCGGAGGCGCGGGGACCGCTTCACTGAATGATCACGACTGAGCTATCCCTGGCGGGATGCGTTCGCGGTTCATCTCTGCTCCGCCATGTTTTGCAGGAGCTCTTTGACGCAGGCTTCAGCGAACTGAGGATCGTTGATCTCACTGTCCAGTTCGACCACTTCGATGTCGGGGCGGAGGTTGGCTTTGAGGTTCGCGAACAGGGCCGCGTCCGCAGCGGCGTCGTGAAAGGGCTTGCCGGGCGCGCTGATGACACTGATGGCCTTCCGGGGAAGCAGCACGGTGATGGGGCCGGTGGAGAGATTCAGTTTCTCGGCCAGGATCGCGCCGAGTCGTGCGCACTCGTCGGGCGTCGTGCGCATGAGGGTCACTTGCGGGTTGTGCTGGTAAAAGGTGCGCCCCTGGAACTTCGCGGGCACGGTCTCCGGCGGGCCGAAGTTCACCATGTCCAGACAGCCGGGCGTGACGATGGCGGGCACGCCGTGGCGGGCGGCGGCTTCGAGGCGCGTCGGGCCGGCGGTGAGGATGCCGCCGACCAGTTCGTCGGCCCACTCGGTCGTGGTGATGTCGAGCACGCCGGCGACCATGCCGCTCTCGATCAGGGATTCCATCGTGCGCCCGCCGATGCCGGTGGCGTGGAAGACGAGCACTTCGTAACCGGCCTGCTCGAGGATATTCTGCGCGTGCTGCACGCAGGCGGTGGTGTTGCCGAACATACTGGCGACGATGACGGGTTTGTCTGCGGGAGGTAGGGCAGGCGTCTCGCCTGCCCGGGACAGGCGGGCCGCCTGTCCTACCTCGACCATCCCGCAGATCGCTCCCGCCGCACGGGTGAGAATCTGGCGGGAAATGCGGTTGAGGCCGGATACATCGACGATGGCGGGAAACATCACGATGTCTTTGACGCCGACGTACTGCGCGGTGTTGCCGCTGGCCAGCGTGGAGACCATCACTTTGGGAAAGCCTATCGGCAGCGCGCGCATCGCGGCGGTGGCAATAGCCGTGCCGCCGCCGCCGCCGAGTGAGATCACGCCGTCGATCTTTCCCTCCTCGGCCAGACGCAAGAGCACAACGGGCGCAGCTTTGGACATCGCGGCGACAGATTCGCCGCGGTCCTGCCGGTGTTGCAGCGCCGCCAGGTCAATGCCACCCGCCGCGGCGACTTCTTCGCGCGTGATGTCGGGCTTGAACTTCGGCTCGCCCAGGGTGCCGACATCGATGAGGAGGACGCCGTGTCCGCGCGTCTTGATCTGGTCTGCGACGAAGGCGTGTTCGACGCCCTTGGTGTCCAGCGTGCCGAGGATTGCGATCGTTGCCATAGGTGACGCGGCGCAGTCTAAGCTGGAGCCAAGAAAAGTCGAGGGTCCAAACGCAGCGGCGCGCAACAGGGCTGGCCGGGGCATGGCCTTCGGGGTGTGTCGGCCGAGCGGCGGAACACGGAGATCCCACCCGCGGAGGCCACGATTGAGTTCACAAGCGAGGGAACGTGCCCGTGCCGCGAGACGGGCGCGCCGCTTGAAGGCTGGTCAAACCGCTTCGGGCTTTGTAGATTGGCCGCGGATGAGCATCAGCGCGGAAGCTGAGTTGATTGCCCGGTGTCGCCGCGGCGTGTCGGCGGCGTGGGACGAATTGTTCGATCTGCACTACGCGGCCGCAGGGCGATTCGTGTTTCAACTCGCGCCGGACTTCACGCGCGAGGACGTGGAGGAGATTTGCCAGGAGACCTTTTTGTCGGTGATCAAAAACCTCGGTTCGTTCAAAGGCGGGAGCGCGTTCCAAACCTGGCTCTTCCGGATCGCCGCGAACAAGGCGCGGGATTTTCGCGAGAAGCAAACGGCGGCCAAGCGCGGCGGCGGGCAGGTCACCGTTTCGCTCGAGGCGGAAGACCCGGAGACGGGGCTGACCATCGATCCGCCCAGCGCCGCGCCCGGGCCGGATGCGCAGCTCCTGGGCGCCGAGCGGGCGGGCGGGCTGCGCGCGGCGCTGGATCAACTCGGCGAGCCGTGCCGGGAGATTATCGAGCTGCGGTATTTCGGCGACTTGAGCTACGGGGAGATCAGCGTGGCTCTGGATTTGAATCCGAAGACGGTCAGTTCACGGCTCAGCAAGTGCCTGGACAAGCTGGAGGAGATCGTGCGGGCAAGGATGGCCAGGGAGCAAGCGCCCGTTTTTCCGTCTAACCCTTAGGCTGTATGTCAGAAGAACCGAAGAAACCCATCGAGCAGGAGCTGGAAACTTACGCGCGCCAGCGGCGTCTGGAGGCTGGCGAACCGCTTGAGTTGCATTCTGCCACACGCCGGATGCTGCAAGACGAAGTCGCCCGGACCTACCGCCCGCCAACCAGGGCACGGCAGTCCCGGCAGTCCTGGCTGAGCGGGCTGTGGCCGCGTGTCGCGCTGGCAGGCCCGGCTTTCGCAGCCCTGGTCGTTGTCGGAGTGATTTGGTGGGGTGCTATGCAGCCGCCGCCAGAAGAGGCCCGCGTGGCAGAGGTCGAGCGACTGGTAAGGTCTAGCGAAGGCCAGCCGCGCCCAGAAAAGGAGGCCCTGAGTGACACCGCACAGCGTCCGGCGGAAACCCCGCGGTTGGCCCTCGCACCGCCCTCATCGTCGTCCGAGCGGAGTTATCAGGACGAAGGCAAGTTGTCCAAGCAGCGCCAGGCTGCCAAAACGCCCGCGCCCACGCCCCAGCCCCTCGCGCCGACCGGCGCCCCTTCGCCGGCCAATCGGCCTGCTCCGACCGCGGGTGCGAAGGTCGCGTCCCGTCCGGCGGCTGCTGAGAAGCCGAAGTCGCTCGCGGCTGCAGGGCAGGAGCCTCGGGCGGAGAGCCGTTTCGGGATCGCCCTCGCTCCGGCTGATCCACTGGCGCAGTCCATTCCGGAGGCGTCGTCCGTCCGTTTGTCTCTCGACGCGATCCGCGCAGCGGAGAAAACGGAGGTCCCGGCTCTGGCCGCTGAACTCTCGGTTGCCACAGCCACGGTGCGTGCCGTAACGCTCTCTCCCCGAGCGAGTGAGACGGAGGCAGGAAAACAGATTGATGCTTTGGAGCAAACCGCCCGTGGGGTTCAAGCGGGAGACACCACGAGCCACGTCACTTGGCTTTACCAGAACACGGCCGTCCCGGCAAATTCGCCGGCAGTGTTGAATTCCTTCCAAGTCCAGCAAACCGGCGAGCAATTGCGGTTCATCGACGCGGACGGTTCGACTTACCTAGGCCGCCTCGTGGAAACCGCCGACGCCACTGCCGCCACTGCCGCCACTGCCACCAAAGCCAGCGAAGCGAGAAGGCTCAGTTCGAGACGCGATACCAAGGCGCCGGCCAGCCAGCCTGCCTTGCGCGCGAAGAAGGCGCTGAGTCCCCAGACGAACCAAGCGGGTGCCACCTATAACTTCATCGCCCAGGGCACCAACCGCAGCTTGAACCAACTCGTTGTATTCCAAGGCAACTATGGGGTGGAGCCTGGTCTTCAGCCAGTGCCAAGTGGCGGTGCCGCGCTTCAACTGAACTTCGATCGTTACGGCGGCACCGGCGTTGGCGGAGGACTCGGCGGGAGGGATCTTGGCGGCGGCGGTCAACAGCCGTTCCCGGTGATTCAAGGCCAGGCCGTCGTTGGCGGGACGAGCACGATCCCGGTTAACGCGGTGCCCTCGCGCCAACAGGTGCAGCCGCCGCGTTAGTCCCAGCTTATCTCCGTCACACTGGTCAGTGCCTCTGGGGCCGGGGCTGTCGGCTCAACCACGGGGGCGGCTTTCGCTCGGATTCGTCTCTGCGGAACTTCGCGCGCGGGGGATTCCGGTGCAGCGGGCACGGGCTGAGTTTCCATAGTCGGCGAACCGGACTGAGTGTTATCTGGCCCGGCGACAAGAACCTCCAAGTCCTTGGCCCGCAAGGCCACTACAAGCTCCGTAGGTGCAGCGCTGTCAGTCACGATCGTGTCGATGCGGTCGAGTCCGCAGAGGTGGGCGACGGATTGGCGACCGAACTTGGTGTGGTCGAGGCATACGATCACCTTGCTCGCAGCGTCGAGCATGGCGCGCTGGATGTCGATGAGCAGCGCGTGGGAGTTCGTGATCCCTTCGAGGGTGATGCCGCCGCCACTCATGATGGCCACGTCGGCGTGGATTTTCTGAAACGCCTCGACCGCCAACGGCCCTACCATCACGCCTAATCGGGGGTAGATCACTCCACCCGAGACGACGACCTCAATGCGCTGCGAGGAGGCGAAGAGATTGGCGACCGGGAGCGAGTTCGTAACGATCTGGAGGGTTTGGCTCTCCAGATAGCGGGCTACATGATAGCAGGTTGTGCCGGCGTCGATGATGACGCTCTGCCGCGGCTTGACTAGGCTTGCGCAGAGCCGGCCCAGCGCTTCTTTTTCGTCGAGTTGGTGTGTGTCGCGCGTGGAGAAAGTGAATTCGTCGGAGCGGGGATTCAGGAGGCGTGCACCCCCGTGAGTACGGCGGAGGGTGCCGCGCTCCTCCAAGAGGGTCAGGTCACGCCGGACGGTGGACGCCGAGACTCCAACCTGTTGAGCCAGTTCCTCTAAGGAAGCAAACTCGACCTTCTGGAGATGCGCCTCCAGTCGGTGTTGGCGTTCTTCAGCCGTCATCTGAGATAGATTGTGATAGAAGCTGGAAGATTTTGCAAGAAAATATTTGACAATCTTTCAATAACGATCAAGACTGAGCGCGGTTTTGAGAATGGCTGCTCCTAGTCCAACGCTCCACCGCGCGGTGGTCGAACACTTGGTCCGCCAAGCCGTCTATCAGCGGCTCGGCAGACCGATGCCCCGAACCGCCACCGCCCCGAATCCGCTGGTGGTCAACGTCAGTGCCCGGCATTGCCATCTCACGCAGGAGGCCGTGGAAACTCTGTTCGGGAAAGGACACAAACTCACGGTGTTCAAATGGCTTTACCAGGAGGGGCAGTTCGCCGCAAACGAGACCTTGACCCTGATCGGTCCTCGCAGCCGGGTGATCTCGAATCTCCGCATCCTTGGCCCCTGCCGCACGCTCAACCAAGTGGAGTTAGCCTACACGGACGCGATCGCGCTGGGCTTCGACATTCCGCTTAGGCCATCCGGCAATATCGAAGGCACGCCAGGCACGATGTTGATGGGGCCGGCGGGGTTCTTCGAGATGCCGAAAGGTGTCATCCGCGCGCTGCGGCACGTGCACATGAGCCCGGACGACGCCGAGTTTTACGGTGTGAAACCTGGCGAAGAGATGCGGCTCAAGATCGGTGGGCCGTGCGGTCTGAGCCTCGACAAGATGCTGGTGCGTGTCGATAAGTCCTTCAAGCTGGAGGTCCACATCGATACGGACGAGGGCAACGCGTGTAACCTCCAGCCGGAGACGCCGTGTGAACTGGTCCGGTGATCCGTTGAATCGTTAAATGGCTAAATCGTCAAATCGGCCCTCGTTCCTGGCTCTTTCGGCCAGATCGAAGCCTTTCGCCGTTCGGCTGGTTCTCGCTTGCCGGCCAAGCACGACTCCGAGGCTCGGGGCGCTTGGCTGGTTCAGCGATTCAACGGTTCAACAGTTCGACGATTCAACGATTTAACGTCCCTCAACTCTCAACTCTCAACTCCCAACCCTCAACAGAACTATGAGTGAAGCATTAGGCATGATCGAAACCAAAGGCTACGTCGGCGCGGTGGAAGCCAGCGACGCGATGGTCAAAGCCGCCAACGTCAGCCTCATTAAAACCATCCCTATCGGCGGCGGCCTCATCACGGTGTTGGCCAGAGGCGATGTCGGGAGTGTCAAAGCCGCCGTCGATGCCGGCTCCAAAGCCGCCAGTAAAGTTGGCGAACTGATCAGTTCCCACGTCATCGCCCGCCCGCACGACGATCTCCTCAAAGCCTTCGTCGGCGAAGCCCCCAAACCCGCCGCCAAGTAACCTGGCCATCAACCATCAACCATTTACCATTCTCCATCTATGGCTCAACAAGCACTCGGAATGATCGAATGTAAGGGCCTCTGCGCCCTGCTCGAAGCCACTGACGCCGCGCTCAAAGCCGCGAACGTCACGTTCTCCGGCTGGGAAAAGGTCGGCAGCGCCTACGTCACGGCGTTTTTCCGGGGTGACGTCGCCGCGGTCAAAGCCGCCACCGACGCCGGCGCCGCCGCTGCCTCGCAAGTCGGCCAAGTCATCAGCGTGCAAGTCATCCCACGCCCGCATGACGGGCTGAGCGGGCTGGGGAAGTGGCTGCAATAGGAAAGGATGAATTATGAGGTATGAAGTATGAAATGCCCGCTGCCGGGCCGCTTTCATACCTCATAATTCATACCTCATACCTCCATGAAGCTCCTCGTCGCCAACCTCGGCTCCACGTCGCTCAAGTGGCGGCTGTTCGATTTCGCCGACGGCAAGGAGCGCATGCTCCACAAAGGCGGCTTCGAGCGGGTGACCGATTATCCGAAGGCGATCGAAGACTGTTTGGCTCAGCTTCAAGACGCCGGCCACATCCAGAGCGAGAAAGACCTCGCGGCCGTCGGCTTCAAAACGATCATGGCCCGCGGCGTGACCGGCTGCGTGCGCCTCGACGAGCAGACCGTGCAGGCGATGGAGGCCTTCAACGCCGTTGCACCGGCGCACAATCCGCCCTACATCACCGGCGTGCGGCTATTCGCCAAGCGCATGCCGAGCGTGCCGCTTATCGGGCTGTTCGAGACCGCGTTCTATCAGTTCGCGCCCGAAGCCGCGATGCGCTACGCCGTCCCCGACTCGTGGCACGACACCGGCGTGCGCGGCCCGGGGTGCGCCCGCGCCGGCCCACACAGCAGCGCCCCGC
>ORMF011594393.1_pt1 | contig 17783 bp, 12 predicted proteins | sample 1779871 | NCBI WGS metagenome assembly ORMF01 (sample SAMEA104232316, study PRJEB22302) | groundwater metagenome | biome: forest; feature: aquifer; material: groundwater | place: USA | collected 2011-08-07 | depth 5.4 m
CAACGAACGACCCGACTGGGTGAGTTCCCTGGCCTTCTGGTATCAAACGCCACGGGTGTCGAGCGAAGAACCGCTGCTGCCAGCCACGAACCGCGTGGCCCCGTACCGCGTGCTGCCGGCGAAAGCCCTGACCTTCCGCACCAACCCATCTGCGCTCGTGACCCAGGAGGAATTGGGCGTGCTCTACGCGCCGGGCAAGCCGGACGCGGAGATCGAATTCGACTTCGACGTGAAGGAGCCGGGTCGCTACCACGTTGCTGCCGTCTTGGTGCTGTCGGTTTTCAGCGCGCGCTATCAGCCCTTCCTTGATGGCGAGGCCGTCGGGCCGGAACTGGACCTCTGCAACTCGGGCGAGGATTGGACCTGGTTCAGCTTTGACTTGCACGACTTGAAACCGGGCAAGCACACGCTCAAATTTTCCGGGCGCGGGGCCTCGCCTAATCGGCGAACGAAAGCCCCGCCGCGGTTCGCCTTCGGCATGAATTCGCTGATCCTGCTCCGCCTCGAAGACATGGCGGGATATAAGTGAGCAGCGGCAAGGGATAAGCCACAGATGAAACACAGATGGGCAGAGATGAAAAATGGCGGGCGAGCGTTCTCGGGAGCCGTAGTGGCCGATGTTTTTAAGCGCCGTCAGGCGCGAAATCTTTGTAGCTGAAGACCACCCAAGGAAAGCGGTGGAGGGCTACCGCAGTCCAAAACACGAAGCGTTCACCGGCGACTCACGAACTGCGCGAAGCGTTTTGGAGTGCGCCAGCCCTCTGGCGCTTTGGGCAAGCGGGCGGGACGCGCGGGGGCAACGCAAAATTATTTCACCTTTTCCACGACGAGCATTTCGATTGGCTCACGGCTCGTAAACGCATAACACCTCTTTGTTAGGGTCTATAATTTTCTGGCGTTAATGGCACGCCAGCAGTTCCGTACTGTGAATTGGTCTGGATTGGGGTCAAAGAAAGTTCTCGGGTGAAACCAATGTCAGGCCAGGACTTGGTCGTAACTACATAGGAAAACGTAGCAGGAGGATCGGCTGAGGATAAGCGATAATCTTTGACACTCACCGCGCCGGGGAGAGGCGGGACAAACGGCATCGCAGACATTCCGCTGTGAACGTTTGTCACGGTGATTTCTGTGACAGTGATTGGCGTGTTATCTCTCGAGAAAGCAGTAACTCGCGCACTGCCAGGGGAGGTGGGTTCATTGGGGAGAATTTCACAAATCAAGTTAGTTTTGCCCCGAACACCTTTATCCTCCTCTTCATAGGCAACTAATTGTTCGACGCTGAATGGACCGGTCTCTGCCAGTTTCCAAGTGGCTGGAATCTTTTTGTCGGCATCTGCCTTGGTGTTGCTTTCGTGCGCATATCGAAACGGGACAATCGCTCCACCCACATCTCCTTGTAATTTTAGGTGGCCTTTGGAAACGAGCGCGAGCCACAAATGGGCGACCGGGGAATTTACCCCCCAAGGAATCTCCTCTCGAAACAGCGATGCCTGACCAACAGTCATGTTGACGCCACGCGAAGATGGGATCGAATTTGTCGGGTAGGCGATCAAATCATACACCGTCACACCGTCATAAGCAGTTAGTTCATAGACAGGCACGACCGCATCGTTGATGCCGCCGGTTTTGCAGGAAATCGGCTCAAGTCTTATCGCCCACCGACGATCTTGAACTTGAACGGTGAAATGATAGAGACGGTCGAAAGCAAAAGGCGAAGTTTGGGACAACCGATAACGAACCGTCCCTTGATACAAAAGCGGGCCGCGAACTTTACTGAGAACCGCTGCCGTCGTTGCTGTTGCTGCGACAATTGCCACGCCCACCACAATCGCCGTCTTCGCTTTTGTCCATGCCATAATTTTCAGTGCTCCTTTGATGATTGCTAACGTTGAACCGCTGACCGCCGCACCTTTCGCCGCCGCCGCCGTGACCGTCACTGCCAAGCCCACCGGCGCGGCTTGCACCGAGTTTTCCGCCACCGCTCCGGCGATGACCGTGGCCGTCAGCGTCATGCCGCGTTTCACAAAGCGGGCGCGCAGTTTTTCCAGCGCCCGCGCCACGCGTTTCTGCGCCGCGCCTTCCTCCATCCGCAACGCCCCCGCGATTTCGCGGGCGGTTTTGTTTTCAAAATAGCGCAGCACCAGCGCGGTGCGGTCGGTTTCTCCCAGTTCGTTCAGCGCGTCATCGAGCAGCGGCGCGAGTTGCGCCCAGTCCTCCGTGGTATCACTTCGGCGCGACAAGTCGGCGTCTGGCTGGTTCAAAGTGGCTTGCATGTGGGCTTCCTGTTCGCGGGTCTGGCGCCGGCGTCTGGCTTTGAGGGCATCCGCCGCCGCGTAGCGCGTGGTGCGATAGAGCCACGCGGCGAGCACGGTCTTCGGCCCGAGCGACGCGGCTTTGCGCGCGAGGATGATAAACACGGCCTGCGCGATCTCCTCGGCCAGATGCGCGTCGCCCACCTGCCGCAGCGCCGCCGAGTGGACGAGGCCGAGGTGCCGTTCCACCAGCGCGGCAAACGCCGGCTCGGATTGGCTGCCGGCGAACTCCCGCACCAGCGTCATGTCATCGCTCATCACCTATACATGGCCGCCCAGGACAGAAACGGACAATCTATTTTTTGGCGAGGACGACTTCGAAAATAGCCCAGCCTTTCAAGGCTGGGTTGGCCGGGGCGTGAAATACAAAGTCCCGTCAGGGACGAAAGAGTCATTCTGCCGTCCCTGACGGGACTTGGGGTTTTTGGCGGACGAATACCCACGGCTAAAGCTGTGGGCTATTGTCAGACGGCGGCGCTCTGCCGAGCCGCCGCTACGCCGTTGGTCGAAAGTTATTGTCAGCCACGCGAAGACGCTCCACGCTCTTCAGCATTGAGCCGTGCAAAACTCATGAACTTCCTTCAAAGCCTGCTCCTCCTGTTCGTCGCCATCGTTCCTGCCACGGCGGCGGTCACCGTCCGCGTCCAACCCACGCCGGGCGGGCCGCAGATTCACGTCAACGGCCAACCCGTCCCGCCGCGTTTTTTCTTTGGCGTGCCGCAAAGTGGCACCACCAGCATTGATGAACAGTGGACGCCGCACGCTTTCGAGTTCACGTCGGGCGAGGACGTCAAAGCCGCCGGCACGCTGCACTTTCGCTTCGGCCAAACTGCCGGCGAGGTCTGGCTGGCGGACGTGCGCATCGTGGACGCCGAGACGGGAAGTGACGTGCTGTCGCCGGGCAGTTTTGCCGCCACGCAGACGTTCCACGAGGTTTGGAATTTGTGGCCGCCGCCAGCGCAAAACACCGTCGGTCAGGTCGCGGTGACCAACGGCGCGCTCCACGTCACGCTGACCAGTCCGCCGGCCGGCACCTGGCCCGACTTCCATCTTTGCAGCCATCCGAATCTGAGTTTCTCCGCCAACCGGAAATACCGCCTCACGTTTCGCGCCAAGGCGACGTCGAAGCGACAGATTCACCCAGCCGTTTACCAGGTCATCAACGGCGAATACCTCAACATCGGTGGTCCGCCCGGACCGCTGCTGGAGCAGATCGCGCTGGCGCGGGATGTGGGCGTGAATCTCGTTTCGTTCAGCGCGCCCAATTGCTGGACGCCGCCGGAGCAGCCGATGAACTGGCAACCTCTGGATAATCTCTGCCGCCAGATCGTCGAGGTCAACCCGAAGGTCTTGCTCGTGCCCCGCGTGGACGCCAACGCCCCCGCTTGGTGGCTGCAACGTCATCCCGAAGCGCGCATGGTTTACGACACCAACCAGCCCGGACATTTTGCGTCCGTCTCCCACCGTGCGTACCGCGCCGATGCCGCCGCGCACCTGGAAAAATTGTGCCGACATCTCACGGAAGCGTTTCCCAATCACTTCGCAGGCGTTCATCCGTGCGGCCAAAACACCGGCGAGTGGTTTTACGAAGCTTCTTGGGAACGACCGTTGAGCGGCTACGACCCGGCCACGCGCGAAGCGTTTCGTCTCTGGCTGAAGGCGCGTGGCGACGCGGACTTTGCCACCGCCGAACCACCCACTGCCGACGAGCGCCGCGCTCACCCCAACGGTTTCTTACGCGACCCGGCAAGCGAGCGGCGGCTCATCGAGTTTGCGCGCTTCCAGCAACGCGAGATGGCGGACATGGTGCTGGCCCTGGCGGCCGCCGCCCGCCGCGGCCGCGCGGGCCAGAAGCTCGTTTTTTTTTTCTACGGTTATCAATTCGAATCCCCGCCGGTCGCCAACGGCGCGGCGACCAGCGGGCACTACGCCCTGACGCCGGTGCTGCAATCGAAGGACATTGATATCCTGTGCTCGCCGATTTCCTATTTCGACCGCGCGTGGCTTGGCACCGCGCCCTGCATGAGCCCCGCCGAGAGCGTCCGCAACGCGGGCATTCTGTGGCTCAACGAGGACGACACGCGCACCTACCTCGACGCGCGCGCGCCGGACCATGCTGTGTATGGTGGGTTGGACAACCTGCGGCAGACCCAACAGGTGATGCTCCGCAACACCGCCCAAGCTGCCCTGCGCGGTTTTGGAACGTGGTGGATGGATCTACCCGGCGAGGGCTGGTTCAACGATGCCGCTATTTGGGAGGTGCAGAAACGGTTGATGCCGGTCGAGCGAGCGATGCTCAAGCGCGCCCGTCCGTTCAAGCCGGAGATCGCGGCGATTGTGGGTGAGGACAGTATGTGTCACCTGACGGGCGGCTCCGGCGTTGCCGCGAAACCTTTGATCTACGATGCCCGCGCCGCCCTGGGACGCTGCGGCGCGCCTTACGGGCAGTTCACGCTGGCGGACGCGGTCGCGGGCAAAGTGCCGGCGAAATTACAGATCTTTCTCGCTGCCTGGTCGCTCACTCCTGCCGAAAGGCGTGCGCTCACTGTCAACCGCCCGTTGAACACCACGCGCGTCTGGTGCTACGCGCCCGGCTATTTGCTGCCCGATCGCGCTGACCTTGCCGCCATGAACGAAGTCACCGGCTTCAAACATCGCGCGGTGTCACTCGACTCCGCTGAGGCCACGCCGACGGCGGCGGGGCGCGAACAGGGTTTGGCAAAATCGTGGGGGCCAAAGGAAGCGATCCAGCCGCTATTCGCCGTTGAAGCAAGCCCCGCCGAAACGCTGGCCGTTTACAAGGACGGCTCCCCTGCCCTCGCCATTCGCCGCAGCCCACGCGGACTGGACATTTTCGTCGGCGTGCCCGCGTTGACGCCCGAGTTGGTGCGTGCCTTCGCCCGGATGGCGGGCGCGCATTTGTTCACGGAAGAAAACGCCGCCGTCTGGGCGGCGGCGGGATTTCTTTCGATTCAGGCGCACAAGAGCGGCCCGCTCATGATTCAGACCGGACGCTCCCGCGCTGTGACTGACGCCCTCACCGGCGCAAAGCTGGGTCGCGGACCAACCCTCACGCTGCCGATGGAAGCCGGCGAGGTGCGTGTGTTGCGGTATTGAACGGCGTAGCGGAGCGCCGGTCTCCGACCCGGCGCGTTGGTAACGGGAACTTTGAAACGTGCCGGGTCGGAGACCGGCGCTCCGCTCGCCAAGAATCCGCGCGACTCGGCAACCACACTAAAAACTCCTTGTCCACCACAAGACTCCCGCGTAATGATCCCAACCAGCAATCGGTTTTCACCTATGCCCACGCGACGACAATTCCTCCGGCAACTGACGGCGACCGGCGCCCTGGCGTCCGCCGCGCTGCTGACCAGTTGCGCCACCGACGGCAAGCCCGCCCAACCCGCCGCGAAGCGCAGCCGTAAACCCGTCAAAGCCTTTTGCATTGATTTCAATTGGGGCGACCACGGCGCGGCGGAGCCGGGGTTGTTCGCGCAGGCCGATCCGCAGGAACACGTGCGCTGGTATCAGAACCTCGGCGCGAACGTGATCCAGACTTTCTGTGTTTCCTACAACGGCTACGCCTGGTATCCGAGCGAAGTCGCGCCCGTCACGCCGGGCTTGAAACACCCGAACTTTCTTGGCGACATGGTGAAGCTGGGCCACCAAGCCGGCATGAAGGTGATGGGTTACTACACGCTCGGCGCGAATCCGTATTGGGAAGCGCGCAACCAGGAACTGGTCCACCGCGACGACAGCGACTACATCAAAATCCCGTTCACCCTCGAATACCTCGATTACTTCTGCCGCTCGGTCGCGGACACGCTCAAAAAGGTCGCGATTGACGGTTTCATGGTGGACTGGGTGCGACCCCCGCAGCACAAGAACTGGCTGGCGTGCGAGCGGGAAATGTATCACCAGTTGCTCGGCGAGAAATTTCCCGCGTCAGGTTCGCCGCCGAAGGACGTGGTGCTGGAGTTCGACCGGCGTGCCATCGAACGAGCCTGGCGACACCTCAAGCAGACCGTCCACGGCACGCGGCGTGTCATCATCTGGACGAACCATCCGTTTGTAGAGGCGGAGAAGCCGCTCTGGGAAGGTCATCGCCTGCTCCAGGAAGTGGATTGGGTGCTGAACGAAAGTCCGGACGCCGCGTGGCTCGACTGGCTGCGGGCGCGCGTCGGACCCGAAACGCTGATCGTCCAGAACCTGTGCGGCTGGGAAGGCCACGACGCCAATCTCTGGCGCCAGATTGACACACAAGTGTTCGGCCTCTACGGCTACGCCAAGGCCGACGCGCAGACGACGTTGCCTGCCAAAGTCCCGGCGAATATCAAAAACATCGAACTCCTGCGCGAGGCCTACCACAGTATTTGAGAGCCTGTTTGACAATGGGAGTTGTCAGCATCGGAGCGAAGCCTTTGGAGTGCGGTGACTCGTCACCGCTTTTGGCAGGCGACTTGTCGCCTTCAAGTGTGGTGAGCGGAACAATTCTGAAGCGGACGGTTGGTTCAGGCGATTCTCCGCACCGCTTCACGCGGCGCTGCTTGGCCGGCAAGTCGGCCAAGCGGGCAAAACGGCGACCAGTCGCCGCATTCCAAAGCGAAGGGACCGTTCCCCGCAGTTTCAACCGGGCGTGAGTCGTTTGAGCCGGGCCAGCGCCAATTCCAATCGCTCGCCGGCCAGGGACGATTCTCGGAGTCGGGATTCAACCAGCGCGGCTTTGGCGAGCTTTTGCCGCAACAGTGCGGCGACGAATGAACAATCCTTCTCCCTCCCCGCAGCCAGTTTCGCCACCGCGAGATCATGCACTTCCAGACACAGGCCGCAGCCGGTGCCGGTGTTCTCGTTGCGCACCCGGATCAGGCGATCTTTCCAGCCGGTGGGCAGGATGGCGGTTGTTTCCGCCACACCGTGCGCGTAATAACCAAACGTCTGATGAAACGGCGAGCCTTCGCCGATGGAGCCGTCAATCAGATCGGCATCGTCGGGATGGCGAAAGGTGAACACGTCGGCTTCGATGGAAACCAACAGGTCGGCAGGCGCATTCGGGAACTGACCTAGCACGGCCTGGCTGCCGATGACCACGATTTCGGTCGCCCCGGTAATGCCGGCGGCGGCGCGAATGATGTGTTCAAGCTGCGGTCGTTGCATGACGGAAACGTTGCTTCAATTCCCAGACCTCCCGCGCGCTCAAGACGCCTGCAAAGGGCGAATTCTGGCGGAGGCGGCGCGCTTCCTCACTCTCGGAACTCAAGAGCTTGCAAATCTCTTCCAGCGGACGATGCAAAATCTCGCGCCACTCGGCATAGCAACGGAGCAGTCCGGGAGCGTTAGCGTTCAGGCGGGACCAGCGGGCTAGATTCTCCTGGGCGAGTTGAAGCAATTCCGGCTGTTGGCGCAAGCGCGCGGCGGTGCAGCGGCCCAATTCAAGACTGATTTCGTTAATCAACTCGTGACTCACGTTGACAGCTTAGTCGGGTGGGTGGTTGAGGTCAACGATGCCTCCGAAACGATGTAGCGTCAGGCATCCTTGCCTGACGTAGAGGGTGGCATCCTGCCGCACGGAAAGAGCGCTTGAAGTTCCTGCGACTCACGAAAGTTTCAACGCGGTTGGCTTTGCGTGAGGTTTCTCCGCCGGGCTGGAAGCCTGGCTCTACGTCAGGCAAGGATGCCTGCCGCTACGAGCAAACGTGCGGCTGGGAAGGCCACGACGCCAATCTCTGGCGGAAAATTGACCCGCAAGTGTTCGGCCTCTACGGCTTCGCCAAGGCCGACGCGCAGACGACGTTACCCACCGACAAAGTCCCCGCGAACATCAAGAACATCCAAGTGCTGCGGGAGGCTTACCACAGTCTGTTACCAAGATCGGACAGGGAATGAAAACAATCCATTTCGACGGCGCGCACTTCCGCCGCGATATTGCGGCGAAGAAGGACAGATGATTTCATTCCGATTTTATTGCGGAGGGGCGTTCGTAGCCTTCTCTTGAGCGATCGCTTGAAGCAACTTTTGATAGGCGACCTTTTGTTCCGGTGTGGTAAGATAAGGGGCAAGTTGCTGGATGCTGACTGACTTTCTCCCGTTAATAACCGGTGCGGCATCAAATTGAGCTTGTATCGCTGGAGCGAGGATGTTTGATAATTCGGAATCACTGAAACCGCTCACTCCGTTCCGGCCAAGAACCAAACGCGAGCCATCTTCCGGGGACTTTTGAGTTATGAGCCACTCGCCCGCGTTTCCGCTAACATTCGCCATCGGCAAACTGTTGGCTGGCACAATCTGGTAACGCTGCAAGACATCATCGCCCGGGTCGGCCTGGAAGTAGGATTTCAACTGCAAAAGATCGGTGGGGAATTGACCTTTATTTGCGGCGAGATATTTTCCTAGTGCTGTTTCTGCTGTGCTGAGAAAATCTCCTTCAGCGTCGGCGCGTAATTCGGCGAAAGCCCTACGATAATCTTCATCCGTATCCAGTTTATGTCTAGCGACCCTAAGCCAAGTCTCCTCGGCGAGAAATTGAAGCTCAGGGATTTTCGCCCCGGGTGTTTGATCCATTCGTTGCTTGAGCAATCTGATACGCTCCAGCCAGGCTTTGTCTGCCGAATTTTCCGCACTGTCTGAGCCTTTTACATTCAATTTCGCCAGTTCTTGCGATTCACGGCGCAACCGAGCCACTTCCCCACGCAGTTTTAGCAGCTCTGTATTGTTGCTTTTGATTCTTGCAACCTCATCAGCCAGCGAAGCCACCTGATTCGTTGCGTCGTCCCGTTCGCGTTGCAACTGCTGGATTTGTTCAGCCAATGGCGCTTGCTGTTGTTGGAGCGTTTGGTTTTGTTTGCGTAATTGCGCGGCTTGGCGGGCTTCGTAAATTCCCGTACCGACGGCGGCGGCGAGCGTGGCGGTGATAATGGCTTTTTGCAGTGTGGTCATGGCGATGGCTTTGGTGGCAGTTGTAGTAGTGGCGATGGTTGTTCCGGCAAGAGCGGCGGCGGTGGAAATTGTGACGGCCAATCCGACAGGTGCGGCCTGTACGGCGTTGGCCGCGAGCACCACGCCGAGGCTGGCGGCGCTCGTCGTGACGCCCCGGCGCTTCAGGAACTCCTCCAATTTCTCCAGGGCGCGCGTCACTCTCATGCGCGCGGCGTCTTCGTTGCTGCTCAGCGCCTGGCCGACCGCGCGGAAATCGTGCTGCTCGAAAAAGCGGAGCAGGATGGCCGTGCGATCCGCTTCGCCCAGTTCATTGATGGCTTCGTCGAGCAGCGGCGCGACCTGGGAGAAGTCCGCCTCGGAGTGGTGTTGCAGCGCATTCATTTCCACGGCCTGCCTTTCGCGGGCTTGGCGACGACGTTCGCCGCGCAGGGTATTGGCGGCCACAAAGCACGTGTGCCGATGCAGCCAGCCGCCGAGCCGGACCTCGGGGGGCAGCGTCCGCGCCAGGCGGGCCAGGTCCACAAAGACGGTTTGCGTCACGTCTTCCGCCCGATGCGTGTCGCCCTCGACCAACCGGAGCGCTGTCGAATAGACCAAGTCCACGAACCGGGCGACCAGTTCCCGAAAGGCGGCGTCCGAGCCGTTCCGGCGGTATTCGGCGAGCAAGCTTTGGCTGTCCGTCATGTTCAATCATCAGTAAAGACCCGCCGAAGCGCCAAACCGAACAAAAAATGTTCTCCTCCTCGATTTGATGGTTCTGCCTTGCCACGAAAGCGCGGTGGGCGCAGTCTTCGGTCGTATCCAGTCCGCACCATTATTATGAAATCCACTCACTCGCCTGGCATCCGCCTCGTGGCATTGTTCCTCGGCTTGGTTGCCTTGACCGTAGCTCGCGCCGATGACTTCAAGCCCGAGCCGGGATATGTCAGCCTGTTCAACGGCCACGACCTCACGGGCTGGGGTTATTTGACGAATAATTTCGACGGCAAAACGGCGAGCAGTGACGGCCGGTACACGGCCACGAACGGAGTGCTCGTCGTGAACCCGCATCAGGCGGAAGCGGGGCCGCGCCTCCGACAGTTGCGAACGACGCGCGCGTTCCCGAAGGATTTCACGCTCAAACTGGAGTTCCGCGCCGCCGTGAACGCGGACAGCGGCATCTTCATCCGCAAACCGCAACTGCAATGTCGTGATTATCTCGTGGCCGGGCCGTACAAGGAGTTGAAGAAATACCGGCCGCAGGATTGGAATGAAATCGTGGTGACCGTCACGAACGGCGTCGCGTATGCCACCTGTAACGGCGAAGTGCTGGAGGCCGCGCTCAAAGTTCCGGAGACCGGCCCCATCGGCCTCGAAGCCGACCGTGGACAGATGGAGTATCGCCGCATCCGGGTCAAGGAGTCGCCCTAACTTTCTCTTAGCGGGTCGCAATCAACTGCCGGGCGCGCTCCAGCGCCGTGTCCAGATTCTCGCAGACGTTTTCCTCGCCGATGCGTTCCACGAAGCCGTCCTTCTGCATCATGATCAGCGGTTGGGTGTGCGCGCCGGCCAGCAACAACCAGCGCCCGCGCCGCCGCAGCTTGGCGTGCAGTTCCTCCAGCGCGTTCAGGCCTGTCGCGTCCATCGCCATCACGCGCCGCATACCGAGGATCAACACTTTTGGCTCTTCATGGGACCGCTCCAGCGTGTTTTCCAGCTTGTCCGCCGTGCCGAAGAGAAACGCGCCGGCCAATTGATAGACGAGCGCGCCTTTGGGCACTTTCTTGCCCACGAGCGAATCCTGCGGCGGGAGATCCATGACGGTTTCGTCCACGGCGGTCATTTGGGTGGTCTCGGAGATGCGTTTGATGAACAGCACGGCGGCCAGCACCATGCCCACTTCCACCGCCACGGTGATGTCCGCCACCACGGTCAGGACGAACGTGGAACTGAACACCAGCGCGTCGCTCTTCGGCCACTTGCGGAGGCGGGCGAAGTTGCTCCACTCCCCCATGTTCAACGCCACGACGACAAGCACGGCACTCAACACGGGCAAGGGAATGAATTTCGCCACCGGCGCCGCCGCGAGAATCACCGCGAGAATGGTCAGCGCATGAATGATACCCGCCACCGGCGTACGCGCGCCGCTGCGAACATTGGCGGCGGTGCGGGCGATGGCGCCGGTGGCCGGTAATCCCCCAAAGAGCGCACTGCCGATATTCGCCACGCCCTGCGCCATGAGTTCCTGGTTGGAATCGTGCCGGTCTTCGATCATGCCATCCGCCACGACGGCGCACAGGAGGGATTCAATGGCGGCCAGCAGAGCGATGGTGAACGCGGGACGGATGAGATGTTTGATCTGCGCCAGATCAATCGCCGGCCAGTGCGGCATGGGCAGGCTTTGGGGAATCGCGTCCACCCCGAAGCGGCTGCCGATGGTGGCCACGTCCACGTGAAAGAGCGCCACCCCAATCGTGCCCAGGACGACCACCACGATGGACGCGGGGACGCGGTGGGCCCAGTTGCCGGGCCACAATTTGATGAACGCCAGCGCCGCCACCGCCATCGCCAGGGAAGGCCAATGAATACTGCCGAGGTGCTTCGCGAGGAAGACAATCTTTTCGAGGAAGTCCGCCGGCACTTTGTCCACCTGCAACCCGAGGAAATCTTTCACCTGCGTACTAAAGATGTAAATCGCAATGCCCGCCGTGAAGCCCGCGATGACGGGCAGCGGGATGTACTTGATCATCGTCCCGAGCCGCGCCACGCCCATCGCGATGAGCAGTGCCCCGGCAAGCAGCGTGCAGATGACGAGATTGTCCAGGCCGTAGGTGGCCCCGACCCCGACCACGATGGGGATGAACGCCGCCGTCGGCCCGCCGATCTGCACGCGCGAACCGCCCAAGGCCGAGGTGAGAAAACCGGCGATGATGGCCGTATAAATGCCAATGGCCGGCGGGCGGTCTGACGCGATGCCCAACGCCATGGCCAGCGAAAGCGCAATGATACCGACCGTAAGCCCCGCCGCCAGATCGGAGGCGAAGTCCTGGCGGGAGTAATTCCGCAACGTATCGAGGAGTTTGGGGTGAAAGGAGAAGGACAACTTCGATTGGTTGGTCGCCATAGAATTTCCCGGCCCGAACAGATTATTTCTGACGCCTTGGATACTGGACATCGCCGCCGGAAATTCAATTGAATTCTGAAATGCCGTTGAACGAACCGCGCGCTCTGGCATACTCTCCCGCAATGAAATATCGCCGGTTTGGCCGCACCGAGTTGCCGATGCCTGTCATCTCCTGCGGCGGGATGCGTTACCAGCACAAGTGGCAGGACGTTGATCCCAAGGAAATCCCGCCCGCCAACCAGGCCAATCTCGAAGCCTGCCTCCAGCGCGCCCTCGAACTCGGCATCAACCACATCGAAACGGCGCGGAGCTATGGCACGTCCGAAATGCAACTCGGCAAGGTGCTGCCCAAACTGCCGCGCGACAAAATGATTGTGCAAACCAAGGTCTCCCCCATGGCCACGGCCCGGGAGTTTCACGAGGCCTTCGCGACTTCGATGAAGTATCTGCGGCTCGAGCACGTGGATTTGCTTTCGCTGCACGGCATCAACAACCGGCAGTTGCTCGATTGGTCGCTCCAAAAGGGGGGTTGCCTGGAAGCCGCGCGCCAGCTCCAGCGCGAAGGGCGCTGCCACTTCATCGGCTTTTCGACCCACGCGACGCCGGACCTCATTCACGAAGCCATCGCGCAGGGCGATTTCGATTACGTGAACCTGCACTGGTATTTCGTCAACGACCTGAACTGGTCGTGTGTCGAAGCCGCCGCCGCTCGCGACATGGGCGTGTTCATCATCAGCCCGAACGACAAGGGCGGAAAACTTTACGCGCCGCCCCCGAAGCTGGTGCAGCTTTGCGCGCCGCTCCCGCCGATGCAGTTCAACGACCTCTACTGCCTCGCGCGACCCCAAGTCCACACCCTCAGTTGCGGCGTCGCCCAACCGGCGGATTTTGACGAACACATCGCCGCGTTGAAATTGATTGAGGATGCGAACGGTAATTCGACCACCCTCGCCCCATCGGATGGGGAGAGGGCCGGGGTGAGGGGTAATTCCGGCAACACGAACCTGGCTGAAACTTGTGCGAGAATGGCGACACTGATTGCTCCGGTCGAAAAGCGTTTGCGGGCCGAGATGGAACGGGCGCTCGGCGCGGACTGGTGTGCGCGCTGGTTCGAGGGTTTGCCACATTACGTGGACGTGCCCGGCGAGATCAACGTGACGGAAATCCTGCGCCTGTGGACGTATGCGAAGTCCCTCGACCTCGTCGCGTGGGGCAAGATGCGTTACAACCTGCTCGGCCAGGCGGAGCACTGGTTTCCCGGTCAGAACGCCGCGCGCATTGGTGAACTGAAACTGGCCGCGACGCTGGCCGCCAGTCCGTTCGCGGAAAGAATTCCGGCCATCCTCGAAGAATCCCACCGGCTGCTCTATGAAGCCCCGGTCCAGCGCCTGAGCCAAAGCTGAAACGGATTCCCGAAAAAGGCGGTTTAACCGAATCGCTTTTTCACGCTTGCCCGCTCACGCAAATGGGTCACCACCAACTGCACGCCCGGCGATTTTGTGTCAATCCTCTGGACTCTTTATGATAAGAATTTGCCTTGTTGACGCTGCGCGGCTTAGTCTTTGGTTGAAAATGAAATCAGTCAATCTTCCGCCCAACCAGAATTGAGGCAACCAGAATGACTACTCGAGATCGCATGCTGTCCGTGTACCGAAATCAAATGCCCGACCAACTACCGGTCGGAATCTATACCCGCTTCTTACAGCGCGGTCGCTTCGAGCGCGATTGCCGGGCGTTGGGCGTCGGGCTGTTTGACTGTGTGCCAGTGATCTCGCTCATGGCGCCGCTCTGGCATGTGCTCGACGGCTATGTATCGGAGGTCAGGAACGCCCGCTTCAAAACCCAATACGATTGGCAGAAGGGGGAGACTGTCATCACCCACGAGTACGAAACACCGGCGGGCAAGGCTTCGCGCAGCAGTTCCGCCGCCCGGGAGACGCACAGCGAATGGATCACAAAATACTACATCCAGACTGCTGCCGATTACGACGCGGTGCAATATCTCGTCGAGAATACGGTTTTCACTACGCGCCACGAGGAGTTCCGGCAGCGGGTGGCGGACATGGGGGATGACGGCGTTGTGATCGCCCGCATTGATCGCTCCGGTTACCAGAAACTGATCATTGAGTTGGGAGATCCTCAGCAGGTCATGATAGACCTGTACACCCAACCGGAGAAGCCGGAGCGACTGATCCAGACCCTGAACCGGCGGCTCGAAGAGCAATTTGAACTGGTCCTGGCGTCGCCCGCCGAGGTCATCTGGCAGCCGGAGAACGTGAGCGCGGACATGACGCCGCCGGATCTTTTTCGGAAGTACTGTTTGCCCGTTTATCAAAAATTCGCCGAACGCGCCCGGCAGGCGGGAAAGGTTTACATTGTTCACATGGATGGGCGGTTGAAAGCGATCAAAGACCTGATCGCCCAGTCATCCATTCAGGTGATTGAATCGTTTTCGCTGCCGGAAATGGCGAATGACCTTGCCCTAACCGACGCCCGAAAGGCTTGGGGAACATCGGTGATCTGCCCGAACTTTCCCGCCGCGCTCTGCGACCGCAGTGAATCGGAAATCGCCGCCCGGCTCGATGCGCTGGTCAAGGACATGGGCGCTGACACCCCCTTCATGCTGGCCGTAAGCGAAGACCTGCCACAGGAAGCTTATCCGCGAATAATGCCGATGCTTGCCCGTTACTTTCAAAGAAACCGGAAGGCCTGAGACGGAACAATATCGTCAGCGAGCGAGTAGATGCGACGCCTCGTCGCCGCTACTGACTTCGGCCGGTCAGCCTCTCTGGCCCGTCAGCCCGTCCCCGCGCTCCTGGCGACGCGGGTCCGGTGTAAGCGCCACCAGGCAACCAGCATGAAACACGCAAACAGGATGCTCATGGCAAGATAAAGACGGTTGGTGTTACGGATGCCGATGTGCGGGTCACCATGCATCAGCGCGGAGATCACCTCTTCCTGGATGATGGGCCCGAAGCTGGCGATGCCATTGACGATCCCCACCACTGCGATTCCATTCTTCTCGCCGGCCACTTCGACTGCCGCGGCGCCATTCAAGAGCGATTCAGGGCCAAACAGCATCATGCCGACGACCCCAAAACACACTGAGATCGCCAGCGGTGATGAGCCAAAGTAGATCACGGCCCCGTAGCCTCCGATCATCCCCAGTGCCATAAAGAACGACAGCGCCGCCCAATTACCGCGAAAGACGCGATCCAGCAGATACCCCGTGATCACCACGCCCGCCAGCCCCGCCAGATCAAAAGTAGTCGAGTAATAGCTGGCGCGCGCCGGGTCGAGTCCTTGGATGGTGAGAAAGGCCGGGAGCCACGACTCCAAGGCATAGCGCAGAAACTTGGTGCAGAGATAGCCGATGCCCATCATCAGCACAATCGGGCTGAAGGCAATTCGCAGGTATTGGCGCAAGGTAATCTGATCACTATTGGCGACTTGGACTTGCTGGTTGTCGCCGGAACCGGAATGGGGCGCAATGATCGGTGGCAGCCCGGCATCTTCCGGGCGATTCCTTTGCCAGAAGTAAAGCAGCCACCACACGGCGATGGTGGCAAGCGTGCATCCGGCGAATGACCAACGCCAACCATAGGTGCCAAGCAGGTACGCGCCGTAAAACTTGATCAGAAGCGTCCCCAGTTGATAACTGGTGGACCACACGCCCATGATCTGTCCGCGCTCCTCGTTCCGGAGCCACTGAGCGACGCTGCCCACGACTCCCGGCCATCCCGTGGCTTGAACCAGCCCATTGATAATCATAAACACGAGCAGGGTCGCGTACGAGTTGGCCAAACCGAACACGACGTTGCAGGCGATGGATAACCCAAGGCCGCCGAGCAAGATCATCCGCGGCCCGCCCTTTCTACCAAAATAGCTGGCGATGAACTGTCCCACCATGTAGGCCAACAGGAACGCCGTCCAGATGTGGGAGACACTGCTCAGTTCCCAACCGAAATCATCGGCGATGGGTTTCTTGCAAATCGTGAACACCTTGCGGGTGAGATAATACCCCATGTATCCGACATAGGTCGAAATCAGCACCCGCCAGCGCCATAGGCGCTGTTGCGGTGTAAGGGTACCTGTCATTACTGCTCCTTGCGCCATTCGGGGACCGCAATACTTGAAGGGACCAGTCCGGAGTGTTTACACAAGCCCAAGTCCGTCTTGTTGGTTTGATTCATTTTTTGCCGTTCGCGTTTTGTGGGCGGTTGGCGGCGTGCGTCCAAGTGCCCGTGGGCAACTCTCCGGAAATCCATTTCAAGGTCACCGCTGTCTCAGCCCGCCGGTGTTGTGCGACCCGAATCTTGCGTGCGTCCCCCTTCGCTCGCCGCGCCAACTCTGCGCTCGTCCAGCCCGGCTTGTCCAGTTCTTCGTTCAGGATGCGGCGAGCGCCTCAGCGAAAGTTGTCACTTCTGAAAAACTGGCCAGGCTGAAAAATAAATTCCTTTCCGGCTTCCCCGCTTTGCGGGAACACTTTCCCCCGTGCAAGCGCGCTTTCTCCTCGGCCCCGCCGGCAGCGGCAAGACGTTCCGCTGTCTGGCGGAAATCCGCGCCGCGCTACGCGCCGCCCCTGACGGTCTCCCGTTAATTCTCCTCGCCCCCAAGCAAGCGACGTTTCAACTTGAACGCCAGTTGCTCGCGGAGCCGGCGCTGGCCGGCTACACGCGGCTGCACATCCTTTCGTTCGAGCGCCTGGCGGAATTTATCCTCGACCACCTGCGCCGCACGCCGCCGGCCACGTTGAGTGAGGAAGGCCGCGTGATGGTGCTGCGCGCGTTGTTGCTGCAAAAGCAGGGCGAACTGCAAATCTTTCGCGCGTCCGCCCGGCTCACGGGTTTTGCGCAGCAATTGAGTTTGTTGCTGCGGGAATTTCAACGCCACCGGCTTTTGCCCGCGCGGCTGGCGGAACTGGCGGCCCGGACGGACAATCCCCCGCCGCTGCGCGGCAAACTGCACGACCTCGCGCTCCTGCTCCGCGCGTACGGCGACTGGCTCCAAGCGCATGAACTCCAGGACGCCAATCATCTGCTCGACGTGGCCGCCGCCGCGCTTCACCCGCCGCCCCCTGCCCTCCGCATTTCCGCGTTGTGGCTCGACGGTTTTGCGGAGATGACGCCCCAGGAGTTGGATTTGCTCACCGCGCTGCTGCCGTCTTGCGAGGCGGCCACGCTGGCGTTTTGTCTGGAACGCGAACCGCAGGCCGAACCGTCGTGGCTTTCGCCGTGGTCGGTGGTGGCGCAGACCTTTCGGCGCTGTCACGCCCGACTGGCGAACCGCGAGGGCTGCCACGTCACGGTGGAAACACTGGCGAACACGGCGGGCGCGGGTCGTTTCGCCGGAAACGAAATGCTCGCGGCGCTCGAAGCCAACTGGTCGCAATCCAACGGCCTCGAGGCCAGCGGCCAGAAGTCAGAAGTCAGAAG
>ORMF011126141.1_pt1 | contig 17779 bp, 17 predicted proteins | sample 1779871 | NCBI WGS metagenome assembly ORMF01 (sample SAMEA104232316, study PRJEB22302) | groundwater metagenome | biome: forest; feature: aquifer; material: groundwater | place: USA | collected 2011-08-07 | depth 5.4 m
GGAGTGCCCGGTCATCGACTTGATGCTGCTCGCCGGCACGCGGTACGCCGCGTCGCCGAACGCGAGCTTGATCGCGGCGGTCTCGGTCTTGTCGTTGTACGGAGTGCCGGTGCCGTGCGCGTTCAGCCACGACACGTCGCCGCCGCTCATGCCGGCGGACTTCAGCGCGCGGATCATCGAGAGCGACTGCCCCTCGGCGTCAGGCGCGGCGTCGTCCACCGCGTCGAACGACCAGCCCTGGCCGATGTACTCGGCGAGGATCGTCGCACCGCGCGCCTGCGCGTGTTCCAGCGATTCCATCACGAGCACTCCCGCGCCCTCGCCCAGCACGAAGCCATCGCGGTGCAGGTCGAACGGCCGCGACGCCTTCTGTGGCGTGTCGTTGTAGCCCTTCGAGAGCGCGCCCATCAGCCCCATCGTCGCGACGGCGACGGGCGTGATGATCGCCTCCGTACCGCCGGAGAGCAGGATGTCGGCGGCGCCGCTGCGGATCATGCTGAAGGCGTGGCCCAGCGCGTCGGTCGCCGACGCACAGGCGCTGTTCACGGACGAGCTGGGCCCGCGCAGCCCCAGCTCGCGCCCGACGCGGCCGGCCGCCATGTGCGGCCCCCACTTGGGGATGATCAGCGGGTCGACACGGCCCGGCCCGCGCTCGTCGATGATCGTCTCCTGGCGCCCCATCTCGAAGACGCCACCGGTGCTGGCCATGATCACGCCGGTCTCGGTGGCGGTGTGACGGTCCAGCTCGATCTTCGCCGAGACGAGCGCTTCCTTCGCGGCCTTCAGCGCGATTTGCGCGAAGCGGCCGGAGCGGCGCGCCGCGCGATGGTCCATCACCTCCGCCGGGTCGAAGCCCTTGATCTCGCCGGCGACGCGGACGGAATGGCGCGACGCGTCGAAGCGCGTGATCGGCCCGATGCCGCTCCTGCCGGCGAGCAGGCTCTGCCAGAACGTCTCGGCGTCGTTGCCGACGGGCGTCACGGCGCCGACGCCGGTGATCACGACTCTGCGCAGTTCCAAGCGGGGGCTCCTTCGGGTTCGGTCGTCAGTCGTCAGTCTTCGGTCGGCAGGTTCAGTGTAACAGCGGAGATGCAAACTCGAGATCTCAATGTCCGGATGGGAAACGACCCCTTGACGAGGCAAAAAAAAAAAAGCATAAGATGCACACCGGTCAGTAGGAAGGAGCGCCTCGGCATGCATCGGATCCGCATCGTCACCCCGGTTTTGGGGGCACTCCTCCTTGCGGCGTGCGGCCTCCAGCCGCAGACGGCGACTCCGACGCCTCGGGGCGTTGCCCCCGCAGGGACGCCTGTGGTCGTCACGACGCCGATATCGCCGCCGTCGGCCTCAGGCCTCGCTGCGGCCACCCCGGCGTTCATTACCCCGTCGAAGGCTGCCACAACTAGCTCTCGAACGGATTGCCCGCCGGGATGGCTCACATACCGCGATGCCACAGGTTCGATGTCGATGTGCGCTCCCGCGGGATCCATTGCTGTCGCCGACGTCAACAATGTCGGTGCTCCTGGAATCAATCTGGGATCTGATTTAGGAGGCGCATCGAACAAGGACCTACCCCGATTCTTCGTCGCCGTGCGATTGTCTCCTACGAGGAACCTCCCCGATCGGCCGGCGCTTGCGGCTTCCTGCCCAGGTTCGGCATACGGCGGCGTTGAGACGGCCTTTCAGACGGCGGAGGGATCCGCTGTTGGATGCGCCGGGTCCGCGGAACCGCACTCCGTTGACGGTCCGCTCGGGACGCTTAGCCTCTCTCTCAAGCTGACCGTTCCCAGCGCAACTGGAAACGGATTCATCAACTTTTTTGTCACTTGGCGTACGCAAAGTGCAGGGGCTGAGGTTATGGCGCGTCAAGTCGCGAGCACGATTCGGGTCGAGAAATGAGCAGAGTCTGGCTTGTCGCATGCGTCCTGGCGGTCTTGCTCGTTTCCAACGAGTCTTCGACGGCAAGGGCAACTCATGACACGTTCACCTTCAAGTGGCCCTGGAACTGGAACGCGTCCGCGACGATCAACACCCTGCCATACGATAACGTGCACGGTTGTTTCGGCAACCCCGGTGCCGTACCGCCATACGAGTGCGTGGCGGCGTACGACCTGGGGATATCCAATCTGGGAGTCCTTGCTGGTTCGGAGAGCGTAGTCACCGGTTTCCAGGACGGCATTTCGACGTGTAGCTCGGGCGGTGGGTTTGGCAACTTTGTGCAGGCCGGGGGCGCCACCTACGCGCACCTGGCTGTTCTGGCGCCAAGCGTCGCGATGGGCACGACGCTGCTGCAAGGCGACGGCGTCGGGACGGAGGGCGCAACGGGCAATGTGCTTCCGTGTGTGACGCCGGACGACCAAAGCGGCAAACACCTCCACTGGCAGATCGGGGCGAGCGGCGGGCCCCGGCCGCCGGGGATCGACGGAACGAACACAGCGCCCTTGACCGTGGCGTCTCGCCCCGCCTCAACCAACTCCGTCATCGGCGAGTTCAGCACGATGGGCGCCACGTTGCGCGCGTACTACCAGAGCCACCTCGGCTGGACCGGCATTGGCTGGACGTACAACCATGGCGCGGGACTCAACATGTTCAACAACAGGAGCTGGGGCCGCATCCAGGACTTCCGTCACCACCCCGACGGCTTCGGCGGCGAGTTCGACACCATCGCCGTGCAGTCGTGGAACCCGTCACAGGCGTACCTCATCGATTCGGTCTTCTGGCAGGCGTGGGCTTCCAGTTCCCGGCCCATAGGAAATCCTCGTGGCGAACGTGTGACGCCGTGCCCGTCAGGCTTCACCTCAAACTGCCTGTCATATCAGCCGTTTCTGCTCGGGTTCGTGTGGATGGATGGATCTACGGGGCGCACGCCAGTGTTCTGTCCCGATATCGATGGGGATAGAGTGATAAGCATTCTCGACCTCGTCGCCGAGGCCAAGCGGTACGGGTTGACGCCTGTGCCACCCGCAGTGGATGTTGATGGCGACGGTGTCGTCAGCATCATCGACCTCGTTGGGATGGCCAGCACGTACGGGGCAAGCTGCAGCCGATAGCTTACGGCGCTCATTTTGTCTCGCCACGCGTCGGCGTGCCATGACCACCCATTGGAACCTCGGACGCGCGGCGGTACGCTGGCCAGCATGAGCTATCCGATCCGTCCCGCCGTCCAGGCGCTTGCCGATGCTTCCGTCGCGGTGCGGCGCGACCTGCACGAGCACGCCGAGCTTTCGACCGAGGAGCATCGCACGCAGGCGCTCATCCTCGAACGGCTGCGGCTGCTGGGGCTGGATGACGTGCGGACCTGCGCGGACACGGGCGCCACGGCGCTCGTCCGCGGCACGAAGCCGGGGCCGAACCTGCTCTGGCGCTCCGACATCGACGGCCTGCCGCTGGTCGAGGAGACCGGGTTGCCGTTCGCGTCGCGCGAGAAGGCGATGCACGCGTGCGGACACGACGGCCACGTCGCGATCGCGCTGGCGATGGCGGAGGTGCTGCAACGCTCGCGCGACTCGCTCGCGGGCAGCGTGCGGTTCGCCTTTCAGCCGGCCGAGGAGCATGTCGGGGGCGCACGGCGCATGATCGCCGAGGGCATCATGGAGTCGCCGAAGGTCGACCACGCGTACGGGCTGCACATCTGGGCGCCGATCCCCGCCGGCGAGGTGCGCGTGACGCCCGGGCCGGTGTTCGCCGCTGCGACGCATCTGCGCATCATCATCCGCGGGCACGGCGGCCACGCATCGGCGCCGCACCAGACCGTCGACCCGATCGTCGTCGCGGCGCAGGCGATCGTCGCGCTGCAGACGGTGGTGAGCCGCGCCGTCGATCCGGAGCAGACGGCGGTGTTCACGATCGGCCGCATCGAGGGCGGCGGGCGCGGCAACATCATCCCGAACGAAGTGATGATGTCCGGCACGATCCGCACGTTCGAGGCGGCGGTGCTGAAGAAGGTGCTCGATCGCGTCGACGATATTCTTCGCGGCGTGACGAGCGCATTCGGCGCGGAGTATCAGTTCGATACGTCGACGCTGCCGGCTGTCGTCAACGATCCGGCCAGCGCCGCGCTCGTCGCCGGCGTCGCGTCCGCGCTGCTCGGCCCGGAGCACGTGGGCGAGTCTCGTACCACGGGCGGCGACGATATGGCGTACTTCCTGGAAGCCGCGCCAGGCGCCTACTTCATGCTGGGCGGCGGCAATGCGGCGGGCGGCATCACGTGGCCGCACCACCACCCGAAGTTCGACTTCGACGAAGCGTGCCTGCCGATCGGCATCGAGCTGGGGCTGCGCATCGTCGAAGCCGCCACCGGCTCATCGCTCTAGTTCACCGCGGAGGCGCGGAGGATATCTGTGTGTGATCCGGACGGTGCATCAGTCGTCAGCCGCGTTTGCTACGATCACTCCGGAATCGTCCCAACTGTCTCTCCGCGATCTCGGAGCCTCCGTGGTGAACGGAACACATGACCTCACGCACCGGCAAACCGATCATCATCGCCGACTACGACCCCGTCTGGCCGCAGCACTTCGCCCGCGAGCGCGCGGAGATCCTGCGCGTCTGCGGCACCGCGCCGTTCGTGCGTATCGAGCACACGGGCAGCACGTCGGTGCCGGGGCTCGCGGCGAAGCCGATTATCGACATCATGCCGGGGCTGCGGTCGCTCGACGACGCGCTGCCGCTGATCGCACAGCTCGCGAGCGTCGGCTACGAGTACGTGCCGGAGCACGAGCGGCCGAGCGAGATCGACGAAGGTATGCCGTTTCGGCGCTACTTCCGCAAGGACGTGAACGGCGAGCGGGCGTTCCACATGCATATGGTGGAAGCCGGCAGCGAGTTCTGGGTGACGCACCTGCTGTTCCGCGACTTCCTGCGCATCTCGCCCGAGGACGCCGCGGAGTACGAGCGCGTCAAGCGGCGGGTCGCGGCCGCGTACAACGCCACGATCACACCGTCGAGCGACATCAATCTTGGCTATACGGACAAGAAGTCCGACTGCATCAACGCCATCATGGCGAGGGCGCGCGCGCACTTCGCGTGAGGTCGCGGCCGGGCACGCCACTGCGTGCCCCTACGCCGCCTGTTGCTCGTCTTGCGTAACCGCCTCGGGGTGCAACTCCGGCAGCTCATGCCCAAGCGTCTCCGCGTACCAGTCAAGGATGGCGTCGACGAAGCCGCCGGAGTCGACGAGGTCGATGGAGACGTGCATGTGTGTCTCGGGGATGTCAGGGTCGAAGCACATGCGCACGCGATACTTGCCGATCTGCTTCACCTTCAACAGCTTCTCGTATGGCCACGTCTGCAGACCGCTCGTCGCGTACAGTGTGAGGCCGCGCTCGTCGAGGATGACGTCGGACCGCAGCCATGCGCGGAACAGGTACGCCGCGATGGCGATCCCGACCGGCACCGCTGCGATCACCCACGTCCGCCACGTCCACCCCTCGACCACCGGCGACGCGGCGAAGAAGCCGCCGAAGACGGGCAGCGCGAAGAGCGGGATGAAGGCGCGCCAGAAGAGAAGCCGGAAGTGCTCGTCATCATTCATCACCGGGAGTATCGGTACGGAAGGGCCAGCGTTGAAGGGTGGGATCGCCTCGTGCGCCACGAAGCTGCCTCAGACGTGGGATGCCGCTACCCTGAGCGATGATTCGCGCCATCTTCTACGACGCCGGCCACACCCTAGTGAAGCCGAGGGCCGAGTTCGACGAGGTCTGGGATCTCCTTGCCCACCAGCTCGGCATCTCGATAGGCGAGGAGCACCGCGGTCCGTTTCCTGACGTCGCAGCCTTCTTCTACTCGCGCTTGGCCGAGGACGGACTCGGTTCGTACGCATCGGACCGGGCGGCGCGAACGTTCTGGACGGAGTACTACTCGTTCGCACTACGCGACATCGCGCGCGATCTGCCGGTCGAGCAGATCCGCTCCGCGGGTGGCGCGCTCTACGACTGGTACAACGATCCAGAGCAGTGGCAGCCGTTCCCGGAAACCATCGCGGCGCTTGAAGCCGGACGCGCCCGCGGCCTCATCCAGGGCGTCGTGTCGGACTGGGGCAGCGACCTGCTGCCGATCCTGCACGCGCACGAAATCACAAGGCTGATGGACTTCGTCGTCGCGTCGGCGGTCGTCGGTTCGGCGAAACCAGACCGTGACATCTTCCTGTACGCGCTTGGCCGCGCCAACGTTCGGGCAGAAGAGACGGTGTACGTCGGCGACTCCTACCTGGCGGATGTGCTGGGTTCGCGCGGCGCCGGGCTGCACCCGATCCTCATCGACCGCGACGGAACGTCGCCGCCGATCGATGCGCCGGTCGTGCGATCGCTCACGGAGGTAGTGGCGGTGGTGGACCGGATGAACGGCGGAGGGCGTTAGGCGTCTTCGGGCGGCGGAGGCAGGAGCGCTTCTAGCGTTTCGACGAGTCCCGGGAATTCGTTCACAACGACCCGCCAGACTTCAGCAAGATCAACGCGGTCGTACGCGTGGATGAGGATATTGCGGGTTCCCACGATCTTGCGCCAGGGCCGGCAGGATGCGCCGACCTGAATTCGTCCGACAGCCGGGTTGTGGCCTCGCCGATGATCGCCGTCTGCATGACGACCGCGCTGCTGGTCAGTTCGTCGTCTTGAAGCTCGGCACGGCTCATGCTGCCGACATAGCGGATCGCGCGTCGAGCGGCGATCACGATGTCCGCTACCGAATCGGTGTCACGCCGCATAGATAGACCGCGCCGACGTGAGGATATCGTGCCGGCGCCACGGATTCTCGCTTCTCTCGATTGAGCTGCGGCTAACGAGATCGACCTCGCGACCAAGCATGTCTTTCAACTCATCCTGCATCTCAACGTGGTCGAAGAGGCTCCAGGGATGATCCGGCGCGAACGTCACGAGCAGATCGATGTCGCTGTCGGGGCGGAAGTCTTCGCCGAGAACCGAGCCGAAGAGCGCCAACTCCTTGATCTGCCAGCGGCGGCAGAACTCCGCGATCTTCTCCATCGGCAGGTCGATGTTCGTCGTGACCATAGCGCGCTCCGGAGCCGCGTGGCGCGGACACTACAGTTTACCGCGGCTGGAACACCGGCCGCACTTCGCCATCGACGATGGCGGCGACGAGCTGCAGTCCGGCGAAGAGGCCGGGGTCGAGCGACTTGACGAACGAGCCTACATTCTCGTGTTCGGCGTACTCGTAGATCGCCAGCAGCCCGACGCCCTTCATATCCGCATCGACGAGCGCGAGCGCTTCGCCTGCGGCCTTCAAGCGCTTGCGGACGATGCGCCGCATCAGCGCGCCGTCCGACGGGTCGATCTTCGGCGGGGCCTGGGCGATGGCGAAGCCGCGCTCGCCGAGCGGCTCGACGCGCAGCCGCTGCACGGTCCACGCTTCCGCCGCGTCGAACTCGACGGCGTCGCCGAGCTTCAGGCCGCGCGACAGTTCGCCGATCCGGTCGAGCAGCGCGTTGCGGACGGCCTCGGCCTGCGGTGCGCGGCGGAGCCGGAGGCTGTTGACGTGGAACGTGCCGTTGACGCGCTCGGTGATCAGCGTCCAGAAGCGGCTGAGGCCGCCGACCACGGACGCATAGCCGCCCTCGTCGCGCACTTTCGCGAGCTGCACCATCACCGGCAGATCGATCTCGCTGCGGCCGCCGGGCTGCATGGGCGCGGTGGCGAGCTGGACGCGCATCGCGAAGTCGGATTCGCCGGGCTCGGACGCCGGCACCGACGCGCGCGGCGGCACCCACACGAGGTACGGCCCGCGCACGTTGCCGGCGTCGAGGCGTTCTTCCATCGCGAGCCGCGCGCCTTCGGCTGCCGGATCGCTCTCCGGCTCCCAGAGCGTCGCCATCGCGACGGCGAGCTTGCCGGCGTCGCTGTTCGCGACGAACACCGGAACATCGCCGTTGATCACGGCGTCCAGCGTGTACGACCGCCCGCTACGCTCCGCAAACCAGTCGACAAGCAGCGCGGCGGTGTAGGTCAGCGTGCGATCGGGCATGTGTGATCTTTCTTGCTGGTCATCCCGGAGATCGGTGCGAGAACGGCACCTCACCCCGGCCGTTGGCCACCCCTCTCCACGACGTGGAGAGGGGCTCGGACGGAAGTCGGGCTGTTCCTCGATCAGCTAACCGCTGGTCGCCGCCTGCGAACCACTCACCGCCAACTACAAACTACAAACTACAAACTACGAACTACGAACTACGAACTACGAACTACGAACTACGAACTCCTAAATATTGCTCTTCGTCTGGCCGCCGTCGACGTTGATGCAGGCGCCGGTGATCCAGCTCGCCCGCGGCGAGCAGAGGAACGCTACCACGTTCGCCACTTCCTCGACGGTGCCGAAGCGGCCCATGGCGATGTTCTGCTCGACGAAGCGCGCCATGCCTTCCGGATCGGCCTGCACGCGCTTGTCCCACGACCCGCCCGGAAACCGGATCGAGCCCGGCGCGATGGAGTTGACGCGAATGTGGTCCTTCGCCAGCGCCAGCGCGGAGTTCTTGGCGTGGCTGATCATCGCCGCCTTCATCGCGTTGTAGGGCAATCCGCCGCCCGCCTCGCGCCCGAAGATCGACGCGATGTGGACGATACTGCCGCCGCCCTGCGCGCGCATCAGCGGCACGACGGCGCGCGTCGCCCGCACCGCCGCTTCGATGTTCGCGCGAAACGCGCCCTCCCAGCCATCGTCATCGTCCGGGAACGAGCCGCCCGCGTTGTTCACGAGAATGTCGATGCGGCCGAGCTGCTCGTGCGCTTCCCGCACCATCCGCTCGACATCGGCCGCGACGGTCACGTCGGCCACAATCGCCGCCGTACGCACGCCTGTGATCGCGATCGCGCGCTCGGCCTCGCGCAGTCCCGCCTCGCCGCGCGCGACGAGCGCGATGTCGCAACCCTCGTTCGCGAGCGCCAGCGCGATCCCGAGGCCGATCCCGCGGGAGGAGCCGGTGATGAGGGCGGTTTTGTTTCTGAGATCGAGGTCGATGGGTGTGAGCCTTTCAGCTTGTCAGCCGGTCAGCACTTCAGCTGGATCGAAGCGTCGTTATGAAGGCGCCGAGCATGCGCTTTACTTCGATTGTAGCGTCGCGAAGCGGTTCATAGGCTGCTTGATCGAGGTATCCCAGGTCGCGCGAAAGGAGGAGCTGGTACTCCAATTCGCTCGCCGAACCGAACGAGATCTGGCAGAAGCGCGCGAGCTCAGCATCACCGGTGCGGCCACAGCCCTCAGCAATGTTCGTGGGGATGGAGCTGGCCGAGCGGCGCATCTGGCTCGTCAGGCCGTAGATCTCTTCACGCGGGAACGTCTTCGTGCCCGCGTAGACGGCCAATGCGAGCTGATGTGCCTTCTCCCACGCCTTGATGCTTCGGAAATCGCGCATTAGTTCCTCGCTGCCGCCTTGCTGACTGGCTGAGTTGCTGACAGGCTGACGAGCTACTCGGCCATAAACTCGATGATCTCCGCATTCACGCGCTCCGGCGCCTCGCGCATCATGAAGTGGCCGGCGCCTTCGATCTTCCTCAGATCGAAGTTCGCGAAGAAGTCGCCGAGCTTGTCCGACCACGCGAACGGGAGGATCGAGTCGCTATCGCCCCAGAGGACGCGCGTCGGCGTCTCGACTTTCTTGTCCGCGCCGGCGAAGGCGCCGCCGCGCAGCGCTGATCGATAGCAGTTGAAGCCTCCACGCAGCGCGCCGGGCTGCGAGTACGCTTCCACGTATTTGGCGATCTCCTCATCCGTCCAGAGATCCTTGTTCGCCGACCACGCCGAGAGGAAGTGCCGCAGGTAGATCTCGGTCGCCTGCCTGCTCGAGCCGACGAGGTCTTCGGCCCACGGCTGCTGGTGGAAGAGCTGGTACCAGGTGTTGAGCGCGTGCGGCAGCTCGAACCAGCGGCCACCGATGCCAGGGTACGGCGGGTCGAACAGCATCAGCTTGTGCAGCCGTTCCGGGTACAGCCGCGCGAACCGCTGCGTCCAGATCGCGCCGAAGTCATGCGAGACGATGCGCACCTTGTCGAGCTGGTAATGATCGCAGAGCGCGCGGATGTCCTCGGCGAACGCGGTGTCGGTGTAGCCGACTTCAGGCGCCAGATCGGGCTTGTCGGAGTACGCATAGCCGCGCATATCGGGCACGATGACGTCGTAGTGCCGCGCCAGCGCGTCGATGTTCAGATGCCACTCGAACCAGAATCCGGGCCAGCCGTGGATCAGCAGCAGCGGGTCGCCCGCGCCCTGCCGCACGTGGTGCAGCTTGATACCGTTCACCGTTACGTCGTGGTGACTGAGTGTATCGACAGCCATAGGACCTCCAATCAGGAGCAGGGTAGCGTTGCGCCGGGATAGGTTCTAGGATCGCAGCACTACCGCACGACGGGCCGGCGCGTGTCCGGCTGGGGTTGCGGCAGCGACGTATCCGCGGAGGGGAAGCGATGAACGAGCCGATGACAGCCGTTGCGCCGGACAAGGAAGCGATCCGCTCCGAGCTGGAAGCGACGCGGACCGCGTACGGAGTGTTGGTCGAGCAGGTGGGGCATGCGAACTGGAAACGGCCGAGCGGCATTCCGGCGTGGACATGCGGGCAGCTGGCCTGGCATATCGCCTCGAGCGTGGCGTTCATGGCGGGCCAGACCGAGAGCGCAATGAAAGGGAAGGCGCTGAACCCACCCGCATTCCTGTTGCCGGTGCTGTTCAAAATGAGCGAATTGCGCGTGCGCTTCGCTTCACGCAAGGCGACGCCGGCGTCCGTGCGCGCCGACATGGATGCCGGCATGACGCGGTTGCTGGCGCTGCTGGACGCCACAGATCCGGCCGCGCTTACCACGAGCGCCACCGCCTTCGGCGAGACGCGGACGATCGCCGAGATGTTTCGCTTGCCGGTCACACACCTCGCGGAACACGCCGAGCACATCCGGTCGGCGCTGAATCGTTAGGCGCGCCGGCACCGGAGACCCGCAGCAGACGGAGACGGCATGCGCGTCTACCTGATCGATGGCACGTACGAACTGTTCCGGCACTACTTCGCGGTGCCGAGCCACATCGCCGCCGACGGTGCGGAGGTCGGCGCCGTGCGCGGCGTGCTGTACTCCGTGCTGTCGCTGATCAGGGACGGCGCGACGCACATCGGCGTTGCCACGGACCACGTCGTCGAGTCGTTTCGCAATGAGATGTGGGCGGGGTACAAAACGGGCGCCGGCGTCGCCCCCGAACTGATGACGCAGTTTCCGATCCTGGAACATGCGCTGTCGGCGCTCGGCGTCGCGGTCTGGCCGATGGTCGAGTACGAGGCCGATGACGGGCTGGCGTCGTCGGCGGCGCAGTCGGCGGCGTACGCGGAACAGGTGTTGATCTGCACACCGGACAAGGACCTGGCGCAGTGCGTCGTGGGAAACCACGTCGTGCAGTTCGACCGCCGCAAGCGCGCCGTCCTCGACGAAGCCGCCGTCATCGCGAAGTTCGGCGTAGCGCCGGGCTCGATCCCCGACTACCTGGCGCTGGTCGGCGATAGCGCCGACGGCTTTCCGGGGCTGCCCGGGGGGGGCGCCAAGTCGGCGGCGGCGGTGCTGTCGAAGTTCGCCCACATCGAAGCGATCCCGGAAAGCGTGGCCGACTGGGGCATCCCGCTCCGTGGCGCGGCCGTGCTATCGCAGACGCTGCGGCAGCAGCGCGAACTGGCGATGCTGTTCAAGGATCTGGCGACGCTGCGGACCACATGCGACATCGATGCCTCGGCGGACGCCATCCGCTGGCGCGGCGCGCGGAGCGACTTCGGCGACATGGCGTCGTACCTCGGCGCGCCGGCGCTAGCGGAGATGGCCGCCGAGCTGGCGGGCCAGTAGCATTCGGGCGTCGCTCGCCTTTCAGCCGCGAAGCTCCAACATCGAACATCCAACATCCAACGCCCAGATCAGTGTTCCTCATCGACGATACGGTCGAGCAGCGACCGCACGACGAGGTTCAGCGCGCGGTGCTCGGGCCGCGTCAGCCCGCTGTCTTCGTCGAGCATGCGACCGGCTTCGTCGCGCGTGAGCTCGATCAGCCTGACGTCGGTGAGCTTCGCCACCTTGAGTCCGGGCAGCCCGGACTGCTTCGTGCCAAAGAACTGGCCGGGGCCGCGCTGCTGCATGTCGGCCTCGGCGAGCTCGAATCCGTCGGTCGTCTTCTCCATCAATTCGAGACGCGCGCGTGCCTCGTCGCTCGGCTCGTCGCAGAGGAGCAGGCAGTAGCTCTTGTCGGCCCCGCGCCCAACGCGGCCCCGGAACTGGTGCAGCTGCGCGAGGCCGAAGCGGTCTGCGCCCTCGATCATCATCACCGACGCGTTCGGTATGTCGATGCCGACTTCGATCACAGCGGTCGAGACGAGGATGTCGGCCTCGCCGTCGCGGAAGCGGCGCATCACTTCGTCCTTCTGCTTCGACGACATGCGCCCATGCAGTAGCTCGAGGCGCAGGGCCGGGTCCCCCTGCCGCCGCAGCCGCTCGAACTCCGCCGTCGCCGACTTCACGTCGAGCGTCTCCGATTCCTCGACGAGCGGGCAGATGACGAACGCCTGCCGCCCCTTCTCGACCTCGCTGCGCACGAATCGCTCCGCGTCTTCGCGCTCGTCCGGCCCCACCCAGGTGGTCTTGATCGCCTGCCGTCCCGGCGGCAGCTCGTCGACCACCGAGATGTCAAGATCGCCGTAGAGGGTCAGCGCCAGCGTGCGCGGGATCGGCGTCGCCGTCATCACCAGCATGTGCGGCGTGTGCGCCGCCGCGGCGCCCTTCTCGCGCAGTGCGGCCCGTTGCATGACGCCGAAGCGATGCTGCTCGTCGACGACGGCGACGCCGAGATCGTGGAAGCGCACGCCACCCTGGATCAACGCGTGCGTGCCGCAGATCACGTCGATCTCGCCGGCTTCGATCGACGCATACATCTCGCGCTTCTCCTTCGCCTTCAGGGCGCCGGTTAGTAACGCAATGCGGATCGCTCCTGATAGGGCGGAAGATGGAGGATGGACGATCGAGGATGGATCAGGGCGTCTATCGTCCATCTTCCATCTTCCATGTTCGCGTCCGGCCAGGTACGCGACACGAGCGCTCGCGACTGGCCCATCAGGAGAAGCCGCCCCAAAGAGCGCCTTCAGCGTGCGGAAGTGCTGCTCGGCGAGGATCTCCGTCGGCGCCATCATCACGGCCTGGCGCCCGTTCTCGATCGCCGCGACGAGCGCCGCGGCGGCGATGACGGTCTTGCCGCTGCCGACGTCGCCTTGCACGAGGCGCGACATCGGGATCGGCTTGCGGAGGTCGTTGAGCACAGCGAACATCACGCGCTGCTGCGCGCCCGTCAGCGCGAACGGCAGCGACTCGATAAAGGCCCGCTCGACGGGCGCCGACATCGGCACCGGCTCGGCAGGGGCGGACTTCTGGAAGTGGCGTCGGCGGAGCTGCATCGTCAGCTGGATCGGCAACAGCTCTTCGAAGGCCAGCCGCCGCCGCCCGCGCTCGAGCGACGCGCGGTCCGTCGGGTAGTGCATCTGCGTCACCGCATCGGCGATCGACGCGAGGCCGAGCCGCGCGCGCATCTCCGCCGGCAGCGGGTCCGGCAGGCGCGTGACGTAGCGCTCGATCGCCTCCTGCATGACGCGGCGGATCGTGCGGCTCTGGAGTCCGGCGGTGAGCGCGTAGATCGGCACGAGGCGGCCGGTGTGGAGCAGATCGTCGCTCCAGATCTCCCATTCCGGATTATCGAACTTCGGCCGCCCCTGGTACTCGGCGACGCGCCCGGAGAGGACGATCTCGGCGTTGACGGGGAGTTGCTTCGCGATCCACGGCTGGTTGAACCAGGTGCACGACATCATGCCGGTCGAATCGCCGACCTTCGCCTCTGTCGATCGGATGCGAAACCCCATCTTCTTCTCGGTCGCGCTCCAGACGCGCACGCGCACGGTCTGCTCGCGCCCAAACTCGAGTTTCGAGATCGGCACGGGCTCGCCGTAGTCGACGTGTCGGCGCGGAAAGAAGAGCAGCAGATCGCGGACGGTGATCACTTTGAGTTTTTCGAACTTCACCTTCAGCGCGAAGCCGATGCGCTTCAGCGCCTGGAGCTCCGCCTCGACGCCGAGCGCCGAGAGCTCTTCCTGGGTGTACGGACGTGCTGGTTTAGGGATCGGAGGCACGTTGGATGTTGGATGTTGGATGTTGGATGTTGGAGACGGCGAATTTCGAGTCGGCTCGTTCGTCCTCCCCGCTTCCCGCTTCCCGTTTCCCGTTTCTCGCTTCCCACTCCCGTCTCCCGCCTCCCGCTTCTCGCTTCCTCCGTCGCGCAGCGACGCGAGCACACCTTCGAGCCACTCCTTGCGCTTCGCCGGCGTCAGCGAACGGTATCCCGCCACAGGCAGGCCCTGGATGCGGGCGAACACGTCGCCGCTGAGCTGCGATCCCTCGTGGGTCGTGAGGTTCTTGAGGAACGAGTCGAGGCCGGCCGTAACGGCGCGGTCGCTGAAGCGCTTCGAGCGCTCCAACTCGAGGACCTTCCGAAGGCGGTCTTCGGTCATGGTGATGGTGACCAGGTTCGGGGCCGCTTTCCACCAGGGCGCAGATACGACTGCACCCGCGGATCTAGGTCATCTGTTCGAGATCAGCGTATTGGCGAGGGTGATCGGAGTCAAGATGCGGGGACGTTCGCGCGGACATCGCATGGGACACGAAGGCCCAGCGACGCCCTTGATCAGCAGTTGCCCGAAGCTGATCTGGCGCGCGCTACGCCAGACATTCCCGTGGACATCCAGTGAAGACACAGGTGGTTGTGGATGTGCGTTACATGCGATCGCTTGAGCCTCATGCGTTCACCAAGGACACTGCGCCTGAGTTGTTGTGGCGCAGCCCGTTGGGCCGAGATGAGGACGAACCGATGCTGAAAGACAAGGTCGCGATCATTACCGGCGGCGGGCGCGGCATCGGGCGCGGCGTGGCGCTGCGCTATGCGAAGGAGGGCGCGAAGCTCGCGCTGGTCGACATCCAGCAGGAGCACCTCGACGAGACGGCGAAGGTGCTGGACGAGAGCGGCGCCGGCGTCGAGTACATCACGCTGCGGGCCGACGTCAGCTCGAGCGCCGACGTGCAGGGCTTCTTCGATGCGACGATCGCGCGTTTCGGCCGGCTCGACATCCTCGTCAACAACGCCGGCATCGGCAATCCGCCTGTGCCGATCATCGACATGCCCGAGGACGCGTGGGACCGCACGCTGGCGGTGAACCTCAAGTCGGTGTTCCTGTGCTCGAAGCTGGCGGCGAAGCAGTTCATCGAGCAGGGCGGCGGCGGGCGGATCATCAGCGTCGCGTCGCAGGCCGGCAAGACGGGCTACCCGATGCTGACGCCGTACTGCGCGTCGAAGGCGGGCGTGATCTTGTTCACGCAGGCATTCGCCAAGGAAGTCGGCGTACACAAGATCAACGTCAACTGCGTCTGCCCCGGCACGATCGACACGCCGCTGCTGCGCGGCGCGGGCATGGGCCTGAATCTCACCGACGAACAGTTCATGGCGGGCATCGGGCGCGTGCTGCCATCGATCCCGCTGGGCCGCCTCGGCTACCCGGAGGACGTCGCGAAGATCATCACCTTCCTCGCCAGCGACGACGCCGACTACATGACCGGTCAGGCGATCAACATTTCCGGCGGCCAGGAAATGCACTGACGAGTTCGCAGTTTGTAGTTTCACAGTTTGTAGTTCTCAGGCGGGGCGAGATGCTTGTTGTGATGATGGGGTTGCCCGGGACGGGGAAGAGCGCCGTGGCGGAGGCCGTCGCGCGGGCGATCGGGGCGCCGGTGTTCTCGGTGGACCCGCTAGAAGCGACGCTGAATCGCTACGGCATCACGCGCGAGCAGCGCTCCGGCTATGCGGCGTACGGCCTCGTCGAGACGCTGGCGCGGTCGCAGCTTGGGCTGGGGCAATTCGCCGTCGTCGATGCGGTGAACTCGATCGAGCTAGTGCGCGCCTGGTGGCGTGATCTCGCCGCCGAGTTCCGCGTGCCACGTCCGATCATCGAGTGCGTATGCAGCGATCCGGCGCTGCACCGGCGGCGCATCGAGTCCCGAAGACGCGATATCCCGGGGTTCCTATACGAAGACGGGGCAGCCTGGCCGGCTATCGAACAGCGGCGGCAAGAGTACGAACCCTGCGCCGAAGATCACCTCGTGCTGGACGCGGTGAACCCGCTTGACGCCAACGTGCGCGAGGCGATCGAGTACGTCTCCTCGTTTGGCTAAGGCGAAGCCGCCGATCTCGCTTCCCGTTTCCCGCGTCCCGCCTCCATCTTCTAACCTTCACCCATGAACCCCCGCACCATCGCCGCCATCGCCGCCGGCAAGGCTGCCGCGGCCGCATCACGCCTGCTCGGGCGTGGCGGCGGCACGGCGATCGCCGGGCTGGTGGCGTTGCGCGTCGATCCTCGACTCGTGCGGCGGCTGACGGCGCAGGCGGGCGCGGGGTCGATCGCCATCACCGGCACGAACGGCAAGACGACGACATCCCTCATGCTGAGCCGCATCGCAACGGCCGCGGGCCTGCGGCCGCTCCACAATCGCAGCGGCTCGAACCTCATGCGCGGCGTCGCGGCGATGCTCGTACAGGAAGCGACGCTCACCGGCGCGATACCGGACGCCGCAGAGCGGCTGGCGATCCTCGAAGTCGACGAAGCGACGCTGCCCGAGATCGCGCGGACAGTGGCGCCAAAGGTGATCGTCTTCACTAACCTCTTCCGCGATCAGCTCGACCGCTATGGCGAGGTTGATGCGGTGGCGGCGGCGTGGGAGCGTGCGCTCGCGGGCCTACGCAGCGCGACGGCCGATCGTGAGCCGCCGACGATCGTGCTGAACGCGGACGACCCCGCAGTGGCGCACCTCGGGCGCGGGTACGGCGGCCGCGTCGTCTACTACGGGATCGACGACACGTCGGTCGCTGGCGAAAGCGACGACCACGCCTCGGATTTCCGTACATGCCTGGACTGCGGCGCGGAGATCGTCTACACGGCGACGTTCTACGGGCATATCGGCCACTGGCGCTGCCCATCGTGCGGCAACGCGCGCCCGGCGCCGGATGTGAGCGTCACGCGCGTGGCGCTGAGTGATGATGCGACGGCGATGACGCTTGCCATTGCTGACACCGGAGAGACCTCACCCCGGCCTGCGGCCACCCCTCTCCGCCCGGCGGAGAGGGGGGCGAACGAGCTTTCTATCGAGTTGCCGCTAGCGGGGCTGTACAACGCGTACAACGCGCTCGCCGCCGCCGCGGGCGCCCTGGCGCTCGGGCTGCCGCGCGAGGCGATCGTGTCCGCGCTCGACGGGTTCTCGGCGGCGTTCGGGCGGCAGGAGCGATTCAGCGTCGACGGGCGCGATGTACAGGTGCTACTGGGCAAGAATCCGACGGGACTCAACCAGGTGCTGCGCACGATCGCCGCACGCGGCGGAGCGAAGCGCCTGCTGTTCTTCCTCAACGACGGCATCGCCGACGGGCGCGATGTCTCGTGGATCTGGGACGCCGACTACGAGACCGTGCAACCAGGGACGGCGTGGGCGCTCGCGGCTGGCACGCGCGCCGAAGACCTGGCGCTGCGGCTGAAGTACGCCGGCTTCGGCGCCGACGTCCCGGTCGAGCGCGAGACGGCGGCGGCGCTGCGGCGCGCGCTCGACGCGACGCCCGCGGGCGAGACGCTGTACGTGGTGCCGACCTACACGGCGATGCTCGAAGTGCGCGAACTGCTGGCGAAACGCGCCGGCGGCGGCAAGTTCTGGGAGGGCGAGTGATGACGAGCGCCGCGCGCCAAACGAGCACC
>ORMF011509404.1_pt1 | contig 17777 bp, 15 predicted proteins | sample 1779871 | NCBI WGS metagenome assembly ORMF01 (sample SAMEA104232316, study PRJEB22302) | groundwater metagenome | biome: forest; feature: aquifer; material: groundwater | place: USA | collected 2011-08-07 | depth 5.4 m
TATGATTTAGCCACGTGCATTCTTGACCCAGTGATTGACTATTTCGGCATGATTGGGCTGACCTATGGATTTTGCTCGCATGAATTGGGAAAACACATAAAAAAACGGGTTGCACCCAAACTCGACCAGCATGCCGCACATGAACTGAATAGCAAAAATAACCTGATCTGCCCGCGTTTAGGGGCTGCGGTTGATTTTATCGTCGACGATGAAAACATGCGCGAAGTCGCCGACTGGATTGCAGAAAACACCCCGATTGACCGACTGTACTTTTATGGCGAAGACCGGCCGATTCATGTCAGTTATGGATCGGAACAGAAAGGCGAGTATATTGATTTGGTATTAACGAATAGCGGGCGGCAAGTGCCGAAAAAACGGAACTGAACAACCACCAGCTAAAGCTGGTGGGTTCGTATAATGGACTAAAGTCCGGATACGGATCATAAGACCCGTTCATAATTCTGTCCTAAAATTGCCGGTAACTTCCACAGACTCTATCACCAAAACACGGTCATAAAGCCTGCTGGAAGCCATCCGTTAAAACAACAAACCAGATAAAAAACAGGATGCTATTTATGTTAAATCACCCCACACTCGATAAACTCAAAACCTTAAAGTTCCATGGCATGATTCAAGGCTTGCAGGATCAGGCACAACACCCTGCTATTGACCAACTCAGCTTTGAAGAACGCTTAGGATTATTGGTTGATAGAGAAATGACCGATCGTCTCGACCGGCGTCTTAAAAACCGATTGCACCAGGCCAAACTTAAGCAAAATGCCTGTCTGGAAGATGTTAATTATCAAGCCGATAGAGGACTCGATAAAGCGCTATTACAGAGCCTGCATGATTGCCGGTGGATTAAAAAACATCTTAATGTCCTGATAACGGGACCCACGGGTGTCGGTAAATCCTGGATTGCCTGCGCCTTGGCGCAAAAAGCCTGTCGAGAAGGCTATACCGCCATCTATCAGCGATTGCCAAGGTTATTCCAGGCACTACCACTGGCTAAAGGAGATGGCAGCTACAGCAAACTCCTTAATCGCTTGGGCAAAACGGATGTCTTGTTACTGGATGATTGGGGTTTGGCAACACTAACGGCAGAGCAACGACGTGATCTGCTGGAAATACTGGAAGACCGCCACGGCTCACGCTCAACCATTGTTACCAGCCAACTACCGCTGGATCAATGGCACTCCAGCATAGGCGACTCAACACTGGCCGATGCCATTATGGATCGCTTGGTACACAACGCTTATAAAATAAAATTAGAAGGAGACTCACTAAGAAAACAGCAAGCAAATTTGACGACAACTAACGAGATAGAGTAAAAATAAACCTCCCGCGTCGCTACGCTCCGATAGGGTGGCCGCTTTCAACGGTTTAGGTGGCCGCATTCCAGCGGTTTGGGTGGCAGCTTTGACTGGAATACGCAGACTGACAACACTTTTCAGAATTTCTATCTCAAAGGCTTCACAAGTTTGCTTAATCAGTTCACGAACTTTCAGACCAACGTCACCTTTCAACACCTTGTAACGATACTTTGTGACAAACACAAAATGATATTGAATTTTAAAAACAGTATGACTTCCATAACTTTAATCCATAAGGCCCCCTACTTTTCAGTTCAGGGCAATATCATACGTCAAAAAATCATAGATAAATCTGACCGCCTAAAAGACGGTGGTTTTAACCTTACTACGGACTAATAAACCGCTTTGCTGCGGGTTGGAGGGATTGCTCGTAAATTATCGCTGACCGTTGAATAGCGAGATTACGCAGGGATTTCACAAATAGGAGACAAGTTAAGACGTTGGGCGCGACGCGCAAATTTACGGTCATCGAACGTCAAAAATGCACTGCAAGCCCCAGAAGCTGCCGAATGCAAGGCATCTGGAAACTCGATGCCGATTCGGCACCATGCGATTGCTGTTCAAAGCGAAAGCTCATCTTCAACGACAATATTCTGCAAGCTTTGCAGGTGTTCAAAAACGGACATGACTTGCTCAGACGAGAAGCGAAATTTGTCCGCTTGAGTCAAAACCCAGAAAAACTCAAGCAAAACCGTTTTCGTCACCAGCAGTTCGGGTTCATCCGTGAAGATGCGCAAGGCAATGGGTGATTGTAGAGAATCGCCTTGTGCATAGTAGCGCCCAGGGGTATTGGTATCGACCGACTTCACAGCGATTGCGCCACGCCTTTGGCAATAGCGTTGTCCATTTCTTCCAAGGAGACTGTCGGCCCGGTATAGCCCAGTATTTGGGGGCCATCTTCAACCCGTGAGTTTTTACCGGGCGCATGATAATCGCGTCACCTTGGCATTCAAAAGCCAGTTCGGCGCCGGGTTTTAAGCCCAATGCATGAATGAGATTGTCAGGTATACGGACATCGCCGTGAATGGATAAAGTAGGCATGTAGGTTTTTCCCGCAAATAAATTTGTACTACATGAGTGTATTATCGGGCTCAGGCATGATGCGCCATAACCGCATAGACTCAGGAAAAAATAGCGTCAAGGGTTAATATATTCGTATATCAAGGGTCTTGCCTAAAGAGCTTGCAAATTTTTCAAGCGTTGAGAGCTTTACATCTTCAGCATGATTTTCCATTCTTGAGATTGCGGATTTTTTTGTGCAAAGCCGAGTTGCCAGCTCTTCCTGCGTTATACCCGCTGCTTCTCTCACTTCTTTTAACATAACCCCAATCTTGAAGACCTGATAGCCTTCATTAAAATTTAGGGCGAATTCTTCATCGCTTTCTTTTCTTTTCGCCACATATTTTCTTAAATCACTCATTTCTTTTTCCAATCAAATAATCTTTCTTTCGTTGCTCGGAGAGTAAAATTTCAGATTTAGGTGTTTTTTGCGTTTTCTTTTTAAATCCATTGGTTAAAACAATGAAGTTTTTGTTATCGAAAAAACCTAAAAATCTGAAAATATTATTACCTTGCTGAACCCGGATTTCCCATAATTCCTCAGTATTTGCCAATTTCTTGAGGTAAGTTTGCGGAACCAGCTCCAGTTCCTCAACAAGCTGCATCACCCACGCTACTTTTTGTGCTTGTTTGCTGTCTAGTGAATCCAAAAACTCTTCAACTGGGCATTCATTTGACTGAGTTCGGTAAAATATTATTTCTCTCATTTGTAGATGTTAACCTCTAAGTGAACTTCTCCGCAAATTAACGCTGTTTTACACATTTGTTTTAGCTCTAAAAGCTTACATTAATACCGGTGGAAAACTCATGAGGATTTAACTCAGCTAATTGCGACCTGACTCTTTGCCGCAGCTCTTTTGCTGTAAAATGGGAAACCGAAAACCTTAGTAGATTCTTTCGGCAACTGGGATAATATTGAAGTAAGTTGGGCCAAAACCAAGTGAGTTAATAAACTGCCACCAGAACCAGTACCCATAATTGATCTTTTCGCTGGACCAGTAGGTTTGGGTGAAGGCTTTGCTAGTCTTGAAGGCAATCCGTTCAAAATTCTGGTATCAGCAGAAAATGCGTTATTTGGGGATTACCAAAGAGGAAGTGTTAAAGACTTATGATGACTACGAGCTCTGACGATATGGAAATAATTCAACATCACATTTTTACTTTTAGGTTCGAAAAGAACTAGACTTTATTAAGGAATTAGGATGCTCGGCCTCAATTTACGAAGCGAATTCATCGGAAAGCGCTTAAGCGGAACAACAATAGATTTCACTAACCGGCATGGCACTGGGGCGCTTGATAAAAGTGCCAGTGATTTTCTAAACATCACTTATCCCTCAATTGATTTGCTGAAAACAATAGAGGCGGTTGAACCTGGAAAATCGCGGCCAACAGTGATAATAGGCGCACGGGGTCAAGGTAAATCACATTTGATGGCGGCAGTTACTCACATGCTAAAGGATAGCGTTGCGGGCCATCATTGGCTTGAGGAATGGGGCAACCGGCTAGGAAATCCTGAAATTACCAAATTATCTCTTCGAACTGACATGGATGTAATTGTCGAGAGCCTTCACTTACATAACTACAAATTTCTTTGGGATTTATTGTTTGAAAAACATCCGCATGGAACCTTTATAAAAGGTAAGTGGGAAGGTCAAGGTGACAATAAAACTGAAGTTCCCGGCTATGAATTGCTGGTTGAGTTATTTCAAAAGCAACCTACGTTGCTTATTCTGGATGAATTCCAAACCTGGTATGAAGGATTAACCAACAACAAACAATATCCTTGGCGTAATTGGGCGTTTAACTTTATTCAGATATTGTCAGAAATTGCCGAAAAGAATCCTGAGCTACTGGCTTTAGTCGTATCTGTCAGGGATGGGGTATCGGATGCTGCCCAACAGATATATCGTGTTAATCCGGTGCGTATCGATTTTAAAGGCCCCCAAGCCAAGCAGGATAGGCAAAAACTTTTGCTGTATCGGTGGTTGTTTGAAAACCGCATGCAAATCAACGAAACGGACATCGAAAACGTCATCAGCAATCATGTCAATGAATACCTACGCTTAAATCATATAACAGGTTCTGAACACGCGAAGGTAAAGCAAGGTTTTATTGATTCATGGCCTTATGCCCCTCATTTATTAAAGCTGCTCGATGATCAAGTATTAATCGCAACAGAGACCCAAGAAACCCGCGATTTAATTAGAATCTTGGTTGATGTGTTTAAATCGGCAGGCAAGGATTCGCCCATCATTACGGCAGCCGATTTTTCCATAGCAGACGAAAGTAGCGGTGTATCTTCATTGCTTGATTCAGTTGCCAATCAATTACAACGTAATCTAAGAGACAAAGCTCTGCGTAACTTTGAAGCTGTTCGAGATGCAATATCCAATTCAAGTACAGTTCCTCACTTAGCACCTATTTTAAGTTCACTATGGCTTCGATCCTTATATATTGAGTCAATGGCCGGTGCCGAAGCCAACGAGTTACAAGTGGACATTACCCGCCACAAACCCATTGATGATAATCAATTTCAAGCGGAATTGGCATTAATTGAAGAAAACAGTTTCAACATCCATCGCAAAGGTAATCGGCTGGTTTTCCTGAATGAAGAAAACCCGCAAGCCAAATTAATAGCACATGCCAAAAATGATCGTTTGTTTGAAAAAGCCGAAGATCAAAGTTATTTGGCCGATGAAATCCGTTATGTTCTGGTTGGTTCTGGCGATGCTTCACAAAGCTATCGGGTACTAATCCTCAAGCGCAGTTGGAACAATGATCCTTGGGTTGATATTGAAGAGCGAGATCAACCGCAGAATTGGGATAGTCGGACTCCGGTCATCGTCATTCCATCGGGAAATACCTCTGATGCCGAACTAGGGAAATGGCTTAAAACTCATATCACTAAAAATCGTAATACCGTGCGTTTTTTGTTAGCCAAAAAAGGTTTGGAAAATGTGTTTTACGATAAAGCTTTATTGGTGCTTGCCCGTGCTGTTTATCTAGCTACGCAGTGGAAAAAAGCCGATGCAGAATACGCGAGTTTACATATCAAATTTCAAAAAGAGCTTCGGGATCAACTCAATACCCGATTTGATCGTTTCGCAATATTGGAAATCTGGAACTTTGCCGAGCCGCAAAAATGTCAATTTACTACCACGAGTCATAATGCCGAGGGCAGTAAAATCTTGGGCGCAATCCAGGACATCATCCGCCGGGAACTGTTTATTCCAGAAGAGTTTAAAGAACTGGTCGTTGCCAGTGCTAAGAGTAATCTTTCAGTCGCTCAAGTATTAAATCAATTAAAAGAACCTACTTCGGGCGGTGAACCTTCAATTCCCTGGCTAGGCGAAGTGGATGCAAAAGAGTGGATTATTCGTTTATGTTCCCAAGGGAGCATAGCCATTAATCTTTTGGGTCGGGAAATGCTGGAAAGCCGAGCGGGAGAATCAGATAACGATGCTTGGCAACGCATGAAAGGGTGCCTAGCAACAGGCCGCCAACTTGAAGAAACTACTCTTCATGAACCAGGGACAAATGTTTGTAGTGGAGGGGTGGCACCCATTACACCAGAGATTCCCCCAGTAAATCCAGACGTTGGCTCACTACCAATCTATCCCAGTTTAGAACAACCCGTATCCGGCTTATTTGGTGGGTCAACCGATGGTATTAAGGAACGCACTCGTTTGAACGCCCCAACCACATCGTCGCTTACTCTATTAGGAAAATTAGAAAGCTGGGGGATTAATCCCGGTAGCCAAGTTTATGGCTGTAAGTTATCGGTAGATAAATTAACCGGCGCACAATTACAGGATTTGCTCAAAAAACTGCCGGATGGCATAACCTATTCATTGGATTTGGAAAAGGAATAAAGCGATGGATCAGGCATTAATTACAAAGATATTCGGCTTGCCTGATGATCAAGCATGGCAGGCTATTTTTGATAATTTATGGGAGACTTTTGCATTACCGATTCGCCCCGATGTAGTCGATGCTATCACTACAGAACGGGATAAAAGTATTGAAAAACTCGACAATATCTTATCCGGTAGTGCCTGGGAATTGTGGCAACAGTTTGAGCAGAGCGCCCCGCTTACCAGTCGGCAATTAAAACACTTCTGGGCGGACCGTTCTGATGGTAAGGCTATCCTTATTCTGGATGCCTTATCGTTACGAGAGTTACCCTGGCTAATTGAGCACGCAGCAAAGCGAGGATATACGCTACATCAAACCCACGCAACCGCCGCAGAAATTCCGGGTAACACCAACCCGTTTGCAAAAGCATTGGGTTTCGGGCAACGCTCCAGTCTTGAGCATAATTTAGGGAAAAGTGCTGACTTTCCGACTGCATGGACGGAAACCACAGACATGCCATTTGCTGATTGTTGTGCCTTGATTAAAGCCGATCCTAACATCATTTTTTGGCATCATTGGCCGGATAGCCAAATACATGATCTGGCCGATAGCGGCGATGGTTACAGAAAGCTCTCTAAAAACGCTGCCGAACAACTGTCATCCGATGATTTCTGGCAGTTTATTGATCGTCTCGCGACAGGCCGGAGACTCATCATCACAGCCGATCATGGTTATGCACATTCTGGTATTTTCCCCGATGTGGCGCACAAAGATCAGGCGGATTTTTTAAAGGATCGTTTTAAAAGCGGCCGTTCGGTACCCAATCCGATCAATTCAGATAGCCATTACTGGCTGCCGCCGTTAACGCAAACCATTACATCCCAACATGGTGAATGGAGTCTGGTATTAGGGCATAAAAAGTGGAAAAGCCAAGGAGGTTATCCGACATTAACGCATGGAGGGCTTACAGTGTTGGAAATGGCTGTGCCTTATATTGAGTTATCGAAATAATCACAATGTTTAGACATATTAGATACAGTACAAATGACTATTATTGCCGTTATTTTAATATTGGTATCAATAGCCAAAGTTCAAATAATATCTGTAATGGGAGATTTTTGGATTTTTTGGAAAAAAGTCTGGATATAAAGCGATTGCCATATGGTTTGAGGCTGATTGACTTAATATTGGAAGGCTATTTGGATTGTGATTTATTTGTACGGCTACCAAATGAATTTTTCTTCAAATGGAAAAATTATCCGTTCACAGGTGGGTTAGATAATAACAAAGATGAGATTATTAAATATGCTTCCTATTATGACCTTTCAATGAATTTTGAAAATGAAATCGATATTTCTGAATTTGGTCATCCTTATGACTTATCGCTAAAAAAGGATTTTGTTGATCAGTTTTCAGCACCAGTTCCATCAGAATTAGAAAAGTTTGAACATCCTAATGACCGTCTATTTTATCCCTACGAAGCTTATTTTTCTTATTGGAGGGCTTATTTAATACTTGAATCACTTGAAGAATGTAAGTTTATTGATCGGTATCTCAATACTGAAAAAGGTATTGAAATATTTAAAAATTCAATAAAAAAGAAGAATGATCTTTGGAGGTCAAAATATAGTCAGACCTTTAACAGGTTATCACAGTACAAAACTATAATCACCCAACTAACAATTTCTAATAATAAAGTTAATTGCAGTTTAGGTGATATTTCTAGCTATGTTTTAAATCTTACAAACTCAGATTCTTCAGATTTGGAGTTGGATTTATATCTGCTGTTAAAACTTTATGATGACTGGTCGTGGAAATATAGCAAAGATAATGGACTGCATAGTTTCAAAAAAGCCCTAGTTTTACTTAAAAAAGACATTTATCTTCTTTTTGAATGGCTTTGTGGTTGTGGATATAAAGAAAAAGACTTAATAAAAAAATGGTCTTGTAATGATCCGTTATCGCGCTCATCCGTTCAATTGACAGACGTTTTAGATTTCGAAGAGATTTTATTTTCTAGTTTTTTTGAAAAAACTCTTCCAGTCTATTGTACAAATCTAAGCTGGGTAACGACGGATAAAGTTACTGAAATTTATAATAAGCTGGAACAACATGATTGTTTTGATCCCTGGATTAGGGCTTTTTATGATTTACATCAAAACATAAATAGAATACAAGAAATTGAATTCATTCAGCCCAGAGTGCTTGATAATCTGTTAATAATTACAATTAGGACAGAAATAATATTAGGTGAAATTTATTCAAAATATACTAATCAAGAAAATCCAAATGATATGAAGGCTATATTTAAAAAATTGTCTGCTATCGTGATTAGTAACTCACAAGCTAAATTGGTTTTAGAAAAAATAGTTTTGGACAAAAATTGGAAATTAACACAGTTAAGAGATAAGCCAGAAAATATTTTTGAAAAAATTGATTCTTGTATAGTTGAAGAAAATTTGAATCAGGAACAAGAATATTTTTTTCGCTGCATTTTAAGATTCGTAGCATCCAGAAACTATTTTGCCCACCATTCCTACAAAGATGATGAACTGAGCAGCCACATAAATAAATTATGTTCAGATGTTTTGATTGCTTGTGTACACACCATTCTCTACATTAACCGAATCACAGCTTAATCTAAAAAACAAAATATCTTAAAAAACATGACCAACAAAACCAAATTCGAACTCATCGCCGAACAAGTCGCAGCAGCCGTCAACGCAGGCGCAGAGCTGCATCTGGAATCGGTTGATTTTAGCGATCCCAATCGACCTCTTACCTGTTTGGAAGTTGATTTTCCCATTTTGCCTATTAACCAGATTGCCCAAATCGAAGGTAATGCTGGCAAGCCGATTTATCAAATGTCCAAATGGTGGGCTCGACGGCGTTCAAGCGTGTTTAGGGCTACGTTAATTGCCGCGGCCACCAAAGCCCCTAATGACCCCGCCGAAGCCGCCAAAATAGTTTGGGATGCTTATTATGGCAATCACCAAAAAAACGCTGCCTTCAATAAGCTCAAAGTCGCCGATATTTTTATGGGTGGCGGTACCACTCTGGTTGAGGGTGCTCGATTGGGTATGCAAATGGTCGGCAACGACCTAAATCCAGTGGCTTGGCTGGTGGTTAAAAACGAACTGGCTGATGTTGATTTGGACGAGGTGCAAAAACTCTTTGACCATATTGAACGCGAAGTTAAGCCACAAATCATGCCGTTTTACGCTTGCGAAGGCCCGAACGGTGAAAAAGGCGTTTGGACAAAAATTTCGACCCATGAAGTGATGGGCGATGATTTCGATCCTTTATCGTTAAGCCCGGAACAGCGCAAAGATTATTCCTACCAAGGGCCGGAAGTGATTTATACCTTCTGGGCAAAACACGGCCCTTGTGTTGCGCCCGGTTGCGGTCATCGAACCCCGTTAATGTCCAGCCCGGTGGTTGCGGTCAAATCGTTGTCAGTCAAAGCTTGGATAGGCATTCAATGCGGACAATGCGAACAAACCTATGATCTGGAACAACAGGAAGCGCGTATGGCGCCCGATGCGCCGCTGGTGGTGGCTGGTACAGAAAAGCCCTACGCCATTATGGATTCTCAAGGCCGCTATCAATGCCCCCATTGCCGGCAGGACTATGCAGACCCGCAGGCGGCCATCAAAAATGAATCCATCAACTTACCGAAAAAACTGCGTAAAAATAAAAAAATCGACATGACCTTGCTGGTGCATCCTGATTGGCTGAAAGGCGCAGCGGGAAAGGATGGACAAGGGGTATTGGGCGGTGCTGCGACCAGCGATATTGACGCCACCATGCGTTGGAATCAACTCAGGGCGAAAACATTGCGTTTAGTGGAAGTCAGGGGGGATTTGCCGGATGAAGTCACTTGTCCTGAAACGGGTGTTACCTTTAGCACTAGTCAGGGGAATATTCCAAAACAATCTAATTTTACTTGTCAGGAAAATACTTGTGGTCAACAACAAAATGTTTTGGGGAGCATCAAAGCATCAGGCACAACCGGGCCAATAGCAGCTTATACGCTGCAATGTTATTCACCTGCTAGAAGTGAACAGGCCGTTGCTTACAATGGTCGTTATTTTAAAGCAATGTCTGAAGCCGATGTGCATCGGCAAAATGCGGCTTTACATGAATGGGAAGCGCGTAATGACTCGGATTTAAAAGATTATTGGCCTAGAAGTGAAATTGTTGTTGGCGCTGAAATTGGGCCACATGATGTTGATGGCTACCATTACAAGCATTGGTGGCGAATATTTAATTCTCGCCAATTATTAATACACGCACTTATTCTAAAAGCAATTGATTTGGCTGATGGTTTTAAGGATTCAAGCAGGGAAATTGTTTTAGGAGCATTTCAACAATATCTAAATTTAAACAATATGTTTTGTCATTGGGATATACAAAGGGATACAACATCTCAATTATTTGCAAACAATAACTTCCGCCCGAAATCCACATCTGTAGAAAACAATGTTTTTGCCCATATCGGTAGAGGAAATTGGAATTCTTCTCGAAAAAGTGCGCTTTGTGGCGTTATGTGGTGTAAACAGCCCTGGGAATTAGTTTCAAACACTTTTTTGAAAAATGCTAATTCTGAAATTAAAGGCTTAACTGGAACAAGCGAGAAGGCACAGCCTAATGATCCGGTTATTTCAGGCACACAAATTACTTGTGGCTCTTCAACTGATTTAAATCAATACACCACTGAATCTTTTGATTTGGTTATTACCGATCCGCCTTTTAGTGGCTTACTTCAATATGCCGAGTTAGCCGATTTCTTCTATGTTTGGTTGCGATTGATTTTAAAAGATAAATATCCTGACTATTTTTCCGGCGAATACACGCCTAAAACTTTGGAAGCAGTGGCTAATAAAGCAAGACATCCTGACAATCCTGATGAGTTTTATAAACGCTTGTTGACCGAATGTTGGCGAGAAGCCCATCGGCTATTGAAACCAGGCGGCATTCTGTCCTTTACCTTTCATCACAGCGAAGACGAACCTTGGGTGGATGTGCTGGAAAGTTTATTTGATGCTGGTTTTTATCTGGAAGCAACTTATCCGATACGCAGTGATGAAACCAAAGGCGATAAAGCCCAATTTGGTTCTCAAAAAATCGAATACGACATCATCCACGTTTGCCGCAAACGCACTGAACAGCCGAGTCGCATCAGTTGGGCAAGATTGCGCCGCCAGATATTAAGCGATGTGCGCCAATTACAAAGCATTTTAGAACACCATCAAAACGAAGGCTTACCCAAAGCCGATATTCAAGTGATTAAACGCGGCAAGGCTTTGGAATATTTCTCCCGCCATTACGGACAAGTCTATGTCGAAGAAGGCCGGGAGTTTACCGTTAAAGAAGCGCTGGTCGGTATCAATCAAATTTTGGATGATCAGAATGAAGGCGAATCGGGTAGTACGCCGGTAAACTGTGAGCCGATTACCCGGCAATTTTTACGCATTTTTCTGGTACTTTGGAAGTACCGCGCGACCAGATGCAGAAATTCTTACGCGGCACCGGAATCGGCCCTAGCGATTTTGTCAGCCGGGGCTGGTGTGAAGAAAAGAAGAAAGTCTTTCATTGGCTATCGCCGCTTAACTTTGCCAAGGCCAATAGCGACAAAGCTAAATCGTTGAACAAAGATATGGATCAGGCGATGTTATTGGTGGGGGCGTGTTATGCCGACAGCGGCATTCAAGTGAAAAAATTACTCGATACTGACTTTAAATCGCATCCGGCTTTGGGTGATTTATTAGTATGGCTGGTGAATAAAGGCGGTAGTAGTGAATTAAGAAATGCCGCAACAATAGCGCACCAGATTTATAACACCTGGGCGGCGCAACATCCAGATGTTATTCAAAAACAAATGACTTTGTTTGATCTGGAATAATTGTGCTTTTCGTGGAAAAAATAGGAGAAACCTTATGCAACTAATCGTGAACTACCCCGAAAAATTACCAGACGCTTTGCAACAATCGCCAGCACAATTTGAACAGGAAGCAAAAATGGCGATGGCGGTAAAGTTGTATGAACTCAAGCGAATTTCCAGCGGTACCGCAGCTTCCCTTATTGGAATGGAGCGGGTGGAATTTTTGCTTGCGTTGCATCGCTATGACGTAGCCGTCATTGATTTAGGTGCAGAAGAATTACAGTCGGACTTTGACAATGCCTGAGCCTAAAGAGCTGGTTATCAACACAACGCCCATCATTTCGTTGATTGCGGCAACGGGGTCATTGGACATGTTGCCGCTCTTGTACAGCCGTGTTTGGGTTCCTTTTGAAGTTTGCCTGGAAATTCAGGCAGGTGGCGTTGATGGTTTTGCAATTACAGAATTTGAACGGACGGATTGGCTGCACAAACAAGATAAGCCTGTAAGCGTCTCTTCGTTGCTACGAAATTCCCTTGATGCAGGCGAAGCCGCCGTCATCCAGTTGGCATTGCAGCAGGGCATCCCTTTGGTGGCTATTGATGAGACGGTTGGACGGCGTTTTGCCCGCTTGTCCGGCCTGACGGTTACCGGCTCTATCGGGATTTTGTTACGAGCCAAAAAACTGGGCTATCCCTTATCTATGATGGAAGCCATCCGACGAATGCGGCAACGCGGTATATGGCTTGGCGACAAGGTGGTTGAGTTTGCTTTGCGTGAAGCAGGGGAATAGCGGCAGTAACCGTTTGTTCTCGTGGCGGCACTATGGAATGAGGGATGTTATCCCTAACGATTATCTGGAGTGAATATGAATGCAGCATTGCTTGATGATGTTTGGAAACGCCGTGGCATCAGTGTGCTATGGGATGGCGAAACGCTGACGCAATTTGGAGCGGCTTCTAATATCATCAGTTTACGGCGTTTTTTTGAACTGTATGAAGCGGATTGGCCGGAAGCCGATATTCCCTTTATACAGGGCGATGCGGTTATGGTAGCAGGCCTGGATGTGATGATTGACGCACTGGAGCCGGATGAGGCTGTCGATTGGGTCGAACAACAGGTTTACAACAAAATTCAAAGTTTTCAATCCTGTTTTGACCGTTGTGCATTGATTTTCTGGATGGCGGAAAAGAGCCGCTGGAAAGAAAATGCCGGTGAAAACAGTTACGATTGGTGGCTAAGCGGTAAGTATAAACAACAGACTTTTCCGATAGGCCGTTGCATCTGGAATGGCGCTCAAAATGGTGTAAGACGTATTGAAACGCAACAAGGGCAATGGTTGGGCCTGTATCATCAACGTATTTCTTAAAGATTGATGATGACGATTCAACCGGGTGATCGTGTCAAACATGCCTCTTTTGGGCAGGGCGTTGTCATCAGCCTTGCCGATGATTACGCACGGATATTTTTTGCTGATGGCGAACGTCAGATTCCGCTGCAAGCGTTGCAACCCCTTCTTGGGCGCAATGAAACGGTAGTTACTCATGTGCGAGGCGGTGAAGAACGGGCTATTAAAGCTTGGCTGTGCTGGAAAGCCCACGAACTGCCATTGCTGGACAGTGCTAGCTCCTTAACGTCGGCAAAAATCGATTTGTTGCCTCATCAAGTCGTGTTAACTCATCATGTGGCGACATCCATGCCACGCCGTTTTCTGATAGCCGATGAAGTGGGGTTGGGTAAAACAATCGAAACCGCTTTAATTTTGCGGGAGCTAGCCAGTCGCGGTGAACTCAAGCGGGCTTTGATGGTTGTGCCTGCGGGGTTGGTGAATAATTGGCACCGGGAGTTGAACGAGGTTTTTAACCTGAATTTTGAAATCTTTGGTCGCGAGGGTGATGTCAGTGATAGACGCACCAATGCCTTTGCCAAGCATAATTTGTTAATTACTAGTATTGATACGCTTAAACGACCTGAGCGCATTAAAAAATTGCTAGATGCGCCGTTATGGGATGTGGTCGTGTTTGATGAAGCTCATCATTTAACGGCGTACAAGCAAGGTAAAAAAATTCGAAAAACGCAAAATTATAAATTGGCGGAAGTTTTACGCGATCACTGCCGGGATTTAGTTCTTCTTTCGGCTACGCCGCACCAGGGTGATCATTTTCGTTTTTGGAAGCTGATTCAGTTATTAGACCCGATCTTATTTGAAGATGAGCTGGAAATGCTGGAACAACGCCACCGGCTTAATCATGTTGTTATTCGACGCACCAAAGCGGATGCTTGTCGAGCAGATGGCTCAAACCTGTTTGCCAGACGTTGGGTGCATACCGAAGCCTTTGTTATGTCTGATGCAGAAAGACTGTTTTATCAGGCATTGAATGAATATTTACGCGATGGTTTTGCGTTGGCCAAAAAGGAAGGCGGAAAAGGTCGTGCGCTAGGCTTTATTATGACTATCTTTCAAAAAATAGCCGCGTCTAGTTTTGCCGCTGTACATCGCACCTTACGGCGGCGTTTATTGGCATTAACCATCCATGAAGGGTTAATGCACGATCTGAATCTGGCTATTGAAGCGCGTGATCAAGCATTTGTTGAGGCCAGAGAAATTATTCGCACAGATTTTGGCTTGGGCTATGAGCGAATTGATGATCTTGAAGTAGATCATATTCTGAACGACGCGAAACGGCGCTTATTAAAAAAATTGGATGAGGAAGAGCTGGCATTAGCTTCCGACGCCTATAGTGATGAAGTGGAATTGGCTGCCGCCGAAGATATAGCCATGAATGTAATTGCCATTGCCTTACCGGAAGAGCGGACGAGAATTAAAGCGTTGTTACAGCTGTTTCCGACTACACAGGAAACCAAAGTCGATAATTTGTTGGAAGCTTTGGGTGTGTTGTGGCAGCAAAATCCGTCTGAACGGGTTGTTATCTTTGCGACCTATTTAGGCACGGTTGAAATGTTGGGCGAAAAAATTGAAGTCGCCTATCCAGGGCAAGGTGTTGTGGTGTTGAAAGGCGGTGATCATGGCAGCAAGGTAGCCGCCGAGAAACGTTTTAAACAAGCCAATGGTCCAAGGGTAATGATTTGTACCGCTGCAGGACGAGAGGGTATAAACCTGCAACATGCTCGTATATTGTTTAATTTTGACCTGCCTTGGAATCCAATGGATGTGGAACAGCGAATCGGGCGGATTCATCGTTATGGTCAGCGTGATACGGCGCAAGTTTATAACTTGGTTTTGGGCGATACCATTGAGGGAAAAATATATTTGTTATTGGATGACAAATTAAAGGAAATCGCTCTGACACTGGGAAAGGTAGATGAGCGCGGTAATGTAGCTGAAGATTTACGTTCGCAGATTTTAGGTCAGCTTTCAGAACGTATTAAATACCAGGAGCTTTATGCGCAAGCATTGCAAGACCCTGAGTTACGACGTACCCGGCTTGAGTTAGATGCAGCAATGAAAAATGCGAGTCAGGCACGCGAAGTTGTTTTTGAGCTATTCCAAGACCTGGATCGTTTCAGTTTGGACGATTACTCACCCTTATCAAAAATTCAAGAAAGCCTGGATTTGTTGATTGCTTTTATTACCAGAGCTAGCACATTTGAAGGGTTTAAATTCAATAAGCTTGACGATGTTCATTATGAATTGCGTGATGAGAAAAACGCTTTGCAAGGTCAATTTACCATTGACCGGGATGAGGCAAACAATTCTGAGCATCTGCAATTGATAGGTCTGGATCATCCATTTGTTGAAAAACTGTTGATTCGTTATCGCCAATTGCCCGCTGAAGAGATTGGTATCGCTGTAAAGTCTTCCAACACCAATGGGATACTTTCAATCTGGGAAATAGAAACCCATAACGATAAAGGCCACGATGTTCATTCTATCTTGAAATTTGCGGTTGATACCGATGGAAATCGGTTACCCGTTATAGAAAAACAGGTGGAAGATGTATTTCATCAAATACCGGGAGGCTATTCCGGCAACGGTTTAGAAATGCTGCCAAAATTGGAAACGATAATGGAGCGGGAGCTTAAGTATCGTGGGATTATCAAGGACGGACAACCTTATTCCGCAGGGTTGATTGGGTGGGTTGAGCTTGTGTAGTTTATAGAGAACAAGGCTGCATTAATAGCAACATTGGATCATAGCAACCACCGCTATCCCAAAGCCATTACGATTGCTGCAGTCACAGCCTGTTGACGCCGGACAAAAACTGCCCCCCGTACTGGTTGAATTTTGACCAGGGGCGAAGCCGATTTTTAAGGTAACCGGCTGTGGATAAGTGTAACGGAAACGGCTAATCGAAGGGTAGTTTCGTTATCCGTTTCGATGCGTTATTTAGAAGTTATTTGGAGTAAAAATCCACTTCCACCGATGCGTTAGGTTTTAGGTGTTCAAGTTCGGTCAGAATCAGTGTTCAAATTAATCAGAATACGCAGTATGCAAGCCAAAGCTTACACACCTAATAATATCTACGAAATTTCAGGCAAAAAATCCTCAAATTAATTTATCAGGCTTATGATATTTTTAATGTTTTAAGCACTAAAAACAGGTTGAATTATTTTCAAAATTTCCGTCAAACCTATAAAATCGTTTTTTTCCCGGTTTCGGGGTTATCCACGATACGAAGCAATTGAAGTTTTTTTATGAGTCTCGAAAACCCATCCCGTCTATACATGTCAATCATTAAGCGCATTACAATAATTATCCTTGTTCTACTTAGCGCCGGTTGCGCAAGAACTTATCAAGCCCGATATGTCGAGACTTCGCATTTCCTGGACGATTACTCGCTGCTTAAAGAGGGCGAAGATGGCAATGCGTTATTAAGCTTCTGGAAAGAAGGCACTAACTGGGCTGCTTATAAAAAAATTATTTTAGAACCCGTCATTACCAGCAAACTGCCGGATTCCGATCTCAATGACATGACCCACGCCGAGAACCATAGGCTTAAAGAGCTTTTTGAATACAGGATGCGGGAAGCTTTAAAAAAGAATTTTAAACTGGTAGCTCATTCCGGCCCCGATACGCTACGCGTTCAATTTGCGATCACCGATGCGGAATCCTCGATCCTGCTGCTGGATTTATATACTGCCCTCTCCCCTTCGGCCCGCGCCTTGTCACTGCTTAAAATGTTAGCGACGGGCACCGAATCTTACGTGGGTCAAGCCAGTGTCGAAGGAAAAATCACCGATTCGCAAACCGGCGAATTGCTGATGGCTTCGGCAGACTGCCGGGCAGGCGGAAAAACTATAATGGGGGCTTTCGACAGCTGGGATGACGTTGAGCAAGCCTACCAGTACTGGGCGAGCCAATTAAACTACCAGCTTTGCACCAAACAGGGGCATAGCGGTTGCCAAGAACCAGAATAAAACAACACAATTTTTAACCGGAATCCATCATGACCATTAAGCTAAAAAACACAGTCGAGCATACCAAAATTCCGTTCGCCCTGGCGAAGGGTGGGCGGAATTTTGGCGTGCTCACCAAATGGATGAGGATGTGGAAACCGCTCATGCTTCCACTCGCTCCAACTAGTTTTTTTAGGATTAACCCATCGCTTATTCTGTTGCCTGCTCTAACATGCGCATTACCCGCCCA
>ORMF012372755.1_pt1 | contig 17775 bp, 17 predicted proteins | sample 1779871 | NCBI WGS metagenome assembly ORMF01 (sample SAMEA104232316, study PRJEB22302) | groundwater metagenome | biome: forest; feature: aquifer; material: groundwater | place: USA | collected 2011-08-07 | depth 5.4 m
GACATGCCGTCATCCTTAATGGACGAGAGGATCTTTGCCCTGAGTTCGGGCGTGAGCGGTGTGGACATATTTCTTTGTATTAAAACTTAAAGACATAGCGTTGGCCAGACGCTATGTCCATTATACGGGATACCTATCACCGTTACCTTACTGCTTACGAACGTCTTTGTCAATGATGTATTTAAACTCATAAAAATTTGCTTTCAATATAGATAAAAGCCGTTTTGAATCCTCGGGTGAATATGGTAGTATGGCTATACAATATGCGTATTACATTTTGCGGGGCGGCAGGGGAGGTAACCGGATCGTGCTATCTGCTTGAAACGGCTAGCTCGAAGATTCTTGTTGATTGCGGGATGTTTCAAGGTTCGAAATTTGCTGATGATCGCAATCATGCGGCGTTTCCGTTTGATCCAAAAACAATTGACACAGTGCTCGTTACCCATAGCCACCTTGATCATGTGGGGCGTATTCCTAAACTCGTTCAAGCGGGGTTCCGCGGGCGGATTTTTTGCACTGCGCCTACGGCTGCCTTGGCAACGCTTATTTTGGAAGATGCGCTTGAGGTGATGCGGTATGAATCCGAAAAACAAGGCCGCGCGATGTTTTTCCAAAAAGAAGATGTAGAGCGGGCGATTTCTTTGTTTGAGGATGTGCACTACGGTACGCCGGTTGCGCCGTGTTCAAACGTGCGCGCTATATTTCATGATGCCGGACATATTTTGGGCTCGTCATTTATTGAGATTGAGGCAGAGGGTACCCGTATCGTATTTTCCGGAGATCTTGGCAATAGAGATGTGCCGATTCTTCGGAGCCCCGAAGCGTTGCCCGAAGTGGATGTGCTCGTCATGGAATCTACCTATGGCGCGCATCTTCATGAAGATACGGTAACCCGCGTAGAAAAATTGCGTGCAATTATTATACGAACGATTAAGCAAAACGGTGTTCTCCTTATTCCTGCATTTGCCATTGAACGCGTTCAAGAAATTCTGTATGAGTTGGATGAGTTGGTAGAGAAGCGAATGATTCCAAGGGTTTCCATATTTCTCGACAGTCCGCTTGCGATCCGGGCAACCGAAGTATTTCGGCACGCAACCTCGTTCTATGACGAGGAAGCGCTTGCAAGAATAAGTAAAAGCAAAGACTTATTTAATTTCCCCGGCCTTGTCTCTACGCTTACCCGCGATCAATCCCGAAGCATCAACGATGCTCGTGCTCCAAAAGTCATTATCGCGGGAGCAGGCATGATGACCGGGGGTCGGATACTGCATCATGCCCGGCGATATTTAAGAGATCGGAATTCTTCAATACTGTTTGTAGGATATCAAGCGGAGCATACGCTGGGGCGGGAAATTCTTAATGGCGCCCCGCATGTATATATTTATGATGATCGTGTGCCTGTTCGTGCGCGGGTTGAAAAAATCGGAGGGTATTCGGCGCATGCTGATCGAGTGCAGCTCATGGCATGGGTAAAGAGTGCACCCCGAGCACCTTCGCGTATATTTTTAGTGCATGGCGAAGACGATTCGCGTGCGCGCATGGCAAAAGAATTGCAGGATGGGGTAGGAAGCGTTGTGGGGATGCCGCCGCTCGGGAGCAGTTTCGATCTTAGTAATTGACTGCCCGTAGCGACGCTTTCCATGCTGTGGTATACTAAACAACTATGGGAACATTGGCACAAAATCCCGGGAAAGAGCTATTAGGATGGGATATTGTTGAGCAACACACCCACGAGCGCGGATTGATGTGGTATGTGCTTGCCGTTGGAGTAGGGATTGCGATGCTCATCTACGCGATAGTAGCGCGCAATTTTCTTTTTGGGTTTATTCTTGTAATGGTAGGAATCATCATGGCAACGCACAGCTTGCGACCCGCCGCACAATATCGTTGTAGCTGTAGCGAAAGCGGGATGATGATAGGAACGCGATTTTATCCTTGGAAAGATATAGAAAAATTTTGGCTTCTTGTGCGGCCCGAGGTGAAAACGTTGTATTTGGAATTTGGCGGCCTGCGGCCACGATTGCCCGTGCCGCTAGGCGAGCTGGATGTCGGACAACTGCATGAAATACTTGTGCAGTATGTTGAGGAAGATACTACAAATGCAGAAGAACCAATGTCCGACTGGATTGTGCGAGTGTTAAAAATTTGAAAACCCGGTATTCTCTGCGCCCGCGAGGAATCGCCATGAACTACGTAGAGTTCATGGCGCCATGCACCCTACGTGGTGCAAGGCGAACCCGCATCATCCCTCTGCGCCCGCGAGGAATCGAACCTCGATAACAAGCTCCGCAAGCTTGCATTCTATCCATTGAACTACGGGCGCAAAGGGTTGGTGCGGTTTATTATAAGGAAACAAACATCCTAAGACCATTGAAAATCAGTATACATGATGCACGTACATTTATCAAGTCCTGTAGGTGATATTAGTCATATTGGCAAGACTGTTACCTCACAGCTTAAACATCTTGGGGTCCTCACGGTAGAAGACCTTCTTTTTTATTTTCCTTCGCGCTATGACGATCTTTCAAAGATTACTCCGATCAAGGACGTGCAGATCGGGCAACGCGCAGTCGTACGGGGACGGATCGAGCTTATTGAAACTACGCGAAGCAAATACCGGCACAAATTGTTAACTCACGCAGTAGTCGCGGACAGTACCGGGGCTGTGCGAGCCGTATGGTTTAATCAGCCATGGATTACCAAGATGTATAAGAGCGGGGATGAGATATATCTTGTGGGAGAACTTAAGGATGATGGAAGCGGTAGCTACTTTGCGTCCCCTTTATATGAGCGCGCAACTGAAAAACATGCGGCAACCCATGTGGCGCGTATTGTGCCGGTATATCCGGCAACCGAAAAACTAAGTCAAAAACAGATTCGATTTTTGGTACAACGCGCCTTACCGCTCTCGCGGCAAGTAAAAGATCCTGTGCCGAGCGAGATTATGACCCGCTATAGCTTGATGGCCCTTCCCGCCGCGCTCAGCGCAGTGCATTTTCCGTCAAATGCGGTGCAGCTCGAGCGCGCACGCGATCGGCTTAAGTTTGATGAGCTTCTGCGGCTGCAACTTTTTGCGCTCTCGCTTAAGCAAACCCTGCGAACCATTCCCGCCCCGAGCGTATTATTTGACGAGAGCGCAACAAAGCAGTTTGTAGAGCATTTGCCGTTTACTTTGACTGAGCCGCAACGAAAAGCAGCATGGGAGATTATAGGCGACCTTTCGGGTCGCCCGCAGGTGTCAGGTGGTAGGTGTCAGGTGTTAGGATCGGAACTAAAACCTAAAACCTCGAACCTAAAACCTCAATTTTCTCAGCCGATGAATCGGCTGCTTGAAGGAGATGTAGGTTCCGGAAAAACAGTAGTGGTGGCAATTGCGGCGCTGAACGCGGTGTTGGGTGCAAACAATCGTCATCCCGAGCGCAGCCCGCATGACGAAGTCGAGGGATCTCATACTATGCAGGGCGTGAGATCTCTCCGCTCGGCTCGCGCCTCGGTCGAGATGACAAATAAAGAACGAGGCCAGGTCGCGATTATGGCTCCTACAGGGATACTTGCGCGACAACATTTTAAAACATTTACCAAACTTTTGACGCCGCAAGGGATCAGTGTGGAGTTGCGTACGGGAGATGAGAAGAAAAAAAAGAAACTGATCGAAGCAGACGTGATAGTAGGTACGCATGCGCTGATACAAGAAGGAGTGAATTTTAAAAATCTTGTGCTTGCGGTTGTTGATGAACAGCATCGTTTCGGGGTCTCCCAGCGCCAAGCGCTTCGTGAAAAACGAGCGGACGGGATGGCGCCGCATCTTTTGTCGCTTACGGCCACGCCGATTCCTCGATCCCTTGCACTTGTATTTTATGGTGATTTGGATATCTCGATATTGAATGAGATGCCTAAGGGGCGGCAGGTAATTGAAACGAAAATTGTACCCGATGCAAAGCGAACGTGGGTGTATGATTTTGTGCGCAGTGAAGCGCAAAAGGGCCATCAAGTTTTTTGGACCTGCCCGATTATTGATCCATCAGATATTCTTGGAGTCAAAGCCGCAACCGAGGTGTTTGAGCATTTAAAAACAGAAGTATTTAAGGATTTAAAAATAGGGCTTCTCCATGGTAGGATGAAATCGAAAGAACGCGAGAAAGTAATGGGTGAATTTTTGGAGAAGGAGGTAGATATCTTGGTGGCAACTCCGGTTATCGAAGTGGGAATTGACATACCAAATGCTACGGTCATGGTAATCGAAGGGGCAGAGCGTTTTGGTTTGGCCCAGCTTCATCAGTTTCGAGGACGCGTCGGGAGAGGGGAGGCAAAGTCGTATTGCTTGCTTATGGTTGACAATCTCCAACCCGTCATTTCGACCGAAGCGAACCAAGTGAGCGAAGTGGAGAAATCTCATACGATGCATAGTGGCAAGCGCAAAGAAGGGCAAGGTGTGGGATCTCTCCACTCGGCTCGCGCCTCGGTCGAGATGACAAATAAAAGAATTAGTGCATTTCTTGAATGCAACGATGGATTTGAACTTGCCGAGCGTGATCTTGCGCTGCGCGGTCCCGGAGAAGTATATGGGACTACGCAATCAGGGTTTCCTGAATTTAAAATCGCGAGTTTGGCAGATGTGGAAATTGCAAAAAAAGCCCGTGAGGCGGCGGAGTGGCTTTTAACCAAAGACCCGGAATTGAATCAATATCCTGATCTGCGAAGCGTGATTATGGCGCGCGAAGGAAATGCACATTTGGAGTAAAAATACCCCTGCTTGACAGAATGTATAAAGCGGGGTAGGATAGGACAAGTTTTGCTACGTTGATGAAAGCGTCTTTCATGTAGTGCGACCCTTTAGGGTCGCTTGAGCGAGGATGAATCTTCGCACACTACGACTATGTAAAGGTATTTTCATCAGTGTAGGATGCATGCGTGTGCCATAGGAGTACCTGGGGTTGCCAACCCACAGGAGTACCTAAGGGGGAACACACCATGCGTCATTGCACTTGTTACGCCGTACCTTTCCAAGGAGGGAAAAGGCGACTCTATATCTGCCCCGCGCAGCACAAGGCGAAGTACAAGAAGTGCACACGATTTTTTGGGAGACTGAAATCCATGACGAGACGCTCAAACGGAAGCTGCGCCAACACGCACTGTCTGATCAACAACGGCGTTTTCAAGCCCGATGAGGCGCGCAAGCCCGCCCCCAACGACCAGGGTCACGTCCACGTGGTGAACTGTCTGCTCGACGAGGAGGCGACCAGCTACGTCCTGCGCCACCGTGGCGGCATGTCGGTGGAGGCATGGCAGGCCGGTGAGCACCCGCTGACCGGCGTCCGTCCGCCGAAGAGGACCAAGGTGCCCGTCGTCCCGGACCGCAGCCATGAGTCCATGCACCGCCCGGGTCCGGATCGCCGCGCGCCCGGCCAGATCGGCGGCCGCTACTAGCCACGCCAAACTTTCCCTGAGCAAAGGGAAAAGTTAGGCGGGCAAGCCCGCACCTTCATGTAGTCCCTTCGGTCCCCATCGGGGACCACCCCCCCCAGCCCGCCCAAATTCGCTGACGCGAACTTCAGTCGGGCAAGCCCGTCCCCGCTACTCATCTGCAGGGCGGCTTTTTTTTGTTACTGGCCCGAAATTTTTCGAAAAATTTCGCTGGCAGTAACAATCCGCCGAGCATGCGGGTGCCACAGAACCGAAGGTCCGACGTCCGCCAACTGGCGGAGTCGGACCGGAGGCATGAACGATGGGAAGAGAGGCGGATACCTCCATTTTGAAGTTGGAAGACCTGGATTTGTTGATGCCCTTTGACTGAATTACGGCAATGGTGTAGAGTATTCTCAACCTCTTGGCCCGATACCCGGGTTCAAAGGGGGAAACCCGTTTTCCTGCATGAGGTGAACATGGACCCCGTCCGTATCGATTGTCTGGCTTGTCCGGAACCCCACGACGTCTCGCACGCGGCGGTCGTCACGCTGCGGACCTTCGGCCGGGTCTGCGCTTCGCAGATCACACGCGGTGCGCCCTACTTCGATCGCCTGGTCGAGCGCCTTCGCACCGCTCCGGCCGAGCAGCTTACGGGGATCCGACTCCCCCACGCTGACGCGATGGATATCCGCATCGCGCTCAACCACGCCGGTCGCCGTCCCATCGCGCTCACGGTTCGGACTCTGACGGCCCAAGACCTCGGGATCGCCCCCGACGTGGCTGTCGCGCCTTCTCCCTAAGGCGCCTCGGACTACCCCTGATCCTTTCACGAAAAAAATCCGCATCACGCGGATCGTGTCCCGACATAATGGGACTGCCCTGGCCCTGCCCGCAACATCTTCGCCCGGGCTTTTCTTTTTGACTTTTGTCGGTTGGAGAGGCGGATAGCTCTGTCTATGACGCAGGGAATGGGTCCGCAGTGTCAAGCGGGCATGGTCCGCTTGCCGGAACAATTACCCCGCCTCCGCCTTGCGCAATATATGCATCAGCCGCGCCTAGCGTATAGTTATATTTTTCTCCACCCATACAATCGCGCGGATCAGGATAATCGGCACATCTGTTTGCGCCGTGATACCGGATAAACCAAGCAGTACAGGTTCCTCCGCACGTGGGACTTTGATAGCTTTTCCAAAATTCCATAAGCCCGCGTCGGACATTGTCAACAGTACAGCCGCCGTGGGATTGTGCATATACAAGAGCTGCCTTCATCCCTCCCGCGCCTGAGCTATTAGACCCATAAAGAATCGTGAACTGTACCCTCGCGTCGCCTTCACTGCAATAATCATTAATTAGTTTGACTGCTTTTTTTACCTTAAGCATTCCTACTGCGATTCCAACAGCAGGATTTACAAGTTGTTCGTTTGTACAACGATCTTTATATTGTTCCGGCAGACCGCAGTACTGCGGTTTTGCTTGGAATAATCCAATGAAACCGGCGCTATTGATATAGCCGGGGCGCAGGCCAGATTCTTTTTGAGCAATCATGCGCAATACTCGCCAGTCGATTCCCGCACAGTTTGCATATTTTTGAAAGAGCGAATCAAACGTACCTGCTGGCGCATCGCCATTGCCCGAGGGGATATAGGGATTTTCGTAAATGAGCGCCTCACGCTCCACGGATTTTATTCGTAACGGTTTAAAGACTGTCAGCGCAGGATTGACAATATTTAAAATCACGTAGGACCCCACGATTAAGAAAAGTCCGATTATGGCATTGCCGATTTTCTTTTTTGCGTCATTGATATGCTCGGGATTGCCTCCTGAGATAAGCCAGGTAACTCCTGCCCAGACAATGATAAGTCCTGCCACTACGCCTGAGATTCCGACAAGATACCGATAGAGCGCTATCAAGTAGGGGCCAATAAGATTGATATTCAAGAATACATTTTCACCTTCGGTAGTTTGCGTAACCGCGGCTTTGGTAAATGGCTGAAGATTGGGAATAGGGATTTGAAAACGGGGGAGCGTTGGTTCAAATGGAGGTTGCTCGAGAATAGGTTCGGGTGTTTCTTCTGTTTGACATTGATTGGTATCCACGTTGCAAGTTTCTCCGGTTCCGCAATCGCTTGTACTTTGGCAACCAATGCCGCCGGGCAAGGCCATACACGTGCCTGCATCACAAATTAGGCCACCTTCACAATCATCAGCATTGCTACAAGATTCATTGATGGAGCGTCCTGAGGCACATACCCCCGCAACACAATGTCCGCTACCGCACATGGCATCATTTCCGCAAGAAAGGCCGGCATCAGAAAACGCGGCATTGCCGGCAAAAGGGGCTATGAAAATGAAAATCGCAATGAGCCACTTCATGGTAGCAAGATTATTTCTTATCTTGAGTTGCGCTAAGGAGTTCTGCAAGATCGGTTTCTTGAATCACTCCTGAAAATCTACGGCTGTCAATGAAAAAATACGGGGTGGCGTCAACTTTGAGAAGAAGGCCTTCCTGGAATGTACGCTCTACGCGTGATTGTTCTTGGTCTGCGATAAGACATTGCGAAAACTGTCCTTGATCGAGTTTGAGATCGTACGCAAATTGATCAAACGAAGATTGCGTAAGGTCTTGCTGGCGCGCAAGGAGGAGATCGTGATATTGCCAGAATTTTCCTTGTGCTCCTGCGCAGCGTGCCGCTTCTGCGGCTTTTTGCGCAAGGGGGTGGATATTTGTATTGGGAAAATCTTTCCAAACCAGGCGAACGCGTCCCTCGTATTTTTTAAGGGTTGCGGTGAGTATTTCCTCCATTTGTGCGCATGGCTGACAAAGATAATCACCAAATTCAACAATGGTAATCGCCGCATTCGGATTACCCCGTATCGGATCTTGCGCGGAAACTACCGGTCGAGTAGGGGCAATCACTGGCACCGAACTAACACCTAATCCCTGACCCCTAATACCTACACTGGGCGCATACGTAAAATACGCAAGCGTACCGAGAAACCCGGCAAGCACTATTCCCAATATGAGAAGGAAGATGTAGGAAGGAGTACGCATAGATTTCTCCTCCCCTTAGGGTAAGGGGAGGTTGGGAGGGGTTACGAAATATATACATCTCATAACCCACCCTAGCCCTCCCTTACCTTAAGGGAGGGAGCTCATCCGCATTGTTATTTTAAATCGATCTTATACAGCTGTCCCGAGATTTTGTCGGTAAAATAGAGAGAACGCTCGTCGTTTGAAATAGTGATGGTATCAATCGTATGGTCCTCGCTTGGGATTGCGATAAGTTGTCGCGCTCCGGTACGCAGGTCAACTTTCCAAAGCTGGTCAGGAGTATTGGCTGCAATTGCAGGATACAGGCCGGCGCCGCGGGGGAGATTCGTGGGCACCGCGCAATAGATAGTGCCTGGATTTGCAAATGCACATTTATCCGCCCATGTCGCAAGACCAAGGCCGGTTTTTCCCTCGCCTATGTTTGCAGGAGTGGCCCCCGCAATCCAGAGTTGCGGTTTCCAATCGTTATCTGCGGAGGTAGCGCTGTAGAGGAGCTTCGCGCCGTCAGGTGACCAGCGCGGGCGAAATCCAATGCCGTTTACAATAAGCGAACGGTAATTTTCATGATTTTTGCCAATGAGTAAAATTTCCTGCTCGTTTGCTCCTTGTGGAAGGCCGGTACGTGAGAACGCAACAACCTGATCATTAGGAGACCATGCAACATGGACTTTGTCGGCATTGTTTCCAAGTCCTTCAATTGCGCGGCTTCCGGATCCGTCAGGAGAGGAGATTGCAAGCCAGCGGGAATCTTGATCAGCGCCAAGCGAGAGAAATGCAATACCATCAGAGCGTGGGGAAAAACTGAAATTTTGCCAATGGCGCGGAAGTGTTGCCTGGCGACCGGTTGCAAAATTATACAGGATATTTGCGCCGTCAGGGTATTCAAGAATTGCTTGCGCTCGATCTCCCGCCCACGTAACCGCAGATACGTTGAAGAAAACTTTGTCGGAAAGTGTTTGAGCGCTTCCGTCCGGGAGGATGCGATAGAATTTACCATCACTACGATTGTAGTATTGAATAGTGCTTCCATCTCCTGCCAGGGACGGTGCGAGTACTGAAGTTTGGGTAAGAGCGGTTGTTGAGGTTAGTCCGCCTGCGGCTACCGGAGAGGGTAGCGCGCCAGGGGCGCCCGGGGTAACTGAAATAGACGGCCGCGGGGCAGCCGGGCGAGCAGGAGTGAGTCCTGTCGATGGTGTAACAGGGGTCGGCGGAGGGGCCGGAGCAACCGAAGGAACCAAAAGAGGCCGGAAAAAATACCACCAAATTCCAAATCCCGCAACAAGAACAATTACGACAAAGATGGTAATCACGAGAATACGTTTGGCGCGTTCGGACATAGTAGTGGGGGATTTGTTATGCTCCGGAAGGGCAGGAAACCGAGATACCGGTTTTATACTCGAAAAGTAAACGCGTAAGGAAGCTTTGGTGGCAGAAGATTGCGATTCCAAGCCCTCCGATGATAACCAATCCTGCTCCAAGAGCTGCCCATCCGAATATTCTCAGAATAAATTGTAACTTTGGGTTTTTTTGAAGCGCGCCGGAGAGAGATTCGCCCGATGGGATCAGTAAGTTAAGGGGAAAGGCCAGGCCGAAACTCTGTTTATGCGGATTCTCTTTTGCGGGCTTTGCTCCAAGCTCTTTTCTGATATCCGCAGCTTCTTTTCGTTTGTCCTGTTCTTCAACCTTAAGCGCGCGGCGCGTAATAAGTTCAAGCGGTTTTCGTAAGACATACTCAACCACCAATCGTGCGATCCGCGGCCCAAGCGCAAGAATAGAACCGACATAGGGAATAAATCCAAGACCGGTTCCAACCCATCCAAGCATGCTCTCGCCGCCTTTAAGTATCCTGATCTTGAATGACGGGGTTTCCGATGTTTCTTTGGTATGCTTTTCTCCTGCGCCTTTCTCAAGCGCTCGTGCTTGCTTCAGAAGCGCCTTCGCGCTTTTCGCATTGCCCCGCCCCGGCATTGCGAATTTCGTCCGTTCTGGCGGCTTTGCTTTTTGCGGCCCCGGTGGTGTAGTGTCGGGCATACCCGCCTAAATTTTCCCGCTTCTGCCGAAGGCAGCAAACGAGTTACACATTATAATCAGTCTTTCCAGCGTGGTTGGCATGTGTGGCATATACCACTTAGATTCATGCGGGAAAACTTAGGCGGGCATAGATGTTTCCTTATGCCATGCTTCGCAGCACTTTTATTCTATCCTGAATTGGAGGATGTGTCGAGAAGGCATTGGTCAACCATTTGCGTGTACTGCCGAATGGGTTTGCAATGTAGAGATGCGCAGTTGCTTCGCTCGCTCGAAGCATTGGTTGCTTTTGCGCGCCGATTTTTTGAAGTGCGTTCGCAAGACCTTCGGGAAAGCGGGTCATAAGCGCGCCGGAAGCGTCGGCAAGATACTCGCGGCGGCGAGATACGGCAAGTTTAATAAGTTCGGCAACGATCGGAGCAAGGATCATAAGGACAAGACCGACTACCATGAAAATCGCGCCAGCGTTGCCTCCACGATCATCGCGGCTTCTGCCGCCAAAATGATGGATCCGAAACATCCACTGCGAAAGTAGCGAGATAATTCCAACGAGCACAATGACAATCGTCATGACCCGGATGTCATAATTTTTCACGTGTGAAAGTTCGTGCGCAAGCACACCCTCGAGCTCTTCGTTCTCTAGTTTTTCAAGCGCGCCGGTCGTAACCGCAATCGAAGCATGTTTGGGATCGCGTCCGGTTGCGAATGCATTGATGGCCGGGTCTTGAATTATGTGGATTTTTGGAACCGGCATGCCTTGGGCAATGCAAAGATTTTCAACCATGCGATATAAGTACGCGTTTTGTTCTTTTGTGATTATTTTTGCGCCCGAGACCGCAAGCGCGAGTTTGTCGCCGGCGAAATATGAGGTAAGAGCCATGACGCCGGAGATCACTCCGGCCATCACAAGACCGCCATACCCATAACCGGTTCCGTAAAGGTAATCATACAAATATCCAAGCCCAAGAACGACCGCGATAAAAATTGCGATAAGAATTACCGTGCGGCGTTTGTTGGCGGTGATTTGGTTGTACATAGGGCAATGCTGATCTACGGATGACCATGCGGATCTACGGATTTGTATCTGCGTGAGCAATCCGTAGCATCCGTAGATAAATTATACCCCAAACTTGACCTTTTGTCCAAGTTTTGTTAAGGTAACCATGCTTCCAGCTCTGTAGCTTTCCTTCGCGGTGTGGGCCTCGCCGGGGCATTTCAACCCACGAGGTGATCCATGGGAAAGCGACCGAGAAAGCAGACCCCGGCCGAGGTAAGGCGTCGCGAGCGCTTGCGCGCGCGACGGTCTCAGGCAGACCGAGAAGCTGCCTGGCTGTTCGGACACTACCTCGCCTCTGACGAGGCGCGGGAACGTGAGGAGCAGATCCGTAGGCGTCTCGAGCAGGCTGATCGCGAAGATGCTTGGATGTTTGCCCAGCAGCTTGCCTGTGACGAGGCGGAGGAGCGCAAGGAGCGGAAGCGGCGGGGACGGTAAATTCCCGCTTGTGGACGGAGCGATCCGTGCCACAGCGCCGGTTGACAACAGCCGGCGTCTTTTCATTATAGTGGAAAACAAAAACCCGCCCTTGTGAGGCGGATTTTTGAAAGATCCTGCAAATGCAGGGACCGGGATTATCACCTTATTAAGGGTACCACAAGATGCTCGTCTTGTCAATAGGATGCAATGTGGATAATTCTTTTTGAATGGAGATGCGGGGAATCCTCCTCGCTCCGACTCGGAGTCCTGGGCGCTGCGCGCACTCGCGCCCGTTGAATCTCTTTGCAGAGATTCAACCCCCTCGGACAATGGGTGATAATCCCGATCCTGCACCTGCCATCCCCACCCAAAAAGAACTACCCATGATGCAATTGCAATTGATTTGTACTCGGTTGCTATCTAAAATTTCCCCTTCACCGGCTCGCGGGCGGCGGGTTCGGAGAGTTCAAAAAATTCGCGAGCGGTGAATGTAAACATGCCCGCGACAATGTTTGAGGGAACGCTTTGGATTTTCGTATTGTAGTCCATGACATTGGAGTTGTAGAACCGGCGCGCGGCTTGGATTTTATTTTCGGTGTCCGAGAGCTCGTCTTGCAGTTGCAAGAAATTTTGCGACGCCTTAAGATCAGGATAATTTTCCGCAACCGCGAATACGGATTTTAACGCTTCGGTAATCATGTTTTCTGACTTCGCATGTTCCGTCATGGTTTTCGCGCCCATGGCTACGGTACGCGCGGCAGTTACTTTTTCAAGCGTTTCACGCTCATGGGTCATGTACCCTTTTACGGATTCCATGAGATTTGGAATAAGATCGTACCGGCGCTTGAGTTGAACATCAATGTCCGACCATGATTCCGAAACGTGGTTTCGGCGGGTAATAAGCCCATTATAGGTTCCGATGAACCAGAGAATTATGACGACGGCGACTGCGATGATGATCCAGAGATATTGAGGCATATTTTGAGGGATTAGGGGTTAGGGACTAGGTATCAGTGTTGGCAATTTATTTGTTCTATTGTACAATAGAAAACCATCCTATGCAACTTGAACGAACCATGTTTCGAAAATATGATATTCGCGGGCGGGTTTCTGCCCAAGAATTCAATGAGAAGAGCGCTGAAGCAATCGGACGCGGGTTTGGTACAATGCTGCGGCAGCGCGGAATAACAGAGTGTATCTCCGGGTATGATAATCGTGCATACTCAAAAGGATTGACTGATGCTGCCGTGGCCGGAATTATTTCAACCGGCGTGCGCGTCAAAAATATTGGCATGGTAACGGTTCCAGTTGCCTATTGGGCACAATATTTTTTAAAGATCAAAGGAGTATGCATGGGCACTGCATCGCACAATCCCAACGGTTGGTTTGGGCTGAAACTCGGCGCGGATTTTTCTTCAACATTTGAGCAAGAGGATATCCAAGCGCTTTATGATCTTATAGGGCAAGAAGCGTTCCAATCCGGGAACGGTTCGGTAGAAAATGTTTCCGGAGTTGTGGAAGCATACCAAAAAGATCTGGCGAGTCGCGCGCGTTTGCATCGGCCCCTTACGGTTGTCGTGGATGCCGGAAATGGAACTGCGGGTCCGATTAATGTTTTGCCGCTTCAGATGTATGGGGTGAACGTAATCGGTCAATATATTGATTCTGATCCGACTTTTCCCAACCATGAACCGAATCCGTCTCTTCTCGAAGCCCAGCGAGCGCTTGCAAAAAAAGTGCTTGAGGTAAAAGCCGATATTGGCATTGGATTTGATGCTGACGGGGATCGCATTGGCATTGTTGACAATCTTGGCCGGCCGATGTTTGCCGATAAGATCGTAATTTTTCTTGCGCGGTTTGCGCTTCAGAAAGAGCCGGGCGCAAAAATAGTATTTGATGTGAAAAGTTCGCAAGCGCTTATTGATGACATTATTGTACATGGCGGCGTACCGGTAATGTGGAAAACCGGCCATTCATTTATCAAGGCAAAATCAAAAGAGGTTGATGCAGCGCTTGGAGGGGAGCGCAGTGGTCACATTTTCATTCGACGCGGGTATTATGGATATGATGACGCGCTGATGGCCGCGCTTGCATTTCTTGAATATGTGAGCGGACAGAAAAAAACCGTAGCACAGCTTCATGACGAGGTGTCAAACTACGTAACGTCGCCGGAAATCAAAGCACATTGTGCAGATGAGGTGAAAGAAAAGATCGTGGCACGATTGACCGAAGAATTTAAAAAAGAATTTGGCCCTGAACACATCATTACCATTGACGGCGCACGGGTACATTTTGGAGATGGGTGGGGATTAGTACGTGTTTCTTCAAATCTTCCGGAGCTGGTGCTTGTATTTGAAGCAAAAACCAAGGCGCGGATGCAAGAGATCAAAGAATTATTCCGCGCTCGGTTAAAAAAATATCCCGAAGTCGGACCATTTGAAAATGAGTAATATGTCAATTGGTATTTTTGATTCAGGGTTAGGCGGGCTTACGGTGGCGCGTGCCGTGATGGAAGCCATGCCGTGGCAGAAGATTATTTATTTTGGCGATACTGCGCGTACGCCATATGGAAATAAATCGCCTGAGACGGTTGCAGAATATGCGGTTCAAAACGCAAAGCTGTTGCTTAAGAAAAAAGCAAAAGCGATCGTGGTGGGATGCAATACTGCCTCGGCTGTTTCGGGGATGAAATTGCGCAAAGAGTTTCCGGATGTGCCGATTTTTGAAGTTATTAGTCCTGCGGTGCGCGAGGCGCTTCGCGTAAGCCGCAGCGGCAAGATTGGCGTTATTGGCACGCGCACCACCATTCAAAGCGGCGCATACCAAGCATGGTTGCGAGGATGTATGGGAAAAGAATGTCCACTCTTTGTACCGCTTGTGGAAGCAGGGCGGATTGTGCACCCTACTACGTATGAAGTTGCACAGCAGTATCTTGAGCCCTTTCGGCGCGCGCGGATTGATACTCTTATCTTGGGCTGCACACATTATCCATGGCTTAAACCGGTCATTTCTGATATCATGGGCAGACATGTAACGCTTGTAGATTCGGCGGAAACGGTGGCAAAGGAAGTGGCACATTATTTCAATTCGTCATCTCGACCGAGGCGTGAGCCGAGTGGAGAGATCTCATACCATTCAAGGCGTGGGATCCCTCGACTTCGCCCTGCGGGCTTCACTCGGGATGACGCGCCTCCGGCGCATCAATTCTACGTCAGTAAAAAGACCCCGAAGTTTCAAGAGTTGGCGGAAAAATGGCTGGGAATGCCGATAAAATTACAAATCGCGCACTAAGCAGAGTAGGCAGATTAAGCAGATTAGGAAATTGCTTATTCTGCGTAATCTGCTTATGGCTTAATCTGCTATTGTTATGTTGACTCTCATTATATTTTTACTGGTGCTAAGCGTTCTTGTATTTGTGCACGAGTTCGGACATTTTATCACTGCAAAACGCGCAGGGTTGCGGGTTGATGAATTTGGATTTGGATTTCCTCCAAGAGTAGTAGGAATCCAGCGCGTGAACGGGAAGTGGAAACTTATATGGGGGAGCCCTAAGGAGTTTAATCCGCGCGAAGGGAATACTCTTTATTCAATTAATGCGTTACCGTTCGGCGGATTTGTGAGAATTAAAGGAGAGTCTGGGGAAGAGCAGGAGGCGCAGGATAGTTTTGCAAGTCGAAGTGCGGGAAGGCGTATCTGGATTATTGCGGCGGGGGTACTTATGAACGCGCTTCTTGCGGTCGTACTTATTGCGGGAGGGCTTTCGCTTGGATTTCCGCAAGTGATTAATGAAGGAGTATCCCGATATGCGCATGTGTCTGATGCGCGGGTGCAGGTTATGGGGATTTTGCCCGAAAGTCCCGCAGCGCGCGCGCATCTAGTTCCGGGAATGCGGTTAATCTCCGGCAATGGAATTGCGTTTGAAAACGCGGAGGCATTTAAAACATTTGTTACTGAATTTTTGGGAAAATCAGTAACAATCGTGGTTGAGGAAAATAGTCTGCGTCGGGAAGTTACCGTTGTGCCGGAACTTCTTGCGGAAACTCAAAAGCCCGGTATTGGAATTGGGCTCGCGGATATTGCAACAGTCCGATATCCGGTATGGCTTGCAATTCCAAAGGCGGTCGTAATTACCGGCGTATTTATACAGACCATTGTGATGACGGTAGTTGATCTCATTGCTAATGCAATTGCGGGCCAGCATGTTTCCGCTGATCTTACCGGACCAATCGGGATCGCGGTCTTAACCGGTCAGGCGGCACGGGAAGGATTTGTATATCTTCTTCAGTTTATGGCAATTCTGTCTATCAATCTTGCCATTTTAAATATTATTCCGTTTCCCGCGCTTGATGGGGGTCGGATACTCTTTATAATCATTGAAAAACTTCGCGGTCGGCCTGTTGCGCGGTCGGTCGAGGGATGGATTCATGGTATTGGGTTTGGAATTTTGATTATTTTGATTCTATTTGTAACATACCGCGATATCGGACAATACGGGGAACGGATCACTACATTTTTTAAGCATCTTTTCGGGGGATAGTATTTATCATGAATGTAAGGAAAAACTTTAACGCATAACTTGACGATCGTCAAGTTATGCGTTATTATAAATGAATAATGAATCGCAGTATAAAATATATGTCTTTGCGTACGCATAGGATCAAAACGACCTCGAATGTTAAAAAAGTCGGCGCAATAGGATTGACCGCAGGAAAATGGCTTCTTGAATTTCTTGGTGCGATAGTTGAAGCGCTGCCCGATCCGTTGCAGCCCCGTTATGTCTATATGCGCGGATGGCCGAACGAGTTGCCGCGCCATCGTATCTATGGCGAAGTAAGGAGAATGAGGGAGCGCGGATGGATTCAAGTGGCCGAAAAACAAGGGAAGAGATTTGTGAAATTGACTGAAAAAGGACGGCTTGAGTTGTTATATAGAAAATTACAATCACTCAAAAATTCCTCAAATAAAAAGTGGGATGGAAGTTGGTGGATGGCGTTATATGATATTCCGGAACATGGGCGAAGCGAGCGGCATGCGATTCGTGATGCGCTCCATCTTGCCGGATTTTATCCTTTACAGAAAAGTGTGTATGTGCATCCGCATGCGGTTCCGGAGGAACTCGTTGCATATCTAAAAGATGCAAAGCTTTTGGAATTTATTCGGTTTGTGCATGTGGATCGGATGGATGGTTCGCGCGAGATTGAAAAACATTTTGGGCTGCATCGAGGGTGGGGGGGGGGGATAGCGTTTTTTAAAGGAAATAAACGTAACGCATAACTTGACGATCGTCAAGTTATGCGTTACGACATACGCGGAGCGAGTGTTTTATGTGCGAAGAATTGTTGAATAAAAAACGCGAACCGTTGGGGTCAGTCCGAATGGCAAATGTGTAGGTAAAAAAAGAAGCCCGACCTGCGCGCGTGCCATGTTTCGTGGTGGCGAGGCGCGTTAGGGCGGGGCAGGTGGGGGAACGGGTTGGGAAGGAAGAACGGGTCAGTCGATCGGGTCGGCCCAGGCCTCGAGCTGGTCGCCGGGGGCGATGTTGTCGATGACGAAGGTGTCGCCGTAGGCACAATGCCCTTCGGTTGACCTGAAGTTCGCGTAGGCCGATGTCGCGTCGTCGCACTGGACGCCGCCGTAGTCGGGGATCGGGCAGTCGGTTTGGATCACGACGCTCGTCGTCTCCTCGAAAGCGAGAGAGGTGATCTTGAACCTCGTGGTCCAGTTGCAGATCAACTCGGCGTCGATTTGATCGTGGCAGGCGATCGGGGCGAACTCCTCGTCATCGTGGTAGCGCATCTCGACGCTGACCTTGGAC
>ORMF011750936.1_pt1 | contig 17769 bp, 15 predicted proteins | sample 1779871 | NCBI WGS metagenome assembly ORMF01 (sample SAMEA104232316, study PRJEB22302) | groundwater metagenome | biome: forest; feature: aquifer; material: groundwater | place: USA | collected 2011-08-07 | depth 5.4 m
CCGGAGGCCAGCGCGTGTGGCTCCTGTACGTCCCGCGCTGATCCCCGTAGCCGGCTGCGATCCCGCACCAGCTCTCTCGTGGCGCACGCCCCGCGGCCGCGTCCCACACCCTCCTCGACTCCGCTTCGATTCAATCCCCATTGCGCAGCACCGGGGCCGCGGTTTCGTCCAACCCGTTTTTAGTCCACCGTCGCGGCGGGGAACGTCTCGCCACGGCCCGACGTCTTCGCGCCGCGCCGGCAGACTAAAAACGCTCTGCGTTATGGGACACTAACTCGGAGTAAGGAGGATGCTGCCTCCGTGCGGCCGTAGGCTCAACTTCGTCATCGATCACATCGAGCGGCCGAGCCCGGATTAACCAAACGCTAGTGTTCTCAATTGATCTGCCGAGATGCGCCGATTCGACTGGATGACGTCGCTCCACGTGCAATTCTGTGAGTTGGCGCGACGTCCCGGCGCAGACTCAGGCGCATCCGGCGGTGTCTAATCGAGTGATGGGAAGGCTGCTCGTCACCGTCGCGATCGTCGGAACGGCCTTGTGCGGAATCACGATCTCTGCTCGACGTGTGAACGCACAGCAGGGCACGCCTCCGTCGCTCACCACGATCGTGGCTGCGCTGGATGAAGAACGGACCGCCTGGGTGGCAACCGCTCGACTGCGAACCGCCGGCCCTGGCGCTGTGTCGTTGCTGCTCGACGCCGTTCCCGTTCAGGCCGGTCGTCCCCCCAGATACCAGAGTTCCTGGACGCCGGCTGTGCTGGCGCTCGCAAAGATTGGAGTGCCGGCAATTCCCGCAATCAGCGAGCGGCTCGCTAGGGTTGCGCTCGAATCGGGCACGCAGTTCGAGGCCCAGGCGCTCGTTCGAGCGCTGGGCGCGATCGGTCCGGAGGCGATCCCGGCGCTGGTGGAAGCTGCGTCGCGAACAAATTTTTCCCCGACAAGGTTGTCGGCTCTGGAACGGATCGTTGAGCTCGAACCCAGACACGTGGTCTTCGGTCAGCTGTTTGGCCCCTGGAGTGTTTGGCGCGCTGCCGAGGACAGGACGCCAGAGATTCAGCGAACGCTCGCGCCCCTGCTTCCACGAGTCCTGGAACTGCTGAACCGAGACATGGCGGCGTGGCGCCCGGGGTCCGTGGCGCCGGAACGCCCCGCGGCCTATCTGCTGGCACGCTGGGGAGGGGGCGCGATTCGCGCTCGAGGACTCGAGTTCTCGATGCCTATCTCAGGCGCCCGGATCTCGACGCGTCAAAGTCCGGACCCAATGAGCGTTTTGGCGAACCGATGTACGGGCGAGGGCCGGGTATGGGACTGCACAGACCACCCAGCGGTCCCGCCGTTGTGACGCTGGCCCTCAAGTTTGCCCAGGCTGGCGTCGGCGGAGCGCGCGAGCTGCTCGCGAAGTGCCTGGTCGACTCGGATATACAAGTGAGGTTGGCCGGCGCAGTTGCCTTGTCGGCGTTCGACCGGCCGGCCGCCATCCGGCAGCTCGCCACGGAACTGAGCAACTCTGAGCGTGCCTACCGCGATCGTGCGTCGGATTACCTGCTCATGCTCGGCGATGCTCGCGGGATTCCATCGCTCATCGAGAGGCTCGACGATCCCTTCGAGTCGATTGCCCGCTTCGCCTGTCACGATCTGCGGATCTATACACAGCAGCCTCGGCCCTGCGATCCGTCTCTTCCCGCGGACCAACGCGCACGTAACTCCTCAGGGTGGCGGGAATGGTGGAGGACCAACGCGCAGACCTTTCGTGTCATGAGCAAGGAAGCCGAGCTTGACGGCGCGGCGTGGCCGTCGGTTGCTCCAGTCAGCTTCCGACCTGCCGAAACAATTGACTGAAACACCTGACAGGAATCGACGGCCCAGCGAATACGAATTCCAACGATTGTTTGTTGCGTAATCGGAGGAGTCGCCTTCCGTGAACCAGCCTGCGCTATGGACGATACGGTAGTGGGAGACGCTAAATGCACACATTGCAGGCCACGACGACGAACCGGCTCATGCTCACGCTAGCCCTCATCGTGCTGCCGCTGGTCCAGTCAACGCACGTTGTCACTCAAGCACGAGATGTCATCGAGGACCCAGATGCTTATGCGGTCTACGGAGCGGTTCTTCAGACGCGGTTTCGCCCGAACGAAAAAGCGCCGACCAGCGTGACGCTTCTCCAGGAAACACGCAAAGGAGCGAGATGCAGTCAGAGCACGACGATTCCGGATGACTGGCGCGAGACCTTGGAAAGCTACACAAGGGAGACCGAGTGCGTCTGATCCAACAGGGGTTTGAGTTGGGTCTGCCCTATTCTGTTGTCACATTGGCGGAACTCAGGACCCTGATGCAGGAAGCCGGCTACGACCTGACCAAGTTTTCAGGTCAGCAATCGCCCGGTGCCGAGGTCTTCGCCCGTTTTCCGGGTGGTCGGCTCGTCGCATTCTCTGCTGTGGGCTTCAACGCGACGAAGAGCCGGGCGATGCTGACCGTTCATTTCGATTGCTTTCCGTCACTCCAGGCTGGAGCTGAAAACTCACCTTGTCACGAATACAGCCAAGTCATGATGGAGAAACAGGAAGGACGCTGGGTTCGGGTGCCGGTCGGAGGATGCGGCGGGATTGCTTGACGAGGGTACCGAGATTCTCTACGGCTCGTTCAAGACGAAGGAGGTGTTTCGCTTAACCCCTGACGATATCGCCGCATTCAAGCGACGTCAGTACCAGTGAGTTCGAATCCTGGGCATCCAGCCGTCATTTCGCAGTTCTCAAGATGGAACCTAGATACGTTTCCGCCACGGCCATACGTGCAGCGTCCGCTGTAAGACGCTGCAGAAGTTCTCGGACGCCCCAGTAAAACGACTCGACATTGAGACTCAGCGCTCGTGTCGCAGGATCACGCATCAAGGTCGGTGCGCCCCGCAAGGTTTGGTTTGGACGTTCGATCGATGTCTCGATAGTCTCCAGGTCCGCCTCGGCCAACCCTGGTCCGGGAAACCTTGTCACACGGAGAGGCCCAGGAGGTTCCGGGTCTTGGAATCCGAAGGCGTGAGCCATTGGGTTTCTGAAGACATCCATGACCTGACTGATGAACGTGCGTACTGCCCGTGGCGTGGCCGCATCAACAGTGGTCGGATGGAACATTGCTGCCTCCTGCTCTCTCGACTCACCTACGACGCACGAAGAGGCGGCGCCACGCCACGTCGAGCATGCCACACCGCGAGTACCCTTACCTCGTCAGCGAGCGGGACGTAGTAGACGTGGTACCGAGTGGCTTTCAGGAGGACGCGACGCGTGCCTGGTACGGGGGACCGCCGATATAGGCGGCCGATTTGCGGCGCATCGCCGATGATGTTGAACGACGCGGTGAGTTCTTCGAGGAACAGGTCTGGTGAAGAGCGACGGTTCGTCCGCCACCAGCCGTCGATTTCGCGGATCTGCGCGTCTGCTTCAGGAGTGCTTCGGACCGGGAGGCTCACCGGCGCTGGCGCAGTTCGTCCAGAATCGCCGATGCCGAGTGAAGATGACCTGCCTCAGCCGATTTCCAAGACGCGGATAACGCTTCGTGTAGAGCGCAGCGCTCCTCGTCGGTAAGGTCATCACCTTCGTCGTCCGCAACGAGGTCGACAACCGTTCCCTCGGGTAGGGTCGTCGGCTCGTCCAGGACAAGCCGCCCCTTCTCGACGCGTGCTCGGAGAGGGCTCATATGGGCTACTGTACGGGTTTCCGAGGTGCCCGGCAAGCGTTCACGCCGCGCGACGGAGCCCGTCCATTTGCTGAAGCCAAGCGACGATCCGGTTCCAACCGGCTGGCATTAGGGACGCCACCGCTCGCATTGCTAATTCAGGCAGCGATGGCGGGCAAATGAGGCACGCCATCAAATTGACCCACCACCGGGTTTCATGCCGACCGCAGTTCCTTCGACCACCCGGATGCGCGCACTTGCTTCAGGCCCAGCGGCTGGTTGGCCGCCAGGATTTCCTCCACGGAACGCATCGAGACCGGACGCGAGAAGAGGTAGCCCTGCGCGTGAGTGCACCCAAGGCGATCCAGTTCGCGCGCTTGCTCATGACTCTCGATGCCTTCGGCGACGACGTTGGTGTCGAGCGTTCGCGCCAGCGCCAGGATGCTCTCGACAATCGCCGGGCGGTCGGGCAGCAGCAGGCTCTTCACGAACGAGCGATCGATCTTGAGCGCGTCGACGGGAAGCCTGTGCAGGTGACTGAGCGACGAATAGCCGGTCCCGAAATCGTCCAGGTAGATCTTCACTCCGAAGTCGCGCAGCTCGCGGAGCAGCTTCGCGGCCACCATGGGGCTGTCCAGCAGCGCGGTCTCCGTGATTTCGAGCCGGAGGTCGCGCGGCTTCAATCCGGCGTGATGAACGGCCTGCTCGACGATCCGGAGGAAGTTCTGCTGCATCAGTTGCCGGCTGGATACATTCACGGTGATGCAGTCGAGGCCGGCGGCAGGAAATCGTCGCTGCCAGCCCGCGAACGCGGAGCACGCTTGCTGCAGCACCCACGTCCCGAGCGGCTCGATGATGCCGAGTTCCTCAGCGATCGGGATGAACGTGGCCGGCGAGACCGCCGTGCCGTTGCGCGTCCATCGGACCAGGGATTCGAATCCAACGCACATTCCCGAGGCCAGGGACACGATCGGCTGATAGTGCACCTCGAAGTCGTTGTGGCTGACGGCGTGGCGCAGGTCGTTCTCCAGGCCGAACCGATCAAGCTCGCGGGCGTGCATGTCGGCGTCGAACAGCTCGTGCCGCGCCTTGCCGCGCGACTTCGCGTGATACATGGCGGTGTCGGCATCGCGCATGATCTCGTCGGGGTTGTTGTACTTGGCCTCGGCGAAGGCGATGCCGCTGCTCGGGGAGGTGAAACCCTGCCGCCCGCCGATTGAAAAGGGCGCGCTCAGCGCGTCCTGAATGCGGAACGCGATGGCGCAGGCCTGGTTGTCGTCGTCGAGCTCGTTCAGGAGAATCGCGAACTCGTCGCCGCCCAGCCTGGCGAGCACGTCCCCTTGGCGCAGGCACGACTCGAGGCGGCGCGATACTGCCGTCAGCAGCTCGTCCCCCACCATGTGGCCGAGGCTGTCATTGACGATCTTGAAGCGGTCGAGATCGAGATAGAGCGCCGCGAATCGGCTGCTGCTGCGCCGTTGTTTGAGCTCCTCGAGGCGGTGCCCCAGCCCTTCCACGAAGACGCCGCGGTTGCAGAGCCTCGTCAGCGGATCGAGGAATCCGGAGGTGCGGAGTTGCTCCAGCGCAATCGCTCGCTCCGTCGTGTCGGGCAGCGATCCTGCGATGCGAGCCGGGCGACGACCCGCGCCTAGGGCCGCGACGCCGTGGCACATGAACCGCCGGTAAGTGCCGTCCTCGTGGCGGATCCGGTGCTCGTGCTCAACGTGATCCGTCGTGCCGAAGAAATGTGCCTCGAGCGCCGCCCTGAGCGACGCAATGTCGTCCGCATGGACCCGGTCCAACCACTCCTCAGGACGACCGATGCCGGCGACCTCGGGCAGACCGATCATCGCCCTCCATCGGGCTGAGAAGTAGAACTCCTGGCTCCGGAGATCCCACTCCCACAAGCCGTCGTTCGCGCCTTCCGCCGCAAGCGCGAGCCGCTCTTCGCTTCGTTTGAGCGCGTACTCCGCGCGTGTGCGCTCCGTGACGTCATGCCAGAGCAGCGTCAGGCCACCGACAACGGGAAGGATCTCGACCCGGAGAATCTGATCACCCGCGGCGGAGGGCAGGACAAGGTCCTCGAGCATCCCCGCACTCCGGTCTGCCAGCGCCTCGTTGACCGCTCGCGGGAGCGCTGTCTTGCCCAGCACTGGCACCGCGTCGACGAGCGAACAATCCAGCGCTCGTTCGCGGGGACAGCCCAGGATGTGTTCGAGAGCGTCGTTCCAGAGCGTAACCCGGCCGTTGCGGTCGACGACGGACATCCCCGGATCCAGGGAGTCGATGACCTCCAGGCGACGATGCTCTTCTTCGAGCCGGTTTACGTGTGCGCAGTACGCGCGGTAGGCGAAATAGAGCGGCACGGCTGCCACCGGCAACACGTTCCACACTCGGTGGTCGATCACCTCGACGAGACCCACGGCGAGGCTGGCCCCGAGGAAGTGGGCCGGGCATCCCCGGAGGATGCCCTTCGGCCAGGATCGATTGACCGGCTGTGCCGTGCAGACCGGCAGGATGATCTCTGCCGAGGCGCCCTTCACGAGGCAATACCCGACGACAGCGGCCGCGATGGGCACGCCCTGCCACGGCCACACGAACTGGCCCGCCGTGCCACCGAGCGTCCGGTATGCCAGACCTGCCGCCTGTATCGCCACCATGGTGATCGCGCCGTTCAAGAGCATTCGGGGGAGCGGATGTGAACGCTCTGAATCCGTCAGCCTCTTGGTAACCATCCCGGCGAGTGCGACGAGCATCGTCCCGCTCGGACCGAGGAGCAGCAACGAGGTGAAGTCGATGACGAAGGACGGCGGCATCGTGGCCCAGTCCTTCGCGCTTGGCTCCTGCATCGCGAGAACCGACGTGAGAATCGCCGCCGCGACCAGGCAGGAGAACTCGAGGGTCCGCTCGGGCTTCGGCCAGCCCGCGGACCCAAGGAACGCCGCTGCGCCGATCGCGATCGCGGCGAACACAATTACGTCTGAACGATCGGGACGGGGGCGCATCTAGGCAGCGTCGGTGCCGAGACCGACAAGTGGATCCACTGCGGTCTGCGGAGCAATGCCCGGACCACTCCCGGCTCGGAGCACAAGTGGCTATTGGAGAATGTGTTACGGAAGAGTTGGCGGAACGGGGGACCGGAGCCAATCGTCCCGTCTCAGCACACCCTTCAGATGGGGAGCGCGCCGAGCGAGACCCACAACGTTTGAATTCGTTAAGGAAACGCTGGAGGACGCACGCCCTTCGCGATAAAGACTAGGCGTGGTCTGTAGAGAGGCACGGCTGGTCCATTGAGAGACACAAAGAGCACTCCGGCCCCAAGACGATCCGTACGGCCTGAGCCGCTTTGTGCGTGCGCAGGAGGAGGACTACGAGCGCGCGCTCTCGGAGATCAAGAGCGGCCAGAAGTGCACGCATTGGATGTGATACGTCTTCCCGCAGCTTGACAAGACGTATGACTCCTACACGTAGGTCAGCCAAACGTCGCGCCGGCGCTGCTTGACACCGGCGAACCAGCTACACAGCGGATATGCAATGAGGATGACGCACGCCCAGCAGACGTACACGACCCACAGGCGAAAGCCGCCCCCCCATGGCAGATTGAAGAGCTCCGGCGGCATCAGGAACATGTAGTCGAAGGACCGCCCGGCGATGAGGTTTACGACGATCCCCGACGCGTGCGCGAGCGGCCACTGAAGCAGATAGAAGAACAGCGGCACGCGTCCGAGGGTCACGAGCGGCCGGCTCCACGCGCCGAGGCGCGATGACTCGAACCACGAGAGCGCCAACAGCGTAGGGCCTAGCGTCATCAGCAGGTACAACAGCGACGCTGGGTATTTCGTCGTATTGATGAACGACAGAACGGTAAATACAACGCTCGGCTGCCTGGACCAGTGAGATGGGTCGCCGTAGACGTTGATCCCACGAATGACGCCGAAGGCGGCAACTAGCAGCAGGCCTGTCTGCCGCGTCAGCATGATGCGGCGCTCGCGGTCGAGCTCGTAGATCGCACCGAAGGTGTAGCCGGCCGCCATGACGCCGACCCACGGAATCAGCGGGTACTGCAGCCACACGAGCGGGCTTGTCGCCCCGCCGAGCGGAAGGAACCCCGGCTGATGCAGCACCATCCATCCCTTCGCCGCCAGGCTTGGAACCGGCGACGCCGGCCCGTTCCATGCGGGGATTTGCACACCGTCCAACAGGTTGTGCACCGCAACGATGCCGATGCCGATGGCAGCGATTGCGGGCTTCCGCAGGTGAATCAATCCGGCCAAGGCGATCATCGACCACCCGAGCGCCCAGATCACCTGTAGCGGGCCGAAAAAGCTGAAGTCAAAATTGAACCAGACGAGCAGGTGCAGCACCACGAGCTCGATCACGATGAGCCAGACACCGCGCGACAACAGAAAACGCGACAGTTCTCCGGCGGACCTTCCGCGCATCCTCTGCAGATAGACGCTCACGCCGGCCAGAAACACGAATACAGGGGCGCAAAAGTGCGTGATCCAGCGCGTCATGAAGATTGCCAGCGAGGTTCGTGTCAGATCCGTCGGGTCGTAGTGAAGCGCGGGCCCGTGGACGAAGTCGCGCGTGTGGTCGAGCACCATGACGACCATCACCATGCCGCGAAGCAGGTCGATGGAATCGAGACGCCGGTGCGCAGCCGCCATGGCGGGGGATTCTATCCCACAGGGTTGATCCGGAGGAGGACCATCGGGGTTAGCTCCGTGCCTGGCGTCCACAAACCTCTAAGGCAGATCAATTGCGCCACGTTGTCCGTAATCCTTCGACACAATCTGGCGGCCCTGCGGGGAGTGCCGCCGCAGCAGCTTTCGCCAGCGACGCCATCGCAGAAAGCCTCGAGCCGTGTGTTGGCGTGCGCGCCTGCCATATCGTCGGCGCCGTGTCAGTCTACGCGGTTGCCGATCCTGTGGCGATATGCTCGACCGTCGCCCGATACGCCCGTGCGCCTACAGTGCCGCAGGCGTCTGCCTCCGCGCGACCGACAGGAAGAACCATGCGAGGGTTAGGCCGGCCGCCATGAGGGTCATATGGAAGCCGTACTCGATCTTCAGCAAGCCGGACAAGTCCATCCCGTTGTGCAGGTGCAGACTATCGTGCGCCCACCAGTTGATCATGACCCAGCTGATCGACAGATGCGCGGCCCGTGCCAACCCGGGGGAGACGTTGTCGTGACGGACCGTCGAAAAGCCGAACAGCAAGAACGCAATGCCAGCGCCACAGACAAGCGCCTCGGCCAGTCCCAAGGCCATGAAGAGGGGGATCTGCACGCCGACAGCGTCGGGAACGTCCGGCGCCGGCGGCCAGAACGTGCCCAATGGGCCATGCGGTTCAGTGATAAATGCGGCCATTCCGACGATGAGGGTGACAGCGAGGACTTTGATCTTCATCTGCAACTCCCTGTGTGCACCAGTGGGGTGACGGAGACGTGAGTATATGGGCAGAATCGGAGTGCGGAAGGGGATTAAATCCCGGGAAACGGGCTAGCGTTCAGTAGTCCGGGGCCGGCCGCCCCGAACGCCACCGGGTAGCGGCGCGGACGCGATCAACCCGGGAAACCGGCGACCTGGCGATGGACGCCGGAGGAGGAGGGCAGCCTCAGGCGGTCCTCCACGTCTTGCGCAGCGCAGGTTTCGGAGGTTTTGTGACACGCTCTTACGGTATAACACTACTCAATTCGAACTTCGTCGCAACGCGTTCTTTCGCCCCGACGTGTGGCAGAACAAAGCAGTCGGGCAGTTCGAATCTGGTTTGGACCGGCGCGTCCAGGAGAGCACTGACATGCCAACGAAGCTCGCCACACTCTCACGGCTTGCTTTGATCGTCCTGGGTCTTCTTCTCACCGAGGGGTTGCAAGGCTACGAGACTCCCCAGACCTCCAATGACTCACATGCGCGACTGCCACGATTCGACGTCGACCTGTCCTGGCAGTGGCCGCCAAAGCTGCCGAATAACTGGGTCGTGGGCGTCGTGACATGGGTCGCTGTGGATCGACGCGATCACGTATGGGTGTTGCATCGACCGCGGCAGGTGCCGGTCGAAAACAAGAATCCCGCCGCGCCGCCGGTGCTCGAGTTCGATGCGGCCGGCAAGTTCGTGCAGGCGTGGGGTGGACCGGGTGGAGGCTACGACTGGGGCGACATGGAGCATAGCCTGTCGGTCGACCATCAGGACAACGTCTGGATTACCTTCCACAACCCGCTCGAACGATCGTGGTCCGCCCCGTCGGAGCGGACCGACGACATGATCCTGAAGTTCACGAGCAAGGGGAAGTTCATCCGGCAGTTTGGCGGTCGTGACCGTCACCCGCTGGGGGTCGGGGCGAGCACGGACACCACGAGCGTGCATCTCGCGACCGAGGCAGTCGTGTGGCCGAAGACAAACGAAGTGTTCATAGCGGATGGTTACGGGAACCGCCGCGTGCTCGTGCTCGATGCGGAGACGCTGGCATTCAAGCGGATGTGGGGCGCCTTTGGCAAGCAGCCGCCTCCGACGCTGGGGCGTGGCGTCAACGGCAACATCGTGACCACGACCGATCCCAAAGGACCCGAGGACTTCAACTCCGTGCACGCAGTCAAACTCTCGCACGATGGACTCGTCTACGTTGGCGACCGGAGTAACCGACGCATTCAGGTGTTCACCCTCGATGGGAAATATGTCGACCAGGTGTTCGTGAACCCCACGGCGAAGGCCTCGAGGACGGCGAGCGGACTCGCGTTTTCAGCAGATCCGCAGCAGCAGTTCATCTACGTGGCCGACTACGAAAACGGGCAGTTGCATATCGTCGACCGGAAGGCGCTCAAGCAGGTCGGATCGTTTGGCAAGATGGGCGAGAAGCGCGGAGAATTCCTCGGCCTCCACACGATCGCCGCGGACTCGAAAGGGAATCTGTGGACCGCCGAGACGCAGCCAAAACCGGTAGGCTCGCGGGTTCAGCGGCTCATGTTCAAAGGGATCTCGTAAGTATCAACGCGTCACTCACGAACTCCTGTCGCCCGGCGAGGAGACTTCGTCCAGGTGAAGGGGAATCGTCCAATCGCTTCACCAATCTTCTTAATGTGCGGTCTTTCGACGAGTTCGCCATTACGCCCGCCTCTTCTGCGCAGACGCGGGTCGGTCCAGGAATGACTCGTCCTCAGGCACGGGCGGACGGCCGCCCTTCTGGCCGTTCCGTCGCGACGCCGCCTTCTTCGCCGGGCTCGTCCCGCGGCCGAGGAGCGCACCAACGCCGACGAACCGGAGCGACGCGCGACGCGTGGCGTACGTGTCGCGACGCAGCACCGTCAGGTCGGCCGTACACTGCGGCGCGCGGCCGAGCGTCCGCAACGCGTCGAGATGGGCGGCCAGGGCGCCCCGGATGGCACGCTTCGCCCCGGCCGCCGTGTCCGCCGCCGCGTAGACCCCCGGCAGGCCCGCGACCCACGCGCTGAAGCTGCCGTTGTCCTCTCGCTCGACGACGACGGGAAAATACTGCGTCATAGTCCGGCCTCCTTGAGAATGCGTCGCGCGAGCCCCGTGCCGACCTCTTTCTTGGTATGCACTGCGACCGTGATGACCTTCTGCGTCGTCGGATGGACGAACTGCCGATGGCTCCCTTTGCCGTGACGCTGTTCGACGAACCCCGCGGCTTTCAGTCGGCGAATCAGCTCCCCCCAGGTCACGCGCCGAGTATAACCTACCGTTGGATTGGTAATCTAACGTGTTCGGAAAGCACACTATACGCGCTCAACGGAGCGACTAACCGGCCTTACGACCCAGGGACCAGCCCAGGACGATGCTGGCTACTGCAATAAGCGCCGGCAGCAGACCGAGCGGCCTCGGCCAAAGGCGCTCGGAACAGTCGGGCGCCGCTACGGCAACCCGAGGGCAACGATGGAGCTGCCGGACGCAATTGCCAGGACCTGCTTTCCGCCAGCCATGTAGGTCAACGGCGTCGAGAACGTCGAAATCTTGATATTCACTTGGGCGAGCTTCTTCCCGGTCTTGGCATCTACCGCGTAGAAATCCCGTCCGATGGCCTCGAAGACCACGTCGCCCGCGGTGACGAGATTGCCGCCGTTGGTGGTCCTTGGGAACTCCGTCACCCAGGCCAGTTCACCGGTCGCAGGATCATAGGCGGCGATGTTCTGCGTCGCGTTGTCCGTCGACATCTTCCATTTGATGAAGTTCTGGAAGTGGCCGGGGTTGTTGAGTCCGGGCTTGATTGGCTCGGTGAGCGGCTTCGCCTGGAGGATCATCGCGTTGTTCTTGCCCGTCACGTACAGCCAGCCAGTGCGCGGACTGAAGGACGACGGGCCGCGATTCGGTCCGCCCACGGCGCCCGGCGCAATCAGGAGCTCTTCCTTGCTCGACGGCGGGGTGAAGATCACCCGGGACTTCTCCGCGAGCTTTGGATCCTCGATGTTTGGCGGGAATGTCGCACAGAACGGTGACTGCGGTACGAACCGTGCGTTGTACGGGATCGGCTGGGTCGGGTAGACCTCCTCGCCCGGCACGTCGCTCTTTGTCGGAACCGCCATCTCGATGATCGGGAAGATGGGCTTGCCCGTCTCGCGGTTGAATGCATAGACGTAGCACGTCTTCGCCAGCGAAGCGACCGCCTTGACCGTCCGTCCCTTGACCGTGACATCGAACAGCGTGGGCCCTGTGACGAGGTCCCAATCCCAGATGTCGTGGTGAAGCGCCTGGAAGTACCACTTCAGCCTTCCGGTGTTCATGTCGAGCGCGACGATCGAGTTGGTGAAGAGGTTCGCGCCCTTGCGTGAGGAGCCGTCATAGTTTGGAGACGGGTTCGAAACGTTGACGTATACCATGCCCAGCGCGGAATCGACGGCGGGCGGGCTCCACACGCCGCCGCCCTGCCGGGCCGTGCCGCTCCACGTGTCCTGCGTCAGCTCCCAGCCATCGTCCTGCGGCCCCTGCGGAATGGTGCGGAACACCCATTTCACCCGGCCGGTCGCGCCGTCGAGGGCAACCATCAGCCCACCGGCGACCAGCCCTTCGGACGACGCCAGGCCCACGAAAAGCATCCCGTTCGCATAGGTCGGCGCCGACGCCATGAAGTAGCCGAGCGTCTCAGGATTGAGGTCCGGCGGATACTTGCCTGGGTCCTTGAAGTCGAGGGCCGCGCGTGCCGGGTTCAGCACACCTCGCGTGCCGAACGCCTCGAAGGGACGGCCGGTTTCCGCCTCGAAAGCGGCAATCACCGACCTTCCAGCTGCGTAGACCCGACAGCCGCCATACGCCGGGCCGCGGCCGCCGCCCGGGAATTCCTGTGTGGCCGTTCGCGTCCACAGAGTCTTCCCGGTTGCGCCATCGATGGCGAACAGCGTCTGCGCGGAGTTCACGTACATGACGCCGCCGACGACGATCGGCGTGGCGGTGCCGGCCGTGAACGGTTTCGGCAAGTCGAGCTGCCATTTGACCGCCAGCTTCCCTGCGTTGGTGGTGTTGATCTGATCCAGTGGTGAGAACCGGCTGCTCTGAGCGTCCAGATTGTGCAAAGGCCAGTCGCCTGCGGGCTGCTGGGCGCTCGCTCGCGAGGAAAGCGTCGCGAGTACGGCTATGAGCGCGAGAAAGGTGCGAGGCATTACTTCGATGCGGCCGGGATCAACATGAACCCTTGCGCCACCCTGGCCTTGACATCGGACACTTCAAAGGAGCCGCACAGTTTCTTGAGGGCAACGCACGCTTTCGCCACAGTCGCCGTGGCAGCCTGGACGGCAGGCGCCGTGGTGTTGGGGGCCGGAGTTCCAACGCCCAGGGCCAGGGAGAGATCGGCTGGCCCAATGATCGCCCCACCAAGTCCCGGGACACTCAGAATCTCGTGGATGTTCTTGATGGCTTCGCGGGTCTCGATCATCACGATGGCCAGGAGCTCCCCGTCCGGATTCAATGGCCATACATCCGCCTTGTAGTGGTGCTCGAGGTTCGATATCCCCCCCATCATGCGTGTCGCTCCAGTGGGAGCCCATCCCCGGACTCCTTCAGGGCGCGGGTACTTGCTGCCGGGTTGCTGGGGATACCGCATGGCGCTCACGAGCCTCATCACCTCTTGTTTCGTCTTCACGTCCGGCAGGATGATGCCAAACGCACCGTCGTCGAGCACCTGCTTGACGACGGACTTGAATTCTTCGTCTGCGCTCTGTGCAATCCGGACAATCGGCGTCAGCCGAGGCCGCACAGCGCCATCGGTTGGCCGAAGACTCGCCATGGCCTTCGCGTAATTGTCGAGAAGAAGCGTGTGCTCCAGCGAGATGAACTGCCAATGTTCATTCATGTACGCAGGCTTGCCTTGCTCAAACTGCTCGATGATTTGGTTCAGACGGACCTTCGCCTTCGGCGCCCCGCTTCCTGACTGCGCCGTCGGAGCCACGTGCAGAAGACCGAAGCACAATGCGATCGAGATGCCCATGAGCCTTAAAGACGCTTTGTGTGACATGTGTGCCTCCTGAGATTGTCATCCGGCGCTACGGCTCCAACCCTACCAGCAGCGGCGCAGGTAATCCTACACCGCGCAGGTCGGCGCAAGTACAGCGTCGGTGCGCTCAATGTTAATTGGTCGTCCCCGGGCACCTTCAGTGGGTTCGACCTTGGCGCAGAGTGACCGGGTGGGGCGCGGGAAGCTGGAAAATGTGCCACGAAGAAATCTGGTGTGCTGACCCGACCGGTTAAAGTGGAAATCCGGGCTCGGGTTCGGCTAAGGTGCTACGGTGCCGGGCTGCAAAGTGCGGTCATCCGGGGAGGAGAACGATGAAGAATGCGAGCGTGCTGCTGATCGGGGGCGTGCTTCTTTCGATGACGCCGGATGCCGCCGAAGCCAGAGTCGTTCGGCTCATCGTCGAGCAGACGCGCCCGTTCGCAGACGGAAAGAGTTTCGGCGATGCGGGCCCGTTCGTGCGACTCGAAGGCACCGCGCACTTTGAAGTCGACCCCAAGGATCCGCTGAACGCGGTCATCGTCAATCTGGACAAGGCGCCGCGCAACGGCAAGGGGATGGTCCAATTTCGTTCGCGGTTCGTCATCATCAAGCCGGTCGACATGGCCCGCGGCAACCACAAGATTCTCTACGGCATCAACAATCGGGGGAATCCGATCGAGTTGCGCTTTCATCAGTTTCCGGCGGCCGCCAACGAGCCCGAAGGGGGCGATGGGCTGATCTTCCGCCTCGGCTACGCGTTCGTCGATGCCGGGTGGGCCGGTGACGTGGTCACCACCGACTCACGCCTTGGAGCGGAGCTGCCGGTTGCGGTGCGGCCTGACGGCAGCCCCATCGTCGCGCGGGTCCGGATCGAGTACGAGGAGGCAGATCTCAGCGGCTATACCACCCCGCTGAAAGGGGACACCCGCTTTCTCAGCTACGAGACCGCCGATGCGAATACGGCGCGCTCGGTGTTTACGGTCCGCGATTCCATTGGCGGCGCGAAGAGGGTGGTGCCGTCGAATCGGTGGGCGTTCGGCCGGTGCCCCACCGGACAGGCTTCGCTCGTCCCAACAACCCAGGATTTGTGCTTCTTCGATGGGTTCCAGAGGAACAAGATCTACGAGCTTGTCTACCAGGCGAAAAACCCGTGGGTGATGGGTCTGGGATACGCGGTCACACGCGACCTCGCCTCGTTCCTGCGCAACGCGATCAAGGACGACGCCGGTACGCCGAATCCGCTTGTGCAAAACATCACGACGATCGGGATCCGCCGGGCGTACGCGACCGGCACATCATCAACCGGCATGTATCTGCGCGACTTCCTGTATCTCGGATTCAACGAGGACGAGGCGCACCGCAAGGTCTTCGATGCGGTTCGCATCCTGATTCCTGGCACCCACAGGCTGTTTGCGAATGTCGAGTTCGCGAACCCAGACGTCTACTCCCGTCAGGACGAGCACCACGATTTCGTATCCTATTCCCATCCGCCGTTGTCGTACGCGGTCACCACCGATCCCATCAGCGGCGCGCGTGACGGCATCCTGAAGCGGCCCGCGACCGATCCGCTCGTGCTGCACGTGGACTCGTCCAACGAATTCTGGGAGATGAACGCCTCGCTGAACGTGCACGATGGCCGCGGGAAGCCAGTGCCGGTGCCCGACAACGTTCGGCTGTTCTTGATGTCGAGCCACTCGCATGGCGGGGGCGCCGGCGTGGCAGCCACCCCCACGTCAAAAGGCATCTGCGAATATCCAACGAACAGCGGCAGCAGTTACAACCCGGTTGTTCGCGCCCTTCTGGTGGCGCTCGATGATTGGGCCGATCGGGGAGTCGCCCCTCCGTCAAGTCGCTACCCCGACGTCCGCGACGGCACGCTGGTGACTCTGAAAGACGCGGGCCTGTCCTTTCCGAAGATACCAGGCGTGACGTTTCCGGGTGTCGTCAATGAGCTGTCGCTGCTGGACTTCGGGCCGACATTCAGGTCAACCGGGGGCTGGTTGACCAAGCTTCCGCCGGCGCGTGGCGGCCGTTATCACGTGCTCGTTCCGAAGCCTGACAGTGATGGACTCGACCTGGGTGGGGTACGGACGCCAGACGTCGCAGCACCTGTCGGCACCCAGACCGGATGGAATCTCATTGCCGCGGGGCCCAGGGGCACCGATCTCTGCGGACTCAACGGATCGTTTTTTCCATTTGCCAGGACCAGGGCCGAGCGCCTCGCAAACAACGACCCACGGCCCTCGCTCGAGGAGCGGTACAAGGACCACGCGGGCTTCGTGCAGGCGATCGAGCAGGCGGCCCGCGGCCTCGTCAAGGAGCGGCTGATGTTGGAGGAAGACGCGCGGAAGGCGATCGAAATCGCCGAGCAGAGCAGCCTCCTACGGTAGCCGCGACGTGCCAGGGTCTGCATTGCCCGACGCATGATCCGCGACGATTGATGGTCACCGATTTGTTGACAATGCTCGGTAAACCTGAGATTGTCACACGCGATCGTTGAAGCGGGCACGGCCCCGCGAGCGACGAAACACGGGTCGCGAACCCAGAGATGGAATCAAGGAGGTATCGATGGTGCGTAATTACGGAGTCACGGCCGGTGTGATCGTTGCCGCGTTCGGCTTGGGTGTGTTCGTGGGCCATCTCCCGACAGCCAGTGCCCAGACCTCTGATCGTGTAGTGGAGATCCGGACGTACACCGCTGCTGATGGAAAGTTGGACGCGCTGGCGAAGCGGATGGGCACGGACGAGAGGCGGTTCTTCGAGAAATATGGAATGAAGAGCGTCTTGTACTCGGTGGCCGCCGATCCACCCCTGTCGCAGAACACGTTCATCTATATTCTTTCGCATGAGAGCCGCGAAGCCGCCAAGAAGTCGTGGGTATCGGTCCTGCAGGATCCGGAGTTCAAGACCTTGATTGAGAAGACCGGCCGATTGAGCACAAAAGCCGAAGTGATGTTCGTGAAGCCGACCGACTATTCACCGGTAAAGTGAGACGTTCCGCGTCGATCGGAGGAACCAAAGCTACCCCTCGCGTGTTTGGCATACGTGAGGATTATCTACAGTGCAACGGGGCGAAGGCGACCCTACGTCCGCGGGAAGTCTGAGAGGGGCTACCTCGTGCCCGCCGGCGCCGCGCAGGCGCAGCGGGTCGTGTACGAGAACCCGGCCTTCTATCAATCCACGGTGATCGCCGGTGGAGGCGCGGGGTGTGTCGAAGGATGATAGCGCCTGCGCCTGAGCCGCGGCGGCTCAGCGTGCCGCGGCTGTCCCGAACGGCCCAGTCCACTCGGTGGACCAGGTCTTCGCCGATCCCCAGGTCCGCCATCTCAACATGGTCAACACGCTGGCATCGCCCCACTACTCCCCACTGCGCGTGGTTGGGCAGCCGGTGCATCTCTCACGTACGCCCTCCGGGGTGCGCTTCCGGCCACCCGAGCGAGGCGAACACAGCGGGGAGATCCTCGAGCGGCTGGGTTATGCGCCCGCGCAGGTCGCCGACCTGATCGACCGCGGAGTCATCTGAGAGGACGCGATGGACAACACCAGCAGAATCCTTGCGCACGTGGACGGCCCGGTCGGCACGCTGACCTTCAACAACCCCGAGCGCCGCAACGCGATGTCACTCGAGATGTGGCGCGAGGCGTCCAGCGTGCTCGAG